>OERM01000012.1_pt1 | contig 93211 bp, 89 predicted proteins | sample 1540021 | NCBI WGS metagenome assembly OERM01 (sample SAMEA3891245, study PRJEB23780) | metagenome | biome: terrestrial biome; feature: animal house; material: water of meat washing | place: Italy | collected 2015-05-12 | reverse complement strand
TCACCGCGTGGGGCATGGATGGGGCAAACTCACTCAATTTCTGGTTTAAAATGGATACCTGATCCTGATTGTTTTCTGCCATCCACGATCCGTATACGTGATAACCCCCCTGAACATCAGAGTGTCTCCTTTAACACGCATCACCAGGTCGGTTGTTGTTACGACCACAGGCGCAACATTAATATTTTGATAATTTCATCTTATTTGATGTTTTTATTCATATTCCGGGCTAGGGAAATAATCAGGCATAATTGTGTCACTGGAATAGAGGTTTCTTGTGGCGCATGTGGAAAGAGCGTCTAAGGACAAGACATTTGCGGCTGATAATAAATAAAGGCGCAGCTCGTCGAATGCAAGAATGTGCTGCGTCTGGCTCATGGCAATTCATTATTTTCGCATAGCGTCAATGACAAAAATCGACTGTGTGGATCAAGTTGATAATCAGCAAACGGTTCGCAATCAACGAAACCATGCTTCAAATAAAGTTGATGGCAGGCCGTAAATCCAGCCTGTGTACCCGTTTCTAAGCTCAGGCGATGAAGGCATCTGTCATGGGCGACCTGCAAAATGTGGCGTAAAATCAGACTGGCGACACCACGACGTAAATAATTAGGCGCGGTACGCATTGATTTCAGCTCGCCATGTTTATCATCCAGCAACTTCAGCGCACCAATTCCTGCGAGTTGTTCGCCTTCCCATACTGACCAGAATGTCACTGTCGGGTTACGTAATTTTTGCACATCTAAAGCATGACTGCTTTCGGGGGGAGACTGCTGCAGCATGCCGGAAATATGGTAAGCCACTAATGCTTGCACTGCTGGATGGGTGAGATCATCTGTTTTAATCGTGAACATGACGATTCCGTATTGGTATTATTTTTGCAATATGCCAACAGGTACTGAAATCTTTGTCTAATAGAGATTTCTTATGACGCAGTATTGTTGATCAATAATCTCCAGGTTTATCAAACATGTTGAATTAACTCCGCGCCCTGGTTTTTAACATTACCCACCGCGCGCGATACCGGGTGCCAGGTGAACTGGTTTGCTGGAACACAGCCACTGGCCGCGATTTCTGAGGCTTCTTTACCGCTAATCTCTTGCCGCATCCATTCCCGCGCAGCTTCTGGCGACAGTACCAGCGGGCGGCGGTCATGAATATCTACCAGACCCTGGTCTGCTGCTGCAGTGACAATTAAAAATCCTTCGGCTTCGTCACCACGCTCAAACGATGTGCTACCTATCGCGGCCATAAAAACAGGTTGTCCATCAGCGCGATAGATAAAATAAGGCTGTTTTTTGTCGCCTTCTTTTTTCCACTCAAACCAGCCATCGGCAAAACAGATTGCCCGACCGTGTTGCCAGAGCGGTTTAAACATGCGACTGGTTGCCGCAGTTTCTACGCGGGCGTTAATCAGCGGCGGTTTATCCCACCATCCGGGAGCATATCCCCAGAAAACCGGATCCAGATGAAGGTGTTCATCACGTTCACTGAGCAGAAGGACTTTGGTTCCCGGCGCGACGTTGTATCTGCCAATAGGTTCGGGATCGTAGGGAATATCGCGTTCAATATCTTCCGCGAGAAGCGCAAGGTAATCTTCACGCGTTTGGGATTGGGCAAAGCGTCCACACATAGAAACCTCCTGAGGTCACACTGAAAAGAATAGGAGAGGGGGCGGGTTAAATCTATGTGATAGAGAGGCAACGATATTCCCGCTGTGGGCCACAGCGGGAATGAGGGATTACTTCTGAATTAAATAACGAATGGTCGGCCCGTCTTGCTGAATATCCAGCACCGTATAGCCGTGATTACGCGCATCCAGTGGAATATTATTGATCGACTGCGGACAGTCGCTCACCACTTCCAGGATCTCACCTTTTTTTAACTGCGGCATCGCCTCAAGGGTGGCGACTGCCGGATAAGGGCAGGGTTCACCCACCATATCAAGACGGTAATCAGGAACGATATTTTTCATGCGATCTCCTTAGCAGTCTGCGGTGCCGCACGGCGGAAGAAGCGTTTTTCCCAGCCGATAATCAACATCAGCGCAGCAAACAACAGCAAATATGTCACCAGCAGGCCACCCATCGGACCAAAGGTTTTTAGCAGGTTGATTTTGTCCCAGTCGGTGGCCAGCGCCGGAGCGAAATCATCCCAGTAATACGCCAGAATCGTTGAGCCGATCACGTTGCCCAGACCGACCCACCAGTAGTGCACCTGGCCTTCTACCGCGCGGTACATCCAGCCGGTTTCGCAGCCGCCTGCCAGCACGATGCCAAAACCAAACAGTAAACCACCAATTACCGCGTTTGGTCCCGCCCACATGATTTTGGGTTCAACGCCTAACTGTACGTAACTGAAGATCCCGATGGCACTCACCGCCATACCGATAATGATTGCTTTCGCCATATGGGTACGTCCGGTGATCCACATATCGCGGAACGCCGAAGTAAAGCAGATTTGCGCACGTTCAATCAGTAAACCAAAGCCGACGCCAAACAGCATTGCCAGCCCCAGTTTTGGTTGGTTCATCGCCGTGAGCAGCGCCCAGCCCAGCATGCCGAAAAAGACCAGCATCCCGAGACGAAAACGACGCCGCGCCTGATCCGGTTTTTGCGTCAGCGGCGAGGCGGCAGAAACTTTCTGCATTTTCACGGGAATACGGAAGATGGGCAGCAGGGTAAAGCGCGCGCCAAACCATGAACCAATGGCAGTGGCGATGGCAAAGAACCAGGCATGCAGCGAGAACTGAGGAATACCGGTAAAGAACGCCGCCAGGTTACAGCCCATTGCCAGACGCGCGCCAAAACCGGCGATAATGCCGCCAATGATGGCCTGCATAATGCGGATACGGCTGCGCGGCATGCGTAGTTTGACATTGTTGGCCCACAGCGCTGCGGCAAAGCAGCCGCCAAACATACCGAGGATCATCATCCCGTCGATGCGGGTTAATGGCGATCCTTCCAGATGGATAATTTTAAAATAACCCCACTCTTCAGCATGGACGCCAAACAGCTGCAGGAGCTGACCGCCCCAACGGGTAAATTCACCCGTGACAGCCCAAAAGGTGCCAGTAATGCCAAAATAGTAAGTGGAGAGAATACCCGCCGCGATGACCGCAGGGATGGGTGCCCAGAATTTAATCAACCAGGCGTGTTTGAATTGCTGCCATGACATGAATGTAGCCTCTGAACTCAGAAGGTTTGAAACAAGAGTCGCGAATCATACATCATGCAAATTTATTTTCGGGGTAATAATTCACAAAAATAATAGTTAGATCAAATTTCTCTCTGAACCTGGAAAGGCTGGCGACATCAGGGCTTTAATGCCACAATCCTCTTTTCTTCTCATGCAGGACGAATGATGAAAAAACTCGCAATTGCAGGCGCGCTCATGTTGCTGGCGGGCTGTGCCGAAGTCGAAAACTATAACAATGTCGTGAAAACCCCCGCGCCGGACTGGCTGGCGGGCTACTGGCAGACCAAAGGGCCGCAACGTGCGCTGGTCAGTCCGGAAGCGATAGGCAGCCTGATTGTCACTAAAGAGGGCGATACCCTCGATTGCCGTCAGTGGCAGCGGGTGATTGCCGTGCCGGGCAAGTTGACATTGATGTCTGATGATCTCACTAACGTTACCGTAAAACGTGAGCTGTACGAGGTTGAGCGTGACGGTAACACCATTGAGTACGATGGTATGACGATGGAGCGTGTGGATCGCCCGACGGCAGAGTGTGCCGCCGCGCTGGATAAAGCGCCGTTACCGACGCCACTGCCGTAATGAAATCTCCCCGGCTTGCCGCCGGGGATGAATTTAAATCACCTCTTCGATAACCCACACGCTGACGCTGCCGCCGTTGCAAAAGAAGGTTGCTTCGCCGTTTTCGTCGGTCACTACGCTCTCTTGCCGGTTCCCCAGAAAATCACGCCAGGTTTTATTGCCGTAATTCTCTCCCAGATGAATGGTTTTTTCGCCATCATCCCCGTTCGACATGACCACCACGCAGCCGGGATATTCGTCAGTGCCACTGCGGCTAAAGGCAATGCAGTTCGGATGGTCGAAAAATAACGTCTGTACACCGTGGGCGAAACGCTGACGGGCGAGAATTAACTCATCAAGCTGTTCGATTATTGGCATATCTATCGGATAGGTTTGCCCGTCACCACCGACATCTTCGTAATGCGCACCGTAGAGGTCCGGATAGAACACCGAAGGAACGCCATTTTCCCGCAACAAAATTAGAGCATACGCCAGCGGTTTAAACCACGGTTCGACCGGCGCTTCGAGAGCTTGCAACGGTTGGGTATCGTGATTGGCGACGAGGGTCACGGCGTGGAAAGGATCGGCTTCCACTAATGTACCCGTGAAAATCTGCGTCATGTCGTAGTCGCGCCCCATGCGCGATGCTTCATGGAATTTCATCTGCAGCGGCGCATCGAACAGCATGGTTTTGCCTTCCACCTGATCAATATACGTTTGCAGTTTATCGACTTCATGCGACCAGTATTCAGCCACAATAAATAGCGGCTTTGGTGCAACTTCTTGTACGTGTTCGATCCACTCTTTATAAAACCACGCCGGAATATGTTTGACCGCATCAAGACGAAAACCGTCGCATTGCGTTTGTTCCATCACCCAGCGCGCCCAGTATTTAATCTCTTCCGTCACGGCATGATTGCGAAAATCGATATTCTCGCCCATCAGATAATCGAAATTACCGAGTTCATCATCAACCTGATCGTTCCAGCCTTCGCCGGTGTAGTCGTTAACAATTTTAAATATGCCATCTTCATCAGGATTTTCGATATGGTCGATACCGCTAAAACATTTGAAATCCCAGATAAACTGCGAGTATTGCCCGGCACGGGCGGGGAAGGTGTAACGCGTCCAGCCTTCGCACTCAATGATTTCTTCGTCAATTTGCGTACGGTCATCAGCATTTACACGTTGCACGCGAATAGCTTCTTTTTCATCCGCCCCCATTTTGTGGTTGACTACCACGTCCAGCAGCACCGCAATGTCATTACGTTTCAGGGCGTTAATGGCGGCCAGCAGTTGTGCTTTATCGCCATATTTAGTAGGGATGCTGCCTTTCTGATCAAACTCGCCTAAATCAAATAAATCATAGGAGTCGTAGCCGACCGAATACCCGCCCGATGCGCCTTTATAGGCGGGCGGCAACCAGACCATATTGATACCAATATCATTAAAACCGTCGGCGCGCTCGGCCAGTTCAGGCCAGAGCTTACCGCCTTCCGGGTAATACCAGTGAAAACATTGTAACAGCGTGGGATTACGCATTCTTCGACTCCATTCAAGGGGAACATTAGAAGCGTAGCCGTAATCAGATTATTCGCGAGCCATTGGCTCTTTAAGATTCAAAAGAGGTTATCCTGCGGAGCCAGCACAAAGCCACCCTGATCGCCATAGGCACTTAACACCGATTTTTGCACCGATGACTGACCGACCAGTTTCGCCAGTTCATCCATCCGAATCTGTAATAACTGCTTTACCTTGCTTTCGTTGTCGAGAATCAGGCGCAGCATCGGGCGGAGCTGCTCCTGCATCGTGGTGGACGGGGCAACCTCTTCAGTCAGGTGTGCGATCTCCTGCACCGCATTCACATACGCCATTTCGCTGGCGATGAGTTCGTCCCATTGTTCTTCTGTCGCCAGGCGTAACATGAGCTGGCTTTTTTCGACGAGTTGTTGCCAGGCGAAATACAAATGCGGTGCATTGTTCATCAGACTGGGTCCTGAATCAAAGAAGGGGAGAGTAAAGACTCTTTCCAGGCATCGGCAATATTGCGCATTAATGCTTCCACTTCTTCGACTGCGGAGACATCGTTGCGTAAATTGGCTTGCAGCAAGCGCCTGACCATATAGCTATAAAGAGCAATCAAGTTTTGGGTTAGTTCGTCTTTGCTCTCTTCATCAAGACTCACCCGCAGCCCGTTCTCAATGATGTTGATCGCTTTTGACAAAGAGACGCCTTTGCCTTGCTGATTGTTGTCCTGCATAAACAGGCGCGCTCTAACCAGTGCGCTCAGCACTCCATCAAATAGCATGGTGACCAGCTGCTGCTGGCTGGCGCTCATTACGGCGCTTTCGACGCCAATTTGTGCATAGGCCTGGGTGCCTTTTGCCGCGTACATGACCTGTCTCCCGATGAATATTGATTACTTGGAATTACTGTTGTTTTCGAACTGCTGCGTTAAGTAGCTGCTGGTGCTGTTTAACGAGGTCATTAAAACGTCCAGTTGGGTAAATTGCTCTTTATAGCGCGAGACCTGCGCATCAATGCGATCGCTGGCGGCGTTGTAGTCTTTAGTTAACTTATTCAGGGTCTTACTAACGCCATCGGTAGCGGCTTTAATAATGCCCGTTGTCGAAAGCCAATTGGTGAGGTTGCTGCCGATGGTGGTTGTGATGCCGGTTTTTTTACTATCGCCAACAATCAATGCACCTACGCCGCTGGCATCTTTTTTCAGTGCAGCGGTGAGTTTGTCGGCATCCAGTTCCAGTTTGCCATCGCTGGGATCGGTCGTGATACCAATCTGCGCCAACGTTTTATAGTTGGAAGAACTAACGGTATTACTCAGCATCGATTTCAACTGCGTCTGAATCGTCCGCAACGTGGAGTCGCCGAGCAGTGCGCCATTGCTAGAACTCTGGCTATCAGCTCCCGCATCTACGGCGGTGTATTTGGTCAGGCTGCTGAAGGTATCTATTAGCGAGTTATAGGCATTCACCCAGTCTTTAATCGCCGTTTGCGCTTTGGAGGTGTCCTGAGTGATGGTTAGCGTCTGGTTGCCCGTGGTGACATCGTTCAGGTTCAGGGTGATGTTTTCCAGCGCGTCGCTGATGGTGTTGCTGCTGTTCTCAATGGCGACGTTGTTGACCGTCAGCTGCGCATTCTGAGCGGCGACCGAGACCTCCATGCCGTTGCTGCTGGCACTGGCGTCATAGCCCATAAAACTTTGTAGCGCATCATCACCGCTAACCGAGAGCGTCATCGCATTGTCAAGGCCGGTGTCATTTGATGTGACTGACAGACGATATTCACCGTTACCCACGTTAATGATGCTTGCGCTTACGCCTGCTTTTGCGTTGTTGATGGCATCACGGATCCCGCTTAACGACGAGTTAGCCGCGCTGATATCAATGGTAATCGGATCTTTGTCGCCGCCTTGTTGAATGGTGAGTTTGCTGTCGCTGTTGGCGATCGCCGTTTTCGTATCGTCTCTGGTGGTACGCGTGGTCAGGGTTTGCGCCTGCGCCAGATGGGTGACGCTGATGGTGTATTTCCCGGCGATGGCGTTACCCGCAGTGGTGGCACTGAACGCGGTGGTGCTGCTGGTAGTGCTGGTGGCGGAAAAAAGATCGGCTTTAGACAATGCAGTATTGGAGGTCTGGAAAGTCGTCAGCGCGCTTTTCAGCGTACCGTAGGCGCTAAGTTTAGCGGTAAACGACGATTGCTGATTTGAAATAGGGGTTAGCGTCGCTTTTTGCGCGGCGGTGAGGCTATCAAGGATTGAACTTAAATCCAGACCTGACCCGACTCCCAGCGATGAAATACTTGCCATGCGATTTCCTTTTATCTTTCGACACGTAAAACGAATACCGGGGTTATCGGCCTGAATTGCGCAAAGTTTACGTTTAATTGTTTTTTTTAATAGCGGGAATAAGGGGCAGAGAAAAGAGTATTTCGGCGACTAACAAAAAATGGCTGTTTGTGAAAAAAATTCTAAAGGTTGTTTTACGACAGACGATAACAGGGTTGACGGCGATTGAGCCGACGGGTGGAAACCCAATACGTAATCAACGACTTGCAATATAGGATAACGAATCATGGCACAAGTCATTAATACCAACAGCCTCTCGCTGATCACTCAAAATAATATCAACAAGAACCAGTCTGCGCTGTCGAGTTCTATCGAGCGTCTGTCTTCTGGCTTGCGTATTAACAGCGCGAAGGATGACGCCGCAGGTCAGGCGATTGCTAACCGTTTTACTTCTAACATTAAAGGCCTGACTCAGGCTGCACGTAACGCCAACGACGGTATCTCTCTGGCGCAGACCACCGAAGGTGCGCTGTCTGAAATCAACAACAACTTACAGCGTGTACGTGAACTGACCGTTCAGGCAACCACCGGTACTAACTCCGACTCCGACCTGGCTTCTATCCAGGACGAAATTAAATCCCGTCTGGACGAAATTGACCGCGTATCTGGTCAGACTCAGTTCAACGGCGTGAACGTGCTGGCAAAAGACGGTTCCATGAAAATTCAGGTAGGTGCTAACGACGGCCAGACTATCACTATTGACCTGAAAAAAATCGACTCTGATACTCTGGGCCTGAATGGTTTTAACGTGAATGGTTCTGGGACGATTACCAACAAAGCAGCAACTGTCAGTGATGTTACTCGCGCAGGCGGTACATTGGTGAATGGTGCCTATGATATAAAAACCACTAACACAGCGCTGACTACATCTGATGCCTTCGCGAAATTGAATGATGGTGATGTTGTTACTATCAATGATGGTAAGGATACTGCCTATAAATATAATGCTGCTACAGGTGGGTTTACGACGGATGTCTCCATCTCCGGGGATCCTACCGCTGCTGACGCTACTGCTAATAAAACTGCCCGTGATGCACTTGTGGCGTCTTTACATGCTGAGCCGGGTAAAACTGTTAATGGTTCTTGGACTACGAATGATGGTACGGTAAAATTTGATACCGATGCCGATGGTAAGATTTCTATTGGTGGTGTTGCTGCTTATGTAGATGCAGCAGGCAACCTGACCACTAACGCAGCAGGTATGACGACTCAAGCAACAACTACCGATTTGGTTACTGCTGCTGCATCTGCTGCTGGTAAGGGTGGATCCCTGACCTTTGGTGACACGACGTATAAAATTGGTCAGGGTACGGCTGGGGTTGATCCTGATGACGCTTCAGATGATGTACTGGGCACCATTTCTTACTCTAAATCAGTAAGCAAGGATGTTGTTCTTGCTGATACTAAAGCAACTGGTAACACGACAACAGTTGATTTCAACTCCGGTATCATGACTTCAAAGGTTAGTTTCGATGCAGGTACATCAACTGATACATTCAAAGATGCAGATGGTGCTATCACCAAAACTAAAGAATACACCACTTCTTATGCTGTAAATAAAGATACTGGTGAAGTTACCGTTGCTGATTATGCTGCGGTAGATAGCGCCGATAAGGCTGTTGATGATACTAAATACAAACCGACTATCGGCGCGACAGTTAACCTGAATTCTGCAGGTAAATTGACCACTGATACCACCAGTGCAGGCACAGCAACCAAAGATCCTCTGGCTGCCCTGGACGCTGCTATCAGCTCCATCGACAAATTCCGTTCTTCCCTGGGGGCTATCCAAAACCGTCTGGATTCCGCAGTCACCAACCTGAACAACACCACTACCAACCTGTCTGAAGCGCAGTCCCGTATTCAGGACGCCGACTATGCGACCGAAGTGTCCAACATGTCGAAAGCGCAGATCATCCAGCAGGCCGGTAACTCCGTGCTGGCAAAAGCTAACCAGGTACCGCAGCAGGTTCTGTCTCTGCTGCAGGGTTAATCGTCGTAACCTGATTAACTGAGACTGACGGCAACGCCAAATTGCCTGATGCGCTGCGCTTATCAGGCCTACAAGGTGAATTGCAATTTATTGAATTTGCACATTTTTGTAGGCCGGATAAGGCGTTTACGCCGCATCCGGCAACATGAATGGTAATTTGTCAGCAACGTGCTTCCCCGCCACCGGCGGGTTTTTTTCTGTCCGCAATTTACCGGTAACCCCCAAATAACCCCTCATTTCACCCACTAATCGTCCGATTAAAAACCCTGCAGAAACGGATAATCATGCCGATAACTCATATAACGCAGGGCTGTTTATCGTGAATTCACTCTATACCGCTGAAGGTGTAATGGATAAACACTCGCTGTGGCAGCGTTATGTCCCGCTGGTGCGTCACGAAGCATTGCGCCTGCAGGTTCGACTGCCCGCGAGCGTGGAACTTGACGATCTGCTACAGGCGGGCGGCATTGGGTTACTTAATGCCGTCGAACGCTATGACGCCCTACAAGGAACGGCATTTACAACTTACGCAGTGCAGCGTATCCGTGGCGCTATGCTGGATGAACTTCGCAGCCGTGACTGGGTGCCGCGCAGCGTGCGACGCAACGCGCGTGAAGTGGCACAGGCAATAGGGCAACTGGAGCAGGAACTTGGCCGCAACGCCACGGAAACTGAGGTAGCGGAACGTTTAGGGATCGATATTGCCGATTATCGCCAAATGTTGCTCGACACCAATAACAGCCAGCTCTTCTCCTACGATGAGTGGCGCGAAGAGCACGGCGATAGCATTGAACTGGTTACTGATGATCATCAGCGAGAAAACCCGCTACAACAACTGCTGGACAGTAATCTGCGCCAGCGGGTGATGGAAGCTATCGAAACGTTGCCGGAGCGCGAAAAACTGGTATTAACCCTCTATTACCAGGAAGAGCTGAATCTCAAAGAGATTGGCGCGGTGCTGGAGGTCGGGGAATCGCGGGTCAGTCAGTTACACAGCCAGGCCATTAAACGGTTACGCACTAAACTGGGTAAGTTATAACGTCAGTAAATGCCGCACTTTAATTTTGACTACCAGGAGTTCTTAATGATGGTGCAGCACCTGAAAAGACGGCCATTAAGCCGCTATCTTAAAGACTTTAAACACAGCCAGACTCATTGCGCGCATTGCCGTAAATTACTCGACCGCATTACCCTCGTTCGCGACGGCAAAATAGTGAATAAAATCGAGATTTCCCGCCTGGACATGCTGCTTGATGAAAATGGCTGGCAAGTGGAACAAAAATCATGGGCGGCATTGTGCCGATTTTGCGGTGATTTACATTGCAAAACGCAGAGTGATTTTTTCGATATTATCGGCTTTAAGCAATTTCTTTTTGAGCAAACTGAAATGAGCCCAGGTACGGTGCGTGAATATGTCGTTCGTCTGCGCCGTTTGGGTAATCATCTACACGAGCAGAATATTTCCCTCGATCAGCTGCAGGACGGTTTCCTTGATGAAATCCTCGCCCCGTGGCTGCCCACCACCAGCACCAACAATTACCGCATCGCGTTACGGAAGTATCAACACTATCAGCGTCAAACGTGTACCGGACTTGTGCAGAAATCCTCCAGCCAACCTGCTTCTGATATATATTAAATAAGAATAAGATGTAGCGGAGTTGTTTTTGTGTTTACAAACAATGGCTCTACACTGCAAACAGACATAACAACATTCGGGGTGAATATGAAATTAGCACATCTGGGACGTCAGGCATTGATGGGTGTGATGGCCGTGGCGCTGGTTGCGGGCATGAGCGTTAAAAGTTTTGCAGATGAAGGTCTGCTTAATAAAGTCAAAGAGCGCGGCACGCTGCTGGTAGGGCTGGAAGGAACTTATCCGCCGTTCAGTTTTCAGGGGGATGACGGCAAATTAACCGGTTTTGAAGTGGAATTTGCCCAACAGCTGGCAAAACATCTTGGCGTTGAGGCGTCACTAAAACCGACCAAATGGGACGGTATGCTGGCGTCGCTGGACTCTAAACGCATTGATGTGGTGATTAATCAGGTCACCATTTCTGACGAGCGCAAGAAAAAATACGATTTCTCTACCCCGTACACCATTTCCGGTATTCAGGCGCTGGTGAAAAAAGGTAACGAAGGCACCATTAAAACGGCTGATGATCTGAAAGGCAAAAAAGTGGGTGTCGGTCTGGGCACCAACTATGAAGAGTGGCTGCGTCAGAATGTTCAGGGCGTCGATGTGCGTACCTATGATGATGACCCGACCAAATATCAGGATCTGCGCGTAGGCCGTATCGATGCGATCCTCGTTGACCGTCTGGCGGCGCTGGATCTGGTGAAGAAAACCAACGATACGCTGGCAGTAACCGGTGAAGCATTCTCCCGTCAGGAGTCTGGCGTAGCGCTGCGTAAAGGAAATGAAGACCTGCTGAAAGCGGTGAATGATGCAATTGCGGAAATGCAAAAAGATGGCACTCTGCAAGCCCTTTCTGAAAAATGGTTTGGTGCTGATGTGACCAAATAATCAGCATAATGACAAAAAAGGGCGCTTTCACTAGCGCCTTTTTTATTTACGCGTTTTCAGCGTGCATAATAAGAAAATCACAACAACACACATCGGAGGCTGTTATGCCACTGCATAATTTAACCCGTTTTCCACGGCTGGAGTTTATCGGCGCGCCAACGCCGCTCGAATATCTGCCGCGCTTTTCTGATTATCTTGGACGGGAAATTTTCATCAAACGGGATGACGTCACTCCCATGGCAATGGGCGGCAATAAATTACGTAAGCTGGAATTTCTCGCGGCAGATGCTCTGCGTGAAGGTGCCGATACGCTGATTACTGCCGGGGCGATCCAGTCTAACCATGTGCGCCAGACTGCCGCAGTCGCTGCGAAACTCGGTCTGCATTGCGTGGCGCTGCTGGAAAATCCTATTGGCACAACCGCAGAAAACTATTTAACCAACGGCAATCGTTTGTTGCTGGATCTGTTCAATACCCAGATTGAAATGTGCGACGCACTGACCGATCCCAATGCCCAACTGGAAGAGCTGGCGACGCGAGTCGAAGCACAAGGCTTTCGCCCGTATGTCATTCCGGTTGGCGGTTCTAATGCTTTGGGCGCGCTGGGTTATGTGGAGAGTGCGCTGGAAATCGCGCAACAGTGTGAAGGGGCGGTTAATATTTCGTCGGTGGTGGTCGCATCGGGCAGTGCCGGAACTCACGCCGGACTGGCTGTTGGGCTGGAACACCTGATGCCTGAAAGCGAACTGATTGGCGTGACCGTGTCGCGTTCCGTTGCCGATCAATTGCCGAAAGTGGTTAACCTACAACAGGCGATTGCGAAAGAACTGGAGCTGACCGCATCAGCGGAAATTTTACTCTGGGATGACTATTTTGCACCTGGCTACGGCGTGCCGAACGACGAAGGCATGGAAGCAGTGAAATTGCTGGCGCGGCTGGAAGGCATTCTGCTTGATCCTGTGTATACCGGAAAAGCGATGGCGGGGCTGATTGACGGTATCAGTCAGAAACGCTTCAAAGATGAAGGGCCGATTCTGTTTATTCATACCGGCGGTGCGCCTGCGCTGTTCGCCTATCATCCCCACGTTTAGCTCCGGGAACGCTCATGCAAGAAAGTATACAACTGGTTATTGATTCCTTGCCGTTCCTGCTGAAAGGGGCTGGGTATACGCTGCAACTCAGTATCGGCGGCATGTTTTTTGGCTTACTGCTCGGGTTTATTCTCGCGCTGATGCGCCTGTCGCCAATCTGGCCCGTGCGCTGGCTGGCGCGTTTTTATATCTCTATTTTTCGTGGTACGCCGCTCATCGCACAACTGTTTATGATCTATTACGGACTGCCACAGTTTGGTATCGAATTAGATCCCATTCCGTCAGCAATGATTGGTCTGTCGCTGAACACTGCCGCCTATGCTGCCGAAACGCTGCGCGCCGCCATTTCTTCTATTGATAAAGGTCAGTGGGAAGCTGCAGCCAGTATTGGCATGACGCCATGGCAGACCATGCGTCGCGCGATTTTGCCACAGGCGGCGCGGGTGGCGTTGCCGCCGCTGTCGAACAGCTTTATCAGCCTGGTAAAAGATACGTCGCTGGCCGCGACAATCCAGGTGCCGGAGCTGTTCCGTCAGGCGCAGTTGATTACCTCGCGCACGCTGGAGGTGTTCACCATGTACCTGGCGGCTTCGCTCATCTACTGGATCATGGCGACAGTGTTATCGACGTTGCAGAACCATTTTGAGAATCAACTTAATCGCCAGGAGAGGGAACCCAAATGAGTGCCATTGAAGTTAAGAACCTGGTGAAAAAATTCCACGGTCAGACGGTGCTGCATGGTATCGACCTTGAGGTGAAGCCTGGCGAAGTAGTGGCTATTATCGGTCCGAGTGGTTCCGGCAAAACCACGTTGCTACGCAGCATAAATCTGCTGGAACAACCGGAAGCGGGAACGATCACCGTTGGCGATATCACTATTGATACTGCACGTTCATTAAGTCAGCAAAAATCGCTGATTCGCCAGTTGCGTCAGCACGTCGGGTTTGTCTTCCAGAACTTTAATCTGTTTCCGCATCGTACGGTGCTGGAAAACATTATTGAAGGGCCGGTGATCGTCAAAGGCGAACCGAAAGAAGAGGCCACGGCGCGCGCTCGCGAGCTGCTGGCGAAAGTTGGGCTGGCCGGTAAAGAAACCAGCTATCCACGTCGTTTGTCTGGCGGTCAACAGCAGCGCGTTGCGATTGCGCGTGCTCTGGCAATGCGTCCTGAAGTGATTTTGTTTGATGAGCCAACGTCGGCGCTGGATCCAGAGCTGGTGGGCGAAGTCCTGAACACCATTCGTCAGCTGGCGCAGGAAAAGCGCACGATGGTGATTGTGACGCACGAAATGAGCTTTGCCCGGGATGTTGCGGACCGGGCGATTTTTATGGACCAGGGGCGGATAGTCGAGCAGGGGGTAGCAAAAGCGTTATTTGCTGATCCTCAGCACCCTCGCACCCGCCAGTTCCTGGAGAAGTTTCTGCTGCAATAATAAGAAAAAATCAGCCCCGACGATTCACCAGTCGGGGCGGGACGCCATTTCAAACGTGATAAAACTGCTTAACAAATCAGCATAACTCATTAATAACATAAGAGAATGCGATGGCTTGCAAAAGTAATTCATTGCCTGAATAATATAAATTATATATAAATCTTATTTATGTGATAGTTTGAATTATCATTATAAATGATACTCACTCTCAGGGGCGTTGCGGTTTACTATGCAGGATACGGATTTTTTCAGCTGGCTTCGCACGATGTTGTTGCGTTTTCAGAGGATGGAGGCCGCAGAAGAGGTCTACCATGAAATAGAGCTTCAGGCTCAGCAGCTGGAGTACGATTACTATTCGTTATGTGTTCGCCACCCGGTACCATTCACGCGACCTAAAGTGGCTTTCTATACCAATTACCCTGAGTCGTGGGTTAGTTATTATCAGGCAAAAAATTTTCTCGCAATTGATCCGGTGCTGAACCCTGAAAACTTTAGTCAGGGCCATTTAATGTGGAATGATGACTTATTCAGCGAAGCACAGCCGTTATGGGAAGCTGCGCGCGCACATGGTTTACGCCGCGGTGTCACTCAGTATTTAATGCTGCCAAATCGGGCGTTGGGCTTTTTGTCCTTTTCCCGTTGCAGCACGCGCGAAATACCCATTCTTAGTGATGAACTGCAATTAAAAATGCAGTTACTGGTGCGCGAAAGTCTGATGGCTCTGATGCGTTTAAATGATGAAATAGTGATGACGCCAGAGATGAATTTCAGCAAGCGCGAAAAAGAAATTCTGAAATGGACGGCGGAAGGTAAGACATCAGCAGAGATAGCGATGATTTTGTCAATCTCTGAGAATACGGTCAATTTCCATCAGAAAAACATGCAGAAAAAAATCAATGCACCAAATAAGACCCAGGTTGCCTGTTACGCGGCCGCTACTGGCTTAATTTGATCTCTTTTCTGTTCTGCGTGCCAGATGCAAAAACCGGCTGAAAGGCACGCTCTCAGCCGGTTTTATATTACTGACGGTAGGCTTGTTTAATTTGCTTAACCGTTTTGGAAAATACTGCAGCCTGGGTTTCGTCTTCGATCAGCGCAAGCTGTTTTTCCATCTTTAACATCACGCGGCCCGCGTCAGCTTGTCCCATCGCCTGCAGCATCAGCGTCAGCATCGCTTTCAGGCAGGAGACTTCATTTGCCAGTTCTTGATTATTCTCGGCAGTAGAAAAATCAGGCGTACTCATTTATTTTCCTCGTCATGTTGCAATGAAAATTTGCGGTGAAAAATGTTAAGGCGGCGGAGTATACCATAAGCTTTGCTAAAAATAGCAGTGGTTGTTTTTTGAGCGTGATATCAACAGTACTATAAAATACGTTAATATAATGACCAATAAATATTTTTATCATGAATGTTTTTTGCCCGTATTGTTCGGGTTAATTAATGTTACATATTCAGCGGGCTGATTTTCATTTTTGCTGAATAAAGTCAATTTTTGTCACATTTCATCGCCGGGCTTACTGTGAAACGATCCCGGAAGCCGTTGGTGACGGGCGTGACCATAACTGTGGACAATCGAATTGACAAAAACGAGAGAAAAATCGAATACCCACCATTTTTAACGTTTCAAAGTTGCAATAAAAACCGCTAATATACGAATGACTAACTATCAGTAGCGTTATCCCTATTTCTGGAGATATTCCTTTGATCAACGTTCTACTTGTTGATGACCACGAACTGGTGCGCGCAGGGATACGACGCATTCTGGAAGATATAAAGGGTATAAAAGTCGTCGGTGAGGCATCGTGCGGTGAAGACGCCGTTAAATGGTGCCGGGCAAATGCCGTTGACGTGGTGCTAATGGACATGAGTATGCCGGGCATTGGCGGTCTTGAGGCGACGCGTAAAATCGCGCGTTCCACAGCTGATGTCAAAATCATCATGCTTACCGTCCATACAGAAAACCCTTTACCAGCGAAAGTCATGCAGGCCGGTGCTGCGGGCTACCTCAGCAAAGGCGCGGCTCCGCAGGAAGTCGTGAGTGCGATTCGTTCTGTCTATTCAGGGCAGCGTTACATTGCTTCTGACATCGCTCAACAAATGGCGTTAAGCCAGATCGAACCAGAAAAAACAGAAAGCCCATTTGCCAGTTTGTCTGAACGTGAATTGCAGATTATGCTGATGATCACCAAGGGCCAGAAGGTCAATGAGATCTCAGAACAGCTCAATCTCAGTCCGAAAACGGTGAACAGCTACCGCTATCGTATGTTCAGTAAACTAAACATTCATGGCGATGTTGAGCTGACTCACCTGGCAATTCGCCATGGTCTGTGTAATGCGGAGACATTATCAAGTCAGTGAGTGATCAGTTTGACGCAAAAGCGCTTTTAAAAACCGTAACCAGCCAGCCAGGCGTTTATCGCATGTACGATGCTGGTGGTACGGTTATCTATGTCGGCAAAGCGAAAGACCTGAAAAAACGGCTTTCCAGCTATTTCCGTAGCAACCTCGCTTCGCGCAAAACCGAAGCGCTGGTCGCCCAGATCCAGCAAATTGATGTAACGGTTACTCATACAGAAACCGAAGCGCTGTTACTGGAACACAACTACATCAAACTCTATCAGCCGCGTTACAACGTTTTGCTACGCGATGATAAATCATATCCTTTTATCTTCCTGAGTGGCGATACCCACCCGCGTCTGGCGATGCATCGTGGTGCGAAGCATGCCAAAGGTGAATATTTCGGCCCGTTCCCGAATGGCTATGCCGTACGTGAAACACTGGCGCTACTGCAAAAGATTTTCCCCATTCGCCAGTGCGAAAACAGTGTTTATCGCAACCGCTCGCGTCCGTGTCTGCAATATCAGATAGGGCGCTGTCTGGGGCCGTGCGTTGAAGGACTAGTGAGTGAAGAAGAATACGCTCAGCAGGTCGAGTATGTGCGCCTGTTTTTGTCTGGCAAAGATGATCAGGTGCTTACGCAACTCATTAGTCGTATGGAAACTGCCAGCCAGAATCTGGAGTTTGAAGAAGCGGCGCGGATTCGCGACCAAATTCAGGCGGTGCGACGTGTCACCGAAAAACAGTTTGTTTCCAATACCGGCGACGACCTTGACGTTATTGGAGTGGCGTTCGATGCGGGTATGGCTTGTGTCCACGTATTGTTCATTCGTCAGGGCAAAGTGCTCGGCAGCCGCAGCTATTTCCCGAAAGTGCCTGGCGGTACGGAACTGAGCGAGGTGGTGGAAACCTTCGTAGGTCAGTTCTATTTACAAGGCAGCCAGATGCGCACCTTACCGGGTGAGATCCTGCTCGATTTTAATCTTAGCGATAAAACGCTGCTCGCCGATTCCCTTTCAGAACTGGCGGGACGCAAGATTAATGTTCAAACCAAACCTCGTGGCGATAGAGCGCGTTATCTGAAACTCGCGCGTACCAATGCGGCGACGGCCTTAACCAGCAAACTTTCGCAGCAATCTACCGTTCACCAGCGGCTGACCGCGCTTGCCAGCGTGTTGAAATTGCCGGAAGTGAAGCGGATGGAGTGCTTTGACATCAGCCATACCATGGGGGAACAAACCGTCGCTTCCTGTGTGGTGTTTGATGCCAACGGCCCGCTGCGTGCGGAGTATCGGCGCTATAACATTACTGGCATCACGCCGGGCGATGATTACGCGGCGATGAATCAGGTGCTGCGTCGGCGTTATGGTAAAGCTATCGACGACAGTAAGATCCCGGATGTGATCCTTATTGACGGCGGCAAAGGCCAGCTTGCGCAGGCGAAAAATGTTTTCGCCGAACTGGATGTCTCATGGGATAAAAATCATCCGCTGCTACTTGGTGTTGCCAAAGGAGCAGATCGTAAGGCTGGGCTGGAAACGCTGTTCTTTGAGCCGGAAGGTGAGGGATTTAGTTTGCCGCCAGATTCTCCCGCGCTGCATGTTATCCAGCATATTCGCGATGAATCACACGATCACGCGATTGGCGGGCACCGTAAAAAACGGGCGAAGGTCAAAAATACCAGTTCCCTGGAAACCATTGAAGGCGTCGGGCCAAAACGTCGGCAAATGTTGTTGAAATATATGGGCGGTTTGCAAGGTTTACGTAACGCCAGCGTCGAGGAAATTGCAAAAGTGCCGGGTATTTCGCAAGGTCTGGCAGAAAAGATCTTCTGGTCGTTGAAACATTGATGTCTCTGTAGCAACATAGGGGTAATCTTACTGACAACAGATAGTTACCCGTCATTATGCAATTTAATATCCCTACGTTGCTTACACTGTTCCGTGTCATCCTTATCCCATTCTTTGTATTGGTCTTTTATCTGCCTGTCACCTGGTCGCCGTTTGCCGCCGCGCTCATTTTCTGCGTCGCGGCGGTGACTGACTGGTTCGATGGTTTTCTGGCACGCCGCTGGAACCAGAGTACCCGGTTTGGTGCTTTCCTTGACCCTGTCGCAGATAAAGTTCTCGTGGCTATCGCCATGGTGCTGGTAACCGAGCATTACCACAGCTGGTGGGTGACCTTACCGGCAGCAACGATGATCGCCCGTGAAATTATTATTTCTGCGCTACGCGAATGGATGGCGGAGTTGGGTAAACGCAGTAGCGTGGCTGTCTCCTGGATTGGGAAAGTGAAAACCACTGCCCAGATGGTGGCGCTGGCCTGGCTGCTGTGGCGTCCGAACATTTGGGTTGAGTACGCCGGTATTGCACTTTTCTTTGTGGCTGCGGTACTGACTCTGTGGTCAATGTTGCAATATTTGAGCGCTGCGCGTGCAGATTTGCTTGATCAGTGATCGTTTCGGCGCAATTTTCAGCAAACGATCAAAAGTGGTGAAAAATATCGTTGACTCATCGCGCCAGGTAAGTAGAATGCAACGCATCGAACGGCGGCACTGATTGCCAGACGATAATAAAATCAAGTGATTAACTGATTGCTTGATGAATGCGGGAATAGCTCAGTTGGTAGAGCACGACCTTGCCAAGGTCGGGGTCGCGAGTTCGAGTCTCGTTTCCCGCTCCAGTTTAAAAGACATCGGCGTCAGCGGATGTCTGGCTGAAAGGCCTGAAGAATTTGGCGCGTTAACAAAGCGGTTATGTAGCGGATTGCAAATCCGTCTAGTCCGGTTCGACTCCGGAACGCGCCTCCACTTTCTTCCCGAGCCCGGATGGTGGAATCGGTAGACACAAGGGATTTAAAATCCCTCGGCGTTCGCGCTGTGCGGGTTCAAGTCCCGCTCCGGGTACCATGGGAAAGATAAGAATAAAATCAAAGCAATAAGCAGTGTCGTGAAACCACCTTCGGGTGGTTTTTTTGTGCCTGCAACTTGTCGTTACACCCTCCTTAATTTTTAATCACCGGCAAAGCCACTCAAAAAGTATCTCTGATACGGACCGGCATGTAAGATAGGTGCTGGCGAGTTGAGATCCACAAGGAAAAGCGTATGAAAACGGGACCGTTAAACGAAAGTGAGTTGGAATGGCTGGACGATATTCTGACCAAATACAACACTGACCACGCCATTCTTGATGTGGCGGAGCTGGACGGTTTATTGACGGCGGTGTTGAGTTCTCCGCAAGAGATTGAACCGGCACAGTGGCTGGTTGCCGTGTGGGGTGGGGCTGACTATGTGCCGCGCTGGGCGTCAGAGAAAGAGATGACGCGCTTTATGAACCTGGCTTTTCAACATATGGCTGATACCGCAGAGCGTCTGAACGAATTCCCGGAGCAGTTTGAGCCGTTATTCGGCTTGCGAGAAGTCGATGGCAGCGAGCTGACGATTGTTGAGGAGTGGTGCTTTGGCTATATGCGGGGCGTGGCACTTTCTGACTGGTCAACGTTGCCCGATTCGTTAAAACCAGCGCTGGATGCGATTGCGCTGCACGGTACTGAGGAAAACTTCGAGCGGGTAGAGAAGATGTCGCCAGAAGCGTTTGAAGAGAGCGTAGATGCTATTCGACTGGCGGCGCTTGATTTACATGCATACTGGATGGCGCATCCGCAGGAAAAAGCTGTTCAGCAACCTATCAAAGCAGAAGAGAAACCGGGGCGTAACGATCCTTGTCCGTGCGGTAGTGGTAAGAAATTTAAGCAGTGCTGCCTGCATTAAGAGGTCAAATTGGGTGTCAGCGTTAATTCTGGCACCCAATAAGAATCTAATCACCCCACTTCTGGTAACAAGCCTGCCGCAATCAAAAATTGCACGCCAATCACAGCAATACCACAGAGAAACACCACCACCAGCGCCGGACGACCACCTTTCACCCGGTAACCCGCCTGAGGATTGTGCTTCCTGCTTTGCCAGGTCAACAGCGAAGGGATAATCAATGCCAGTACCGCCAGCGCCACACCGGCGTAACCCAGCGCCATCACAAATCCTCGTGGATAAAACAGTGCAAACGCCAGTGGCGGCAGAAAGGTAATTGCACCAGTTTGCAATCGTCCACCAACGGTATTTGAACGCTGAAACAAATCTGCCAGATAATCAAATAAGCCTAACGCTACGCCGAGGAAGGACGTGGCGAGGGCTAAATCAGCAAATAAATGCACTGCCAGCTCAACATGCGGAGAGGCCACCATTTCGCGTAACGCCTGTAACAGCCCGTTTAATCCGGCATGATTAGCCAGCAATCCCATAAAGGTTGTTGAATCAATGCTGCCAAGGGTCGCCAGCTGCCAGAAAATATATGCCACCAGGGGGATCGCACTACCGATTATAAACACCCAGCGTAGCTTACGAATGTTGCCATCCATATAGCTGACAATACTCGGCACGCTACCGTGAAAACCAAACGACGTAAAAATCACCGGGATTGCAGACAGTGCCAGTCCCTGTTGCAACGGCAGGGTTAAAAGATTCACTTTGTGAATATGCGGTAGCAGCAATACCAGCATCACCACCAGAAAAATAATTTTGGCGCTGAACAGAAAACGGTTAAATAAATCGACCAGCGATGTCCCGACACAAACCACGCCACCGGCAACAAAAGTGAACAACAGCACGCCAGCGGTTGCCGACATTGAAATACCTGTCCAGTCGCTGATGCTGGAGGCCAACAATTCACCGGCACCGCTGATGTATGCCGCAGTCAGAGCATACATTAAGAACATCATACTGAAGCCCGTCAGCCACTGACCGTAGCGTCCCAGATAGCGTTTTGCCAGCGTGCCCAGACCGGTATCTGCCGGAACATGCTGGTACACCTCCAGCAGTAATAGCGCCGTGTAGCACATCAACGCCCAAAGCCCAATCAACAAGATTAACGTGACGCTAAAACCAACACCTGCCGCAGCCAGCGGCATTGCCAGCATGCCTGCGCCAATTGTGGTTCCCGCCACGATAAAAACACTTCCCAGAGTTCTGTTTTTCACGCTTTCTTCTGTCCTGACGATCTTTATGAGTGATATCTGCGGCGCAGGTTAAGGCATAACGGCTGCTTCGTCAAACCGACGTTACATATGGTGTAAATATAAATGTACAATAAAAAGCATTCAGTCCTGCGCTGGCGCAAAGTCTTCATAAGCGGCAATCGCTACGCTAGGCTTTTTTTGAGGAGGAACGATGGACTCTATTCACGGTCATGAAGTGTTAAATATGATGATTGAATCAGGCGAGCAATATACGCATGCCAGTCTGGAAGCAGCAATTAAAGCGCGTTTTGGTGAACAGGCACGTTTTCGCACCTGCTCGGCAGAAGGGATGACTGCGGGAGAGTTGGTGGCGTTTCTGGCAGCAAAAGGCAAATTTATACCTTCGGAAGAAGGTTTTTCGACCGATCAGAGTAAGATTTGCCGTCACTGATTTGAAACGGCGGCAGTAAACCTGCCGCCGGAGAGCATTAGTTTTGTGTGTCGAGGGTAGAGAGTTCTTTGTCGATAAAATACAAACCTTCGCCGCTTTTGCCTGCCAGACTTAATTTATCAATAATCGATTTGAACAGTTTCTCTTCTTCATGTTGCTCAGAAACATACCATTGCAGGAAATTAAATGTTGGGTAATCCTGATTGGTCATTGCAGCATGAGCCAGTTCGTTAATTTTCTGCGTGATTAATTGTTCGTGTTTATAGGTTTCCTGGAATAATTCATCAAGTGAGGAATATTCAGCAAACGGAGATTCAACGGTATTAATACGCGGTAAATTGCCGGTATCAGTCAGGTAATCAAACAGACGCTGCATATGCGTCATCTCTTCCTGGGCGTGACGGCGCAGGAACGCGGCAGCACCTTCGAAGGTATGATAGCTGCACCAGGCGCTCATTTGCTGATAAAGCAGTGAAGAGTACAGTTCCAGGTTCATCTGCTCATTAAGTTTTTCAATCATTTCTGGTTTCAGCATGATAGTGCTCCACAAAGGTTATATTTGTTGCTGTGGCGTCACTATAATTTGTTATTTTATTATTTGCAAAAGGTAAAATATAAACTTCATTTATTAAAAATACGAATGGGAATAAAACGCATTACCGCTATTTATTTAATCAGCGAAGATCCCCCTCGCTGATTAAAACATTTAGAGAAAGACAGGGAAGGCGGAATGATGGCACTGATATGACAAAGTGAATTCCGTATTCAAACATAAGGAACCCGCAAAGAGGCTACAGTTGCCTACTGGCTGACCAAAGGGGATAGCGTGGGTATAGCCTTCCTGCTGGCATGCGCGATCGGCGATCCCGCGACTGACATAACGATCGGTATAGGCATGCTGCAAAAAAGCCTGGTCATAAACCAACCGTACAATACCTGTTGCCGCGTCAACTTCGCTCACATGGGCCTGGCGAGTAACCGTACACCCCGCCAGCGTTATTAATGAAAGAGTCAGAATCAGAAGTCTCATGGTCCAGCCAGAAGAGTAAAAGAAAGCACTATTTTACGCGTTACAGCGCTGCGACAATGGCCGGAAAAGACGCCTGGCAGGCGCTATTTCTCGCCATCTGTAGGTGTCAGAAATGGGGTAGCTGCTTTTTGATTATCATTTTTATAACATTAAAGGGGTATTTATGTGATTTACATCACATAAAGATTGATTTTTGTGATGGTTGTCATATTATAAGCGCAAAGACAATAACACATGTATAACAAATGGTCGGAGTGCCGCGATGAAACTGCGCAAAATCCTGAAAAGTATGTTCAATAACTATTGCAAGACGTTCAAAGACGTACCGCCAGGCAATATGTTCCGATAACAAAAAACCTGCTCCGGCAGGTTTTTTTGTGTCCTGATGACGGTGGATGTGACTATCGCTGAAGATGTGAAGCCGCTACTATAACGGCTTTCAAAATGCTATCAGGAGTTTACGATGTCCCAGCCGCTGAATGCCGATCAGGAACTGGTTTCTGATGTGGTTGCTTGCCAGTTGGTTATCAAACAAATTCTGGATGTTCTCGATGTAATCGCGCCCGTTGAAGTTCGTGAAAAAATGTCCAGCCAGCTGAAGAATATCGACTTTACTAACCATCCCGCCGCCGCAGACCCGGTCACCATGCGGGCAATCCAAAAAGCCATCGCGCTGATTGAACTCAAGTTTACCCCACAGGGCGAATCCCATTAAAAAAATCGCTGCTTCAAAAAGATGAGGCAGCGGTTTCTCAAAAACTTCATCGGCGCAATGCATTAGCGCCGATGATGATCAATGTAGCTGATGCGACACGACATTCAGAACATGTTGGTCGGTCTGCACAGGGCACATACCCGCAAGTTTCGCACTGCGCACTTCATCAAGAATGGTTTGCAGCAACAGGCCATCATGCTGCTGTTCTTTTTCCAGATCGCGCAGGAAATTGACGGTTGAATCATCATTCAGTTCTTTCGCTTCATCGGCTAACTGTGCCAACGTACTAGAACGTTGCTCGTATTCTTCCATCGTTTTTTGGAACAGTTCTTCCAGAGAGTTCAGTTTTTCACCGGGAACATCAATGGCTTTAACGATGGGGGTAGCGCCGACACTCTTCATAAAGTTAAACATGCGCATCATTTGGGTCACGTTACTCTGTGCCTGGGCGCGAAGGAAAGTGGCGGTGCCGTTCAGACTCTGTTCAGAACACCAGTTACTCAGGTGAAGGTAGAGATTGGATGCGTAAAACTCGCGGTTCATTTGAGAGTTGAGTTTGAGAAGCATTCCAGCGGTTGCCATACCTAATATCCTTATATCCAGAAGTGGAGAGGTGCAAGATAAATCAAAACACCATAATTACTGTTTGCAGAATAATTCCTTTCTGCCGGTCCGAAATGTGATCGTGGAGTCAATTCTGACGATGATCTGAAATAAGAATAACGTCTGAACGGGTATAAGAAAATGCTTAAATCATCAAGTTTATATATTTTTACATTTCATTGATGAAATCAATGTAACTGCAATGAATTTTAATGATAGTGCTTTTTGTATCTTGTTGATATTAATCGATGAATTTGAATTCATGATGAAGTGATGATTTTATAAAACGTTTTTTCATTTTTGCGAGATGGCTCTCATTATACGTGTTCTGTTAATTAATGAGCACAGTGATAATTAATGGCGAAATGAATGACGCACATTTTCCACATCTTTGAGTTGTGGTTATTACACCATTGCAAAAACTCAACGCCAGGTTATGCGGCCTATTGACTGGTTAAAAAGAAGACATCCCGCATGGGTACCAAAGACAACAAGGACTTCCAGGCTAATCTTATGGATTATTCTGCTGTGCACTCGATAATTTGTCTGACAAATTCGCTTTTCCTTATGTCTTTTCCCGCTAAATTTATGCACGTTCTCACTGTAATTCTGCGATGTGATATTGCTCTCCTATGGAGAATTAATTTCTCGCTAAAACTATGTCAACACAGTCACTTATCTTTTAGTTAAAAGGTAATGCTTTGTTTTCCGATTAATTTAACGAATGTCATTCGTTTTTGCCCTACACAAAACGACACTAAAGCTGGAGAGAACCATGCACAAATTTACTAAAGCCCTGGCAGCCATTGGTCTGGCAGCCGTTATGTCACAATCCGCTATGGCGGAGAACCTGAAGCTCGGTTTCCTGGTGAAGCAACCGGAAGAGCCGTGGTTCCAGACCGAATGGAAGTTTGCCGATAAAGCCGGGAAAGATTTAGGGTTTGAAGTTATTAAGATTGCCGTGCCGGATGGCGAAAAAACATTGAACGCTATCGACAGCCTGGCTGCCAGTGGCGCGAAAGGTTTCGTTATTTGTACTCCGGACCCGAAACTCGGCTCTGCCATCGTGGCGAAAGCGCGTGGCTACGATATGAAAGTCATTGCCGTGGATGACCAGTTTGTTAACGCCAAAGGTAAGCCAATGGATACCGTTCCGCTGGTGATGATGGCTGCGACCAAAATTGGCGAACGTCAGGGCCAGGAACTGTATAAAGAGATGCAGAAACGTGGCTGGGATGTCAAAGAAAGCGCGGTGATGGCGATTACCGCCAACGAACTGGATACCGCCCGCCGCCGTACAACGGGTTCTATGGACGCACTGAAAGCTGCAGGATTCCCGGAAAAACAAATTTATCAGGTACCTACCAAATCTAACGACATCCCGGGGGCATTTGACGCTGCCAACTCAATGCTGGTTCAACATCCGGAAGTTAAACATTGGCTGATCGTCGGTATGAACGACAGCACCGTGCTGGGCGGCGTACGCGCGACGGAAGGTCAGGGCTTTAAAGCGGCCGATATCATCGGTATCGGTATTAACGGTGTGGATGCGGTGAGCGAACTGTCTAAGGCACAGGCAACCGGCTTCTACGGTTCCCTGCTGCCAAGCCCGGATGTACATGGTTATAAGTCCAGCGAAATGCTTTACAACTGGGTAGCAAAAGACGTTGAACCGCCAAAATTTACCGAAGTTACCGACGTGGTGCTAATCACGCGTGACAACTTTAAAGAAGAACTGGAGAAAAAAGGTTTAGGCGGTAAGTAATTTGCCGGAAAAATTCCCCTCTGCATGATGCAGAGGGGGTGTGAACGACCAGTGATTCACGGAGACGTTATGCAACAGTCTACCCCGTATCTCTCATTTCGCGGCATCGGTAAAACGTTTCCCGGCGTTAAGGCGCTGACGGATATTAGTTTTGACTGCTATGCCGGTCAGGTTCATGCGTTGATGGGTGAAAATGGCGCAGGAAAATCAACTCTCTTAAAAATCCTCAGCGGAAACTATGCGCCAACCACGGGTTCTGTAGTGATTAATGGGCAGGAAATGTCCTTTTCCGACACGACCGCAGCACTTAACGCGGGTGTGGCGATTATTTATCAGGAACTGCATCTCGTGCCGGAAATGACCGTCGCGGAAAACATCTATCTCGGCCAGCTGCCGCATAAAGGCGGCATTGTGAATCGTTCATTGCTGAATTATGAGGCAGGTTTACAAATTAAACATCTTGGTATGGATATTGACCCGGACACGCCGCTGAAATATCTCTCCATTGGTCAGTGGCAGATGGTTGAAATCGCCAAAGCGCTGGCGCGTAACGCCAAAATTATCGCCTTTGATGAGCCAACCAGCTCCCTCTCTGCCCGAGAAATCGACAATCTTTTCCGCGTTATTCGTGAACTGCGAAAAGAGGGGCGGGTGATCTTATACGTTTCTCACCGTATGGAAGAAATATTTGCCCTCAGCGATGCCATCACCGTCTTTAAAGATGGGCGTTATGTCAAAACCTTTACCGATATGCAGCAGGTTGACCACGACGCACTGGTGCAGGCGATGGTCGGGCGAGACATTGGCGATATCTACGGCTGGCAACCGCGTAGTTATGGCGAGGAGCGCCTGCGTCTTGATGCTGTGAAAGCACCAGGCGTGCGTACGCCAATAAGTCTGGCGGTTCGCCGTGGAGAAATTGTCGGTCTGTTTGGTCTGGTCGGGGCAGGGCGTAGCGAATTAATGAAAGGCATGTTTGGCGGGACGCAAATCACCGCCGGTCAGGTTTATATCGACCAACAGCCGATCGATATTCGTAAACCGAGCCACGCCATTGCCGCAGGCATGATGCTCTGCCCGGAAGATCGCAAAGCGGAAGGCATTATTCCCGTGCACTCCGTTCGCGACAATATCAACATCAGTGCCAGACGTAAACATGTGCTTGGCGGTTGTGTAATCAACAACGGTTGGGAAGAAAACAATGCCGATCACCACATTCGTTCGCTCAACATCAAAACGCCGGGCGCTGAGCAACTGATCATGAATCTCTCAGGCGGAAATCAGCAAAAAGCCATTCTGGGCCGCTGGTTATCGGAAGAGATGAAGGTCATTTTGCTGGATGAACCTACGCGCGGCATTGATGTTGGTGCTAAGCATGAAATTTACAACGTGATTTATGCGCTGGCGGCGCAGGGTGTGGCGGTGCTGTTTGCCTCCAGCGACTTACCTGAAGTCCTCGGCGTTGCCGACCGGATTGTGGTGATGCGGGAAGGCGAAATCGCCGGTGAATTGTTACACGAGCAGGCAGATGAGCGTCAGGCACTGAGCCTTGCGATGCCTAAAGTCAGCCAGGCAGTTGCCTGAGTAAGGAGAGTATGATGTCTTCTGTTTCTACATCGGGTTCTGGAGCACCTAAGTCGTCATTCAGCTTTGGGCGTATCTGGGATCAGTACGGCATGCTGGTGGTGTTTGCGGTGCTTTTTATCGCCTGTGCCATTTTTGTCCCAAATTTTGCCACCTTCATTAATATGAAAGGGTTGGGCCTGGCAATTTCCATGTCGGGGATGGTGGCTTGTGGCATGTTGTTCTGCCTTGCTTCCGGTGACTTTGACCTTTCTGTCGCCTCCGTAATTGCCTGTGCGGGTGTCACCACGGCGGTGGTTATTAACCTGACTGAAAGCCTGTGGATTGGCGTGGCAGCGGGGTTGCTGCTTGGCATTCTCTGTGGCCTGGTCAATGGCTTTGTTATCGCCAAACTGAAAATAAATGCTCTGATCACGACACTGGCAACGATGCAGATTGTTCGAGGTCTGGCGTACATCATTTCAGACGGTAAAGCGGTCGGTATCGAAGATGAAAGCTTCTTTGCCCTTGGTTACGCCAACTGGTTCGGTCTGCCTGCGCCAATCTGGCTCACCGTCGCGTGTCTGATCATCTTTGGCTTGCTGCTGAATAAAACCACCTTTGGTCGTAATACCCTGGCGATTGGCGGGAACGAAGAGGCTGCGCGTCTGGCGGGTGTACCGGTTGTTCGCACCAAAATTATTATCTTTGTTCTCTCTGGCCTGGTATCAGCGATAGCCGGAATTATTCTGGCTTCACGTATGACCAGTGGGCAGCCAATGACGTCGATTGGTTATGAGCTGATTGTGATCTCCGCCTGCGTTTTAGGTGGCGTTTCTCTGAAAGGCGGCATCGGAAAAATCTCATATGTGGTGGCGGGTATCTTAATTTTAGGCACCGTGGAAAACGCCATGAACCTGCTTAATATTTCTCCTTTCGCCCAGTACGTAGTTCGCGGCTTAATCCTGCTGGCAGCGGTGATTTTCGACCGTTACAAGCAAAAAGCGAAACGCACTGTCTGATGCTTTTTTCCACAATAATTTAGCGCTTTTTTCCTCCACAGCCAGCCGCCACAACGGTTGGCTGTTCTTCGTTGCAAATGGCGACCCCCGTCACACTGTCTATACTTACATGTCTGTAAAGCGCGTTCTGCGCAACACAATAAGAAAAGAGAAGGAGGAGAACCGGGTGACAGAACCGTTAACCGAAACCCCTGAACTATCCGCGAAATATGCCTGGTTTTTTGATCTCGATGGAACGCTGGCGGAAATCAAACCGCATCCCGATCAGGTCGTCGTGCCTGACACTATTCTGCAAGGACTTCAGCTACTGGCAACCGCAAGTGATGGTGCATTGGCATTGATTTCAGGGCGCTCAATGGTGGAGCTTGACGCACTGGCAAAACCTTATCGCTTCCCGTTAGCGGGCGTGCATGGGGCGGAGCGCCGTGACATCAATGGTAAAACGCATATCGTTCATCTGCCGGATGCGATTGCGCGTGATATTAGCGTGCAACTGCATACGGTCATCGCCCAGTATCCCGGCGCGGAGCTGGAGGCGAAAGGGATGGCTTTTGCGCTGCATTATCGCCAGGCTCCGCAGCATGAAGACGCATTAATGACATTAGCGCAACGTATTACTCAGATCTGGCCACAAATGGCGTTACAGCAGGGAAAGTGTGTTGTCGAGATCAAACCGAAAGGTACCAGTAAAGGTGAGGCGATTGCTGCCTTTATGCAGGAAGCTCCCTTTATCGGGCGAACGCCCGTATTTCTGGGCGATGATCTGACCGATGAATCTGGCTTCGCAGTCGTTAACCGGCTGGGCGGAATGTCAGTAAAAATTGGCACAGGTGCAACTCAGGCATCATGGCGACTGGCGGGCGTGCCGGATGTCTGGAGCTGGCTTGAAATGATAACCACCGCATTACAACAAAAAAGAGAAAATAACAGGAGTGATGACTATGAGTCGTTTAGTCGTAGTATCTAACCGGATTGCACCACCAGACGAGCACGCCGCCAGTGCCGGTGGCCTTGCCGTTGGCATACTGGGGGCACTGAAAGCCGCAGGTGGGCTGTGGTTTGGCTGGAGCGGTAAAACAGGGAATGAGGATCAGCCGCTAAAAAAGGTGAAAAAGGGTAACATTACGTGGGCCTCTTTTAACCTCAGCGAACAGGACCTTGACGAATACTACAACAAATTCTCCAATGCCGTTCTCTGGCCCGCTTTTCATTATCGGCTCGATCTGGTGCAATTTCAGCGTCCTGCCTGGGATGGCTATCTACGCGTAAATGCGTTGCTGGCAGATAAATTACTGCCGCTGTTGCAAGACGATGACATTATCTGGATCCACGATTATCACCTGTTGCCCTTTGCGCATGAATTACGCAAACGGGGCGTGAATAATCGCATTGGTTTCTTTCTGCATATTCCTTTCCCGACACCGGAAATCTTCAACGCGCTGCCGACATATGACACCTTGCTTGAACAGCTTTGTGATTATGATTTGCTGGGTTTCCAGACGGAGAACGATCGTCTGGCGTTCCTGGATTGCCTTTCTAACCTGACCCGCGTCACGACACGTAGCGCAAAAAGCCATACGGCCTGCGGCAAAGCGTTTCGAACGGAAGTTTACCCGATCGGCATTGAGCCGAAAGAAATAGCGAAACAGGCTGCCGGTCCACTGCCGCCAAAACTGGCGCAACTCAAAGCAGAACTGAAAAACGTACAAAATATCTTTTCTGTCGAACGACTGGATTATTCCAAAGGTTTGCCGGAGCGTTTTCTCGCCTATGAAGCGTTACTGGAAAAATATCCGCAACATCACGGTAAAATTCGTTATACCCAGATCGCGCCAACGTCTCGTGGTGATGTGCAAGCCTATCAGGATATTCGTCATCAGCTCGAAAATGAAGCCGGACGAATTAATGGTAAATATGGGCAATTAGGCTGGACGCCGCTTTATTATTTGAATCAGCATTTTGACCGTAAATTACTGATGAAAATATTCCGCTACTCTGACGTGGGCTTAGTGACGCCACTGCGTGACGGGATGAACCTGGTGGCAAAAGAGTATGTTGCCGCTCAGGACCCAGCCAACCCGGGCGTTCTTGTTCTTTCGCAATTTGCGGGAGCAGCAAACGAGTTAACGTCGGCGTTAATTGTTAATCCCTACGATCGTGACGAAGTTGCAGCTGCGCTGGATCGTGCATTGACTATGTCGCTGGCGGAACGTATTTCCCGTCATGCAGAAATGCTGGACGTTATCGTGAAAAACGATATTAACCACTGGCAGGAGTGCTTCATTAGCGACCTAAAGCAGATAGTTCCGCGAAGCGCGGAAAGCCAGCAGCGCGATAAAGTTGCTACCTTTCCTAAGCTTGCGTAGGAGCGGTTAATCTCCCGTAAGTGGAACTAACAGCACATCGACCTCACTTGAGGCAATCACTCTTTTCGCCGAGCAGGATGCTCGCGAAAAGAAACTGTGATTGTGATTACCGCAAATCACCAAATCGAAATGATATTTGCGACAAACTTCCAGAATATGTTCGCTTAACTCACCGTAGGCAATAAACGTCTTGTCAACGGGATACCCCGCATCCTTAATTAACTTATCAAGAAAGCTTTGCGTTTCTTCCTGCATCACGCTGCGTAAATCTTCAAGCATCGGCGCAGCTAATTGATTGTACATTTCCGGGTCGGAAGCGAGAGTAATTAAACTGATGTGTCCCTTTACTGGCCTGGCGATAGATACCGCTTTTGCCAGCAGTTGCTGACTTTCCGGTGTAACCGCAACGGCGACAAGAATATTGCTATAGCTCATAACCTGTTCCTTATTCTGTGAACTTCAGGTGACATTAAAGCTTTACTCCTAATGGAGAATCGACGCAATCCCAACTCAGTCAAACAGGTAAATATTAGTGTGATTATTAGTAAATACAATTAATCAATCACTCTCGGTGATCATATGATTTCAACTGTAATTATAAGAAAATAATGTGCTGATTCTCCATATTAAACAAGTGGTTAATATATGTAAAACATTTTATTAACATTAAGTTGATTGTTGCCTTTCTTTGTATTTAATTAGTTTGTTGTGCGGTAAGTGTCTGTTTAAAAATAGCTTATCTGGTATTGCATGAAAGTGATTATTTATAGCAGATGATTATTTACGGTGAGTTATTTTAACTGTGCGCAACATCCCATTTCGATTATTCCTGTTTCATTTTTGCTTGCTAGCGTCGCGAAAAACTTTTTAACAGATTGAAATACACCCAAAACAAAAGTATGACTTATACATTTATGTTAAGTAATTGAGTGTTTTGTGTGATCTGCATCACACATTATTGAAAATCGCAGCCCCCCTCCGTTGTATGTGCGTGTAGTGACGAGTAAAGTTGCGTCGATTTAGGAAAAATCTTAGATAAGTGTAAAGAACCCCTTCTATTTGTAAGGACTTATTAAATCCCACAAAGGTGCTCTGCCTATTGCAGCTTATCGCAACTATTCTAATGCTAATTATTTTTTACCGGGGCTTCCCGGCGACATCACGGGGTGCGGTGAGACCGCATAAAAATAAAGTTGGTTATTCTGGGTGGGAATAATGCATACCTCCGAGTTGCTGAAACACATTTATGACATCAACTTGTCATATTTACTACTTGCACAGCGTCTGATTGTTCAGGACAAAGCGTCCGCTATGTTTCGTCTCGGCATAAATGAAGAAATGGCGACAACGTTAGCGGCACTGACTCTTCCGCAAATGGTTAAGCTGGCAGAAACCAATCAACTGGTTTGTCACTTCCGTTTTGACAGCCACCAGACGATTACTCAGTTGACGCAAGATTCCCGCGTTGACGATCTCCAGCAAATTCATACCGGCATCATGCTCTCAACACGCTTGCTGAATGATGTTAATCAGCCTGAAGAAGCGCTGCGCAAGAAAAGGGCCTGATCATGAGTGAAAAAAGCATTGTTCAGGAAGCGCGGGATATTCAGCTGGCAATGGAATTGATCACCCTGGGCGCTCGTTTGCAGATGCTGGAAAGCGAAACACAGTTAAGTCGCGGACGCCTGATAAAACTCTATAAAGAACTGCGCGGAAGCCCACCGCCGAAAGGCATGCTGCCATTCTCAACCGACTGGTTTATGACCTGGGAACAAAACGTTCATGCTTCGATGTTCTGTAACGCATGGCAGTTTTTACTGAAAACCGGTTTGTGTAATGGCGTCGATGCGGTGATCAAAGCCTACCGTTTATACCTTGAACAGTGCCCGCAAGCAGAAGAAGGACCGCTGCTGGCATTAACCCGTGCCTGGACATTGGTGCGGTTTGTTGAAAGTGGATTACTGCAACTTTCCAGCTGCAACTGCTGCGGCGGCAATTTTATTACCCACGCTCACCAGCCTGTTGGCAGCTTTGCCTGCAGCTTATGTCAACCGCCATCCCGGGCAGTAAAAAGACGTAAACTTTCCCAGAATCCTGCCGATATTATCCCACAACTGCTGGATGAACAGAGAGTACAGGCTGTTTAACTGATACGGTGTGGCGAAACATTCCAGCAGCGGTAACGACGTACCGCTGCTTTTTTTTGCCCCTATCGCGTGTTAACGCCTGACGACTGAACATCCTGTCATGGTCAACAGTGGAAGGATGATGTCGTGCTTATCTTATTAGGTTACCTGGTTGTTCTCGGTACAGTTTTCGGCGGTTATTTGATGACCGGTGGAAGCCTTGGAGCACTCTATCAACCCGCTGAACTGGTGATTATTGCCGGTGCAGGGATTGGGTCGTTTATCGTCGGCAATAATGGCAAAGCGATTAAAGGCACGCTGAAGGCGCTGCCGTTGCTGTTTCGTCGCTCCAAATACACCAAAGCAATGTATATGGATCTGCTGGCTCTGCTTTATCGGTTGATGGCGAAATCGCGGCAGATGGGGATGTTTTCGCTGGAACGTGATATTGAAAATCCCCGTGAGAGCGAGATCTTCGCCAGCTACCCACGCATCCTTGCGGATAGCGTCATGCTTGAATTTATCGTCGATTATCTGCGCCTGATTATCAGCGGTCACATGAACACCTTCGAAATCGAAGCTCTGATGGATGAAGAGATTGAGACGCACGAAAGCGAGGCAGAAGTCCCGGCGAACAGTCTGGCGCTGGTCGGGGACTCACTTCCGGCGTTTGGTATTGTTGCGGCTGTAATGGGGGTCGTTCACGCGTTAGGTTCAGCCGATCGTCCTGCCGCCGAGCTGGGGGCGCTTATCGCACATGCGATGGTGGGGACTTTCCTCGGTATTTTATTGGCTTACGGATTTATTTCCCCATTAGCGAGTGTTTTACGTCAGAAAAGCGCCGAAACCAGCAAAATGATGCAGTGCGTCAAAGTCACACTGCTATCTAATCTGAACGGTTACGCACCGCCTATCGCCGTTGAGTTTGGTCGCAAAACGCTCTATTCCAGCGAACGTCCGTCGTTTATTGAACTGGAAGAGCATGTGCGTGCGGTGAAAAATCCGCAACAACAGACGACAACCGAGGAAGCATGAAGAATCAAGCGCATCCGATTATTGTCGTCAAACGACGCAAAGCCAAAAGCCACGGGGCAGCACATGGATCGTGGAAGATTGCTTATGCCGACTTTATGACCGCGATGATGGCCTTTTTTCTGGTGATGTGGCTAATCTCCATCTCCAGTCCAAAAGAGCTGATTCAGATTGCGGAGTACTTCCGGACTCCGCTGGCGACTGCGGTTACGGGCGGCGATCGCATTTCTAATAGTGAAAGCCCAATTCCCGGTGGGGGTGATGATTACACCCAAAGCCAGGGGGAAGTGAATAAGCAGCCGAACATCGAAGAGCTGAAAAAACGCATGGAGCAAAGTCGATTGCGGAAATTGCGTGGCGATCTCGACCAGTTGATTGAATCCGATCCGAAACTGCGGGCGTTACGTCCACATCTCAAAATCGATCTGGTCCAGGAAGGTCTACGTATTCAGATCATCGATAGCCAGAATCGCCCGATGTTCAGAACCGGCAGTGCCGATGTGGAACCCTATATGCGCGATATTCTGCGCGCCATCGCGCCCGTTCTGAATGGTATTCCCAACCGTATTAGCCTCTCGGGTCATACCGACGATTTTCCCTACGCCAGCGGTGAGAAAGGTTACAGCAACTGGGAGCTTTCTGCCGATCGGGCCAATGCATCCCGCCGCGAACTGATGGTTGGCGGGTTGGATAGCGGCAAAGTGTTACGTGTCGTCGGCATGGCGGCAACGATGCGCTTAAGCGATCGCGGACCTGATGATGCCGTCAACCGTCGCATCAGCCTGCTGGTACTGAACAAACAAGCCGAACAGGCCATTTTGCATGAAAACGCCGAAAGCCAGAATGAGCCAGTAAGCGCCCTGGAAGAACCTGAGGTTGCACCACAGGTCAGTGTTCCCACAATGCCATCAGCCGAACCGAGGTGACAGCGTGAGCATGGATATAAGCGATTTTTATCAGACATTTTTTGATGAAGCGGACGAACTGTTGGCTGACATGGAGCAGCATCTGCTGGTTTTGCAGCCGGAAGCGCCAGATGCCGAACAATTGAATGCCATCTTTCGGGCTGCCCACTCGATCAAAGGAGGGGCAGGAACCTTTGGCTTCAGCGTTTTGCAGGAAACCACGCATCTGATGGAAAACCTGCTCGACGAAGCCAGACGAGGTGAGATGCAACTCAACACCGACATTATCAATCTGTTTTTGGAAACGAAGGACATCATGCAAGAACAGCTCGACGCTTATAAACAGTCGCAAGAGCCGGATGCCGCCAGCTTCGATTATATCTGCCAGGCCTTGCGTCAACTGGCATTAGAAGCGAAAGGCGAAACGCCATCCGCAGTGACCCGATTAAGTGTGGTTGCCAAAAGTGAACCGCAAGATGAGCAGAGTCGCAGTCAGTTGCCGCGACGAATTATCCTTTCGCGCCTGAAGGCCGGGGAAGTCGACCTGCTGGAAGAAGAGCTGGGGCATCTGACAACGTTAACTGACGTGGTTAAAGGGGCGGATTCTCTCTCGGCAATATTACCGGGCGACATCGCCGAAGATGACATCACAGCGGTACTCTGTTTTGTGATTGAAGCCGATCAGATTACCTTTGAAACAGTAGAAGTCTCGCCCAAAATATCCACCCCACCAGTGCTTAAACTGGCAGCCGAACAAGCGCCAACCGGTCGCGTGGAGCGGGAAAAAACGACGCGCAACAGTGAATCCACCAGCATCCGTGTAGCGGTAGAAAAGGTTGATCAATTAATTAACCTCGTCGGCGAGCTGGTCATCACCCAGTCCATGCTTGCCCAGCGTTCCAGCGAACTGGACCCGGTTAATCATGGTGATTTGATTACCAGCATGGGGCAGTTACAACGTAACGCTCGTGATTTGCAGGAATCAGTGATGTCGATTCGCATGATGCCGATGGAATATGTCTTTAGTCGCTATCCCCGGCTGGTGCGTGATCTGGCGGGAAAACTCGGCAAGCAGGTAGAACTGACGCTGGTGGGCAGTTCCACTGAACTCGACAAGAGCCTGATAGAACGCATTATCGACCCGCTGACCCACCTGGTACGCAATAGCCTCGATCACGGTATTGAACTGCCAGAAAAACGGCTCGCCGCAGGTAAAAATAGCGTCGGAAATTTAATTCTGTCTGCCGAACATCAGGGCGGCAACATTTGCATTGAAGTGACCGACGATGGGGCGGGGCTAAACCGTGAGCGAATTCTGGCAAAAGCGGCCTCGCAAGGTTTGACTGTCAGCGAAAACATGAGCGACGACGAAGTCGCGATGCTGATATTTGCCCCTGGCTTCTCCACGGCGGAGCAGGTCACCGACGTCTCCGGGCGCGGCGTCGGCATGGACGTCGTTAAACGTAATATCCAGGAGATGGGCGGTCATGTCGAAATCCAGTCGAAGCAGGGTACTGGCACGACGATCCGCATTTTACTGCCGCTGACGCTGGCCATCCTCGACGGCATGTCCGTACGCGTTGCGGATGAAGTTTTCATTCTGCCGCTGAATGCTGTCATGGAATCACTGCAACCCCGTGAAGCCGATCTGCATCCACTGGCTGGCGGCGAGCGGGTGCTGGAAGTGCGGGGTGAATATCTGCCCATCGTCGAACTGTGGAAAGTGTTCAACGTCGCGGGCGCGAAAACCGAAGCTACCCAGGGAATTGTGGTGATCTTACAAAGTGGCGGTCGCCGCTACGCCTTGCTGGTGGATCAATTAATTGGTCAACACCAGGTTGTGGTTAAAAACCTTGAAAGTAACTATCGCAAAGTCCCCGGCATTTCTGCTGCGACCATTCTTGGCGACGGCAGCGTGGCACTGATTGTTGATGTCTCCGCCTTGCAGGCGATAAACCGCGAACAACGTATGGCGAACACCGCCGCCTGAATGAGTAAAAAGGTAACAATATGACCGGTATGACGAATGTAACAAAGCTGGCCAGCGAGCCGTCAGGCCAGGAATTTCTGGTATTTACCCTTGGTGATGAAGAGTACGGTATTGATATCCTGAAAGTGCAGGAGATCCGTGGCTACGATCAGGTAACACGGATTGCGAACACGCCAGCGTTTATCAAAGGCGTCACGAATCTGCGCGGCGTTATTGTGCCGATTGTTGACTTACGAATTAAGTTCAGCCAGGTGGATGTGGACTATAACGACAACACGGTAGTTATCGTCCTGAATCTCGGACAGCGGGTGGTCGGCATCGTGGTTGACGGCGTCTCAGATGTGCTTTCATTGACGGCGGAGCAAATTCGTCCGGCACCGGAATTTGCCGTGACGCTTTCAACAGAATATCTCACTGGACTGGGCGCACTAGGCGACCGGATGTTGATTCTGGTGAACATCGAAAAACTGCTGAACAGCGAAGAGATGGCGCTGTTAGATAGCGCGGCGTCAGAAGTGGCGTAATTCTCCCGATTTCCTCAATTGCAATGAACCCGATGATCTGCGCATCGGGTTTTTTATTTCAATTTAGCGGTAGGTGGCATCTGCAATAAAGTTTCCCCCCTCCTTGCCGATAACGAGATCAACTTGTTTTCAGGAAGGTGCCTTATGATTAACCGTATCCGCGTAGTCACGCTGTTGGTAATGGTGCTGGGGGTATTCGCACTGTTACAGCTTATTTCCGGCAGTCTGTTTTTTTCTTCCCTTCACCATAGCCAGAAGAGCTTTGTGGTTTCCAATCAATTACGGGAACAGCAGGGCGAGCTGACGTCAACCTGGGATTTAATGCTGCAAACGCGCATTAACCTGAGTCGTTCAGCGGTGCGGATGATGATGGATTCCTCCAATCAACAAAGTAACGCCAAAGTTGAATTGCTCGATAGCGCCAGGAAAACATTGGCGCAGGCAGCGACGCATTATAAAAAATTCAAAAGCATGGCACCGTTACCTGAAATGGTCGCTACCAGTCGTAATATTGATGAAAAATATAAAAACTATCACACAGCGTTAACTGAACTGATTGATTATCTTGATTATGGCAATACTGGAGCTTATTTCGCTCAGCCAACCCAGGGAATGCAAAATGCAATGGGCGAAGCGTTTGCTCAGTACGCCCTCAGCAGTGAAAAACTGTATCGCGATATCGTCACTGACAACGCAGATGATTACCGATTTGCCCAGTGGCAACTGGCGGTTATTGCGCTGGTGGTGGTATTGATTCTGCTGGTGGCGTGGTACGGCATTCGCCGTATGTTGCTTACACCGCTGGCAAAAATTATTGCTCACATTCGCGAAATCGCCAGTGGTAACCTGGCGAATACCCTGACCATTGACGGGCGCAGTGAAATGGGCGACCTGGCGCAGAGCGTTTCACATATGCAACGCTCTTTGACTGACACCGTCACTCATGTGCGTGAAGGTTCCGATGCCATCTATGCCGGTACCCGTGAAATTGCGGCGGGCAACACCGATCTTTCCTCCCGTACTGAACAGCAGGCATCCGCGCTGGAAGAAACTGCCGCCAGCATGGAGCAGCTCACTGCGACAGTGAAGCAAAACGCCGATAACGCCCGCCAGGCCTCGCAACTGGCGCAAAGTGCCTCCGATACCGCCCAGCATGGCGGCAAAGTAGTGGATGGCGTAGTGAAAACGATGCATGAGATCGCCGATAGTTCGAAGAAAATTGCCGACATTATTAGCGTTATCGACGGTATTGCCTTCCAGACTAATATCCTCGCGCTGAATGCCGCTGTTGAAGCCGCGCGTGCGGGTGAACAGGGCCGTGGTTTTGCCGTGGTGGCGGGCGAAGTGCGTAATCTTGCCAGTCGCAGCGCCCAGGCGGCAAAAGAGATCAAAGCCCTCATTGAAGACTCCGTCTCGCGCGTTGATACCGGTTCGGTGCTGGTCGAAAGCGCCGGGGAAACAATGAACAATATCGTCAATGCTGTCACTCGCGTGACTGACATTATGGGCGAGATTGCATCGGCATCGGATGAACAGAGCCGTGGCATCGATCAAGTCGCATTGGCGGTTTCGGAAATGGATCGCGTCACGCAACAGAACGCATCGCTGGTGCAGGAATCAGCTGCCGCCGCAGCTGCGCTGGAAGAACAGGCGAGTCGTTTAACGCAAGCGGTTTCCGCGTTCCGTCTGGCAGCCAGCCCACTCACCAATAAACCGCAAACACCATCCCGTCCTGCCAGTGAGCAACCACCGGCACAGCCACGACTGCGAATTACTGAACAAGATCCAAACTGGGAAACATTTTGACGAGTTTTTACTAACGCGGTCATTGCCGCCTGATGGGGAGCGTTGATGTTTAATCGTATTCGAATTTCGACCACGCTGTTTTTAATTTTGATTCTCTGCGGGATCTTGCAGATTGGCAGTAACGGCATGTCTTTTTGGGCATTTCGCGACGATTTGCAACGACTGAATCAGGTCGAGCAGAGCAATCAGCAACGTGCGGCATTAGCGCAAACTCGGGCGGTAATGTTACAGGCCAGTACCGCGCTGAACAAAGCGGGCACTCTGACGGCGCTTAGCTATCCGGCGGATGACATTAAAACGTTGATGACGACGGCGCGCGCCAGTCTGACGCAATCCACCACGCTGTTTAAAAGTTTTATGGCGATGACTGCGGGCAACGAGCACGTCAGGGCGTTGCAAAAAGAGACGGAGAAAAGTTTTGCCCGCTGGCACAACGATCTCGAACATCAGGCGACCTGGCTTGAAAGTAATCAACTTTCGGATTTCCTCACTGCGCCGGTGCAGGAATCACAGAATGCGTTTGACGTTAACTTTGAGGCCTGGCAGCTGGAGATCAACCATGTGCTGGAAGCTGCCAGTGCGCAAAGCCAGCGTAACTATCACATTTCGGCGCTGGTGTTTATCAGCATGATTATTGTTGCAGCGCTCTACATCAGCAGTGCGCTGTGGTGGACGCGCAAGATGATTGTTCAACCACTGGCCATTATCGGTAGCCATTTTGACAGCATTGCTGCGGGTAATCTGGCGCGTCCGATTGCGGTATATGGTCGTAATGAGATCACCGCCATTTTTGCCAGTCTGAAGACCATGCAGCAGGCTTTGCGTGGGACGGTAAGTGATGTGCGTAAGGGAAGCCAGGAGATGCACATTGGTATCGCGGAGATTGTCGCAGGCAATAACGATCTCTCAAGTCGTACCGAACAGCAGGCGGCATCGCTGGCACAAACGGCCGCCAGTATGGAGCAATTAACCGCCACGGTAGGGCAAAACGCCGATAACGCACGACAGGCGTCGGAACTGGCAAAAAATGCCGCGACAACGGCGCAGGCGGGCGGTGTTCAGGTCAGTACCATGACTCACACCATGCAGGAGATCGCCACCAGCTCGCAAAAAATTGGCGACATTATCAGCGTTATCGACGGCATTGCTTTCCAGACCAATATTCTGGCCCTGAATGCGGCAGTGGAAGCGGCTCGCGCCGGAGAGCAGGGGCGTGGTTTTGCGGTAGTGGCAGGTGAAGTGCGCAATCTTGCCAGCCGTAGCGCCCAGGCAGCAAAAGAGATCAAAGGGCTGATCGAAGAGTCAGTCAATCGTGTCCAGCAGGGTTCGAAACTGGTGAATAACGCCGCCGCGACCATGACCGATATTGTCAGTTCGGTGACCCGCGTGAACGACATTATGGGAGAAATTGCTTCGGCGTCGGAAGAACAATGGCGGGGGATTGAGCAGGTTGCACAGGCTGTCAGCCAGATGGATCAGGTGACTCAGCAGAACGCCTCGCTGGTAGAAGAAGCGGCGGCGGCAACGGAACAACTGGCGAACCAGGCTGACCATCTTTCGTCGCGTGTGGCGGTATTTACCCTTGAAGAACATGAAGTAGCACGACATGAGTCGGCGCAGTTACATATTGCGCCAGTGGTATCCTGAAGTGATTGAGAAGGCGCTATGACTTCATCTCTGCCCTGTGGGCAAACGTCTTTATTGTTACAGATGACCGAGCGCCTGGCGCTTTCCGACGCGCATTTTCGGCGGATAAGTCAATTGATCTATCAACGAGCCGGGATCGTTCTGGCTGACCATAAACGCGACATGGTTTACAACCGACTGGTTCGTCGTTTGCGTTCGCTGGGACTGACGGATTTCGGCCATTACCTGAACTTGCTGGAATCTAATCAGCACAGCGGTGAGTGGCAGGCGTTTATCAATTCGCTGACCACGAATCTGACGGCATTTTTCCGTGAGGCACATCATTTCCCTCTGCTCGCGGATCACGCACGTCGCCGTTCTGGCGAGTATCGCGTATGGAGCGCGGCGGCTTCGACCGGCGAAGAGCCGTACAGCATTGCGATGACGCTGGCTGACACATTGGGCACCGTGCCCGGACGCTGGAAAGTGTTTGCCAGTGATATCGACACCGAAGTGCTGGAAAAAGCCAGAAGCGGTATTTATCGCCATGAAGAGTTGAAAAACCTGACGCCGCAGCAACTGCAGCGGTACTTCATGCGAGGGACGGGACCGCATGAAGGGCTGGTACGCGTGCGTCAGGAGCTGGCGAACTATGTTGATTTTGCCCCGCTGAATTTACTGGCGAAACAGTACACCGTGCCGGGGCCGTTTGATGCGATCTTCTGTCGTAACGTCATGATCTACTTCGATCAAACTACCCAGCAGGAGATTTTGCGCCGCTTTGTTCCGCTCCTTAAACCCGACGGATTGCTGTTTGCGGGTCACTCTGAAAACTTTAGCCACCTTGAGCGCCGCTTCACGCTGCGTGGTCAGACGGTGTATGCGCTAAGTAAGGATTAACGATGAGCAAAATCAGGGTGTTATCTGTCGATGATTCGGCACTGATGCGCCAGATCATGACAGAAATCATCAACAGCCATAGCGACATGGAAATGGTGGCGACCGCCCCTGATCCGCTGGTTGCGCGTGATTTGATTAAGAAATTCAATCCGGATGTGCTAACGCTGGATGTTGAAATGCCGCGGATGGACGGACTGGATTTTCTCGAAAAATTAATGCGTTTGCGCCCAATGCCCGTTGTGATGGTTTCTTCCCTGACCGGCAAAGGATCAGAAGTCACGCTGCGCGCATTGGAGCTGGGGGCGATAGATTTTGTCACCAAACCGCAACTGGGTATTCGCGAAGGAATGCTGGCGTATAGCGAAATGATTGCTGAAAAGGTGCGTACAGCAGCAAAGGCGAGCCTTGCAGCACATAAGCCATTGTCGGCACCGACAACGCTGAAGGCAGGGCCGTTGTTGAGCTCTGAAAAACTGATTGCGATTGGTGCTTCAACGGGTGGAACTGAGGCAATTCGTCACGTACTGCAACCGTTGCCGCTTTCCAGCCCGGCACTGTTAATTACCCAGCATATGCCGCCCGGTTTCACCCGCTCTTTTGCCGACAGACTTAATAAGCTTTGCCAGATCGGGGTTAAAGAAGCCGAAGACGGAGAACGTGTCTTGCCGGGGCATGCTTATATTGCGCCGGGCGATCGGCATATGGAGCTGGCGCGTAGTGGCGCAAATTACCAAATCAAAATTCACGATGGCCCGGCGGTTAACCGTCATCGGCCTTCGGTAGATGTGTTGTTCCATTCTGTCGCCAAACAGGCGGGGCGTAATGCGGTTGGGGTGATCCTGACCGGTATGGGCAACGACGGCGCGGTGGGAATGTTGGCGATGCGTCAGGCGGGGGCATGGACCCTTGCACAAAACGAAGCAAGTTGCGTGGTGTTCGGCATGCCGCGCGAGGCCATCAATATGGGTGGTGTTTGCGAAGTGGTCGATCTTAGCCAGGTAAGCCAGCAAATGCTGGCAAAAATTAGTGCCGGACAGGCGATACGTATTTAAATCAGGAGTGTGAAATGGCGGATAAAGAACTTAAATTTTTGGTTGTGGATGACTTTTCCACCATGCGACGCATAGTGCGTAACCTGCTGAAAGAGCTAGGATTCAATAATGTTGAGGAAGCGGAAGATGGTGTCGACGCTCTCAATAAGTTGCAGGCAGGCGGTTATGGATTTGTTATCTCCGACTGGAACATGCCCAACATGGATGGCCTGGAATTGCTGAAAACGATTCGTGCGGATGGCGCGATGTCAGCATTGCCAGTGTTAATGGTGACTGCAGAAGCGAAGAAAGAGAACATTATTGCTGCGGCGCAAGCGGGGGCCAGTGGCTATGTGGTGAAGCCATTTACCGCCGCGACGCTGGAGGAAAAACTCAACAAAATCTTTGAGAAACTGGGCATGTGAGGATGCGACTATGATGCAACCATCAATCAAACCTGCTGACGAGCATTCAGCTGGCGATATCATTGCGCGCATCGGCAGCCTGACGCGTATGCTGCGCGACAGTTTGCGGGAACTGGGGCTGGATCAGGCCATTGCCGAAGCGGCGGAAGCCATCCCCGATGCGCGCGATCGTTTGTACTATGTTGTGCAGATGACCGCCCAGGCTGCGGAGCGGGCGCTGAACAGTGTTGAGGCGTCACAACCGCATCAGGATCAAATGGAGAAATCAGCAAAAGCGTTAACCCAACGTTGGGATGACTGGTTTGCCGATCCGATTGACCTTGCCGACGCCCGAGAACTGGTAACAGATACGCGGCAATTTCTGGCAGATGTCCCCGCGCATACCAGCTTTACTAACGCGCAACTGCTGGAAATCATGATGGCGCAGGATTTTCAGGATCTCACCGGGCAGGTTATTAAGCGGATGATGGATGTCATTCAGGAGATCGAACGCCAGTTGTTGATGGTGCTGTTGGAAAACATCCCGGAACAGGAGTCGCGTCCAAAACGTGAAAACCAGAGTTTGCTTAATGGACCTCAGGTCGATACCAGCAAAGCCGGTGTGGTAGCCAGTCAGGATCAGGTGGACGATTTGTTGGATAGTCTTGGATTTTGATTTGTATTGCCTGATGTGGCGTGACCACGTCATATCAGGCGATGACGCCGCATCCGACAAACGCATACTATGCTTGATGTGTGGCAGTAAAAGCCCTAAATCCCGCCTGTTTTGCCCCTTACTCAAACCATTGAACGCTTTGCGCTCTGGCATCATTTACGCTTAATACTCTTTCCAGGATTGGCGACGTGTCTGACGAGAGCGACGACAAAACAGAAGCCCCCACACCTCACCGACTAGAAAAAGCGCGGGAAGAGGGGCAAATCCCGCGTTCACGTGAATTAACGTCACTGCTGATTTTGTTAGTGGGCGTGTGTGTTATCTGGTTTGGCGGTGTGTCGCTGGCCCGTCGATTGTCGGGCATGCTCTCCGCTGGGCTGCATTTTGATCACAGTATTATCAATGACCCGAATCTGATCCTCGGGCAAATTATTCTGCTGATCAGAGAAGCCATGCTGGCGCTGCTGCCGCTGATTAGCGGTGTGGTGCTGGTGGCGCTTATTTCTCCGGTTATGTTGGGTGGCCTGGTATTTAGCGGCAAATCCTTGCAGCCGAAGTTTTCCAAACTCAACCCGCTACCGGGCATTAAACGGATGTTTTCGGCACAAACCGGTGCGGAGTTGCTTAAAGCGATTTTGAAATCCATCCTGGTCGGCAGTGTGACGGGGTTTTATCTCTGGCACCACTGGCCGCAAATGATGCGCTTAATGGCGGAGTCCCCCATTACCGCCATGGGTAATGCGATGGATCTGGTAGGGCTGTGCGCATTGCTGGTGGTGCTTGGTGTCATTCCGATGGTGGGATTTGACGTCTTTTTCCAAATCTTCAGCCACCTGAAAAAGCTGCGTATGTCACGGCAGGATATTCGTGATGAGTTCAAACAAAGCGAAGGCGACCCTCATGTCAAAGGGCGAATCCGTCAGATGCAGCGAGCTGCGGCGCGGCGGCGGATGATGGCCGATGTGCCGAAAGCGGACGTTATCGTCAATAACCCAACTCACTACTCAGTGGCTTTGCAGTATGACGAAAACAAAATGAGCGCACCGAAAGTGGTCGCTAAAGGTGCAGGGCTGGTCGCGCTGCGCATTCGTGAAATTGGCGCTGAAAATAACGTCCCGACGCTTGAAGCGCCGCCGCTGGCGCGTGCGCTGTATCGACATGCGGAGATCGGTCAACAAATCCCGGGTCAACTGTACGCCGCGGTGGCGGAAGTGCTGGCCTGGGTCTGGCAACTGAAACGCTGGCGTCTGGCTGGTGGACAGCGCCCTGTACAACCTACTCATCTTCCGGTGCCGGAAGCCCTGGATTTTATTAACGAGAAACCGACCCATGAGTAATCTGGCCGCGATGCTGCGCCTGCCCGCAAACCTGAAATCGACACACTGGCAGATCCTTGCCGGACCGATTTTGATCCTGTTGATCTTGTCGATGATGGTACTGCCACTGCCCGCATTCATACTCGACCTGCTGTTTACCTTCAATATTGCCTTGTCGATCATGGTGTTGCTGGTGGCGATGTTTACCCAACGCACGCTTGAGTTTGCTGCGTTTCCGACGATTCTGTTGTTTACCACGTTGTTGCGTCTGGCACTTAATGTGGCTTCAACCCGTATCATTTTGATGGAAGGGCATACCGGCGCGGCGGCGGCTGGAAAGGTGGTCGAAGCGTTCGGTCACTTCCTCGTTGGTGGCAATTTCGCTATCGGTATCGTGGTGTTTGTCATTCTCGTGATCATCAACTTTATGGTCATTACCAAAGGTGCCGGGCGTATCGCAGAAGTGGGTGCGCGCTTTGTTCTCGATGGTATGCCGGGTAAGCAGATGGCGATTGACGCCGACCTTAACGCCGGATTGATTGGTGAAGATGAGGCGAAAAAACGCCGCTCCGAAGTGACTCAGGAAGCCGATTTTTACGGCTCAATGGACGGGGCAAGTAAGTTTGTCCGCGGCGATGCCATCGCCGGGATCCTCATCATGGTCATTAACGTTGTCGGCGGGTTGCTGGTCGGCGTGCTGCAACATGGCATGAGCATGGGACACGCGGCGGAAAGTTATACGCTATTGACCATTGGCGACGGTCTGGTGGCACAAATTCCGGCGCTGGTGATTTCTACCGCCGCGGGGGTCATCGTTACGCGTGTCAGCACCGATCAGGATGTTGGCGAGCAGATGGTGAATCAGCTTTTCAGTAACCCAAGCGTTATGTTGTTAAGCGCCGCCGTGCTCGGTTTACTCGGCCTGGTGCCTGGAATGCCGAACCTGGTATTTTTGCTGTTCACTGCCGGATTGCTGGGACTGGCCTGGTGGATCCGCGGACGTGAACAAAAAGCGCCTGCCGAACCAAAACCGGTAAAAATGGCAGAGAATAATTCGGTAATCGAAGCAACGTGGAACGATGTACAACTGGAAGATTCTCTGGGAATGGAAGTGGGTTATCGCCTGATCCCGATGGTCGATTTCCAGCAGGATGGTGAGTTGCTGGGCCGTATACGCAGTATTCGCAAGAAATTTGCCCAGGAGATGGGGTTTCTGCCGCCGGTGGTGCACATTCGCGACAATATGGATCTGCAACCTGCCCGCTATCGCATTTTGATGAAAGGCGTGGAGATAGGCAGTGGTGATGCTTATCCGGGGCGTTGGTTGGCGATTAACCCTGGTACCGCTGCCGGGACGTTACCTGGTGAGGCGACCGTCGATCCGGCGTTTGGCCTGAATGCTATCTGGATTGAAAGTGCGCTTAAAGAACAGGCGCAGATTCAGGGGTACACCGTGGTTGAGGCCAGCACGGTGGTGGCAACGCATCTTAACCACCTCATTAGCCAGCATGCCGCAGAGCTGTTTGGTCGTCAGGAGGCGCAACAGTTGCTGGATCGCGTCGCCCAGGAGATGCCAAAGCTGACGGAAGATCTCGTTCCTGGCGTCGTCACGCTCACCACACTGCATAAAGTGCTGCAAAATCTGCTCGATGAAAAAGTGCCGATTCGCGATATGCGCACCATTCTCGAAACGCTGGCAGAACATGCGCCCATTCAGAGCGATCCACATGAATTAACCGCCGTCGTGCGCGTGGCGTTGGGACGGGCGATTACCCAGCAGTGGTTTCCTGGCAAAGATGAAGTCCATGTTATTGGCCTCGATACACCGCTGGAACGTTTGTTACTACAGGCGCTGCAGGGCGGGGGCGGACTGGAGCCAGGGCTGGCGGATCGTTTACTGGCGCAAACTCAGGAAGCGCTATCCCGTCAGGAGATGTTGGGTGCGCCGCCTGTATTGTTGGTGAACCACGCGCTGCGACCATTATTGTCTCGCTTCCTGCGCCGCAGCTTGCCGCAGTTAGTGGTGCTGTCGAATCTGGAACTATCTGATAACCGACATATCCGCATGACGGCGACAATTGGCGGTAAATGATGAGAACCTTATTAGCAATATTATTGTTTCCGCTGCTGGTGCAAGCCGCCGGGGAGGGGATGTGGCAGGCAAGTAGTGTAGGAATTACGCTAAATCATCGCGGTGAGTCGATGTCGTCTGCGCCTCTTTCTACGCGACAACCTGCTTCAGGATTGATGACGCTGGTAGCGTGGCGTTATCAGCTTATCGGCCCGACACCTTCAGGACTGCGGGTTCGCTTGTGTTCGCAATCTCGTTGTGTCGAATTAGAGGGGCAGAGCGGAACCACCGTGGCCTTTTCCGGTATAGCGGCAGCAGAACCGTTGCGATTTATCTGGGAAGTGCCAGGCGGTGGGCGGTTAATTCCACCGCTAAAGGTACAACGTAATGAAGTGATTGTGAATTATCGCTGAAGGACAAAAAAATTACGCGCTCGCGAGTATGTTTAATAACTCAGTGAAAAAGGCTCGATGTCTTGTTGCAATTATTTATCAGGAATAGCTTGCAACAAAACATGCCAAAAAGATGTGAATTATCCTCTTGTCAAAGGGCTTGGATAAAAATCTTCAGAGTTACGGTATAGCTGCAACTGGCGAGTTCGCGTATTGGTCTGTATGATCATACATGAGAGCCATTCTGATTCAGAATAAGGGTCACTTAAATCCTGAACGTCCTCATTTGAAAGGATTAATTCACATTCTTTGTCCCTAAAATCCAGCCAGGCTCGCTGTGATTTTTTAAGCAAGTTAAGTTGTTCGGTATCAGGTTTTTTTACACCTGTGCGTGGCACTTGTTCTATATAACGATAAGCTTCACCATAGGCTTTATTTAATTGCGCATCGACGAGATTGTATTCTTGTCGCAGGCATGATTTGATCACGTTAACGTCAGTATCATCATCTGAATTTTTTTGCCAACAATCTTTGATGGCTGAAATGTCATGGTCGTTTACTATAACCGTATCTTCTGCGTAAGCCTGGCAAGAGATAATGCCTAATGTTAATACAAGAAATTTAAACACTGCGGTATTCCTTAAATTCAACCGTTATCGTTTCCCTGGGGCCGGATATTACGCTTCTGGCCTCTTATCCAACAGTGAGAAAACAATGGCATGTCCATTTTCAGAATACATTTAGATGGCAATAAAAAAGCCTGATCGGCTAACCCTGATCAGGCTTCACTCTCACGAAAAATCGATTACATACGCTCTACAGTCTCAATACCCAGCGTATCCAGACCCAGCTTCAGCGTCTTCGCCGTCAGTTGTGCCAGTTTCAGACGGCTGTTACGCACTTCTTCGTTTTCTGCGCTGAGGATCGGGCAGTGCTCGTAGAAACCAGAGAACAGACCGGCCAGATCGTACAGGTAAGCACACATTACATGCGGCGTGCCTTCACGGGCAACCACGGTGAGGGTTTCTTCAAACTGCAGCAGGCGAGCTGCCAGTTGCGCTTCACGATCTTCACGGATGATAACCGGAGCTGCAGCCAGTTGCTCTTCGTCAATTTCTGCTTTACGGAACACGGACAATACACGCGTGTATGCATACTGCATGTATGGCGCGGTATTACCCTCAAACGCCAGCATGTTGTCCCAGTCGAAGATGTAGTCCGTGGTGCGGTTTTTGGAGAGATCCGCATATTTCACCGCACCAATACCAACCGCGTTAGCCAGTTTTTCCAGCTCGTCGGCTGGCATATCCGGGTTCTTTTCTGCCACCAGACGGCGTGCACGTTCCAGGGCTTCATCCAGCAGATCGGCCAGTTTCACTGTACCACCCGCGCGGGTTTTGAACGGTTTGCCGTCTTTGCCCAGCATCATGCCGAACATGTGGTGTTCCAGCGGTACGGATTCCGGTACATAGCCTGCTTTACGGACGATAGCCCACGCCTGCATCAGGTGTTGATGCTGACGGGAGTCGATGTAATACAGCACGCGATCGGCATGCAGTGTTTCATAACGATATTTCGCACAGGCGATATCAGTGGTGGTGTAGAGATAGCCACCATCTTTCTTCTGAATGATCACGCCCATCGGTTCGCCTTCCTTGTTTTTGAACTCATCAAGGAATACGACGGTCGCGCCTTCACTTTCTACCGCCAGACCTTTGGCTTTCAGGTCCGCCACGATACCCGGCAGCATTGGGTTGTAGAGGCTTTCACCCATCACGTCATCACGGGTCAGCGTCACGTTGAGACGATCGTAGGTGATCTGGTTCTGCGTCATGGTGATGTCGACCAGTTTGCGCCACATCTCGCGGAAATATTCGTCACCGCTTTGCAGTTTTACCACGTAGTTACGTGCACGCTCGGCAAACTCTTCATCTTCGTCGTAATGCTTTTTCGCATCGCGGTAGAAACCTTCAAGGTCAGCCAGCTCCATTTCACCAGCGTTTTCCTGCTGCTGCTTTTCCAGCCATGCAATCAGCATACCGAACTGAGTGCCCCAGTCGCCGACGTGGTTTGCGCGAATCACTTTGTGACCGAGGAACTCCAGAGTACGAACTGCTGCGTCACCAATAATGGTAGAGCGCAGGTGACCAACGTGCATCTCTTTCGCCACGTTTGGCGCAGAGTAGTCAACCACAATGGTCTGTTTTTCTGGCGTAGCAACACCGAGACGATCGGACGCCAGCGCCTGCTGAACATGTTCAGCCAGGAATGCCGGATCAAGGAAAATGTTGATAAAGCCTGGACCGGCGATCTCAACTTTGCTGGCGATACCGTTAAGATCCAGATGAGTCAGCACCTGCTCTGCTAATTGTCGCGGTGCCATACCCAGTTTTTTAGCAACTGCCATCATGCCGTTAGCCTGATAGTCGCCGAACTGAACTTTTGCTGACTGACGAACCTGCGGTTCGCAATCCGCAGGCGCGCCTGCCGCAATCATGGCCTGACGGACTTTTTCTGAGAGAAGAGCCTGAATATTCACCGGAATACCTTACATTGATGAAGCGAGCAAAAATTGCCCGCACCAGTTAAAGAAATTAGGGCGGGAGTATACTGCAAATGGCTGTTTTCGTCAGCAACGTGCGCGTGGCGTATTGCCGTTTTCACTATTGCATCAGAAGCGGCGTGCAATCAGCGGTTGGTTGGCGCAGGGCAACAGGGTAAATTAACGCTTTTATTGAACGACGAAGAGTGATTATGGCGAACTGGCAATCTATCAACGAGTTGCAGGATATTGCATCGGATTTACCGCGATTTACCCACGCATTAGATGAACTTTCCCGCCGTCTGGGGTTGAATATCACTCCGCTGACTGCCGATCACATTTCTTTGCGTTGCCATCAAAACGCCACTGCTGAACGCTGGCGTCGCGGGTTTGAACAGTGTGGCGAGCTTTTGTCAGAAAATATGATCAATGGCAGGCCGATTTGTCTGTTTAAATTGCATGAACCGGTACAGGTTGCTCACTGGCAGTTTTCCATTGTGGAGCTACCGTGGCCCGGGGAAAAACGTTACCCGCACGAAGGTTGGGAACATATTGAAATCGTTCTGCCGGGCGATCCAGAAACGCTGAATGCCCGTGCGCTGGCATTGCTTTCTGATGAAGGACTCAGCCTGCCGGGGATCTCAGTTAAAACCAGTTCGCCAAAAGGTGAGCATGAGCGATTACCGAATCCGACGCTGGCGGTCACCGATGGCAAAACGACCATTAAATTTCATCCGTGGTCCATTGAAGAGATCGTTGCCAGCGAGCAGTCGGCGTAATTAAGGAGCAAAAATGGCATTACTGGAAATTTGCTGTTACAGCATGGAATGCGCGCTAACGGCGCAGCAAAACGGCGCAGACAGAGTTGAATTATGCGCAGCCCCAAAAGAGGGGGGCTTAACGCCGTCGTTGGGGGTACTGAAATCCGTACGCCAGCGGGTGACGATCCCTGTGCATCCTATTATTCGCCCACGCGGTGGTGATTTTTGCTACAGCGACGGTGAATTTGCCGCCATTCTTGAGGATGTGCGCACAGTCCGCGAATTAGGTTTTCCTGGACTGGTGACGGGCGTTCTCGATGTTGACGGGAATGTCGATATGCCACGAATGGAAAAAATAATGGCTGCTGCCGGTCCGCTGGCCGTGACTTTTCATCGCGCCTTCGATATGTGCGCTAACCCTTTAAATACACTCAATAATCTTGCGGAATTGGGCATTGCCCGGGTACTGACATCAGGGCAAAAATCAGACGCACTGCAAGGTTTATCAAAAATTATGGAACTTATTGCCCATCGTGATGCTCCAATCATTATGGCCGGAGCAGGAGTCCGTGCAGAAAACCTGCACCACTTCCTCGATGCCGGAGTGCTGGAAGTCCATAGCTCCGCGGGAGCGTGGCAAGCCTCACCGATGCGTTATCGTAATCAAGGATTGTCCATGTCATCAGATGCACACGCGGACGAGTATTCGCGTTATGTCGTAGACGGGGCGGCGGTTGCTGAAATGAAAGGAATCATTGAACGCCATCAGGCCAAATGATTTTTACCGTTGCATCATGTCGCCCAATATGATGCTTGCTCGTACCAGGCCCCTGCAATTTCAACAGGGGCCTTTTTTTATCTCTGAGCAGTATAAAAAACGAACGATTGCCGTGATCTGTTGAGCGGGTGACAGTGCGCATAGCGTTGTGCTAAAAATATTTTATATATTCACATTCATTATGTGATTTAAATTGACAAAACTGACAAATATATATTCTAAATAACAACTGGGTTATTCCTTAGCAATTAATGATTACATTGTAATAAATCATATTCTTTATCGATTATTTCAGGCAGTGTTGTGCCGAATTAAGCAAGTAGTCAATTCGTTGTGTATTTATTTATACAATGGTATCGGTGTCCTGGAATTTAATTAGAGGAATCTATGCGAGGGAAAAAACGCATTGGGTTATTGTTTTTGCTGATAGCGGTTGTGGTTGGTGGCGGCGGGTTATTACTGGCGCAAAAAGCCTTACATAAAACGTCGGATACCGCATTTTGCCTTTCCTGCCACTCGATGAGTAAACCTTTTGAGGAATATCAGGGAACTGTCCACTTTTCAAACCAGAAAGGGATACGTGCGGAATGTGCCGATTGCCATATTCCAAAGTCAGGGATGGATTATTTATTTGCTAAATTAAAAGCATCTAAAGATATTTATCATGAATTTGTTAGCGGCAAAATAGACAGTGATGATAAGTTCGAAGCTCATCGCCAGGAAATGGCCGAAACAGTATGGAAAGAATTAAAAGCAACTGACTCTGCAACCTGCCGTAGTTGCCATTCTTTTGATGCCATGGATATTGCCTCGCAAAGTGAATCTGCGCAGAAAATGCATAATAAAGCGCAAAAGGACGGCGAAACCTGTATCGATTGCCATAAAGGCATTGCCCATTTTCCGCCAGAAATAAAAATGGATGACAACGCGGCGCATGAGCTGGAAAGTCAGGCCGCTACTTCAGTTACTAATGGCGCACATATTTATCCTTTCAAAACTTCTCGCATAGGCGAACTGGCTACCGTGAATCCTGGTACCGATCTCACCGTCGTTGATGCCAGTGGCAAACAGCCGATCGTTCTGTTGCAGGGTTATCAAATGCAGGGCAGTGAAAACACGCTCTACCTGGCGGCAGGTCAACGGCTGGCGCTCGCCACATTAAGTGAAGAAGGTATCAAGGCGCTAACGGTAAACGGGGAATGGCAGGCTGACGAATACGGCAATCAATGGCGTCAGGCGTCTTTACAGGGTGCGCTTACCGATCCCGCATTAGCGGACCGTAAACCGCTATGGCAATACGCTGAAAAACTTGACGATACCTATTGCGCTGGCTGCCATGCCCCTATTGCCGCCGACCATTACACCGTCAATACATGGCCGTCCATTGCCAAAGGAATGGGTGCGCGAACCAGCATGAGCGAAAACGAACTGGACATTTTGACGCGGTACTTCCAGTACAACGCCAAAGATATTACCGAGAAACAGTGATCCTCGTTGATCAGGGAGGAAGTTATGACATTAACAAGACGTGAATTTATTAAACACAGCGGTATTGCCGCTGGGACGCTGGTGGTGACATCGGCTGCACCGCTACCCGCATGGGCAGAAGAGAAGGGCGGCAAAATTCTCACCGCAGGCCGTTGGGGAGCGATGAACGTAGAAGTGAAGGACGGCAAGATTGTTTCTTCGACAGGCGCGCTGGCGAAGACCATACCGAACTCCTTACAGTCTACGGCGGCAGATCAGGTACACACCACGGCGCGTATTCAGCATCCGATGGTGAGAAAAAGCTATCTCGATAATCCACTGCAACCGGTGAAAGGTCGTGGCGAAGATACCTATGTACAGGTGAGCTGGGAACAAGCATTAAAACTGATTCATGAGCAACACGATCGTATTCGTAAATCTAACGGACCATCGGCCATTTTTGCCGGATCTTACGGCTGGCGATCTTCTGGCGTGTTGCATAAAGCGCAAACCTTACTGCAACGTTATATGAACCTTGCGGGCGGTTATTCCGGGCATAGCGGCGATTATTCAACCGGGGCGGCACAGGTGATCATGCCGCATGTGGTGGGTTCCGTGGAGGTGTATGAACAGCAGACCTCCTGGCCGCTGATTCTGGAAAACAGCCAGGTTGTGGTGCTGTGGGGGATGAACCCGCTGAACACGCTCAAAATTGCCTGGAGCAGTACCGATGAGCAAGGGCTGGAATACTTCCATCAGCTGAAAAAATCTGGCAAACCAGTGATTGCCATTGATCCTATCTGCTCCGAAACCATCGAATTCTTTGGCGATAATGCCACCTGGATCGCACCGAATATGGGCACCGACGTGGCACTGATGTTAGGGATTGCGCATACCCTGATGACACAAGGCAAACACGATAAAGTGTTCCTTGAAAAATACACTACCGGGTATCCGCAGTTTGAAGAGTATCTGACAGGTAAGAGCGATAATACGCCGAAGAGCGCGGCCTGGGCGGCGGAAATTACTGGCGTACCGGAAGCGCAGATTGTCAAACTTGCAGAACTGATGGCGGCGAATCGCACGATGCTGATGGCAGGCTGGGGGATCCAACGCCAGCAATACGGTGAACAGAAACACTGGATGCTGGTGACGCTGGCGGCGATGTTAGGGCAAATTGGTACACCGGGCGGCGGTTTTGGATTCTCTTATCATTACTCCAACGGTGGCAATCCGACGCGAGTTGGCGGCGTACTGCCAGAAATGTCTGCGGCGATTGCCGGACAGGCCAGCGAGGCCGCTGATGATGGCGGAATGACGGCGATTCCTGTTGCCCGTATCGTCGATGCGCTGGAAAATCCTGGCGGCAAATATCAGCATAACGGTAAAGAGCAAACGTACCCAAATATCAAAATGATCTGGTGGGCGGGTGGCGGTAACTTTACCCATCACCAGGATACTAATCGTCTGATTAAAGCATGGCAGAAACCGGAGATGATCGTCGTTTCTGAATGCTACTGGACCGCAGCTGCTAAACATGCAGATATCGTATTACCGATCACCACATCGTTTGAGCGCAATGACCTGACGATGACCGGTGATTACAGCAACCAGCATATTGTGCCGATGAAGCAGGCTGTCGCTGCGCAATTTGAAGCGCGCAACGATTTTGACGTGTTTGCCGATCTTGCTGAATTACTCAAACCTGGCGGAAAAGAGATCTATACCGAAGGTAAAGATGAAATGGCGTGGCTGAAATTTTTCTATGATGCCGCTCAGAAAGGTGCCCGTGCGCAACGCGTGACTATGCCGATGTTTAATGCTTTCTGGCAGCAAAATAAACTGATCGAAATGCGCCGCAGTGAGAAGAACGAACAATACGTTCGTTATGGTGATTTCCGCGCCGATCCGGTGAAAAATGCGCTGGGTACGCCAAGCGGCAAAATTGAGATTTACTCCAAAACGCTGGAAAAATTTGGCTATAAGGATTGCCCGGCACACCCAACCTGGCTTGCGCCTGATGAGTGGAAAGGTTCCGCCGACGAGAAGCAGTTGCAGCTTCTGACCGCACATCCGGCACACCGTTTACACAGTCAGCTTAACTATGCGGAACTGCGTAAAAAATATGCGGTTGCCGATCGTGAACCGATCACTATTCACACCGAAGATGCTGCTCGCTTTGGTATTGCGAATGGCGATCTGGTGCGTGTCTGGAACAAACGTGGTCAGATTCTGACAGGCGCGGTGGTGACTGACGGGATCAAAAAAGGCGTGGTATGCGTGCATGAAGGTGCATGGCCAGATCTGGAAAATGGCTTGTGTAAAAACGGCAGTGCGAACGTGTTAACGGCGGATATCCCCAGCTCTCAGCTGGCAAATGCCTGTGCCGGTAACTCTGCGCTGGTGTATATCGAAAAATATACGGGCAATGCACCGAAGTTAACGGCGTTTGATCAGCCAGCTGTTCAGGCATAAGACGTGAAAAGCGCCCGGAAACGGGCGCTGAGGTTATGCAAACGTAAAACTGCCTGATGCGCTATGCTTATAAGGCCTACATAGTCCCTGCAATATATTGAATTAGCAAGGTTTTGTAGGCCGGATAAGGCGTTCACGCCGCATCCGGCAGTAATACCAGACCTTTACGGCTTGCGCGCAATCAGCACCGCGCGTTTAGGCGCAGGATAACCTTCCACCGTTTTACCCGGATCATGCGGGTCGAGAAAATCGGCCAGAGACTCGGTGACCATCCATTCGGTGCGTCGCTGCTCTTCTGTGGTGGTAACGCTCACATCCGCAATGCGGATATCTACAAAACCACACTTCTTCAGCCAGTTTTTCAGCGCCAGCGCGGAAGGGATGAAATAGACATTACGCATTTGCGCGTAACGATCGCCCGGCACCAGCACCGTGTTCTCATCACCATCAATAACCAGCGTTTCCAGCACCAGTTCACCTTCATTCACCAGTTGGTCTTTTAACTGCCAGAGATGCTCCAGCGGTGAACGACGATGATAAAGCACGCCCATCGAAAAGACGGTATCAAAGGCTTTCAATGCCGGAAGCTGTTCAATACCTAACGGTAACAAATGTGCGCGCTGATCGTTACCCAGTAGTTTACGCACCGCTTCAAACTGGCACAGAAACAGTTGCGTAGGGTCGATTCCCACCGCGAGGTGCGCGCCTGCGCCAATCATGCGCCACATGTGATAACCGCTGCCACAGCCGACATCAAGAATGGTGCGCCCGGTTAAATCAGAAAGATGGGGCAGAACGCGATCCCATTTCCAGTCGGAACGCCATTCGGTATCGATGTTGACGCCATACAGTGAGAACGGCCCTTTGCGCCACGGCATCAGGTTGCGCATCAGCGTTTCAATGCGTTTAATTTGCCCGGCGCTCAGTGGCTCTTCGCTTTCGGCGGTTACGCTATGCAATAAATCCAGACGATACGGTTTAATTTCAGGCAGAAATTCCACCGCGTTGGACCACTGCTTAAACAGCCCGTGCTGCTGCTCGCGCTGCCAGTTAGCAATCTGCGCGGGCAGCGTTTCCAGCCAGTGTGAAAGATGATTTTTGGCAATCAGAGAATAAAAGTTACCAAAGTCGATCATGCAGCGTCCTCTGCTTTTAATGCCACCAGTGAACCAAAGTTAAAGCACTGGAACCACAGCTCACTATGTTCAAAACCAGCTTTATGCAGGCGTGCTTTATGGGTTTCCACGGAATCGGTCAGCATCACGTTTTCCAGCATGCTGCGCTTCTGGCTGATCTCCAGTTCGCTGTAACCGTTGGCACGTTTAAAGTCGTGGTGCATGTTGAACAACAGTTCACCAACTTTGGCATCTTCGAAACTGAATTTTTCCGAAAGCACCAGCGCGCCGCCCGGGTTCAGCCCTTGATAAATTTTATCCAGTAACGCCTGGCGCTCGGAAGGTTCCAGGAATTGCAGGGTAAAATTCAGCACCACCATCGATGCGTTTTCAATGGCGATATCGCGAATATCACCTTCAATGACGTCTACTGGCGTAGGGGCTTTATAGGCGTCAATATGACGACGGCAGCGTTCAATCATCGCGGGGGAGTTGTCGATGGCAATAATTTTGCAATTATCATGATGAATGTTGCGACGCACCGAGAGCGTCGCCGCGCCCAGAGAACAACCCAGATCGTAAACCTGCGTACCAGGTTGAACGAAGCGCTCGGCTAACATACCAATCATGGAAATAATATTGGAATAGCCGGGAACGGAACGCTGGATCATATCCGGGAAGACTTCAGCTACCCGTTCATCAAAGGTCCAGTCGCCCAGTCTGGCGATAGGGGCAGAAAATAGCGTGTCGCGGTGAGACATAACGTAAAAATCCGGGAAAAAGAAAGTGGCGTATTGTGCGCTAACGCAGGGAGAAAACCAACTCCCAGGGCATATACCAAAGATTCGCCAGCACCATCAGCAACAGCGCACACCAGGTGGCGCTCATGCCGGAACGTCGCCAGCGGAACAGACGGTGATGAAAACCGTAATAATGCATCAGACGACCAGCAAGCAAAACGATGCCGCAAATATGCACCATCCAGGTTTCTGCGCCATTCATTTCCATAAACAGCATCAACACAATCGCGATGGGAATATATTCCACCGCGTTACCATGAATGCGAATAGCGCTTTGCAGTTCGCTAAAACCGCCGTCGCCATAGGCAACACGGTACTGCATTCGCAGGCGAACGACATCAAAAGAGAACTTCATTAATAACAACGCACTTAAAACGGCATACAGCGCGCTTACCATACAAACTCCCTTTAAAATGGCCGATGGCACCTGTCTATGATAGGTGGCAAATTCAGAAAAGAGAAGATTGCTGTGGAATAGCCGGAACTGCTCCGATCTCTGGAAGCGTTTTACGTAAGTCTTCCCACAGGGTATGTACCAGTTCCGGGGCCTGGGCAATATCTGGCGTATGTAAAAAAAGATAAGGCGTAGTGGTCTGATGCCACTGCGCTAATTTTTGTAACCAGACCTGAAATAATTCCCGGTTTTGCGTCATATCATCACTACCGATAAAACGGATCAGTGGATTTTTCGCCGTCAGTACAGCATGTACCGGAACTTTAGGTTTTTTTCGTTGAGCGTCGCGAATAGCTTCACTGTGTGGACGTGCTGCATGAACCGGGCGGCTGTCTAAAATCATCAAGGTCTAAATACACTATGAGAACATACCTGTAAAAACAGGACAATATCAGGTGAAGTTGGGCTTGTTCCAACCCCTATGACTATGCAATTTTACACAGATTCTATACAGTATCGGTATAGTCTCTTTTTAGCATAACTTATTGAAATATATAAAGAATCTGTGAAGCCTCTTTTCAGGGTAAACTGTATCGTGTTAGTCGTTCCTCTCCAGACACTACATATAGTGCTATATACAGGGCTATATAACGATATATAGATGTTTGGTCACCATACGTTACAGTTGCAAGAGATAACAATCAGCTATGTGAAAGTTAGAAAGTGATGGTTGCAGTTGATTCGGTTGTTCTAGGAATCAACCTCATAGTTCTTCGTAGCTCCTCTTAAAAAATCACTTGCAGACACCTTAATCTCTATACAGATTTCATGTAGAACACGATTAGTGCGTAAAACAGCTATTATGTTAAAAACGAACTGTATACGTATCAGTACTGATTTATAAGGGTTTTGTGTATTTGAAGATAAGAGGCTATACAGCACCTTGAGAGCATGTCTTCTAAGTCATTGATACATAAGGTCACAGAAGTTTGTGTCTGTTACAGAGAAAACTGGATAGGACTTCACAGAACTATAAAATGTTACAGCTATTGATAGGTTAAATCTTCTTGATAGATGCTTTGAAGTGTGGTGAAGGCTTTTTGAGGTGGGACTAAACAGATACTATGAAGAAAGTCAATAGTTGGTTATAGATATTTTATTTCCTTTTGCAAAGGGGGTGCTATATCGTGAATCTGGGGTACTTAACAGCCATCAATTGAGTGTAGATATTTTTTAAGATTATCGGTGAAGGGGAATGTAGAGGGGGTGCTATGATTTTTATAAAAATTTTCAGAGGCTAAATAACTACTGTACAGATTTTGCACAATCCTATTAAGCTTCATAGAAAGCTCTGTAGCGAGTTTTAACCCCATTTTTAGGGGTAACCTATAGGCATGTACCACCCACCTTAAAATAAAGGGGTAAAATCGCTTAGAATGCGTTACAGAGCGTCTGAGAAGCTATATTCACAGATTTTACTAAAGTCTCAGACTTCTAAGTAGTCTTTTTAACAGGAGGGGTTCCCCTATGGTCACTATATCCCCTCTCTCCCGCTAAGTAAGCTACACAGACCTAGAGAATATGCCTTCACAGTATCTATATCAGGTCAGATTTAGAGGGTTTTGATAGAGTCTGTAAAGGTACTTGACAGATAAGTATGAAGTTGCTAGGAAGGGGTGTTTAACGGGAGGAAGAGAACCATGAAACCGAAGGTAGGTTCTGTCTTAACAGTGAAGTCTTAAGAAATGTCTTGAGAGTTACCTAAACAAGCCTCTTAAGTAAAAGACAACACTCCAGAAAGAGTGTCTGTTTAACAAACTTCTCAAAAGCTCTTAAAAAGTCTGTTAAGAGAGGACTATGTGAACAATCTTACCATCTTGTCAATGCTTTTGTCTTTGACCTAAATCAATAAAATGTATCGTTTGATGTGCTTTTAAACAAAATAGTTAAAAATCTTTTTAGAGGGGCGCTTCGCTTGTGTCACATCCAATAATCCATATCGGTCGTTATCATGGTGGTTCTGATGACTGGCGTACACCGTATCGTCTATTTCGTAACCTGCATCATGAGTATAGCTTCAGTCTAGATGGTGCTGCAACTGAGCATGACGCATTGTTGCCACGGTTCACCGATGATATAAACCGTCAATCATGGGTTGGTGAACGGGTCTTCGTTAACCCGCCGTTTAGCATGGCTGAACAGTTCCTCGCAAAAGCCCCTGAAGCTGATGTGTGTGTATGTCTGGTTCCGCACAGGTCAAAGACAACTTACTGGCTTCAGTGTGTATATACAAACCCCTTCCTGCATGAGATTCGAACATTACACCGAGCGGTTAAATACCTTCCACCAGCAGGAAAGAGAGGTGTTGTAGCGCGTTCACCATTTGCAAGCTGTGTTTTGATATACAGGAACACACCCCGTAAACCGAAGGTTGAAATTACCCAGACAATCTATTGTGGCGACACAATGCTTTTACTTGCCGTGGTTAACAGGGGTGGTTTACGTGGAAGACCTCATATACACGATGCACAGACGCTTGACAGGTTGATTAAAATGCATGACCAAGGGCAATCCGTCAAGAGCATCGCAGAATCGCTAAGAATGCCTCTAAGCACCACTTACAGGATTGTTCAAAGGTTGGGCTGAAATTCTCATATAGAGCACTGATTACGAGAATGTTAAAGATGCGATTTCCCCTTTCTGGGGTTATCGCTCTTCTCCCGCTTAGTGGATAGCTAAGAGGGCTTCTGAAGTTATCTGTGAAGGTACTGGACAGCCTTATATATTGGGTGATTACAACTCATTGAAAAATAAGTATTTTTAGAAGTTGCTGTTAAGGTTACAGAGTTAACTGTGAAGAGACTTGTCAGTTCTCTATATATGGCTAATTACAACTCATTGAAAAATAAGAACTTTTAGAGATTACTGTCAGAGAGGTGAATACTTGATAGATACAGCTTTCCGGTTCTGTCAAGCTATTTTTTCATGGATAGCACAAAATGCTAAAGATACCCCTATACCATCACGTACAGGGGATTTTGGAGGGATTAACGGGGGTCTGTGTGGTTGTTATCCTTAAGGTCAAGCGTCCATGTGCGACCGAACAATTTAAAGACAACAAGCACTCTGACGAGGACGTAGCGAAGTAATAGACCTGCAATCAGCCCAACACCTCCACCAGCCCATACATCAGGTGACCCCAGTTCAGGAGGGAGATTTACCATTAAATTTCCTGTGTGCAATGCAATACCATGTGACCAAATACATAGTTGATTCGGTTTATCGAATAAACCTCATAGCCACGCCTTTATATTTTACTCTCCCCATAAACCCATTATACCACAGATGTTAATAAAATGTTAAAAAATGCTTGACATTAGTCTTTGAAACTGCTAAGATTGTATATATGGTTAACAGAGAATTAACAATTATAAGGGCCAGCTTATGAATGAACGACAAAGATTTTCAAAAGTTTCTTGAAGAATCCAAGAGACGCAACAGAAGCAACGGTTACAGCCACACAGACACCCCCACCAGCTACGAACTGCCAGCCTTTTCCAAAACCGAACGTAAAAACATTGAAGCGGTCATTCGTAGCATTACGCCACGAGACAGATTTATGCCAACCAGAAAGAGCACGAAGAACACTATCAAGAATTATCTGGCTAACTTTGATTCTTACGGACAATTACCAGGCAAGCTTGAAGATGTAATTATCGGATTCTGTAGAAGCGAAGGTCACCCGAAATACAACAAAAAACTATTTTATCTTCTAAAGAATCTTGACGAAATTAACGCAGCCAGCGTGACAAATTATCTTCAGCGTCAAGCAACCAGACTTAGCCATGAATTACCAACCGATGCCTATTGTGCATTGCTTGCTGTAATGTGTGCAAAGCTAATTGGTATTGTTGAACATCATATTGCCGTTGGGAATATTGAGCCAATGGAAAACGAGCAACCAGACTTTGAATTTGACCCGTATATTTTGGAGGAATTTTAAATGAAAAACAGACACACTTTGACCCGTATTTCAGAAGAAGCTTTTCACGAGCTTACCCGAATTAAACAGACAACTAACCTGCCTCATCAAACTATTATGCAGCTTGCAATCGCTAAAGAAGTCACTGAGTCGGATTTACTTAGATATCCAGTCTCTAAAGGCCGCAAACACATCCGAATTACTCAGGACGCTTTAGATACTTTGAAGGGACTAAACAACTTTAAAATTGATATTGCCCGTCTATTGAGCATCAAGATTCGCAAGCTGTCTCTGGAGGTCTGATTATGAAGCAATGGCGAGATGATATTAAACGGTTCTTTGCAACTTACTTCATGATTAATTACGAAACAGGAATGCTTGAATGGATTGATGGTGGAGAGGTTAAGACAAGAGATGACGCTTACGGTAATCCAATGATTCGTTATGGCACTCGTGATTATTATGTGAAATATGTCATCTGGTTTTTGCATCATGAAGTTCAGGCAACTAAAAAAATTATCTTCAGGGATGGTAATAAAAGAAATTGCCACCCAAACAATTTACTACTGGAGATTTAATGTTATGTATTAAATTCGAATATTTGACAGATAAAATGATTAAGCATGTATCAGACTTGCTCATCAAAGAAGATGGTTTCGGTGATGTTTGCAATCCAAAAGATATCTTCATTCACGCCACCAGCCCAAATGAAACACTGAAAACAGCAGTTACAGCGGAATGGTTTGAACGAAATAAAGTAGAATTAGGCTATTGGTAGTCCGAGACTTTAAGAGAAATTAGAAAAACAGCTTCTCAGACGCTCTCAATCGCATTCTAACGCAAAAAACTATCTTATTTTAGGGTGGGTAATACCACTGTACAGGATACCCCTGAAAAAGACTGTTTAGCTCGTTACAGAGCGATTGAGGAGGTCTGGTAAAAAGGAGATTTTAAGAAATGAGAGAATTAAACTTCCCGCTACAGATTTTCGTTGATAACGACACCACTATGATGGTGCAAAGCTTCGTTGATTCCGGTGTGTCAATTGACTTTGATAAATTACTAAAGCTAATGGCTGAAAACTCAGAAGCAATTGAAGATTTTATTCAGGGGGTTGAAACTGGTGAACCACGTTTTATGTTTCCCGTTACCGACTCAAACATGAAGCGTCTTATTATTGAGGAAACTAACCGATACAGCGTTAGCCCTGAAAAATATCTCAAGGCGGCTATAGCAATTTTGTACGCTGACAATGTTTTGGTTGCGGATTCTATGAGGATTCACTAATGGGTTTAATAATTGCTTGGACGCTGCTAGGGCTATTTGTTGGTTGCTGGGTAGGTAATACGGTAAATAAGAATTAATGTTACCAATCTGTTAAAAAGCTGTTGACAAATAACCTTGAGCATGACATAATTGTATATATGAGGATAGTCTTCTATCCGAAGTCTATAGGAAGAGCAATTTTTCCTAAAATCATATTTTCAATAATCCGATGGATGGATGGATATTCTGAGTTGGTGAGGTATGTTCTATACCGAACATTCTGAAAGGTGCAATGCTTTTCGTCATGGCCTTTCAGTTTAGTCTGAGAGGTCATCTCAAAAAGTGCTTAATCATTCATTATTGAACCCTTACAGCTTTGCCCTAACTCATGATTAGGGCGTTTTCTTTAAGAGTTTTTAAACAGAGCTTTTAAAGAAAGTTTTTCCTGAAACTTCGTTAACGTTACCTCCAAAGCCCTAAACATAATCTGTGAAGGGCTTTTCTTAATAGAGCATCTTTAATAAATCGTTAAGTCATCTTCTAAGTGTATTGGCGTTGAAGGTGCTCTATTAAGAAATAACCACTTAGAGGAAATAGTAATGGCAAATGATTTATTTATTAACGGTAAAAAGGTTGATAGCTTCGGTGACTGGTCGCCACAGACTGAACATCCAGCTATCGCTATTCAGCGTCAAGAGCATGACAAGCGTATTGAGCTTGAGCAATCGCTAAAGATGTCACCAAAAACAACCATCTTTGTAGCTCCTGAGCCTCAAGAAATGCCTGATATCTGCAAAACTGAAGCACTATTTGAGCTTGAGCGTGAATATTACCCACTACTGAAAGCACAAAGAATTAAACTTGATGACGCTTACAGCAAAGTTACCCTGATGCAATCAGCTATTGAGCCGTCAGAATTTGAGATTCAGGATGAATTGTCACAGAAACCATTTGTCTATTACCAATACGAAGATAATGATGGTTTTGGTACTTTTCCTGAGAATATCCCAGACGTGATTAATAATCTTCCTGACGGATATCGAATTGTGAAGATGGTTAAAGCTTCAAGAGGTGCTGGTCAGTTTGTTTACACGACCAATAAGAGCGATGAAGAACTCGCTGAACTTGCTAGACAGAACATCTTGGCATCACGTAACAAGCAACTTGATAGTGTTAAGTTGTATCTCTCAAGAGAGCTTCAGGCTATGAAAGGGATTGTGAAAGAATATGAAGATGCTAAGAAGGTTGCTATGCAGGCTGATATTGAGCAGTTAGTGAAGATTTCTCAGAAATATGCAAAGGCACTTTAATTCATAATTAAAAGGAGGTGGTGAATGATTGATTTAACAGAACGCTATGAGCTTATTAAAGCAATTAGCGAGAGATTGAAAGAACAACCCAACAAACCAAAACGAATCAAATCATTCACCCCTAAGCAAAAGAATAGAATCAGAAGAATCGCTAAATGGTGTCTTGATAGATTGCCAAGTGATTGTCAGATTGTTGGTGAAGATGGCAATTATTATCTGATTAAGTAAAGAATTGGTTGGGTGAAAATCAACGGGAGAGATTATCGAGTGATATCGGTAGTTTCTCCCTTTTTTGTATATGAGATAGTCTTCTATCGAATCCTATATGTGCTACGTGAAATCTGTAAAGCTAATACCTACACCAAAAATTATTTTTTACGTAGCTCACGCTTAAAGAGGTGAAATATGAACAATGGCACAATTTAAAGTTGATAGTTTTATCGTTGAGCTAGGCTTCAGCGAGAACGTTATTAAGGGCTTGCAAAGAGTTGAAAAGGCAGCTTTGCAGTCAGCACAAAGAATTGAAAAGAACCTCAACAAAGGTTTCAAGATTAATACCAAGCAACTTGACAGTAATTTAACGGCTTCTTTGAAGTCTATGGAAGGAAAAATTAATAAAACTTTTGACCGTCTGGAAGCTAGAGCAAAAAATACTAAAGCTTTCCGTTTCACAAGTCAGGTTAATGACGTTATCAATCCGCCAAGACAATCGAGGCCAAGAAGAGTTACAGGTGACCGAGCTATTACAGCGGCTTATTCAGCGAATATGACTAAGCTGAAAGGTCTTAACCCAATTGTCGAGAAATACATTAAGAGTCAGTTTTACGCATTAAGTAGTAAAGCTGGTCAGATGGATAACACCAAGTTTAATGAAGCCCTTGCTAAACTAAATTCAAGTGTACGAGAAGCAATTGCTAAAGCTAAAGGTCATACATCCACCAGCATTAATGGTGACAGAGCAGCTAATAGTCTTGATAGTTTGAGTTCAGCAGCAGTTAAAACAGCAGGTGCATTTATCTCAATGCAGGCTGTATTAGCCAGTTATCAGAAGATTATGGAAATTGGTTTACAGCGTGCAAGTGCTGAGCGTTCAATTGATTTCGTATTTGATAAAGATGCAGGTCAGGTAAAAGAGTTCACAAAGTCATTAGCTCAAACAACGGGTTTAGATATCGCTGAACTGCAATCACAGTTTGCTGGTTTTGGTGCTTCAGCTAAAGAGTCTATGGGTATTCAAGGTTCTGAAGAACTTTTTAAAAATATGATTGGCTATGCTCGTCTGATGGGGAGAAGTGAAGAAGAGATTAAGCGAGCACTGACAGCATTATCACAGATGGCTGGTAAGGGTCAGGTTATGGCTGAAGAGCTTAAGGGGCAACTAGCTGAAGCTGTTCCTGGTATGGTTCAGGTATTCGCTAAAGCAACCGGAAAGACTGAACAAGAGCTATTTGATGCCATGAAGAAAGGGGCTTTAAAATCTGCCGATACTCTTCAGAAGGTCACTCAGGAACTGAATAAACAAATCACCGCTAAAGGTGGCTGGAAAGCTATTTCAGAAAGTACACAGGCACAACTAGGGAACCTGAAAAACTCTTGGAATACCACGCTTGATAGTATTTTCAGAGGTTCTGAAAATGGTCTTCAAGATTTCACAAGAAGCTTAACAACGCTTTTAAACAGTTTAGGTGGAAGCGGTAAAAGTCTTGGTGAATCTCTTGGTAGCTTGATGAGCGATATGTCAAGTGGTGTCGATTCATTGACTGATATTTCTTACAAGGTGAGAGGTTTCTTTGATGAGGTGACATTGGCTTATCGTGGTTTAACCGATGAACAAAAGAAAGTTGTTGATGCTTTAGGTTCTGGCTTGATTAATAGTTTAAAAGTCTTGGCTGGTGTTATTGCTGTAAATAAAGTTGTTGGTGTAACCAGAAGTATTTACGGGCTTATGACTGCTATCACAAGATTAGGTCAGGTCGCTGATACAACAGCGGATAACGTGAATAGAAAGAATGGGAAACCATCAAGACTAAACCCTATGAATATGCTATTAGCTGGTAGTGCTATCTATGCAGGTTATGAAAGATTAGCTTCTACACCTGAACGAATGGAAGCACAAGCTAAATTACCAGAGCTGGCTAAAGAATCTGGACTTAAGCCAGTATTTACTATGGACGATGTGAAAGGTTGGTTTAATAGTGCAGCTATGAATCTTGCTAACTTCCAGCATCCAGAATTAATCACCATGAGACAAGATGCGGCATTAACGAATACGGATATCCAAAGCCTGAGAGATGAAATTAGTGCTTTGAGCAAACGTATTCAGGAGCCTGTGAAAGTTTCACTTGGTGGTGAAGTTGCCATTAAACCAGATGAAACCAGCTTTATGACCTTTAGCAGTAATATCTACGACCAATACGCAGAAGCTACGCTATTAAGTTCATCATTCCCAGAAGATGATTAATAATAGTCGAATGCTACGTGAAATCTCCTGAACAGATATACCCACCAAAAATTATTTTTTACGTAGCTCACGCTTAACAGAGAAAATACTTATATCAAAGGCTTGGTTAAAAATGATTAAAATACACTAAGCCTTTGAAATCAAAGGAGAATTTAATGATTTACACTAATCAGCTTCGTTACACTGGTAAAGATGGCATCTATTTTCACTTAAGAGATAATGTAGATGCCTTCTTAACCTTATCAGCAACTGAAAACATGGAATTTGACAGCCCTATGCAGGTAACTACACAGAACATGCAATCAGGGCAAACCGTCACAGATAATGTGCAAAGAGCACCCAGAACAATAACTATTAGTGGTGTCGTTGTAGTTGGCTATGAAGGAAGCTTATTATTAACTCGTCAGGGTCAATTAGTAGAAAACTTCATTGACACCCTTGAAAGTTGGAGAGACCAGAAGCAAATTATTTCGGTCATCTGTAAAGACGGTATTAAAATTGATGATTCCATTATTACGAGTTTTAAAGCCTCTAAAGATGTTGGTATTTCAAATGGTCTAAGAATTCAGTTAACTTTTCAGGAAATTAACTTCAAAGCTGTTGTGGGGCAGACTGATATCTCGGCTGCAACTGGAAAAGCCGTGACTACGAATGATGGTGGTGCTACCAGTAAAAAGAATACAGGGAATACCACAACAAGTTTGGGTAACGGTATGTTGATGTGTCAGGAGCTATATAATCGCTCTACGAGTGAACTTACTAATGAGCAACTTCAAGCCCGTATCAATTGTGGTAAAAGTGTCAAAGTTAAGAATGGAAAAAGCACCTTCTCAGATGCCGCTAATGAGCAAGCTTCAAAGGTGCTTAATAATGCTGGTACAGGTAGTACTTTGAAGAAGTTTAGTGTGAATCCTAACAAGCGATTCTGACGATAGAATCTCAACTATATGATAACCTCATCAACATCTATCAACCCCCTCTCAGTGACTTCAGAAAGCGACTGTATAGCCTCTGTAACGTCCTCTGAGGGGGTTTCTGTTATTGGTAAGGTGATTGCTTTACCGTTGTGAAAAGTTACTTTGCAGCGACGTTTAGCGGTATTTAAAACTACCTCTTTAACAGCACTTTTGATTATCAGTTGTGCTTCAATCCTTCCCGCCTTTGTAGTCAAGTCACAATCAGACAAACACCCCACATCAATAGATTTAAGGCGTTGTGTCTCCTTCTCGATATCCGCATCAACCTGTGATAGCTCATTCTTTAGTTGTTTTAGTTTGCTGGTAATAGCGGACAAGTCTTCAATTTCAAGTGATAGCTGTACCAGCTTTTCAATATTGCTTGAGATGTGTTCACGGTGTAGCTTCAATGTGTCTATGATATTCGTCGTATCGCTATCAAATCGGTCAAGACGAGATAGCAGGGTAAGCAATGTACCATCGGTTTGCTTACGTGACAGCCCTTTAGCACTACAACGGTTTTCATTACGAAGAGGACAACGATAAATCCCGCTTCTTGTATCGCTAAAGCCTGTGATAATCAAAGCATGACCACATTCAGAACAACGGATAACACCTTTGAAAAGATTCACAGCCATTGGCTTATCTGAAACAGGTTTTCGACCGTAACGATAATGTGATAGTTGTTGAACTTTGTAGAATGTTGTTTCATCTATAATTGCAGGATAATAACCAGATATCTCCTCACAGCCTTTAGGTGTGAAGTAACCAATTACAGAGCGATTCTTCAAAAGGTCTTGCACTGAGGTTTGACCAAACTTACCCGGCTTGTATTGGTTCATCGACCGGTGACCTTCAGCATTAAGAGTTCTGACAATCTCCCAGATAGACTTACCCTCTAACCGTAGCTGAAAGCACCTCTTCACAGTCTCCACTTTATCAGGTATCACAGAGAAGCTTTTACGGTCATCATTAAGCTTAAGCCATGCAGGACAACGTTTAGAAATCTTGATACCTTCAGAGATGAGTTCTTTTTTACGGTTCCATGCAGCTTGTATACGCTCAGACTTCCTCAAACTCTCCTCATGCGACCGCTGCATTATCAGAATGCTTTTAATCAGAGCTAACGGGTCTTTAAGAGATTCTCGTGTGTAATGCTCACCATCGGACAAGGTGACTACATCTACACCAGAGCGAAGAATGTTTCGTAATAGCTCACTTGCTTGGTCTACGGCCTGACGTGACAAACGGTCAAGAGATTCTATCAAGAGCGTATCACCAGCTTTAACAAGCCCTTTCTCGATAGCGGTTAAGAAGTCACCTAAGCCACCTTTCAAGTGCTTACCAGTGAATCCACTCACACCTAAATCACGGAAGGATAAATCTTGGTCAAGGTAGTACTCAGGATGAGCCTTAAGCCAATCTGTAACCATCTTAGATTGTCGGCGTAATGAATCACCTCGGGATTGCTTCTCAGATGAAAACCGGATGTAAGAAATGACACGTTTCATTGTTTACCACCTCAAAACTGATACCTAGATTGTATCGCTTTAGGTAGTGTATTTAAACGTGTCTAATAAAAATCACCCGATTAACGCCGCGCTGATGTAAACCGCGATTAAGCGTTTGTTCCTCTTCCCCTTTGGCGAAAAACTGTGGATGGCGGACTTCCACACCATAATTAAATTCGCCGGGAAGAGAATCGAGAAAATGCCAAAGCGCAGGCAGCTCCCGTGGGCCGAATGTGGCAGGCAGTTGCAGCCAGTATTGTCCAATGCGCGGAGCCAACGGTGATATGCGGGTCAAAAATTCAGTCACTAAATCATCGCAATGCCGTAATGCTGCCTGATGCGAAATGGTCGCCGGAAACTTAAAACAGAAGCGGAAGTCATCTGTGGTCTGCTCACGCCAGCGCAGGACAACCTCGGGTTTCGGCAGGGCATAAAGCGTGGTGTTACCCTCCACACAGTTAAAGTGGCGGGCATACTCTTCAAGGCTGGTGATCCCCAACCGCACCCATTTAGGATGCGACCATTGCGGCAGACCGATGTAAATCATAATGCGTTGAGGATCTCTTCCACACTGCGCACACGGGCGATGCGTGGGTAGATATGGTTGATGCTGTTATTGTGCTGCTCGGCGCTGGCGGCGCTGCAGGCGTCTTCGGCAATCACCAGATTAAAGCCAAGTTCCCAGGCATTGCGGGCGGTGGATTCAACACCGATATTGGTCGAGATCCCACATAATACTATTGTATCGATACCCCGGCGGCGTAATTGCAACTCCAGATCCGTACCGTAAAACGCACCCCATTGACGTTTGATGATTTCGATATCGCTGTCGGTTGCACCTAATGCAGCAGGATGTTGCCACCAGTTTTCGGGCAACACTTTTGCGGGGGAGGGGGCATCAACCGGCTGTTTTAATGCTTCGGCGTAATCGGCAGACCAGCCAACGCGCACCAGAAACACGGGCTGACCGCTGGCGCGAAATTTCGCCGCCAGCTTCCCGGCGCGATTAACCACCTCATCGGCAGTATGTGGACCTCCGGCAAAAGGTAAGATGCCTTCTTGTAAATCAATCACCACCAGCGCGGTGGTTTTAGCATTAAGTTCAAGCATGATGACTCCTGACAAAACAAAATCGTGCCTCTCACCTTAATGCGATTAGCCGATGGCGGAACGACAAATTTTGTTAATTTTTATGAGTTCGGGCAACACCTTTATAGCAAACTGGCGTAGAGTCTGATTTCAGGCCCGATATAAAGTGGTAACGAGGCGTTCCAGCGCGGGCCAGGCTCTTACGGTGCGGCAGAATTTCCAGTATAATAGCCGCCTTTTTTCATTCAGTTGTGACATACAGCTAACGCTGCGACTTGGTCACCTGCGCAGCAGGGGGCATCCGCCGGCAGCTAAGTTAAGGGATATCTCATGCGTACAGAATATTGTGGACAGCTCCGTTTGTCCCACGTGGGGCAGCAGGTGACTCTGTGTGGTTGGGTCAACCGTCGTCGTGATCTTGGTAGCCTGATCTTCATCGATATGCGCGACCGCGAAGGTATCGTGCAGGTATTTTTCGATCCGGATCGTGCGGACGCGTTAAAGCTGGCCTCTGAACTGCGTAATGAGTTCTGCATTCAGGTCACGGGCACCGTACGTGCGCGTGACGAAAAAAATATTAACCGCGATATGGCGACTGGCGAAATCGAAGTACTGGCGTCCTCGCTGACTATCATCAATCGTGCAGATGTTCTGCCGCTTGACTCTAACCACGTCAACACCGAAGAAGCGCGTCTGAAATACCGCTACCTCGACCTGCGTCGCCCGGAAATGGCTCAGCGCCTGAAAACCCGCGCTAAAATCACCAGCCTGGTGCGCCGTTTTATGGATGACCACGGCTTCCTCGACATCGAAACTCCGATGCTGACCAAAGCCACGCCGGAAGGCGCGCGTGACTACCTGGTGCCTTCTCGTGTGCACAAAGGTAAATTCTACGCGCTGCCGCAATCCCCGCAGTTGTTCAAACAGCTACTGATGATGTCCGGCTTTGACCGCTACTATCAGATCGTTAAATGCTTCCGTGACGAAGACCTGCGTGCTGACCGTCAGCCTGAATTTACTCAGATCGATGTGGAAACTTCTTTCATGACCGCGCCGCAAGTGCGTGAAGTGATGGAAGCGCTGGTGCGTCATCTGTGGCTGGAAGTGAAGGGCGTGGATCTGGGCGATTTCCCGGTAATGACCTTTGCAGAAGCAGAACGCCGTTATGGTTCTGATAAACCGGATCTGCGTAACCCGATGGAACTGACCGACGTTGCCGATCTGCTGAAATCTGTTGAGTTTGCAGTATTTGCAGGTCCGGCGAACGATCCGAAAGGCCGTGTTGCCGCTCTGCGTGTTCCGGGCGGCGCATCGTTGACCCGTAAGCAGATCGACGAATACGGTAACTTCGTTAAAATCTACGGCGCGAAAGGTCTGGCTTACATCAAAGTTAACGAACGCGCGAAAGGTCTGGAAGGTATCAACAGCCCGGTAGCGAAGTTCCTTAATGCAGAAATCATCGAAGCCATCCTGGATCGTACTGCCGCGCAAGATGGCGATATGATTTTCTTCGGTGCCGACAACAAGAAAATTGTTGCCGACGCGATGGGCGCACTGCGCCTGAAAGTGGGTAAAGACCTTGGTCTGACCGACGAAAGCAAATGGGCACCGCTGTGGGTTATCGACTTCCCGATGTTTGAAGACGACGGTGAAGGCGGCCTGACGGCAATGCACCATCCGTTCACCTCACCGAAAGACATGACTGCTGCAGAACTGAAAGCTGCACCAGAAAATGCGGTGGCGAACGCTTACGATATGGTCATCAATGGTTACGAAGTGGGCGGTGGTTCTGTGCGTATCCATAATGGTGATATGCAGCAGACGGTGTTTGGTATTCTGGGTATCAACGAAGAGGAACAGCGCGAGAAATTCGGCTTCCTGCTCGACGCCCTGAAATACGGTACTCCGCCGCACGCAGGTCTGGCATTCGGTCTTGACCGTCTGACCATGCTGCTGACCGGCACCGACAATATCCGTGACGTTATCGCCTTCCCGAAAACCACGGCGGCAGCATGTCTGATGACTGAAGCACCGAGCTTTGCTAACCCGACTGCACTGGCTGAGCTGAGCATTCAGGTTGTGAAGAAGGCAGAGAATAACTGATATGACTCAAATACACGAAATCATTCGCGTTGCATCGAGGCGGCAACTGAGTGAACTCCCATGAGCATAGATAACTATGTGAATGGGATGAGCGAAGGCAGTCAACGAAGAGGCAGCGTGAAGGATAAAGTGTATAAGCGTCCCGTTTCGATCTTAGTGGTCATCTATGCACAAGATACGAAACGGGTGCTGATGTTGCAGCGGCGTGACGATCCCGATTTCTGGCAGTCGGTAACCGGCAGCGTGGAAGAGGGTGAAACCGCGCCGCAAGCTGCCATGCGCGAAGTAAAGGAAGAGGTCACCATCGATGTTGTCGCTGAACAACTGACCTTAATTGACTGTCAGCGCACGGTAGAATTTGAAATTTTTTCACATTTACGTCATCGCTATGCGCCGGGCGTGACGCGTAATACGGAATCATGGTTCTGTCTTGCGCTCCCGCACGAACGCCAGGTCGTCTTCACTGAACATCTGGCCTACAAGTGGCTTGATGCGCCTGCTGCGGCGGCGCTCACTAAGTCCTGGAGCAACCGGCAGGCGATTGAACAGTTTGTAATTAACGCTGCCTGAACAGGCAGGGCTATCTGGAGATATTTTTATGGCAGGTCATAGTAAATGGGCCAACACCAGACATCGTAAAGCTGCGCAGGATGCTAAGCGCGGTAAAATCTTCACTAAAATCATTCGTGAGCTGGTAACCGCGGCTAAGCTGGGCGGTGGTGATCCGGACGCTAACCCGCGTTTGCGTGCAGCAATTGATAAAGCACTGTCTAACAACATGACCCGTGACACTCTGAACCGCGCAATTGCACGTGGTGTGGGCGGTGATGATGATGCAAACATGGAAACCATCATCTACGAAGGTTACGGTCCTGGCGGCACTGCAATCATGATTGAATGTCTGTCTGACAACCGCAACCGTACCGTTGCTGAAGTGCGTCATGCATTCAGTAAATGTGGCGGTAACCTCGGTACTGATGGTTCAGTAGCCTATCTGTTCAGCAAAAAAGGCGTGATCTCCTTCGAGAAAGGCGATGAAGACACCATCATGGAAGCAGCCTTGGAAGCCGGTGCTGAAGACGTTGTGACCTATGATGACGGCGCTATTGATGTCTACACTGCATGGGAAGAAATGGGCAAAGTACGCGACGCTCTGGAAGCGGCAGGTCTGAAAGCAGACAGCGCGGAAGTTTCCATGATCCCGTCCACCAAAGCTGATATGGATGCAGAAACCGCACCGAAACTGATGCGTCTGATCGATATGCTGGAAGATTGCGACGACGTGCAGGAAGTTTACCATAACGGTGAAATCTCTGATGAGGTTGCAGCGACTCTCTGATGAGGCCTGCTAAACAGCAAAACGGAGACGCGTGATGGCTATTATTCTCGGCATTGACCCGGGTTCGCGCGTGACCGGCTATGGCGTCATCCGCCAGGTAGGCAGGCAACTGTCCTACCTGGGTAGCGGATGCATACGCACCAAAGTGGATGATTTACCGTCTCGTCTGAAGCTCATCTATGCGGGCGTGACGGAAATCATCACCCAGTTCCAGCCTGATTATTTCGCCATTGAACAAGTCTTTATGGCGAAGAACGCTGACTCAGCCCTGAAACTGGGTCAGGCGCGCGGCGTGGCGATTGTGGCAGCGGTGAATCAGGAATTGCCGGTATTTGAATATGCGGCACGTCAGGTAAAGCAAACGGTGGTAGGTATTGGTAGTGCCGAAAAAAGCCAGGTGCAGCATATGGTCCGCACCTTGCTGAAACTGCCCGCTAATCCACAGGCGGATGCTGCCGATGCATTAGCTATCGCGATTACCCATTGTCACGTCAGTCAGAATGCGATGCAGATGAGCGAATCGCGGCTGAACCTGGCGAGAGGGCGACTGCGTTAAGTTATACCGCCTCGGTCAGTTCCGGCTGAGGCGTTTCCACTCCCTCCGCATGAATCAACACCAAACCCGGATGATGCCACAAACTGGCTGGCGTGACGGTTTTACGCTCCCACGGAATAGAACCTAAGAACCAGAATTTCCAGAAAGTGAGTTTTGCATTCGGATTGCTATTTAACAATTCTCCAAACGTCTCTATTTCACCCACCGGAATACATAGCGCTTCTTTATAAATATCAAAAACAAATTTTGAACAGAACTGGCGCGAAGATTCGTATTTAAAACCGGTGTGGTAAAGTTTGCGTAGCCGGGAGGGAACCTGTTCAACAATTCGTTGTTTTTGTTGTTCTGTCAGCCCAGCGTCTAATCGCTTTATAGCATAGCGTTGATTAGACGAACGTTTAATAAAACGAGATAGCGTGGTGATGGTTGAAAGGGGAACCCGGCTTTCTGCAACCAGGAAGTCTTCACCGTTATGACCGATAATGATCCCGACGTGATTACTCCAGCAATTTGATGCAGCTGATATTTGACCAAATAAGGTAGCACCTATACATGTAAAGACGATATCACCAATTTCATATTCAGCAGGATAATTAATATTCACGTTGTCATTCCATTGAAATAGATATGAATATACGTAATAGCATAAAAAATTTATTTTTTCAGGGGTCGCGATGTGTATTTTTATTACACATTTCTTCGCTGAATATGTAATATTTAAATATTTGCTTCCAATATAATCTGTAGAATAAATTATACTGCGCCATTTTTCAGATCATCGGGACACCTCGCAAGTTTTCTTCATCCTTCGCTGGATATCTATCCAGCATTTTTTTATCATACAGCATTATCTTTGATTCATTACGCAGGAGCGTCATGTGATAGGCAGACTCAGAGGCATCATCATTGAAAAACAACCCCCGCTGGTGTTAATTGAAGTGGGCGGCGTAGGCTATGAAGTGCATATGCCGATGACCTGTTTTTATGAACTCCCTGAAGCGGGTCAGGAAGCGATCGTTTTCACCCACTTTGTGGTGCGTGAAGACGCGCAACTGCTGTACGGTTTTAACAATAAACAAGAGCGCACGTTGTTCAAAGAGTTGATCAAAACCAACGGCGTCGGCCCGAAGTTGGCGCTGGCGATCCTCTCCGGAATGTCAGCGCAGCAGTTCGTTAATGCCGTTGAGCGTGAAGAAGTGGGGGCACTGGTGAAACTGCCGGGTATTGGCAAAAAAACCGCCGAACGCTTGATTGTCGAAATGAAAGACCGATTTAAAGGTTTGCATGGCGATCTCTTTACGCCAGCCGCCGACCTGGTACTCACGTCACCTGCCAGCCCGGCGACCGACGATGCTGAACAGGAAGCGGTTGCTGCGCTGGTGGCGCTGGGCTATAAACCACAAGAAGCAAGCCGTATGGTGAGCAAAATCGCTCGCCCTGACGCCAGCAGTGAAACATTAATTCGCGAAGCCCTACGCGCCGCGTTATGAGGTAAAGGATGATTGAAGCAGACCGTCTGATTTCTGCCGGTACCACTTTGCCGGAAGATGTGGCAGATCGCGCCATTCGCCCTAAATTACTGGAAGAGTATGTTGGTCAGCCGCAGGTTCGTTCGCAGATGGAGATTTTCATCAAAGCAGCGAAACTGCGCGGCGATGCCCTCGATCATCTATTGATTTTTGGTCCTCCGGGGTTGGGTAAAACTACGCTTGCCAATATTGTCGCCAATGAAATGGGCGTTAATTTACGCACGACTTCTGGTCCGGTGCTGGAAAAGGCGGGCGATCTGGCAGCAATGCTCACTAACCTTGAACCACACGATGTACTGTTTATTGATGAGATCCACCGTCTTTCACCAGTGGTGGAAGAGGTGTTGTATCCGGCAATGGAAGATTACCAACTGGATATCATGATTGGTGAAGGTCCGGCGGCACGCTCCATTAAAATTGATTTGCCGCCGTTTACCCTGATTGGTGCAACCACGCGCGCAGGTTCGCTGACATCACCGTTGCGCGATCGTTTTGGTATTGTGCAACGTCTGGAGTTTTATCAGGTGCCGGATCTGCAATATATCGTCAGTCGCAGCGCACGCTTTATGGGGCTTGAGATGAGTGATGACGGCGCGCTGGAAGTTGCTCGTCGTGCGCGCGGTACGCCACGTATTGCCAACCGTCTGCTGCGTCGAGTGCGTGATTTCGCTGAAGTGAAGCACGATGGCACCATCTCGGCAGATATCGCTGCTCAGGCGCTGGATATGTTGAATGTCGATGCTGAAGGTTTCGATTATATGGACCGCAAATTGTTGCTGGCGGTAATCGATAAGTTCTTTGGTGGGCCGGTAGGTCTGGATAACCTGGCGGCAGCCATTGGCGAAGAACGTGAAACCATTGAGGATGTACTGGAACCTTATTTGATTCAGCAAGGCTTTTTGCAGCGTACACCGCGTGGGCGTATGGCGACGACGCGGGCGTGGAATCACTTTGGCATAACGCCGCCAGAAATGCCGTAAGTCGGATTGGTCGCTCGCGCCGCATCCGACACTGGCAGTGTGCCTGATGCGACGCTGTTCGTCTTATCAGGCCTACCAGAGATAGCGAACCGTAGGTCGGATAAGGCGCTCGCGCCGCATCCGACAAATATGTTCAGCGAAAGATTAGCTGGCCTGTTTTTTCATCATACTGAGAATAAATAACAGTGCCGCGCATAGCACCACCGACGGGCCTGCAGGTGTATCGTAAAATGCGGAAAAGGTTAAACCGCCAGTCACTGCCAGCATCCCCACCAAAACAGCGACACCAGCCATCTGTTCCGGCGTGCGGGCAAAGCGACGTGCAGTAGCAGCAGGAATAATCAGCAGTGAAGTAATAATCAACGCGCCGACGAATTTCATCGCTACACCAATCGTCAATGCCGTCACCAGCATCAACAACAATTTCACGCGCTGTAATTTCACACCATCAACAAACGCCAGATCCGGGCTAATCGTCATCGACAGCAAATTGCGCCATTGCCAGAACAAAATAGCCACCACGATGACCACGCCAATCGCAATAGAGATGAGATCTTCTGGCGTCACTGCCAGTAAATCACCGAACAGGTAAGCCATCAAATCAACACGAATATTAGACATCAGACTAACGACCACCAGGCCCAGCGACAGGGCACTGTGCGCCATAATCCCTAATAACGTGTCGATCGCCAGCTGTGGACGCTTCTCCAGCCATACCAGACCGCCCGCCAGCAGCAGCGTAACGGCAATCACCGCATAGAATGGATTCACGTCCAGCAACAAACCAAACGCGACGCCAAGTAATGAGGCATGAGCCAGCGTATCACCGAAATAAGACATACGACGCCAGACTACAAACGAACCCAGCGGACCCGCGGCACAGGCGAGCATGATCCCGGCTAACCAACCGGGAAATAATAATTCAATCATGAGCGATCATTTCCCCGACGCAAAACAATTCGTCCCTGTAAATCGTGACGATGATTATGATGATGGCGATAGATACCCAGTTGTTCAGCACCACGAGGACCAAACATAGAAATAAACTCCGGATGCAGGGAAACAACTTCCGGTGTGCCGGAACAACAAATGTGGTGATTCAGGCAAAGCACTTCATCGGTTTTTGCCATTACCAGATGCAGATCGTGAGATACCATTAAAACGCCACAATCCAGTTCACGACGCAGTTGGTCAATAAGGTCATATAACGCCACCTGACCATTCACATCCACGCCCTGAGTGGGTTCATCCAGCACTAATAATTGCGGTCGATTTAACAATGCTCGCGCTAACAGTACACGCTGCGTTTCGCCACCCGAGAGCTTTTGCATCGGTGCGTTAATCAGCTGCCCGGCCTGGACACGTTTCAGTGCAGGCAAAATATCTTCTTTATGTGTACCAGGGCGTAAGCGTAAAAAACGGTTTACGGTCAGTGGCAACGTGGTGTCGAGATACAGCTTCTGCGGTACATAGCCGATGCGCAGTTTTCCGTTGCGCTTGATAACCCCTTCATCGGGTGTTACCAGCCCGAGCACTACCCGTACCAGTGTCGACTTACCTGCGCCGTTTGGCCCAAGTAAAGTCAAAATTTTTCCAGGTTTAAGTTCCAGCGACACATCAGAGAGGACGCGGCGTTGGCCAAAAGAAACCGAGACATTTTCCAGGGAAACCAGACTTGTCATGTTAATTTTAGTCTTGCAGTAGTCATGAAATGTTATAATATCACACTTCTCATATTCATTACGATGATTGGTCGCATTATGTTACATAAAAAAACGCTTCTTTTCGCAGCATTATCCGCCGCTCTCTGGGGCGGTGCAACACAGGCCGCAGATGCCGCCGTTGTCGCTTCGCTTAAACCCGTTGGGTTCATCGCTTCTGCCATTGCTGATGGGGTAACAGAAACGCAGGTTTTACTGCCTGACGGCGCTTCAGAACATGATTATTCACTGCGTCCATCGGATGTAAAACGCTTACAGAACGCGGACTTAGTCGTTTGGGTTGGCCCGGAGATGGAAGCGTTTATGCAAAAACCGGTAAGTAAATTACCAGAAGCGAAACAGGTAACGATTGCGCAGCTAGAGAATGTGAAACCGCTGCTGATGAAAAGTATTCACGACGATGATGATGATCACGATCACGCGGAAAAAAGTGACGAAGATCACCATCACGGCGATTTCAACATGCATCTTTGGCTTTCCCCAGAGATAGCGCGGGCTACAGCGGTTGCAATCCATGGAAAATTAGTGGAACTTATGCCGCAAAGTCGAGCCAAACTTGACGCCAACCTGAAGGATTTTGAGGCACAATTAGCCTCAACCGAAACGCAGGTTGGTAACGAGCTCGCGCCGCTCAAGGGGAAAGGTTATTTCGTTTTTCACGATGCTTACGGCTATTTCGAAAAACAGTTCGGACTGACACCGCTTGGTCATTTTACCGTTAACCCTGAGATTCAACCTGGCGCGCAGCGTTTACATGAAATAAGAACACAGTTGGTTGAGCAAAAAGCAACCTGCGTTTTTGCTGAGCCACAGTTCAGGCCAGCGGTCGTTGAGAGCGTCGCACGAGGGACATCCGTTCGTATGGGAACGTTGGATCCCCTGGGGACGAATATCAAACTGGGTAAAACAAGCTATTCAGAATTCCTGAGTCAATTAGCCAACCAGTATGCGAGCTGCCTGAAAGGAGATTAATGAGGAAGTGATTACGTGCAACAGATAGCCCGCTCTGTCGCCCTGGCGTTTAATAATTTACCGCGACCACACCGCGTTATGTTGGGGTCGCTCACCGTTCTTACTCTGGCCGTCGCTGTCTGGCGGCCCTATGTTTATCACCGCGATGCCACGCCAATTGTCAAAACCATTGAGCTGGAACAGAACGAAATTCGTTCGCTCTTACCTGAAGCCAGTGAGCCGATTGATCAAGCTGCACAAGAAGATGAAGCCATTCCCCAGGACGAACTGGATGACAAAATCGCCGGTGAAGCGGGCGTGCATGAATATGTTGTTTCCACTGGCGATACGCTAAGCAGCATTCTCAATCAGTATGGTATTGATATGGGTGATATCACCCAACTGGCTGCGGCCGACAAAGAATTGCGTAACCTGAAAATCGGTCAACAACTCTCCTGGACATTAACCGCGGACGGCGAACTGCAGCGCCTCACCTGGGAAGTGTCTCGTCGTGAAACCCGAACCTATGACCGTACTGCCGCTAACGGTTTTAAAATGACCAGCGAAATGCAGCAAGGAGAGTGGGTCAACAATCTGCTGAAAGGTACCGTCGGGGGGAGCTTTGTTGCCAGCGCCAGAAACGCCGGTTTAACCAGCGCCGAAGTGAGCGCAGTGATTAAAGCCATGCAGTGGCAAATGGATTTCCGCAAACTGAAAAAAGGCGATGAATTTGCGGTGTTAATGTCTCGAGAAATGCTTGATGGTAAACGTGAGCAAAGCCAGCTGCTGGGCGTACGTTTGCGTTCAGAAGGTAAAGATTATTACGCAATCCGCGCTGAGGATGGCAAATTCTACGATCGTAACGGTACTGGTCTGGCGAAAGGATTCTTGCGATTCCCGACGGCGAAACAGTTCCGTATCTCGTCTAACTTTAACCCGCGTCGTACTAATCCGGTGACCGGCCGCGTTGCGCCACACAGAGGTGTTGATTTCGCCATGCCGCAGGGTACGCCAGTGCTTTCAGTGGGTGACGGTGAAGTGGTGGTTGCCAAACGCAGTGGCGCAGCAGGTTATTATGTGGCTATTCGTCATGGTCGCAGCTACACCACGCGTTATATGCACTTGCGCAAGATTCTGGTGAAACCGGGACAGAAGGTGAAACGTGGCGACCGTATCGCGCTTTCCGGTAATACCGGTCGTTCAACCGGGCCGCATCTGCACTATGAAGTATGGATAAACCAGCAGGCCGTAAACCCGCTGACGGCAAAACTGCCGCGTACCGAAGGGCTGACCGGCTCCGATCGTCGCGAATTCCTGGCGCAGGCCAAAGAGATTGTGCCGCAGCTACGGTTTGATTAATTAACATCCATTCGCAGCCGGTACGCAGTCAGTACCGGCTTTTTTATTTGGTGCGGGGCAAGTTGCGCCGCTACACTATCACCAGATTGATTTTTGCCTTATCCGAAACTGGAAAAGCATGGAAACGAAAAAAAATAATAGCGAATACATTCCTGAGTTTGATAAATCCTTTCGCCACCCGCGCTACTGGGGAGCATGGCTGGGCGTAGCAGCGATGGCGGGTATCGCTTTAACGCCGCCAAAGTTCCGTGATCCCATTCTGGCACGGCTGGGACGTTTTGCCGGACGACTGGGAAAAAGCTCACGCCGTCGTGCGTTAATCAATCTGTCGCTCTGCTTTCCAGAACGTAGTGAAGCTGAACGCGAAGCGATTGTTGATGAGATGTTTGCCACTGCGCCGCAAGCGATGGCAATGATGGCTGAGTTGGCAATACGCGGGCCGGAGAAAATTCAGCCGCGCGTTGACTGGCAAGGGCTGGAGATCATCGAAGAGATGCGGCGTAATAACGAGAAAGTGATTTTTCTGGTGCCGCACGGTTGGGCCGTCGATATTCCTGCCATGCTGATGGCCTCGCAAGGGCAGAAAATGGCAGCGATGTTCCATAATCAGGGCAACCCGGTTTTTGATTATGTCTGGAACACGGTGCGCCGTCGCTTTGGTGGTCGTCTGCATGCGAGAAATGATGGTATTAAACCATTCATCCAGTCGGTACGTCAGGGTTACTGGGGATATTATTTACCCGATCAGGATCATGGCCCAGAACACAGCGAATTTGTTGATTTCTTTGCCACCTATAAAGCGACGTTGCCCGCGATTGGTCGTTTGATGAAAGTGTGCCGTGCGCGCGTTGTACCGCTATTTCCGATTTATGATGGCAAGACGCATCGTCTGACGATTCAGGTGCGCCCACCGATGGATGATCTGTTAGAGGCGGATGATCATACGATTGCGCGGCGGATGAATGAAGAAGTCGAGATTTTTGTTGGTCCGCGACCAGAACAATACACCTGGATATTAAAATTGCTGAAAACTCGCAAACCGGGCGAAATCCAACCGTATAAGCGCAAAGATCTTTATCCCATCAAATAAAAAATGCCTCTCGCGAGGAGAGGCCTTCGACTGATGATAAGTTCAAGTTTGCTTCAGAAGATTCGAAATCTGTTGAATTATCATTGAACTGTAGGCCGGATGAGGCGTTTTCGCCGCATCCGGCAACGTACTTACTCTACCGTTAAAATACGCGTGGTATTAGTAGAACCCACGGTACTCATCACGTCGCCCTGGGTGACAATCACCAGGTCACCAGACATCAAGTAACCTTTATCGCGCAGCAGATTAACCGCTTCGCTGGCAGCCGCTACGCCGTCATTAGCGCTATCAAAGTGCACCGGCGTAACGCCGCGATAGAGAGCAGTCAGGTTCAGCGTACGTTCATGGCGTGACATGGCGAAAATTGGCAGACCAGAGCTGATACGGGAGGTCATCAGCGCGGTACGACCCGATTCGGTCATGGTGATGATCGCCGTAACGCCTTTCAGGTGGTTAGCCGCGTACATTGCTGACATGGCAATGGCTTCTTCCACATTGTCGAACTGAACGTCCAGACGGTGTTTAGAAACGTTGATGCTCGGGATTTTTTCCGCCCCCAGGCAAACGCGTGCCATGGCTGCAACGGTTTCTGACGGATACTGACCAGCAGCAGTTTCTGCAGAAAGCATCACAGCGTCAGTACCATCCAGAACGGCGTTTGCTACGTCCATGACTTCTGCACGCGTCGGCATCGGGTTAGTAATCATTGACTCCATCATCTGGGTCGCCGTGATTACTGCGCGGTTAAGCTGACGCGCACGACGGATCAACGCTTTCTGAATGCCGACCAGTTCCGGATCGCCAATTTCCACACCGAGGTCGCCGCGAGCAACCATTACCACGTCAGAGGCGAGGATGATGTCATCCATTGCATCCTGGCTGCAAACGGCTTCCGCACGTTCAACCTTGGCAACAATTTTCGCATCACATCCTGCATCGCGTGCCAGCCGACGGGCATAGTTCAGATCTTCGCCGCAGCGTGGGAAGGAGACAGCCAGGTAATCTACGCCAATTAACGCTGCAGTCTTAATGTCTGCTTTGTCTTTTTCGGTCAGCGCTTCAGCCGACAAACCGCCGCCAAGTTTGTTGATACCTTTATTGTTGGAGAGGGGACCACCGACGGTCACTTCGGTGAACACTTTCATGCCCTGAACTTCCAGTACTTTTAACTGAACGCGACCATCGTCCAGCAGCAGGATGTCACCAGGCACGACGTCAGCAGGCAGGCCTTTGTAGTCGATACCGACTTTTTCTTTGTCGCCTTCACCTTTACCCAGGTTGGCGTCGAGCAGGAATTTATCCCCAATATTGAGGAAAACTTTGCCTTCTTTAAAGGTGGATACACGAATTTTGGGCCCCTGGAGGTCACCCAGAATAGCCACATGACGCCCCAGTTTTGCGGCAATTTCACGAACTTTATCCGCGCGCATTTTGTGATCTTCAGGCGAGCCGTGAGAAAAGTTCATACGTACAACGTTGGCACCCGCTGCGATAACTTTTTCAAGATTATTATCGCGATCTGTTGCTGGGCCTAACGTGGTAACGATTTTTGTTCTGCGAAGCCTTCTGGACATGTAATACTCCGTTGACTGAAACAACCAGGTGTTGCTTGAACATGAAATCCGAATGAAATAACGCCGCGATGGCGATAAATTAATCTCATTCGGATGTCGTATAAGATTAGGACAGTGACAGTCGTTTTTAGCGATCGTCACTTAAATTAAGTAACGGCTTATCAAAACGCGATTCCTTCAGCGCTTCCTTGACCCGCTTCAAGTTATCTCTGAATTTTGCACCGCGTCGCAAAGTAAATCCTGTCGCCAGCACATCTATCACGGTCAGCTGCGCAAGTCGAGAAACCATGGGCATATAAATGTCAGTATCTTCCGGTACGTCGAGGGTAATTGCCAGCGTTGCTTCCCGGGCGAGCGGGGTACCCGCAGAGGTGAGGGCAATCACCATGGCGTCGTTTTCGCGTGCCAGCTGCGCCAGCTCGACCAGATTTTTTGTTCTTCCCGTGTGAGAAATCAGCACCACCACGTCTCCGTCGCTACAATTCATACAACTCATGCGTTGCAGCACGATATCATCGGAGTACACCACCGGAACATTAAAACGAAAGAACTTATTCATCGCATCGTGGGCAACGGCGGCTGAAGAGCCTAATCCGAAAAAGGCGATTTTTTTTGCCTGAGTGAGCAAATCGACGGCGCGGTTGATGGCAGATTTATCCAGTGAATGACGGACATGATCGAGCGTTGCCATTGCGGACTCAAATATTTTCCCCGTGTATGATTCAACGCTGTCATCTTCATTGACGTTGCGATTAACATAGGGAGTGCCATTCGCCAGACTTTGTGCCAGATGAAGTTTAAAATCAGGAAAACCGCGAGTGTCCATGCTGCGACAGAAACGATTCACCGTCGGTTCGCTAACATTGGCTTCCAGCGCCAGAGCAGCAATACTCGAATGGATCGCGTTATCGGGCGAAGCCAGAATGACCTCGGCAACTTTGCGCTCTGATTTGCTCAAATGTTCCAGCTGAGACTGGATTTTTTCCAGCATATTCATGATGTAAAGAGACTCACGGGTAATGACGATTTCCGCACTGAAAGAAATCGAAATGCAGTTTTGTCAGATATTACGCCTGTGTGCTGTGTTAATGACAAAAGCAGATAAAAAAGTTGTTATTTTTTTTCATAACATGATCAGTGTCAGATTTTTACCCAATGGAAAACGATGATTTTTTTATCAGTTTTGCCGCACTTTGCGCGCTTTTACCGTAATCGCACGGGTGGATAAGCGTTTACAGTTTTCGCAAGCTCGTAAAAGCAGTACAGTGCACCGTAAGAAAATTACAAGTATACCCTGGCTTAAGTACCGGGATAGTTAACTTAAGGAGAATGACATGGCGGTAACGCAAACAGCCCAGGCCTGTGACCTGGTCATTTTCGGCGCGAAAGGCGACCTTGCGCGTCGTAAATTGCTGCCTTCCCTGTATCAACTGGAAAAAGCCGGTCAGCTCAACCCGGACACCCGGATTATCGGCGTAGGGCGTGCTGACTGGGATAAAGCGGCTTATACCAAAGTTGTCCGCGAGGCGCTCGAAACTTTCATGAAAGAAACCATTGATGAAGGTTTATGGGACACCCTGAGTGCACGTCTGGATTTTTGTAATCTCGATGTCAATGACACTGCTGCATTCAGCCGTCTCGGCGCGATGCTGGATCAAAAAAATCGTATCACCATTAACTACTTTGCCATGCCGCCCAGCACTTTTGGCGCAATTTGCAAAGGGCTTGGCGAGGCAAAACTGAATGCTAAACCGGCACGCGTAGTCATGGAGAAACCGCTGGGGACGTCGCTGGCGACCTCGCAGGAAATCAATGATCAGGTTGGCGAATACTTCGAGGAGTGCCAGGTTTACCGTATCGACCACTATCTTGGTAAAGAAACGGTGCTGAACCTGTTGGCGCTGCGTTTTGCTAACTCCCTGTTTGTGAATAACTGGGACAATCGCACCATTGATCATGTTGAGATTACCGTGGCAGAAGAAGTGGGGATCGAAGGGCGCTGGGGCTATTTTGATAAAGCCGGTCAGATGCGCGACATGATCCAGAACCACCTGCTGCAAATTCTTTGCATGATTGCGATGTCTCCGCCGTCTGACCTGAGTGCAGACAGCATCCGCGATGAAAAAGTGAAAGTACTGAAGTCTCTGCGCCGCATTGACCGCTCCAACGTGCGCGAAAAAACCGTACGCGGGCAATATACTGCGGGCTTCGCCCAGGGCAAAAAAGTGCCGGGATATCTGGAAGAAGAGGGCGCGAACAAGAGCAGCAATACAGAAACCTTCGTGGCGATCCGCGTCGACATTGATAACTGGCGCTGGGCCGGTGTGCCATTCTACCTGCGTACTGGTAAACGTCTGCCGACCAAATGTTCTGAAGTCGTGGTCTATTTCAAAACACCTGAACTGAATCTGTTTAAAGAGTCGTGGCAGGATCTGCCGCAGAATAAACTGACTATCCGTCTGCAACCTGATGAAGGCGTGGATATCCAGGTACTAAATAAAGTTCCTGGCCTTGACCATAAACATAACCTGCAAATCACCAAGCTGGATCTGAGCTATTCAGAAACCTTTAATCAAACGCATCTGGCAGACGCCTATGAACGTCTGCTGCTGGAAACCATGCGTGGTATTCAGGCACTGTTCGTACGTCGCGATGAAGTGGAAGAAGCCTGGAAATGGGTAGACTCCATTACTGAGGCGTGGGCGATGGACAATGATGCGCCGAAACCGTATCAGGCCGGAACCTGGGGACCCGTTGCCTCAGTGGCGATGATTACCCGTGATGGTCGTTCCTGGAATGAGTTTGAGTAATATCTGCGCTTATCCTTTATGGTTATTTTACCGGTAACATGATCTTGCACAGATTGTAGAACAATTTTTACACTTTCAGGCCTCGTGCGGATTCACCCACGAGGCTTTTTTTATTACACTGACTGAAACGTTTTTGCCCTATGAGCTCCGGTTACAGGCGTTTCAGTCATGAATCCTCTGAATGAAACGTGTTGTGAATCATCCTGCTCTGACAACTCAATTTCAGGAGCCTTTATGAATCCACAATTGTTACGCGTAACAAATCGAATCATTGAACGTTCGCGCGAGACTCGCTCTGCTTATCTCGCCCGGATAGAACAAGCGAAAACTTCGACCGTTCATCGTTCGCAGTTGGCATGCGGTAACCTGGCACACGGTTTCGCTGCCTGCCAGCCAGAAGACAAAGCCTCTTTGAAAAGCATGTTGCGTAACAATATCGCCATCATCACCTCCTATAACGACATGCTCTCCGCTCACCAGCCTTATGAACACTATCCAGAAATCATTCGTAAAGCCCTGCATGAAGCGAATGCGGTTGGTCAGGTTGCGGGCGGTGTTCCGGCGATGTGTGATGGTGTCACCCAGGGGCAGGATGGAATGGAATTGTCGCTGTTAAGCCGCGAAGTGATTGCGATGTCTGCGGCGGTGGGGCTGTCCCATAACATGTTTGATGGTGCGCTGTTCCTCGGTGTGTGCGACAAGATTGTCCCGGGTCTGACCATGGCAGCCCTGTCGTTTGGTCATTTGCCTGCGGTGTTTGTGCCGTCTGGACCGATGGCAAGCGGTTTACCAAATAAAGAAAAAGTGCGTATTCGCCAGCTTTATGCCGAAGGTAAAGTGGACCGCATGGCACTACTGGAGTCAGAAGCCGCGTCTTATCATGCGCCGGGAACATGTACTTTCTACGGTACTGCCAATACCAACCAGATGGTGGTGGAGTTTATGGGGATGCAGTTGCCAGGCTCTTCTTTTGTTCATCCGGATTCTCCGCTGCGCGATGCTTTGACCGCTGCCGCTGCGCGTCAGGTTACACGCATGACCGGTAATGGTAATGAATGGATGCCGATCGGTAAGATGATCGATGAGAAAGTGGTGGTGAACGGTATCGTTGCACTGCTGGCGACCGGTGGTTCCACTAACCACACCATGCACCTGGTGGCGATGGCGCGCGCAGCCGGTATTCAGATTAACTGGGATGACTTCTCTGACCTTTCTGATGTTGTACCGCTGATGGCACGTCTCTACCCGAACGGTCCGGCCGATATTAACCACTTCCAGGCGGCAGGTGGCGTACCGGTTCTGGTGCGTGAACTGCTCAAAGCAGGCCTGCTGCATGAAGATGTCAATACGGTGGCAGGCTTTGGTCTGTCTCGTTATACCCTTGAACCATGGCTGAATAATGGCGAACTGGACTGGCGGGAAGGGGCGGAAAAATCACTCGACAACAATGTGATCGCGTCCTTCGAACAACCTTTCTCTCATCATGGTGGGACAAAAGTGTTAAGCGGTAACCTGGGCCGAGCGGTTATGAAAACCTCTGCCGTGCCGGTAGAGAACCAGGTGATTGAAGCGCCAGCGGTTGTTTTTGAAAGCCAGCATGACGTTATGCCGGCCTTTGAAGCGGGTTTACTGGACCGCGATTGTGTCGTTGTTGTCCGTCATCAGGGGCCAAAAGCGAACGGAATGCCAGAATTACATAAACTCATGCCGCCACTTGGTGTATTATTGGACCGGTGTTTCAAAATTGCGTTAGTTACCGATGGACGACTCTCCGGCGCTTCAGGTAAAGTGCCGTCAGCTATCCACGTAACACCAGAGGCCTACGATGGCGGGCTGCTGGCAAAAGTGCGCGACGGGGACATCATTCGAGTGAATGGACAGACAGGCGAACTGACGCTGCTGGTAGACGAAGCGGAACTGGCTGCTCGCGAACCACACATTCCTGACCTGAGCGCGTCACGCGTGGGAACAGGACGTGAATTATTCAGCGCCTTGCGTGAAAAACTGTCCGGTGCCGAACAGGGCGCAACCTGTATCACTTTTTAAGACGACAAATTTGTAATCAGGCGAGAGAAAACTCTGATGAAAAACTGGAAAACAAGTGCAGAATCAATCCTGACCACCGGCCCGGTTGTACCGGTTATCGTGGTAAAAAAACTGGAACACGCGGTGCCGATGGCAAAAGCGTTGGTTGCTGGTGGGGTGCGCGTTCTGGAAGTGACTCTGCGTACCGAGTGTGCAGTTGACGCTATCCGTGCTATCGCCAAAGAAGTGCCTGAAGCGATTGTGGGTGCCGGTACGGTGCTGAATCCACAGCAGCTGGCAGAAGTCACTGAAGCGGGTGCACAGTTTGCAATTAGCCCGGGTCTGACCGAGCCGCTGCTGAAAGCTGCTACCGAAGGGACTATTCCTCTGATTCCGGGGATCAGCACTGTTTCCGAACTGATGCTGGGTATGGACTACGGTTTGAAAGAGTTCAAATTCTTCCCGGCTGAAGCTAACGGCGGTGTGAAAGCCCTGCAGGCGATCGCGGGTCCGTTCTCCCAGGTCCGTTTCTGCCCGACGGGTGGTATTTCTCCGGCTAACTACCGTGACTACCTGGCGCTGAAAAGCGTGCTGTGCATCGGTGGTTCCTGGCTGGTTCCGGCAGATGCGCTGGAAGCGGGCGATTACGACCGCATTACTAAGCTGGCGCGTGAAGCTGTAGAAGGCGCTAAGCTGTAAAAGTCAAAATGCCCGATCGAGGATCGGGCATTTTTGTAGCGTTTTTTTGCCGGGTTTAACCCTGTACTTTTACCTGTCCGGCGGCGTGCTTTGCGCGCTCAATCGCTTCATCAACACTCTCAGCGGTCGCCAGCGCAACACCCAGACGACGGCTGCCATCAATTTCCGGCTTACCAAATAAACGAATCTGTATGCCTGCGCCTACGGCATTCTGCACATTATCAAACGTGACATTCTGACTGGTCAGTTGTGGCAGGATAACGGCAGAAGCTGCAGGACCATACTGACGGATCCCGCCAACCGGAAGTCCGAGGAAGGCACGTACATGCAGGGCAAACTCTGAGAGATCTTGAGAAATTAACGTCACCATCCCGGTATCATGTGGGCGAGGGGAGACCTCACTGAAAATCACCTCATCACCACAGACAAACAGCTCGACACCAAACAGCCCATAACCGCCCAGTGCCAGCACCACTTTACGGGCAATCTCTTGCGCACGTTCCAAAGCCAGCTGGCTCATTTGCTGTGGTTGCCAGGATTCACGATAGTCGCCATCTTCCTGGCGATGACCTACCGGTGCACAGAAATGGACGCCATCCACCGCGCTGACGGTTAGCAGGGTAATTTCGAAGTCAAACTTAACGACGCCTTCAACAATTACGCGGCCCGCTCCGGCGCGACCGCCTTGCTGAGCGTACTCCCATGCATGAGCAAGTTGCTCTGCAGAACGAATAAACGTCTGCCCCTTGCCGGAGGAACTCATCACCGGTTTAACAATGCAGGGATAGCCGATTTCAGCAACCGCCTCGCGGAAAAGGTTTTCGTTATCGGCAAAACGATAAGTGGAAGTGGGCAGCTGCAGCTCTTCTGCTGCCAGGCGACGGATACCCTCGCGATTCATCGTTAATTTCGTTGCGCGAGCGCAGGGGACAACATTCAGTCCTTCCTCTTCAAGTTGGATCAGCATATCGGTGGCAATAGCTTCGATCTCCGGCACGATATAATGTGGTTTTTCCAGTTCAACCACACGGCGTAATGCATCACCATCAAGCATATTAATGACATGGGAGCGATGCGCGACATGCATGGCTGGTGCGTCGGCATAGCGATCGACGGCAATCACCTCTACGCCGAGACGCTGACACTCGATTGCCACTTCTTTACCCAGTTCACCGGAGCCTAATAACATCACGCGAGTTGCTGCCGGACGCAGCGCAGTGCCTAATAACGTCATAACGAATATCCCCTGATTTATTCCGCGCGCAGTATAAACGAAAACGTTTGCGCGTGTCTTTATTGTTGATGTTGATTTCCCAATTGAGAAGAAATATACTGTATAAAATCACAGTTATTATGAGAGGCTGCAAATGGCGGTTGAAGTTAAATACGTAGTCATTCGTGAGGGCGAAGAGAAAATGTCGTTTACCAGCAAAAAGGAAGCCGATGCTTATGACAAAATGCTTGATACGGCGGATCTGCTTGACACCTGGCTGACAAATTCTCCAGTGCAAATGGAAGACGAGCAACGTGAAGCCCTTTCGTTATGGCTGGCAGAACAAAAAGATGTGCTGAGCACCATTCTGAAAACCGGCAAATTACCGTCCCCACAGGTCGTCGGTGCTGAATCCGAAGAGGAAGATGCCTCACACGCGGCCTGAAGCAACTTGCGCTCCTGACAATTTGTACCATGCTTTCTCCTGAATCATTGTGCTATGGAGAAAAACATGAAAAAAAGAGGGGCGTTTTTAGGGCTGTTGTTGGTTTCTGCCTGCGCATCAGTTTTCGCTGCCAATAATGAAACCAGCAAGTCGGTCACTTTCCCAAAGTGTGAAGGTCTGGATGCTGCCGGAATTGCCGCGAGCGTAAAACGTGATTATCAACAAAATCGCGTGGCGCGCTGGGCAGATGATCAAAAAATTGTCGGTCAGGCCGATCCTGTGGCATGGGTCAGTTTGCAGGACATTCAGGGTAAAGATGATAAATGGTCAGTACCGCTAACCGTACGTGGTAAAAGTGCCGATATTCATTACCAGGTCAGCGTGGACTGCAAAGCGGGAATGGCGGAATATCAGCGGCGTTAATGGCCTCTGATAATTCGATTGACCGTCGGCGGATGCGGCGCGAATGCCTTGTCCGCCCCACAACGCACCACAATCGTAGGCCTGAGAAGACGCAACAGCGTCGCATCGGGCAATCAGCATCAAACAGTTCCACTCAAAACGTCAAACTACTTTCACCTAAAATACCCTTATCACCTTATATACAGTGAACACCTTACCTGGCGCGAATTTCTTTGAATAACGGCCTACCGCCCCGCTTATTTGCGCATCTTTTGTCTCAATATACATTTTCTGACATCCTCATCCGCTATGCTACAGGCACTAAAAATGGTTATTGAGGAGCAAATATGGCTAACTGGTTAAATCAACTGCAATCCCTGCTTGGGCAAAGCCGTTCTTCTACCTCCTCGTCTGCGGATCAGGGATTGGGCAAACTTTTAGTGCCTGGCGCATTAGGCGGACTGGCTGGGCTGCTGGTCGCAAATAAATCAGCACGTAAACTTCTTACGAAATATGGCACCAACGCGTTACTGGTTGGCGGCGGAGCGGTAGCGGGTACGGTGCTGTGGAATAAATACAAAGATAAAATTCGCGCGGCGCATCAGGACGAACCGCAGTTTGGCGCGCAAAGTACGCCGCTGGATGAGCGTACGGAACGTTTGATCCTTGCGCTGGTCTTTGCCGCTAAAAGTGATGGCCATATTGATGCCAAAGAACGTGCGGCAATCGACCAGCAATTGCGAGAAGCCGGTGTGGAAGAGAAGGGGCGTGTACTCATTGAGCAGGCAATCGAACAACCGCTGGATCCACAACGCCTGGCTACCGGGGTCCGCAATGAAGAAGAGGCGCTGGAAATCTATTTCCTGAGCTGCGCGGCTATTGATATTGACCATTTTATGGAACGCAGTTACCTGAATGCACTGGGTGATGCGCTGAAAATCCCCCAGGATGTTCGTGAAGGCATTGAACGCGATCTCGAACAGCAAAAACGTACTTTGGCGGAGTAATTCCGCTCTCTGGATAGCCTGAAGCTGATTATTTCGGGTTATCCAGAACCGCACAGCCATTTGAGCAGGCTGATTTTCTCTGTCTGCATAACATTCGATATCCGCGCCATTACCTGTCATCATCTAAGCAATGACTACCCTGTTTCGCTTGCATCCCCGGTGAGTTTTGCCACCCTTA
>OERM01000006.1_pt1 | contig 117891 bp, 106 predicted proteins | sample 1540021 | NCBI WGS metagenome assembly OERM01 (sample SAMEA3891245, study PRJEB23780) | metagenome | biome: terrestrial biome; feature: animal house; material: water of meat washing | place: Italy | collected 2015-05-12 | reverse complement strand
AGCGTACCGGTCACCGGAGAACTGGACGACGGCACTGCGAAGCAGTCATTTCAGCGCGGCAGCCCGTCGGGGGATTATTTCTGACAGGTTTGTAGAAGCAATTTTGCGGTTTTGGCGCGAAAGGTGAGCGTTCATTAATTTGATTTATTTGCATCCATCAACGCTTTTAACTCCTCCGGTGAAAACGGTGGTTTGCGTCGGTGCAGCATCGCATGGCAATTAGGGCACACAGGCAGCAAATCATTAACTGGATCCAGCTGGTAATCCTCTTTAATGGCTGAAAGCGGCACCAGGTGATGCATATGGATAAAGCCTTCAGCGATATCACCATAGATCTTCACCAGATCAACGCCGCATACGTTGCACTGGCATCCATGATATTCGACCGCTTTATCTCGGGCCTTTTTATCGCGTTCATAGCGGTTTACTGTCACCTTTATCGCCGCACCTTCAACGTATGTCTCCTGCGACGGCAACTCATCCGGGAACAGAACGTTGGCTATGGGAGCCGCAGCGGCTTTATCCTGATGAATATGAAATCCCTGCTCTATGAGTAGTTTGACGCATTTAGATTTTATTCCGCCGGTGAAATCCGCAGGGGTAAATTGCGTCCCCGTCATCAATGTCGCTGCGATGCCAGCAATCGCCTTCGAGGGGTAACGTCGGCCATGATATTCAATCTCATACAACCGCGCAGGCTGGAACTGATGAGTTTCTCCCGCATCCCATAAATGGATAGCTTCGATGATATACCGCCGCGGAAGATGGTCGGGAAGTTTATTCATGGGGAATATCCTTATACGTTCTCAGAACAGGCAGCAAAAAAACAAATGAGATCAAGGTAATATATCTTCACTTGCAGGCTTGAACAGCAGAAAATTTGCGAGCATGATCGCAATTATTTCACTGCCAGGGATATCAATGGCTTCCAGTAAATCGCTACAGCAGGCAATTGCCAATATAAAAATCTGGCACAAGGGTGAACAGCGCGCGCCGCATAAGCCATTGTTATTGCTATACGTATTAGCGGGATACCTGAATGGACATCCGCGCCTTTTCGATTATTGTAGTGGAACAGTCTACGAGGATGCAGTTCGAAGTGAGTAAGTAAAGGTTGCTGGAAACGATCAATGCCGCCATACAATGATTTTTGAGGATCAACAATGAGTAATAAAAACTACGAAAGTCACCGCAAAGCGATTGTTAGTAAAGGTATACCACCCGCTCTATTAAATAGGCTCACCAATTCGGATGTTCAGGTGATCAATACCTTCTTAACACGAGTGAGCAAACTGGAACTATCTCAACAAGAGAAAGACTGGATCATAAAAATCATCTCTATGGTTTAGACAATTTCAGCCTTGTAGCCTTTCAAGGGTTTTGTGTGGGTACAAACATTATCGAATCGGGATATAGCCGCAGCTGTATCTGTATCCACATCAGTAAGTTGATGTAGGTTGACTTAGGTTGAGCGAAAAATAGCGAAAAGCCTTGTGTGGCGCGGATTTCAGTCATAAAAAACGTCCGTTGACGTCTATTGATGTTCCGATGGTGCGAAGGTGCGAAGGCCGGACTCGCCTTTTCATTTAATTTATTGAAAATTAATGGATTGTAAGGATTTGTTTTGGAGGTTTGCCCCCAGAATGGGACATAAAATTGAATACTGGATGGAAGATCACAAAGTTGCGTGATTATTTTCCAGGTCCGAAACGCATTCCAGGGTAAGGCCTCTCCCGGCACTGCGTCAGTCGGGATGCTAAATATCCCACATGCAGCTCCAGCTTGTGGCCATCCGGGTCAAGAAAATAGAAAGATTGCCCTTCGCTTTTATTGTCTTTCCAGACCGTCACTCCCGACTGTTTCAGCTTATATGAGAACGGCTCAAAATCTTCTGGCGCGATACTGAATGCGTAGTGGGTGTAGTCGCTTTCCTGCGGGGCTACGTAGTTTCGGGATACGTCGTAAGAAAGACAGATCCAAAGGTCGCCACAGGTAAGATAAGCACCAGTATCCCACTCAGCATGAAGCTGCAACCCCAGCAAATCGCGCCAGAATGTCAGGCTAGTTTGCAAATTACTGACAGCAAGCGTTAAGTGGTTCAGAGATTGAAGCATAGGGATACCTATTGACAGTTAATAAATTAACCGAACATTAATAGCTAATAAAATCCCGCATGGAAAGAGAATTTTTGCGGGCCTTGTTTTGTAATGATTTTTTTGGCAATGACTTTATTTCATATATATATTTAATAAACAACGATGTTAGATATTCTCCTAAAGGTGTCTTGTCATAGTAATTCACTTCGGAAACTCAAAAGTCGGCATTGGTTCCTTTGCGCTCATCTGTGTTGAATTCGCCCCACCTCTAAGCCATTCATCGATGTAATCAATAAAATCGACAAAATCAATAGTTTTAAGTTTTATTGCACACTCCCATATAATCAGAACGCGGATGTTTTTAGACGCAAGAATATCTTGATTTTTAACATCTCTCTCATGATTTTTATTGATTTTATTTTGCCAGTAGGATTCGTTATTTTTAGGAATGTGAGAAATAGGGCAGCTGTTATCATGCCCATGCCAAAAACAGCCGTGGATAAAAATGACAGCATTGTATTTTGGGAAATACATATCTGGTCTTCCAGGCAAACCACTATTATGCAATCGATAACGAAACCCTCTTGCAAACAACGGCCTCCTGATTCTTAACTCAAGCTTGGTATTTTTTGATTTAAATAACCTCATATCAGGCATATAAGCTCCTTCGGTTTCCAAACCTATAATAGTAGCTTATACCATTAATCAATATATTAACACCTAACTTTATTACAATGAGTACTATCTAATCTGCTGTAGTGTCAGGTCTTATTTGCTAATATATTAAAAAGTAAATTGATAATTAATAAGTTATCATGTAAAATAGTAGGATCGTACAGCACGATATTTAGTAAAAAATTTAAGCTAACTTGATAGGTATAAAATGTCCACAATGAAACCCGCTATATTTTCATTCTTTTCAGGATCAGGTTTTCTTGACCTAGGCTTCGAAAATGCCGGGTATGAGGTGGTTTTCGTCAATGAATTCCATCCTCCCTTCATGGACGCGTATAAACACTCAAGAAAAAAACTTGGCAAACAGCCGCCACGCTTTGGGTATGCCCAAGAAAGCATTGAAACTATTGAGCATTCAGTGATTAAGCATAGCATGAAAACACTGAAAGATGAAAATCGCCTCGTGGGCTTCATTGGCGGACCACCATGCCCTGACTTTTCTGTTGCTGGTAAAAACAAAGGCAAAGATGGTGAAAATGGCAAATTATCACAAAGTTATATTGACCTGATAATTGAAATGATGCCTGATTTCTTCCTTTTTGAAAACGTAAAAGGCTTATACCGGACTCTTAAACATAGAGAATTTTTCGAACAAATTAAGAATGAACTAGCTTCAGCAGGATATATCCTGCATGAAAGATTGATTAATTCAATTGAATACGGTGCGCCTCAAGATCGAGAAAGAATTATTTTAGTAGGTTTTCTTGATAAGTCTTTAGCCAAAAAATTCGAATGGAGTGGCCAAATATACCCTAATAAGGAAGCTTTCCAGTTCCCTTGGCCAACAACAAACACATACGAAGAAGACTCAAATATGGAATGCCCACAAGGTATTCCAGAAAAACTTACTATAGAATACTGGTTCGAGAAAAACGATGTTATCAATCATCCAAACGCTAAACATGTATTTACGGCCCGAGCCGGTTTAGCAAGATTCCAGTCAGTAGAAGAAGGCGATGATAGTAAAAAATCATATAAAAGGCTTCATCGCTGGAGATACTCTCCGACAGCAGCATATGGTAATAATGAAGTTCATCTTCATCCATACAAACCTCGTCGTATTACGGTCGCTGAAGCATTGGCAATCCAGTCTTTGCCAAAAGATTTTGAGCTACCAGCGGATATGACTTTGTCGAATATGTTTAAAACAGTCGGCAACGGCGTTCCCTATATCGCCGCGCTCGGTATTGCCCAATCAATTTTGCAACATTTAGGATACAGTAATGAGGATAACGGCATCGAATCTGGTTCAGGCGATTTCGAGCTTACCCAAAAATACGCTGTTTAACTATATAAACGATAGGAATAGCGGGAAGATTGAGATTGTACGTATCCAACATCCCGAAGGTCCTATCGAAATAAAGAGATTTGATCCCAAGAAGGGTCAAACTCAAGCAACAGCCAAAACAGAGAGTATTTCGACTCAAATGCTTTGGCGACTTGCAAATGCACTAGAAGAAAACAGACCTGTCAACGTTGAAAGGGTTTTCGGTGCCAGTTACAACACCCGCTCGGTATTGGAGAGCTTGCTCGCGCATACTCCAGAGTTCTATTGGTGTAGGCCAGCCAGACTGGAAATCATGAATGCACAAAAGTCTATAAAGCCAGGACATAAGCATCTGATTTTTCTGCCCGATATGCCACATGCTAATGGTTTGTTAGTTGAGCACCAGACTAATATTGTCGTCTCTGAAATGAGCTTCGATGTTGTTCACCAAAGCGTCGATATTGAGACAATAAAGCCGACTAAAGGCATGACTATTGAAGAAAAAAGACGTCATGCTCAGATACAAATTGCTTTAGTAAAAATAGGTTATTGTTTAGGTTTAGATACTTGGGTAGCAGCCAATGATCGTAGCTTGCAATATAATGGTAAAGCTATAGCCCAAATGGACGGTGTAATAAATTCATTATCAGATGAACAAGTACTGCAATCATATAATGATGCAATTAAAGATGCCCGTCTAATAGACTGCATTTGGTTTAGGGAAGGTCGCATGATGCCAGCTGTAATGGAGATTGAACACAGTACTGGTATAAAAAGTGGACTTACTCGCATGAAACAATTTTATGATCATGCACCGAGGTTACAAGATATCCGTTGGACTATCGTTGCGCCTGATGAATATAGAGAAAAAGTAATTGAATTTGCTAATATGCCGCAATTTAAAGAATTAGATAGCAGATTTTTTCCTTATTCAGCTGTAGAAGAGCTTTATTCTCTGTGCGACAGGAGAAAACCTTCTGGAGTAAACGATAAATTTTTAGATGCTTTCATGGAAAGATGTCTTAAACATTAATTGGGTAGGGATATCAATATGCCAGATTTTGATATCCCATTTCGTAACTATAAATGCTCGCCAATATGAGCTACTGCTATTTTTGTTTTTTCTTCTTCTATTCTGTTGAAAAAACCGAAATACACGCGATTATAATAATATGTTTTATCTCCTTTATTATCAACATGCTCTAGTTTATAGTGAAACTCGCAGTTAACATCTTTATACTCGTTACCTTTATAAAGGAAATCTCTTTTCAGGGCTTTAATAGCTCTTTTATTCTTTCCAGTTCCTTCAGGTGTAACTGGAAAGTCAAGTGAAGTGCTCATAGCCTTCACATTTTTTAGTGGCTCCTGCGGGTCCAAATCAAATTGATTCGCATATAATAAAAACTTTGTAATTCTACCTATAAAATTCTCATATCCACCATCCATATGCCTTAAGCTATTGAAGGTTTTATAGATTTTATGTTCTGGATGATTTAGGAATATTATATTTTTATAGATATCCTGAATGTATTCGGCATAATCATTATGCGCAGGAGGGTTCTTAATTAGAATCTCAGAACAAAAATCAACAATTGTTTTTTCGGAATCTACTGTTCTTGATGGATTAACAGTAAGCGGTATACCCCTCTCCGAATGATATAAACATGTCCATCTATTTCCATACGCTGGTGATGCATTATTTATAATTTCGACTACTTCATCTGAAGTTATATCTAAAGTTTCGACTTTAGACATTGCGTGATCATAAAATTGTGACATTAAATAAGCACGATCTGGGGAGGTGGAAACTAGTTTACTTGCAACATATGTATGGAAGTCAGCAGAATTGCAAAACACTATAAAATTTGAATTTAAAGTTAAAATAATTAATTTAACCTTTTTCAAGGAAGCACAAATATCTTCATCACTTTTATCAAGACCGAAACTTTTTGGAATAAAACAGATCCTAGATTTCATTTATTATGATCCTTATTTGTTAAATTCAGGAGCATCTTGATTTCCAGTCATAATTGTATACATATCAATTGACTGTTGGTCGAAAAAACCTTCTGGCCATGATGATAATTTTCCTTCCTTATTTATATCTATCTTAACAGCATCAGCATCTTTCCCATCATTAGATATATAGTACAGAGAAAACAACTCAGGTTCGAATCCCTTACTGGTTCTTGCAATGACCCTTATTCCATTTAATAAATGATCACTATGTGTTTCAATTATCACTTGTACCCCAGATTCTGCAGCTAATGCAATCAATCGCCCCAAATAACTTTGCCCACGTGGATGCAAATGAGCTTCAGGGTTTTCAATAATTACTAAATCACCAGGAGCAGAAATCATTAAAGCCGTCACAACACTAAGAGCATAACTATAACCATAACCAATATTAATGGGTTTAGTAATCTGCCCCCCCTGAGTCATAATAGAATTATAAGCTACGTTCGCTCTTTGTTCTATTTGTGGTTCAAGCGCATGTCCCGGGGATATTTCATTCATCCATGTCTCAATATTTTTAAATATATATGTATTATTTTTATGATTAGAATGAACTCTCACATCACCTTCTTCTAGAGTCAGGGATTCCCTGGAACGTAATCCCTCCAAAATTTGTATCGTATACTCCCCTTTTTTTCCTAGCCAATTATCATGATAATGATGTTGAGATAGAGGTAAATTATCTCGAGGTCCGTAACGCTCTGCTTCTATATATTGAAACTTGAACTTTGAATCCAAGTGGTTAATAAGCGCACTTATTTTTTTCTCGTCTTCCGTTACAGGTAAAAAATCCTTACCACTTACATTTTCCCTTAAAGGAAGACTATCCCCACCATATCCCCATGAGATATTAAAATTTGAAAATTCAATTTCTACTTCTAAATGCTCTTCATCACGATTTGAGTAATTATGTATATCATCGAAATTACCTATATGAACTAGTTCACCGTTAAGTTTCAAAGAGTTTTTACTCAAAAAACCTGACTGTAAAAATAATCCTATAGCCTGTATTGCTGTGCTTTTTCCTACAGAATTATTTCCACAAAAAACGGTAAGATTAGAAAAATCAAAAATCTGACTTTTGTATGCTTTGAAATTTACCAGCTTAATTTTTTTAATCTTTTGTTTCATAGCTTTCACTCCATTAAAGGACTAATTTTAATCGAAACGCCAGTACTGGACTCTAATATATTCGAAAAAGCTTCAAATCTATAAATAACAGTGATTCTTTTACCTGTTGAGGTGGAAATAGCATCTCTGAACCCTCGATTAGTATCGATGTAGTTTTGGGATTCCCATTGAGCAAATTTAGTAGAATTTTCTTCAATTGCAAAATAAAGTAAGTCAACAAGCTCAGCACTATTATCCGAAATAATTTTTCTTTGTTCTTCATTGACAAATGAAAAATATGTAACGATAAGTTCAAAAAGTTGTTTGCTTATAGGCGCTCTTTTATTTTTTACATCCTTAATAAAAGCATAAGAACCGAATATATTTTGAGCTAAGCTAAGTGCTTCGCTATATCGGCGTGATAATTCAAAGTATACCTTGTTATCAGCTGGAATAACCGCATCACCATTGTCTATTATGGTATCGTTGTTATCAATCAAGTTACCACTAGCATCTACTAACGTTAACTCGAAATTATTGAGATATTCCATCGTTTTGGTCAAAAAGTCATTATAGGAATGCTGCCCATAATTTTTATATCCTTGGACCATAAATGAAAGGGCAGAAAGGCACAATTCCATATCTTTTTGCCGATCAAATTTCACTTTATGCTGAGTAGCACTTTTAAATATATTCAGCGAGGCAAAATACCGTAAGAATTTGACACTACTACCTTGATTAAGAGCAGAGCGAATTTCCTGATCACTTAATTTTACACCATATGTATTAATCCTATGGAACAGTTCTACTATCATACCAGTACTTTCTGGTGTTATTTCTATATGGTATGCTGTAATTGAATACTCTCTTATATCTCGCTGCTCGGTTCGGGATAAATCCTTAAACTCTTTTCCATTTAGCTCAGTTAATACATTTAGATCACTTAAAGCAAAATCACCACGAATAAAATCGTATATAGTTGTTATTCGCTGCAAACCATCTACTATAACCCATGTGCCATCAGCTCTCTCCCCGAAATAAAAAACAGGCAATGGCAATCTCATCAGAATTGATTCAATCAACTTGGATTTTTTATCATCTTTCCAGATTCTATCCTTTCGCTGAAAATCTGGTTGTAGTTCTATATCTCCAAACTTAACACGATCGAAAATTAATGACAAAACAGGTGTTGATGTTCTTATTTTCGTAAGGCCAAATCGAGTTAGGCTAGATTTTAATTCTAAGATTTTCTCATTTGGCTCATCATCTATAGTTCCAGAATCAACACCAATAGATTCTGGATTATCAATGATATCTCCAAAAGATATATAATCCTCTCCCTCACCAGCAGTTTTTTCGCTTAGTTCCTTATATTGTTTCTTAATGTCATCTTTATTATGATCTAAAGTAACAATTGAGTCAGCTATGTTTTCTGTTAAAGCAGATATCTCATTCAACTCCTGCTTTATTTTTACCACGGATATTTCGCCAGGATATTTTTTCAGTACGGAATCATAAAGCCCATACATTGTTCTAAGAAAATCGTAGTGCTTAACTGATACCTGATAAAGATTGAGCCCCAAATAGTTTTCAATTTGTTTTCTTATAATCCTAAAATCAGACCCTTGTAATTCAGAAAGTGTTCCTGGTTCATGGACAAACTTATTCCTAATAAGAATATGTTTCTTTCTCTGATATTTAAAGTGCTGTATGTATGGCAGATTTGCAAATACCGTTTCAGGTTGATTGCGACTCGAGCCACTACCATATAGAGCCTGATCTACACTACAAAAGCCTTTCCTATTTAAATCATCAAAAATAGATTTAATCTCATTAATTGAACGAGCATCAACTTTCCCACCTAACGTTTGGGTAACGTAGTACTTACCTTTCTCGCGATCTATCTTGGTTACAAGCAAGGAGGGAGTGTTTGGAGTTATTGGTTGGAGCTCTCTCCCAACTAGATACATTTCGATATCATTCAAGATGTCTTCGTAGGTCATAATAAAATCGCTTCTTGCAATGAGAGGAAAAGGAATACCACATTCTATCCCGCCGTCAATCCTATCTCAAACATTAGTCGCAGACTAACAGTAAAAACCTGAAACTGGTTCCAAATTAAAAGCTAAGCTCTAAGTATAAAATTTATCTTCATGTCCATTTTCAATACTGCAGCTTATCGTTTATATGCAAAGAGCACGACATAGTCACATTAGCTATTAAAAGGAACACCCCATGCCCCCACACAAAATCCGCCAGGAGTGGCTGACGCTGGATGAGGCCGCAGAAGTCATCCGGCAGCACAACATCACGTTGCTGCCCGCCGACCTGATCCGCCATGCCCTGCACGGCGATCTGCCTCTCTCAGTCTACTTCCCCTCGCCCGTACTTCTGAGACCACTCAATCCTCCTTGCCGCTTTGCCTGCCGATTCAGCAAGCCGCCCTTTCCACCTTCTCAGTGCAATAAACCCGGCAACCGCAAAGTGATGGCGAACTCTCCGCCATGCAGACGCGACCCGACTCTGCAACTGACCACCAGCCATCTGTGGAATTTGCCGTTAATCGGCCTTGAGCGCCTGCTGCTCCACCAGCAACTGGCGAAAACGTTGAATCGTCCTTGCCCCAAAGATACCCACTGCTGCAACCAGATTGGCATCGTGGTCTGCGATGAGAACGACAGCTACTACCAACTCTGTTGCCGCAAATCGTTACGGGAGCTTTTACTGGAACTGCTCGCCACGCAAAACAACCTTCAGGAAGAGCTGCATCTGCTGATTGGCCAGCTGTATGGCAATGGCCGCAATGACCTGAAATCCCGGCTCAGTCTGTCCGTCTGCTACCTGCAGGACACGCTGCCTCCTGACGCACTATTCGTCATCCGCCGCACTCATCTCGAAGCCTTCCTGACCCGTCATCAGCCGGAATCAAAGGAGCGGATCACCTCCGCGCTTTCCCGTTTGCTGTGGCTGGCCTGCAAGCACAACCCGCAATTGGACGATGAAATGCTGGAGCATCCCTACAAACTGCTGAACATTTTCGAATGCTGGGCGCGCGAGGAAGGTATGCACCTGCCGCTGAGCGGTGAAACATTGAAAACTGCACTCCAGCGCGGCGCACCGCCGTAACGCCATCAACTAACCCTTTCAACTAACAACTCTCACTAACCCGGATAAGGATTTTTACTGCCTGGCAGGGACGCTGCTGCTTTGATAACCACGCCCATCGTGCTGATGTGAACGAATCTGGACACAGGAGGAATGGTTATGAATAGCGACAGATTTTTACGCTTACGCCAGGTGGAAGACAAAATCGGCTTCGGTAAATCGTGGATTTATCGACAAATACAGCTGCAACAGTTTCCGCCGTCCATCCGACTCAATAGCCGCCACGTCGCCTGGCTGGAAAGCGAGGTGGACGCGTGGATCCACCAACGCATCCGCCTCACCCGCGATGTCTGAATGCCGGAGGAAGATTATGTGCGCTTCACACTTGCTCAACCGCTGGCTTCACGGTGCCAGCAATACCGGAGAACAGGAAATGGTCCAGGTCAGCCTGGAGCAAATCCAGCCGTTTTCCCTCAATCCCCGCGTCACCCGCAACCCCGGCTATGACGTACTGAAAGCGTCAATTCTCGCCCGTGGGCTGGATAACCCGCCGGTGTTGACCCGTCGCCCCGGTGATGAAAAATATATGCTCGCCAGCGGCGGGAATACGCGCCTCGCCATCCTCAATGAACTGTGGCAGGAGACGCAGGATGAGCGTTACCACCGCGTCTGCTGGCCGTTCAGACCGTGGCCGGAAACGCTGTCACCGCAGCAAGGCGAAGTCCAGTGCCTGATCGGCCATCTGGCCGAAAGCGACCTGCATAACGGATTGATGTTTATCGAACGCGCGGAAGGGATTCTGCATCTGCGCGATCTTTACTTCGAAGCAGGCATTGAATGCCCGACGCAGCTTACGCTGGCGGAGCAACTGACCCGCGACGGCTATCCCGTCAGCCAGTCGCAAATCAGCCGGATGCTACAGACCGTGGACTGGCTGCTGCCCTGCATCCCGAATGCGCTATACGGTGGTCTTACCCGCAAGGTTATCGATCGCCTGCTGGCACTACGTAGCGCAGCGGAACAGGTCTGGGCAAAGCTGATGCCGCTGGAACGCCAGCCGGAATTTGCCGACCTGTTCAGCACCGCCCTCGCCACCTTCAACGGCGAGCCGGAAGCCGTGGTACCGCAACTGGTGCAGGACGAACTGCTCGGCGAGATGAGCTGTCGCAGCGGCATTAGCTGGAATACGCTGCTGGCGGAACTGACCGATGGCCAGAGCAAGCGGCAGGTGCTGCTGGGCCCCCCAGCCGAAAAGGTTCTCTGGCCGCCACCGCCGGAAGCGGAAAAAGCCCCACTACCAGAGCCTGAGCCGCCGACTGAACCCGCCGCGCACGGCGAGCCAAAGCCCTCGCCGCTGGTGCATACGGCACGGTCGCTGTGTGCCTGCTGGGGACTGGACGCCTGTATCGAGCCGGACGACAGCGCTCCGGCCGGTTTCACCCTCGCGCCCTGCCACGAATTTCCCCATCCGGCGGCACAGCGCTGCTATCAGGTGCTGGCAGCCCTGAATGGCGACACCAGTACGCCGATGCCCGCCCTCGAATTGCTGTTGTCACCGGACTACGACAACGCTCAGATCCAGCAACTGATGCAGCTTATCAGCCTGTGCCGTCAGCGGCGGCTGCGGGAGGTTCACCATGACGCCCTCGGTTAACCAGGCGGTGCTCACCCACATCGTCCAGGCGCTGAAGGAGGGACAGATCCGCTACTGCGAATCGCTCGGCTTCAGCCCGCAGGAGCTGTGCGAGCTGACGCGCCTCACCGCCGACGACATCCTGTTTCTCAGCAACAGCGCGGTGCAGTTTATCACCACCCACATTGACCACGAGATGCTGGGCCGGATGCTCGCGAGGATGGAGCAGGAGCGGCTGTTCCAGCAGCGTCTGGAGCAAGCCCTGTCGTTCGGCGCGTCCATCGAATTCATCAACCACTACTTTGGCCTTTCTACGCCGGAAGTCTGCGCCCGGCGGCGGCTGATTGGCCTGTTTGTCCGGCAAGGGCGCAACAATGCTCCGGATGAACAGGTGGAGACGCTGGTGTGGAACGAGTGGCAGAAGACGGGCGTGAACAAGCTCGACTCACCCGAAGCGCTGATCGCCATGATGGCGATGGCCAGCGAACACGACCTGTCGCTGACGGTTATCTGGAACCTGCTGCGCCAGTGGACTCAGGAGAAGCTGCTGCATGAAGAGTGACGATCGGCTGCTGTTTCTTGGCAACCCGCAACAAAGCGTGCCGAAGCGCCTGCTGCTGGCGCGCAACCTCTCCCCGCGACGACGGCAGCGGCGTCTTTCCCTCCTACAGCGAACTGCAGGGCTGGCTCTCTGACCAACCTGAAGGCGAGAAGGCTTCACGCAGTACCGTCAGCAACGCGCTGATGATGCTGCGGATCACCCGCTGGCTGAGCCTGTGCCAACGACTGCGAGACGAGCAAAGCGGCAGGATCACCGGCAACCTCTACGCCCTGCATGATGCGCCACTGACTCATGCCGATGCCTGCCGGATGGACAGCGAATATCTGGCGCTGCTTACAGCCTGTTCCCGCCACCGCAACCGACGTATTCGCACCATTGCCATCGGGTTGCTGCTCACCCTGCAACAACCTGTGGACAGTGGACGAACCTGCACTGAGTCTCGATTGAAGACTGCCCCCAGTTTTAATCGAGGACTCAGTAAAAAATGCCCGAGTCTTCAATTAAGACCCAGTGATGTGGCGGGCGCTGGCGGCCGATCTGAAGCACTACGCGTACATACTGGTACAGATTTAAACAATAAACATCAAAAGAGTACGCCTGACCTGCACTGGCCTGTGGATAATCCCTTCAGCGCCAGCGAGCGCCGCGCCGCCGAACGCGCGATGCGCAATCTGGATCCAGCCCTCTGCCAGCTGGTGCTGGACGACTGCCTGTGGCGGATCGCCGCCCACGATATCCACCGCCCCCTCGCCTATCTTCTGGCAACGCTGGAGAAGGCCAGACGGGGCGAGTTCAATCAGTTGCGGCGCAGGCGCAGATAGCCCCAATTTTATGCGCACCGCATAAAGCCTGCATTCCAACTATCAATCAAATCTCATTCATCGGCGAAATCAACTTTCTGCGGACCTGATGGGTTTCCCGTCGCCTGACTCATTGCGCGGACCGACACTGCGGGCATCTGAATTCATGGAGAATTTCCAATGCCTGGCACAACCCTGTTCAGCGATATCCGCATCACCCTGCACACCCGCGTCGCCGCCCGGCTGTGGCAGGCGCATCCCACTGGCATGCTGCTCTGTCTGGCGTTACTCAGGCGTCTGCTGCGCGCCGAAGAGGCCGACGATCCGTGGGCCGCCCACTGGCTGAAGCAACTGCGCATCCGCCTGAACCTGATCGCGCACCTGCTGAAGCAAAAAAACCGGCGGCTGGACCATGCCTTCGCCAGCCTGCCGGGCGCTATCCACACCACGCAGGTCAGTAGCCCGTCCCCGACCGAATTCATCCTGCCGCTGGCGCTGTTCTCACCACCCGGTTCGCGCCTGCTGCAACAGTTGATTGATTACGATCTGCTGGTCCGCCGTACTCTGCTTGCCTGGCACCTCGGTCTTATCACCCAGGCGGAGAAGCGCGATTTTATCGCTACTATCCCACGCCTGATGCTCCAGGTGTTCAGCTTCGTGAACCGCTTTCGCACCACTGGCGTGACCCGCGCTGACGTGAGGGCGAACAGTCCACTGGCGCAGACGATGGCGCATAAGCTCGGTAATTTGCCCAAAAAGATGCTTGCGGAGATACAGCGCGATGTTCAATGACGATGATGATGAACGCTCCGCCCGCAAAAGCTCGCTAAAGGGCCTTTTAAAGGCCTTTAAGGGTAAGGGAGAGCTGCTAGCGCTGGTGCAGGAATTACAGGCGCTGCGCATTCAGTTGCAACAACGTCAGCCGGTGCTAAAACAGGCGATATATGAATTGCCGGGGCGTAACGTACCGCTGATCCTGTGCAGCAACCCGGCACGCTCCGGCGTCAGCTATCTGCGTTGGCGCAATCTGGACAACAACCGTTCGGGGAGCGTGGCATTGCAGGAGGCCATTCAACAACCTGACGCGAGCGATGAACTGCGCGACGCGCTGATGGCGCTCGAATGGCGGCGGCAGGTGCTGAATACGCAGCTTTCAGTGGTGATGTTTATGCTGCGGCGGATACAACCGTTAACCACCCTAGTTTAAAATTTTGCGCCAAGTTAAACCTTGAGTGTCACTTTAGCGATTATTTTAAACTCACCTCATGCACCTAAAAACAGGCACTATCCATTTAATGCGCGTTTTAAGGGGCAATTAAGTAATTCCAACATCTGATCCTCCCAAATAGCGAGCGTGTAAAAACGCAGAACTTACGGCATCAATATCACCTCCTGCCACACCGCATGCCTCAAAATGATTACGCCACTCCCTGACCACTCGCCAGATTCGATCAATCTCTGTAATAGCATCAGTACGGCTTAGTCCAAAGCGCTCACACCAGGAAACGGCATTGCCGAGTGTAGCCTCTTTACCATATGCACCAACCCCCAGATGAAGCCGACGATGATGAGAATGCACCGGACGAGGAACCACGTCATAAAGCGGACTGATTCTCCACGCAAGGGCAACATCGTCCTGCGGCTCCTGAGCCCCTCTCACAGGGGTCTGTACTGGCGATTCCATCAGCACAAAACCATGGTTACGCAGATGATCATCATCATTGTTAACCAGGATATTAAATACCATCCGGCAGAACAGTTCCTTCAGGTCGTCTGCAAGATTGTCTGCGCCGAGATGTCTGCGCATCGCATCCGCCAGTTCCGCATAACTGCTTTCGACCGAAGCCATTTCGTGAATATTCATCAAGGTGAGCGCGGAGACAAAATGACGCCTGCCGGTATTATCTCCCTGGCCCACACGGTCAAAACGTTTGATCAGCATAGCGAAGCGTCCCGGTCCAATCTCTTCAAGACGCGTTTCAGGGACGTGAAGTCCCGCCGCATCCGCAAGACGCAACGTCGCGTGTTCAATTGCCGGGTAACAAAACCCGCGGTCGGTACGGGAAGAGAACTTCGCAAGCCAATGACTTCCATCCTCTACGACCACCGTCGCTTTTGGCCGCATCCCACCCATACTGGAACCCGCATCAAATATCCCGTGCAGGTTGGCAGGCAAAGGCGCACCGTTCTCGATTCTCTCCGCGGCATCAAACAAGTATCCCAGGGATTTTATATCCGCGGAGGTATCAAGATCTCTGGATTGCTGCCCATCAGGAGTGAGATCCAAAGCCCCCGTCCGGTTTGGTCCGGCCTCCAGCAGATATACCGATTCAGGCAATGAATTCGCAGGCACACGTTTTTTAGCTTCAATAACCCGTCGTCCCCAGGCATCTGGCGCAGCATCACGGATCCCACCAAACAGCGTTGACTCCTGCGCAAATAGCTCCTGTTTTGCTACCTGCTGGCCCTGCAACATACCCAACCCCACAGGATCGATTTCAATTGCGCCTTTTCTTTTCAGGTATTTAAGACCATAGATAAAACGCGAAGCCAGAAGGTCAGCGCCCTCTTCCTGTAAATGCAATTTTCCGGCCGGAACAGACTCTGTTGCTCCGGGTAAAAATGCATGAACCAGCAACGTGCTCTCAGAAATCATATTCTTCTAACTCCTTGTTGCTCAATGGTCTTGCGCGGCGAGGGCGTTGAAGACTCTTCACGGCCTGTACGGCGTGATCCTCTTTCCCCATAACATCGGCAAGCGTTGCACCGGGCCGAACAACACTGAGATAACGCAAAATCTGACCGATAGCGACGCCTGCATCACCATTCTCTATCCGACTGACGGTGTTACGGCTGATATTGGCACGCACCGCGGCTTCTGACTGCGGAATTTTTCGCGCAATGCGACTTTGCGCCAGAACATAGCCCAGGTCAGATAGCTGGCGGTTTAAATCAGAAGGTAATAAACCCTGTTGTGTACGCTTCATATTGCACCTTAAAACATGCACTAAAGACTTAATGCTCATTTTAAGGTGCGTTGGGCTATTTTTCAAACAGACGTAATCACCTTGAAATGGCAAACCTCCGAAAATGATAACGCACCTAAAAACAGGCACTAATAGCTTAGTGCGCGTTTTAAGGTGCAATTTTTACCCTCTCACTCCAGTTTTCCCTGTCGCCTTACCCCTCCGGCACACCATGCTGAACTCCCTTTCACTGGAGACAGCCCATGCAACTTTACCTGTGCGAAAAACCCTCTCAGGCGCGCGATATCGCCCGCGTTATTGACGCCCGTAACCGCAGCGACGGCTACCTGCATAACGCCACCGTGACTATCACCTGGTGCTTCGGCCATCTGCTGAGCATGGCCGCACCGGAGGATTACGATCCCACACTGAAACACTGGCGAGCAGAGCATCTGCCATTTATTCCCCCGGCATGGCGGCTGGTGATCCGCCCGGAGGCGCGCAAGCAGTTCCGCATCATCGAGAAGCTGCTGAAACAGGCGGATGCGGTAGTCATTGCTACCGACGCCGACCGCGAAGGCGAAACCATCGCCCGTGAAATTCTGGAACAATGCCGATGGCGTGGTCCGGTCCAGCGACTGTGGCTGTCGGCGCTGGATGAGGCCAGTATCCACAAAGCGCTCACTGCGCTGCGACCCGGCGACAGCACGTTTCCGCTGTATCAGGCTGGACTGGCGCGCGCCCGCGCCGACTGGCTGGTCGGCATCAATATGACCCGCGCCTGCACGCTAATGAACCGGCGGCACAAGGGCGTGCTCTCCGTGGGCCGGGTGCAGACGCCAACCCTCCGTCTGGTGGTGGAGCGCGACCGGGAGATCGCTCGTTTCACGCCCCGCCCCTGGTGGCGCGTGGATGCCCGCTTGCATGCTGAGGGTTGTTCCTTTCTGGCACAGTGGCAGCCCGATGGAGCTTACTGCGATGACGAAGGGCGCTGTATCCGCGAATCTGCCGCCCGCGAGGCCACCGCGCACCTGCAACAGGCCGGAACCGCGCTGGTGCTGGATGTGACCACCCGGCGGGAGAAAACGCCGCCACCGCAGGCCTTCACCCTCAGCGCCCTGCAGCAGGTCTGCTCAAAACAGTGGGGCATGGGCGCACAGGAGGTACTGGATATCGCCCAGCGCCTGTATGAGACCCATAAGGCCACCACCTACCCGCGCACCGACTGCGGCTGGCTGCCGCTCTCCATGCACGCTGAAGCGCCGCAGGTGCTGGCCGCGCTCGTTGCCAGCGACATGTCACTCCAGCCCCTCGCCACGCAGCTTAATCTACAGCAGCGCTCCCGGCTGTGGGACGACAACAAAATCACCGCCCACCATGGCATCATCCCGACCCGTAAAACGGTAGATCTGACGCAGATGAATGACAGCGAGCGCAAGGTCTACGGCCTGGTACGTAGCCATTTTCTGGCGCAGTTTCTGCCGGACCATGAGGTGGATAAAACCGACCTGCACCTGAACTGCGCCGGGGAAACGCTGGCTGCCCGTGGCTCTGTGGTGATTGTCAGCGGCTGGCGGCAGCTGTTTTTGCGCGAGATGGCGACCCAATCGCCGGAAGAAACGCAGGCCATCCCCGTCCTGCAACAGGGGCAAACCTGCCAGGTGGAACAGGTGGACGTTCGCGCCCGTCAGACCCAGCCGCCGGAGCACTACACAGAAGGGACGCTGATTGCCGCGATGAAAAACGCCGCCCGTTTTGTCAGCAATGAGCACCTGAAGCAGCGGCTGAAAGAGAACGCCGGTATTGGCACCGAAGCCACCCGCGCCGGAATTATCCAGACGCTCCTTAAGCGCGGTTATCTAATTAAACAGCGCCGCTTTCTGGTGGCAACGAATACGGCCAGCACGCTGATTGACGCCCTGCCGGAAGCGCTGAAAGATCCGGGCACCACTGCGCTATGGGAGCAGATGCTGGATGACATCGCGACGGGGAAAATGGGGCTGGAGGCGTTTCTGACGCAGCAGCAGCAGAACGTCACTGAGCTGATTAAGTCGTTACGGAATGAGTAAATAACCTGTTTACTACATCACACTTTTACTTTTCCCTGATTGCTCGTTCAAATTGGTAGTCTGATGATCCTCTCTGAGGAATATTCCTCATTTTTCGGAGTGTTAAGATGGCCAAGAATACTGGAGACGGTTATCGCAAGGGCTCTGTTACAGACCGCACACAGGTTCAGAATCCGCAGAATGGTAACTACACCAAACGCGATACAACGACAGGTCGCTTTATCGACCAGAAGCAGGACGGCACTCCCTTTAAAGGTGTCGCCAAAGAAGTCGATGACCGCCGGAAATAATATTTAGCTACCTTTCAGGGCCTTAGTCATTAAGGCCTTTTTGCATTCTGTACTTCCAACTTTCAAGCCGTAAAAACAATTCCACCTTTCGCTTCCCCCAGCCAAAGATTCAACTAAACGGGTCAATCCCAAAACCCGCCATGCATTCCTGAAACGCGGAGGCGCACAGCGCGGAATGCCCGTACTGCCAGTAACTCTGAGGCCTTGCAGCCCATGAGCCAAACCCGAAGCGGGGCGTTCCCGCGCATGGGGCGCTCCGCACCTTCAACACGGAGACACCACCATGAACGATACCCATTACTTCAACCTGTACACCAGCGGTCTGGGCTACCTCAACCGGATCCGGGAAGTGACCCCGAAAAAAGGCGAACCGTTCCTGTGCTGCGACATTGCCGCACTGCGGGGCGAAGCCAGCAACGCGGAGCACACCTGGTTCGACTGCCGCGTCAGCGGCAAGGAAGCGCAAAAACTGGTGCGCCGCTGTATCGACGCATGCGAGCAGAAACGCAAGGTACTGATCCAGTTCCGCCTCGGCGATCTGTATGCCGACACCTTTGTCTACAGCAAAGGCGACCGTAAAGGCGAAACCGGCGTCAGCCTGAAAGCCCATCTGCTGCACATAGGGCTCATCAAAATTGACGGTGAAGAGGTTTACCGGGCAGAGCGCGAAGCGGAATCCCAGTCAGCGCCAGCCGCACCGCCAGCAGAGCCTGTACCGCAGTTCTGACACACAGCATTCACCCTGCCGGGGAAATTCCCCGCCGGGGCGTTTCCCCGGCCTTTTACCGGAGAGACGTATGATGAATACCGTATTTAACTCACGTGAAGAAGCCCTTAACCGGGGCAAACTGATTAACCTTGATGACAAGGCACTGGACGCAGGCTTGCCGCTGGATCTGGCCATTACCCTTCCTGCCCACAGGCACTGTCTTGAAAACCGGAATGACAACGCCATCAGGGACTTGCTGAAAGGTGTTGAAATGGCAGCGGTAGTGGCCTTTATCTCCCATCAACCGCCGCAACGCACCATTCGTATCGATTACCGCTGGGTGCTGTCGCAAAAAACTAACGGCAGCACGCAGCAGCAAACCGTCAGGCTGACGTTACGCGTTCATTTTTCTGAGCAAGGCATCCCCATCGCCGCCACGCTGGGGCTGGTGGGGGAAAGATTCCCTTACTGATCTGATTTTGCGCCCGGAGTAACGGGCGCTATTTTTTGCTTACTTTGCCGGTTTAACATCCGTTACCCAGGTGGGGAGATCCCAGGTACCGCCGAGGCGGAGATAACGGCACATCCCGGTCGTTGCTTCGCGGCTTTTGCGGAATGTCTCGCCATCCCAGACCCAGCTTGCCGACCCCCAGCAATCCCCAAGGCCACGTCCTTTCTGGCCCATGAAGATAACGCCATCGCCATAATCAGAACCAGAAACCGTGATGAGCTCCGGTTTCCCCGCAAGTTTGCTGTCTACCACCCAATAACCATACCCCTCGTTATACGCCGCACGCCAACAGAGCGCAGAAATCAGGGAATGTGTGTTATCCAGCGGCATCAAGCTGATGATATCAGCTTCCTGTTCCTCAGAAGGCTGGATACGATCGCACCAGTCATCCTCATTCAGGGTCGCAAGAAGTTTTGGCTTCAGTACCGCCAGTTCAGGCGCAGTGAGAGGCCTTTCCTGCACTTTATCTGGCTTCACCTGGTGAATAACCAGCGCCGGAACGGAAGCCTGAACACTACTTTCCGGTTTGTCGCCTTTTTTGGTCAGCGCGCCGGGCGTTCCGATTCGACCTTGAACATCATCCATTTTCAGCAGTACCGCATAAGCCCCTTCACCGGAGAGAACAAACGGATCGGGCCCGCCTTTAAACTCCACTTTTCCGCTGCCTTTGACTGCCGCAGCAATGTTCCGGGTCTGTTTATCCGACAGCAGCCAGTTGCCCTCTTTACCGGGCTTCAACTGGCCTGTTGGCTGGTCATTGATCCAGAGCGTCAGGTTTGCGACTGGAGTATCACCTTCAGATTCGGCCTCCGCCAGCATCACCTCTCCCGACACAGAAGTCCCCGCGCCAGCCAGACGGGTCAGCAGTACCGATCCCCCTTTTCCTTCTTCAGGACTATATCCAGCTGCCCGGCAGGTCAGCGTGTTATCACACACCACTTCCCAGTCCTTATGGCTGAAGGACACGCCGCTTTTTTGCGCCAGTACGGGGGCGCTCAGTATCGCCAGCGCTAATAACCCTGTTCTCACTCCATTTTTCATGCCATCTCTCCATCATGGATAATGACTATAGTCTGACCATTACGCGCACCAGAGAGAAGCTTTTTCCCTGGCAAACAACCTTTTTCAGACAGCAACAGTTGCCAATGGCCTCCTGCCTCCACCGCAGGGCATTCTCCCGCCATAGACCAGCGGAGGATGAGATGAAACAACTACTGGCAATCCTGATACTGCTCATTTTCAACGGCGTGGCATCGACCTCCGCCGTCATGCCAGAAGTCGTCCGTTACGACCGCTATCTGCTGGTCAGCACGTCACCGCAACAGCCGCCACTCGAACAGCTTACCGCCCTGTCCGTTCCGCCCGGTTTTCACCCGACAGTCGGTGAAGCATTGCAGTACCTGCTGCGCGACAGCGGCTGGTCTTTGTGTCTTGCCGATGCACGCCGGGCGCAGCTTTATGGCCTCCCGTTACCGTTGAGCCAGTACCACACCGGCCCGCTGCGCCTGAAGAGCGCCCTGCAACTGCTGGCGGGCCCGGCATGGCGGATGACCGACGACGAGAACCGCCGTGAAGTCTGTTTCGCCAGCGACCATTCCCTCCCCCCGACGGTGGTTTACCGTCATCCCGTGTCCCTCCGCCCTTTGGGGCCGTTAACGGCCCCGTTTTTTTTCGCCGGGACCGTACAGCGTGGCGATATCCACCTGGCAGTGATTGTGCCGCCTGAGGTCGTTTACCTCCATCAGGTGGTTTGGCTGCGCACGGGGGAACAGTGGCGCGGCTGGCGACTGGAGCAGTTTGATGAGCGCCGGGCCGTGTTCCGTCATGGCAAACGTCAACTGAGACTGAGGATGCAGGAGTAAGCGATGAAACGCCTGGTTCTTCTGTTACTGTTCACCGCCAGCGCGTGGGCGCAACCGCTTCAGGTGCAGACCAGCCAGAATGCGGACTCCGCCCTCAGGCCGCTGACCACGCAACAGCAGGCCACCGTCTGGCGCATCACGCCGGAAGAGTGGCAGCGCTATCTCATGCTGAAACAACAGGTGCGCGGCGTCTGGTCGCCGGGGCTCGATCCGCTGACCACGCTGGGCGTTGAAGCCGACACTGACCACGAACGTCAACGCTTCGCCGAACTGCTGGTCAGGCAGGAATACCAGCGGCTGGAGAAGGAACTTGCCTTCCAGCGCGCCTATGACGCGGCCTGGCAGCGCCTCTATCCGGGCCTGACGCCGCTGAAAACCACCTCCGCCAGCACTTCCCGCGTTTCGCTGTTCGTCCAGGATGACTGCCCGCCCTGCGACAGCCTGCTGCGTACCCTGCTGGCGCAGCAGCGTCCGCTGGATATCTGGCTGGTCAACAGCGAAGGCGATGATAACCGGGTGCGCCGCTGGGCAATGGCGCACGGTATTGACGCAAAACTGGTGAGTGAACACAGCATCACGCTTAACCACGACGCGGGCCGCTGGCTGCTTTTGGGGCAGAGCAAAATCCCGGTGGCGCTGGAGCGTAAGGGGGAGCAATGGCGCGAGGTGTTGCCCTGATCCTGCTGCTGCCCTGCCTGGCGCTGGCACAACCTCTGCCGGAAGCGTACCTACGCGCCGCGGAGCATTTCCGCGTGCCGCCGGAGCTGCTGTGGGCCGTCACACAGACCGAAAGCGGCGCGAACCTGAGCGGCAAACATCGCCCGTGGCCGTGGACGCTCAATATCGGCGGGACTGGCTACCGCTACGCCAGCCGGGAACAGGCCTGTCAGGCACTGCTGGCCGCCATCCGCCGCACCAGCCCGAAGCGTATTGACGTGGGACTCGGGCAAATCAATATCGGCTGGCACCGGGCGTATTTTGACTCTCCCTGCGACGCCCTGCATCCCCTGCAGAACCTGTCGTTCACCGCGCAGTTGCTGCGTCAGCGCTACGATGAACGCCCCGGAAGCTGGCTCAATGCCGCCGCGCGCTATCACCGTCCTGCAGGCGGCGCGCCCGCTGCACGCTACCGCAAGCTGGTGAGCCGCCATCTGCAACAGGCCACACCACCATGAGCCGCTACGCGCTGGAGGTACTGCTGCGCCCGCCCGTGGAGTTTTACAGCACCGTCACTGCTGGCTGTGGCGCACTAATCTGCCTGACGCAGGCCCCGCTGCTGATGCTCACGCCGTTACAATCTCACCTAATGGCCTGTGGCCTGGTGCTGCTGGCCCTGCGACGCGGCTGGCAGGGCTGGCAAATCCTGCGCTACCAGCGCAACCTGCTGCGCCTGCCGCGCTACGCGCTGACCAGCCGGAAAATCCCGGTCAGCCGCCAGCGGCTGTTTCTCGGTAAAGGATTTCGCTGGCAGCCCATCCACACCCAACGACTGTACGACTGCCTGCAACCAGAAGGCGCACGCTGGCTGAGCCCCGGATGGTGTTATCGTCTGGCAAGGCACATCGAAAAACGCAGCGAACATACTCTGCCCAGTCTTACCCGACTGCTCAGCGCCGATCGCTGGCTGAATCCGGTACGTCCGCTACCACCCGTTGGCGGTACCCCGTGGCTGCACGGCGTGGAGCTGAAAGAAATTGATGTCACCCTGCCACTCAGCGAGCGCCCCGGCCACACGCTGGTGCTCGGCACCACCCGCGTCGGCAAAACCCGGCTGGCGGAACTGCTTGCGACTCAGGACATCCGCCGTGGCGAGGTAGTGATCGTTTTCGATCCGAAAGGCGACGCGGATCTGTTGAAGCGTCTGTGGACAGAAGCGCAGCGCGCCGGATGCGGCGACCGCTTTATCCTGTTCCATCTGGCGTATCCGGAGATCTCCGCCCGCTATAACGCCATCGGGCGCTTTGGCCGCATCTCGGAAGTGGCATCGCGCCTAACCGGACAGCTTTCCGGCGAAGGCAACTCGGCGGCATTTCGCGAGTTTGCCTGGCGCTTTGTCAATATCATCGCTCGCGCCCTGGTGGCGCTCGGCCAGCGCCCTGACTACCAGCAGATCTCCCGCCACGTCGTCAATATCGACGCCCTGTTTATCGACTATGCCAGCATCGTGCTGCCGCGTCATAACGCGCGAGCGTGGGAAGTGGTGGCGCAACTGGCGGAACGCATTAACGACAAAAACACGCCACGCCATATGCTGGGCCGCGATCCTCACGTGGTGGCGCTGGAGCAGTACCTCAACGCGGAAAAATTATACGATCCGATCCTCGACGGCCTGCTCTCGGCGGTGCGATATGACAAAACCTACTTCGACAAGATTGTCGCCTCGCTGCTGCCGTTGCTGGAAAAGCTGACCACCGGTACGCTCGCCGCCCTGCTCACCCCGGACTATCACGATCTGGATGATGCGCGCCCGATCCTCGACTGGCAGCAGGCGATCCGCCAGAAGGCGGTGGTGTATGTCGGGCTGGACGCACTCTCCGATGCGGTGGTCGCTGCCGCCGTCGGCAACTCGATGTTTGCCGATCTGGTGAGCGTCGCCGGGCATCTCTACAAATTTGGCCTGAATGATGGACTGCCCGGCAATAGCGAAAAACCGCCGCCTATCAATCTGCACTGCGATGAGTTTAATGAACTGATGGGCGACGAGTTTATTCCGCTGGTCAACAAGGGCGGCGGCGCGGGCATTCAGGTCACCGCCTACACCCAGACGCTGAGTGATATTCAGGCCCGCATCGGCAGCGCGCCCAAAGCAGGCCAGGTGGTGGGTAACTTCAATAACCTGATTATGCTGCGGGTGCGCGAAACCGCCACCGCCGAGCTGCTGACGAAGCAACTGCCACAGGTCGAAGTGCGTAGCCGCCAGGTCAGCTCCGGCGTCACTGACACGCCGGGCGGCATCAACAGCTTCAGCAGCAACACCCGCGAGCAGGTGGTCACTCGCAATGTACCGCTGCTGGATACCGCCGCGTTGATTCAACTTCCTAAAGGCCAGGCCTTTGCCCTGCTTGAGGGCGGGCAATTGTGGAAACTCCGCCTGCCGCTGCCCGTAGCAGATAAGCACTGCCCGCTACCCGAGTCCATCGCGCAATTGGCGGCGTGGATGCAGGCGCGCCACCAAGGACAGTCGGAATGAATGAGCAACGACCGCCTCCGTCACACCCGGCACAGGGACCGGTTGGCTGGCTACTGTCGCTGGCTGGACGGATTATCGGGCTGCTTATCGGTGCGCTAGTGTTACGAGTGATGCTGGAACTGGTGGGGCTTTATTTCTGGTGGCCGCAGGAGGGAAGCAGGCATGTTTTTCAGGTGATGAAGAAGGAGCAGGCGGAACTGGTTATTGCGTTACAGCCGCATCCGCTGGGGGATGACATTGTTATGCTGCTGCAAAAAGGAGCAACTAACGTGCTTATGGCCAACAGGCTCCTGCAGAAACCGTTCACCACCCTGGCTTATACGCTGGTGAGTTTTATGCTACGCCTGATATGGCTTGCCGCTATGCTCCCCCTGCTTTGCCTGTGTGTTGTAATCGGGCTGGCCGAAGGTCTGGTACAACGGGATTTAAGGCGGTTTGGCTCCGGGCTGGAGTCGGTTTTTCTTCACCGCTACGTCATCAGGTCCGGCAGTTCAGTCTCCGCCATGCTTTGGGTGTTTTATCTGGCACAGCCGCTGTTTCTGCCTACAATGCTGGTTTTACTACCTGCCGCCTTATGGTTTGGGATAACAGTCAGGATGGCGGCAGGGAGTTTTAAACGGTGGCTGTAAGTTATTCCCCCCTGTTGAATTGTAAGTTTTATATCGGGAAGATACTGCCGTAAAGCTATCTCATATTTAGTCCATAATGTGATTATATCTGAATTATTAACTCATTTATTTTTATCAATAAATATTGCCCATCTTTCCTCTATTGCCTCGAGTGAAAGTTCGTGGGAAATACTAAGTGTACTACCTTCATATATCGAATACTCACTATCTTTAAGTTTATTATTTATATGAACTGTAAAACTCGTAGGCGCAATAGCTATTAAATCAAGATCAAAAAGAGTATGTATATCTGCTCTAAGCAAAATACCATTGCTTATGTGATTATGGGATTTATTCCTATATGGATATATATGGGCGGCTTCTAGAATATCTAAAATCGCACATTTAGTTATAGCGCAATGGTTATTTTTTTTGAGGATTTTTTCTCTAAACGAACGTTGTCCCCGCCTTTGTTTTATAGAACGATTAACTATCTCTCTTAAATCTTCCTTGTCGAATAAGGCTTCAGGCTCACTAGCCTCCAGACTTCCTAAATTATCGATATAACTCCCATTACCCTCCCATAGATCTTTCGCCCATTCTAATTTCACCTCTTGGATAGACAGTTGTTTATTATGATTTATTATTTTACCTTCCAACTCAAGGTAACTCATTTTTAGCACTTTAAAATTATTAGAATAGAATGCTGTGTATTTTATTACAGGTATGCTTTTTTTTAATGGTTTATCGAATTCATGGCCATTACTACATCTCCATTCGGGAGTTTTGTTAGTTCTGGTTCTTATTTTTTCTGCATCACAGTTATTTATAGGGCATTGGTTTATTTCTTTATGAGCGTTTTCTTTTATAAGAGAGGTTATTTTTGCCACACCAATTACTCGTTCCCTGTCATATATCACAACAATATCGCCAGTTTCCACCTGTTTATGATTAGCAACAAAGTTATCGTAAGAATATGATTCAAATGGATTGTCATCATAACCATCATTACCACGATAACGCAGTTCGTTTTTATTTATTGTTTTGAAAGCCCAAGCCCTTTGATTTTTCATATTCATTTCCACTTTGAAAATTTCACAACTTCGTTCCATTATAACAAAATACTTTATCCAATTAAATTACTGCTTCATCTCACACATAGATCTCATAACATTACTTTTGCGGTTTAAAACAGAAACTGATACGTCTTTGTTACTCGCAGAGCAGATATTACAAAAGCAAGCCAGCCGGATGAAATCTTTATTCTATGCTAACTAATTCTTAGCTGATCATAGATCTGCCTATGTTCTACCCTGCCCTGAACAAGCTTGCAGAGACCATTTTCATGCGTAAACGCTCGCAATTTCTGTTACTGGCCCTGCTCACAGGGCCGCAGGTCTGGGCCTCCCCGGAATCCACCCAGCTCGCCCTCGCACTGAAGCAACTCGACGGCGTAAAAACCTCACTGAAACGTGCCCAAACCCGCGCCAGCACTAATCCACAGTCGCGCTACTTCTTCGACTACTTACAGGCCCAACAGGACCTCGCCACAATTGAACAAGGCATCCAGCACTACCTCACCCCAGCAAGAGCACAACCCCGCGCTATCCCGCCCCTGAGCGCCAGCTACCAACGGGAGAACTCTGATGACTGAATCCCAACTCGCAGCTTTTCAGGCCGCAAGCCTGAGCAAACCGGAGACCGTCAGCCTGCTGGTACTCGGCCTGTTTACCAGCGTCATGCTGCTGTGGTGCGCCTGGACGCTGCTGGTCGCCTGGCAGGGCGTCTGCCGCCAGCGCCTGAGCTGGCAGAGTTTTGGCGCGGTGGCGGCCCGTTCACTGTTACTGGTGCTGGTCAGCTTCTGGCTGGTACTGAGCTAAGGAGGCATCATGCGCTGGCTTCTGTTACTGCTGTTCGCCGCATTCAACGCCTTCGCCGACCTGCCAACGATGGAAGATCCCTCGCGCGGTCAGGGCCAGGGCATTATGGAGACGCTGCAAAACTACGGTTTTGACATCGTGGTATTGCTGGCGCTGGCGATCTGCGCCGTCGGTTTTCTGGTGGTGGCGAACAACTGCATTGCCACCTACTCGGAGATCCAGAGCGGGCGCAAACAGTGGAAAGATTTGGGCTCAATGGCGGGCGTCGGCAGCATTCTTCTGGTGGTCATCATCTGGCTGCTCAACCAGGCTTCGGACGTCCTGTAATATGGCGACTATCCCCTTTCTCCCCGACCGCCTCAACCGCGAACCCGTGGTCTGGCGCGGCCTGACCACCAGCGAACTGTTTCTGGCGCTGGCTCTCGGCCTGGGCGGTGGCTGTGCGTTCGGTATTCTGCTGGCCCTGATAACCCACTACTGGCCGTTGATCCCCGGTTCGGCACTGGCGGGCGCGGCATTACTGATTCAGGGCGGCGGACGAATCCTGGCCCGCGCCAAACGTGACAAGCCCGATAGCTGGCTGTCGCAGGCAATCCTTGCCTGGCTGGAGCGTCATCATCTTCGCGGCGCACAACTGATCCAGCACAGCGCCGTGTGGGTGGTGCGCAGGAGTCCACGATGAGCCGCTTTCGCCATGCGCTGGCTGAGCGCGATAACCATATCCTGACGCTTAGGGCGGTGATTGTTCTGTTGTGCCTGTGTCTGGCAGGCGTCGGTTACGGCTGGTACAGCGCCCCGCAAAAACTCACTCTCTGGTTCCCGCCGGACCTGCGCAACGGCAGCACCCGACCGTGGTGGGAAGTACCGCCCGCCAGCGTCTACGCCTTCACCTTTTATATCTTCCAACAGCTAAATCGCTGGCCGGACAACGGCGAGGAGGACTATTCCCGCAACCTCCGCTCGCTGCGCGCCTACCTGACGCCCGCCTGTTACACCCGGCTGGAGCACGATTTCCAGGTGCGGCGCAACGGCGGTGAACTGCGCGAACGCACACGCGGCGTGTATGAGCTTCCCGGCCACGGCTACAGCAGCCTGGTGCATGACGGCGATAAACGCCCCTTCCCCCGCGTCGAGACCTTAAGCCGGGATGCCTGGCGGGTGACACTTGATGTAGCGGTTGAGGAGTATTACCAGAACGAGCCGGTGAAAAAAGCACTGGTGCGCTACCCGTTGCAGGTGGTGCGTTACGCCATTGATGCGGAGAAAAATCCGTGGGGACTGGCGATCGACTGTACCGATGCCGCGCCGCAGCGTCTGGTGGCGGAGGAGAAACCATGAAGCCAGTCCTCTTTACTTTATTGTTCAGTTTCCCCGCCTTCGCCACGGAAGTGGTGCAGTGGGAAAACATCCCGCTGCCCGTCACGCTGCATGTCGGGCAGGAGCGAATTGTCGACGTGGGTAAACCGGTGCGCATCGGCTATCCCGCCACGCTGGAAGGCAAAGTGCGTCTGCAAAGCGCAGGCGGCAAGGTCTTCCTGCTGGCGAACACGGCGTTCCCGGCCACCCGCATCCAGTTACGTGATACCGGCAACGGTGAGCTGATCCTGCTGGATATTCATGCCACCCAGGGCACTTCGACACTTGAACCAATGCAAATTAGCTATGCGCCGCACACGCCTGCCACAGCAAAAACATCCGTCCCGGTTACAGCATCAACAGAACCTCTGCCCGTCTTGCTGGTGCGCTACGCCGCGCAAAATCTGTATGCGCCGCTGCGCACCGTCGAAGCCCTGCCCGGCGTCACACCTGCGCCCGTCCGGCTGGCGAAACGCATCACCACTTTACTGCCGCAGCAGCCGGTTACCGCCACCCCGCTGGCGTCATGGCAGGTCAACGCCACCACCGTCACCGCCATCCGCCTGCAAAATCACAGCGGACAGCGCATCACGCTCGATCCGCGCGAGCTTCAGGGGCAGTTCACCGCCGCCGCGTTCCAGCATGACTGGCTCGGGCCGCGTGGTCTGGCAGAAGATACCACTGTGGTGTACCTGGTGACGGAAGGCCTGGTTTCCCGCGCCCTGCTGCCGGAACCGAAACCATGATGCCGCGCCAGAGCCTCCTGCTGAAGATCCTGCTGCCCGTGATTGTGCTGGTAACGGTATGGCTGCTGCTGCGCCCGGCCAGCAAAAACATCACTGAGAAATCCCCGTCCCGCAGCGTGGCAACATTAACGCCGCAGGAACTACGCGATCTGGGTATCGACGGCGACACGCCTGCCGATACCGTCGCCACGCTGGTCGGCCAGATGAAGCAGTACCGCCGGGAGCTTCAGACTATCCAGAGCGATAATGAAAGCCAGCAGGCGCGCGAGAAGCGGCTGAAAGCGCAGCAGGCGACGCTAGTATCGGAGTTGCGCGGCGATATGCGCAGGCAGCAGGACCAGATGCGCGACGAGCTACTGAAAAGCCAGCGGGGATTGCTGGATAAACTCGACCGCCTGATGGCGAAACGCCCGGATGATATCCCGCCCGGTCTGGGGCTGACGCCCGGTGAACTGCCTGCCGACGTACAGCCGGATATCCGCTGGCTGGAGCCGCTGGATGCGCCTCCACCTGTGGATGAAAAGCTGCTGCGTGTCCCCCTGAAAGCGGCGGACAAATCGCCGCTGAAACCTGACGTAAAGATCTATACCCTGCCGCAGAACGCCACGCTGACCGGATCGGTCGCGATGACGGCGCTGATTGGCCGTGTACCGCTCAACGGCACCGTCAGCGATCCCTACCCGTTTAAGCTGCTGATTGGCGAGGACAACCTCACCGCCAATGGCGTTGAGCTGCCGGACGTGGCGGGCGCGGTGGTCTCCGGCATCGCTTCAGGCGACTGGACGCTCTCCTGTGTACGCGGGCAAATCACCTCCATGACCTTTGTGTTCCACGACGGCACCATCCGCACCGTCCCACAGGGCGGCAAATCCGGCAACAAACAGCAGGAGATCGGCTGGCTCTCAGATAACCAGGGCCTGCCGTGTATTCCTGGCGAGCGTAAGAGCAATGCGAAAGAGTACCTGACCTCGCAGTTCCTGCTGGCGGGTTCCGGCGCGGCGGCGCAGGCCTTCGCCAATGGCGAAAGCACCACCGTGGTGGAGGACGGCAGCATCACCAGCGCGGTGACGGGCAACAACGGCCAATACGTCCTCGGCCAGGCCATCGGCGGTGGGCTGAAGGAAACCGCCGATTGGATGAAACAGCACTACGGCCAGATGTTCGACGCCGTGTACGTGCCGCCGGGCCACAAGGTGGCGGTGCATCTCACCGAAGCGCTGTCTATCGACTACGAGCCGGAAGGCCGTCAGGTGAAATACCAGCAGGCCAGCACACCGGGAGGTCTGGAATGAAATTTACCATCCTTATACTTCTGTTGTTACTGGCCGGATGCAGCACCTCGCAGGAGGAACTGATGCCTGTCGACCCCAATGCCAGCATGCTGACGCTGTGGCAGCAGCAAAGCGGCGGCAACGCGGCTCTGCTGGATGCCCGCGCCCAGCTACGCCGCCCGCCAGATGGTCCGGTGGCGCAGCCTGAGGCAGACACTATCCGCAGCCAGTTTCCGCGCCTGCCCAATCCGGATATGGTGCTTTACGTCTTCCAGCACCTCAACAGCAACACGCCGGTACCCGGCTACAGCACCGTTTTCCCCTTCTATACCCGTCCTCAGTATGCGTTGCCGGGCGAACGCCTGACGCCGCCATGAATGAACGGCGCGGCCTGACTGAACAGGCGCTGAATACCAGCTACCGCAAGGGCCCGTCATTTGTCGACTGGCTGCCGTGGGTGGAGTTTTTGCCGGAGTCGCAGACGCTGCTGCTGGAAGATGGCCGCTCGGTAGGTGCCGTATTTGAGCTATATCCCGTTGGCACCGAAGGCCGCTCGACGGCGTTTCTGGAACAGGTCCGCGATACCGTCACCGATGCCTTACAGGATGCGTTTGATGAGCATGAGCGCGCACCGTGGGTGGTACAGTTTTTCTGTCAGGATGAGGACGACAGCGAGGCGTGGCTGGCATCACTTGCCTCTTACGCCGCACCGGAAATCCGCGACTCCGCCTTTACCCGCGAGTGGCTCACACAGATGGCAAACCATATGGTGAATCTCACCCGCGACGAGGGACTGTTTCTCGATAACACCGTCACCCGTACCCGCTGGCGGGCGACGTGGCGGCGCACGCGGATGGTGGTGTACCGATGGCTTCCTGGACTTTCACCGGATGAACCGTCGCCGGAAGAGACGCTGAATAATATCTGCGAACGCCTTACCGCCGGGCTAAAAGCGGCGGGTATCAGCGCTATCCGCCAGAATGAGCAGGACATTCACCGCTGGCTGGTGCGCTGGTTTAACCCCTCGCCGCCCGTTGAAGATAAAAAAGCCTTCTGGCGACAACTGGATTTATCGCAAGACCAGGCCCTGCCCGTCATCACTGACTTCGCCGAACGGCTGCTGGCAAGCGAACCACACTCAGATGCGGAGAACGGCGTCTGGTGGCTGGATAACCGCCCGCATAAAGTGGTGGTCGTCGACCGCCTGCGCAAAGCGCCGCCCCCCGGCCTGCTGACCGGAGAAACCACGCGTGGCGACGGTATCAACGCCCTGTTTGATCTGCTGCCATCGGATACCATCATGAACCTGACGGTGGTGGTGTATCCGCAGGACAAACTGGAACAGCACATCAGCCACCTTTCCGAACGGGCGATTGGCGACAACACCGATTCGGAATACACCCGACGCGACTGCCGCGAGGTGCGCAACTACCTGAAGGACGGCCATAAGCTCTACCGCAGCACGCTGGCGTTTTACCTGCATGCGCCCGACACCGATACCCTGTTCCGCCAGCAGCGCCAGCTACACAGCCTGTTGCTCAACGCCGGGCTGGTGCCGGTGCAGGAACAGCATGAAGTGGCTCCACTCAGCCACTGGCTACGCTGGCTGCCAATGTGCTTCGATCCTCTGCGCGATCGGCGCGGGCTGTATACCCGGCTCAACTTCGTCCAGCATCTCGCCGGGCTGCTGCCAGTGTACGGACGGGAAACCGGCACCGGGCATCCGGGAGTTTGCTACTTCAACCGTGGCGGCGCACCGCTGTGCTTCGATCCGCTGAACAAGCTGGACCGTGCCCAGAACGGGCACCTCCTGCTACTCGGCCCGACCGGGGCGGGAAAATCAGCCACCCTTAACGCGAAAATCGCGCAACTGATGGCGCTGCACCGTCCGCGCCTGTTTATCATCGAGGCCGGAAACTCGTTTGGTCTGATGGCCGACTACGCCGCCGCCCACGGCCTGACGGTAAATAAAATCAGCCTGCGCCCCGGCTCTGGCGTCACCCTCCCCCTGTTCGCCGACGCGTGGAGACTAGTGGAACAGGCGGTTACCGACGCTGAGCCGCCGGAAGACGAAGAGAGCGATGGTGACGACCAGCGCGACGTGCTCGGCGAGATGGAGATCACCGCCCGCCTGATGATCACCGGCGGAGAAGCGAAAGAGGATATGCGCCTCACCCGGCCGGACCGGGCGATGATCCGCCAGGCGATTATCGCCGCCGCGCATACCTGCTACGAGGAAAAACGCCAGACGCTGACCCAAGATATTCGTGACGCACTGTTTGGTCTTTCAAAAGAGACCAGTCTGCCGGAATCCCGCCGCCAGCGGGCATATGAAATGGCAGAATCCATCAATCTGTTCTGCGCCGGGTTTGAAGGCGAGCTGTTTAACCACGAGGGACAGATGTGGCCGGAGGCGGATATCACTCTGGTGGATCTCGCCACCTTTGCCCGCGAAGGCTATGAAGCACAGCTTGCCATCAGCTATATCTCGCTGATTAACCATATCAACAACCTGGGGGAGCGCGACCAGCATCTGGCACGACCCATCGTTAATATTACCGACGAGGCGCATATCATTACCGTCAATCCCCTGCTGGCGCGGTTTCTCACCAAGGGTTCGAAGATGTGGCGCAAGCTCGGCATCTGGCTGTGGCTCGCCACTCAGAACCTGGCGGATTTTCCCGACGAGGCGAAGAAACTGTTAAATATGATTGAGTGGTGGGAACTGCTGGTGATGCCGCCGGAAGAGATCGAGCAGGTGTGTCGGTTTAAGGCGCTGACCGAGGAACAGCGGCAACTGCTGCGCTCGGCGGTGAAATCTCCGGGGCAATATACCGAGGGCGCGGTGCTCTCGCCGCGTGTAGAGGCACTGTTTCGGGTGGTGCCGCCAGCGCTGTATCTGGCGCTGGCGATGACCGAAAAGCATGAAAAAGCGGAGCGGATGCGGATTATGCGGGAGACGGGATGTAGTGAGTTGGAGGCAGCAATCTCAATATCTCAGGTTGAGCAGAACTGCTCCCAATTACAATAAACGCATCAATATTTTAAAATAGTCATTTAAATTTATTTTGAATATATCTTAGCATTTCAACACCAGTCAAACATGGAGACGAAGTATCTGTCCGAACATGAAATTTCTCATTATCCAAAAAAACAGGAAATGGTGTAGGACGACAATCTATTTTAACAACAATAGTCTCATCAACTTTAACTTCTGTTAATTTACAATAATGATGATAATCTTGAAAAAGACGACTTCCTAGCTGAGCTCCTAACTCCTGAAAGTAATTATCAATTTTCTTGAATTTAAATCTAGACATTTCGCGTTCAACACCAGTTATTTTTCCTTTGTCATTTACACCTATAAGAAGCGTGCCACCCTCGGTATTCATAAAAGAAGCAATGTCCTTTATTATTTCATATTGAACACTTAGATCTTTTTCTATAGTTTTATCTTCGCCTCTAATTTTATCAACATTAGCGAAAAATGACTGTTTAAACTCAATATACCTTGTTTCACCAGCACTAATGATATATTTCAAATGCTTCTCATCACTTAAACTAGATAATGAGTAAATCATCTCACCTGTGATATCTTCAATAAATTTATACTGCTTTGGCTCAGTTGTTAACTGAGAAAAAAAAGAACTAATTCTATCTTTTGTTATCTCCAATTTATTAGCAATCCGAACCACTTCCTCTTGCATTTTGATAGGAGGTACGGGGATTTGTAAGTTTTTCACGTAATCCATCGAAAGGATGGGCAAGCTAGTTCCCGTTGGTAAATGCGATAACACCAATCGCCCTAGTTCCGACTGAAAATAAAGACCTGCATATTCCTTTAACAAAAGATCTGGATTCAACTCAACCCTAAAGTAGTTTTTTAAATTTTTAACCTCAGATGGAAGATTAAATCTCAAACGCTGGGAGACGGAACTTCTGTGGATATAAATAACATTAGCAACATCATTATCAATTTCCTTTGGTATTGAAATTGATAATATAAAATTAGGATCAGAAAATGAATATTTTTTGAAATCAGAATGATGCTGCAAAAGATCTTTAACTCTCTTAGAAACTTCAGAGTCATCCACATAATTACGAACATTTATATTAGAATCATTTTTTAAAAGTATTTCAATATCAATTATTTTGGAAAAAGTACCATTATTTGAAAATGTCTCATAGGTATTTACAATCTTTTCCACATCAGAACCCATAAGAATATTCATCTTACGCGATGATTTAAAGTTATTCGATGCGTCTATAAATAAAACCTTACCTCTGTGCCCTTCTGGCTTTTTCTTATTCAAAATGATGATACAGAAAGGAATTGCTGTGCCATAAAGCAAACCTGGAGGTAAAGCTATTATGGAATAGATTAAATCTTCTCTAATTATGTTTTCTCTTATTACTTTTTCAGATCCACCTCGAAAAAGTGCTGATTGCGGTAGCAAAATACCAATCCGACCATCTTCATTTGCACTAGCAATCATGTGTAATAAAAAAGCATAGTCACCATTATGGTGTGGGGGTATACCATAAATGAATCGCCGAAATTCATCACATTCTATATATTCCCTACCCCAATTCCCCACAGAGAATGGTGGGTGCCCTAATACAACATCAAACTTTCTAAGCTGTTTGTCATATTGGCTCCAAAATGGCCCCGATTTTCCAACAAGATATTTTGGGTCTAACAGACTATTACCACATTTTATTGTAAATTGGGCAACACCATGCATGAATAAATTAATTCGACTTATTATCGAAGTTCTGGTGTTTATCTCTTGTCCAAATAAATGGAATAATGGCTTTTCATTATATAACTCATTGAAGTAATTAAAAACCTGAACCAACGTCCCCCCACTGCCTGATACAGGATCGTATACTGACATATTATCGGTGGGTTTTAATAATCTGACGAGAAGCTTGGAAATACTTGCAGGTGTATAAGATTCAACACTTCTAACACCGGAATAATCAGCAATACTATTTAATAAAGCCTCAAAAAAATGTCCACAATAATTTTTGTGATTACCTTTTAAATTCCAATCGAGATGTCTAATATCCCATATCAATTGATGGATAGATTTTTCATAAAATTCATGGCGATTTATATGTATAAGCTGTGACAAACCTTCTAGAACCGGAACATTCCTTTCTAAAAAACGCACCTCATCAGAAAGCAAGTCAAAAGAAAAGTATTGCGGTGACAACAAATCATCCCAGCGATCACCCTCAGAAATAACATTATAGGTATTTACTGAACTTTCCCCCAAATCACAATCGGATGTAGAATTTATATATTTTATTAAATTCTCATAATTTCCAAAAGATTCCGAAAGATATTTAAATAATATCAAGACAATAATAAAGTCTGACATTACACTAAAATCACAAGATATTTTCAATGCTCTCGCTGACTTTAATATAAAATTGATTTGTTTTTCAACATTCCCTTCAAAATCCATACAACAACCCTATTGCTTGTGAAAAATAGTTTATTATTTATTATAATATTCAGAATAAAGTTTCAATATAGCTTCCGCAAAATTATCATCTATAGTGTAAAAATAACACTCAGGTACATCGAGCACTCGAGCAAACTCACACACCAACTCAAATGTCGGCTTATGCGTACCATTCTCATAGTGTGACAAACGCGAGTAAGCCGTAGCCTCTTCTATACCAGCGAGTACACCAAGCTTTTCCTGGGTCAGCTTTGCTCGCAAACGTGCTTCTTTCAGTCTTTTCGGGATCATACCGTGTGTCCAGTGAGGATTTCACGGTAATCTTTAGCATTACTCAAGTTCGTTTATCTTTAGACTTCATAAAGATAGAGGACCATAGCATCAAAGAAAACATTAACAAGAACATTTAACTTAAGCGCACCTTTTTCCACTGAACCCGTCTTCCAGCGTAAAGTTTCAACATTGCGTCAGCAAAGCTGTCATCAAGTGTGTAGAAATAACCTTCGGGAACACCAAGCACTTCAGCAAATCGACAAACCAGTTCGAATTTAGGCTTATGCCTGCCACTTTCATAATGTGACATTCTCGAATAGCCCGTTTCTTCGGAAATACCCGCTGCAATAGCCAATTCTTCTTGCGACATATCGGCTAACTCTCTCGCATTCCTAAGACGCTTCGGGACCATAACCCTGTCCTGTTAGTGGTTATATTGACAGCATCTTTAGCATTCCTTAAGATGAGTTATCTTTAGACTTCCTAAAGAATAGATAACGGATTGTCTTTACTGGTTTTAGACCTGAGAGAGGTAAACGGAATGACTAAAAAAGACTGGCACCCCGCCGACATCATCGCCGCCTTACACAAGCGCGGCACCAGTCTGGCGAAACTCTCGCGGGAAGCGGGACTGGCCTCGTCAACGCTGGCGAATGCCCTGAACCGACCGTGGCCGAAAGGTGAATGGCTGATCGCTATCGCGCTCGACATGCATCCGTCAGAAATCTGGCCGGGGCGCTACCTCAACGCCACCACCAAACGTGAACCCCGTAAACCGCTTCACCTCATGACAACAACAGAAAACTCCGGGACATAACGACCCGCGCTGTGAGTGGCAGGACGCATTAATCAACGACACCTGACAGGAGAGTTGTTTATGCACACCGAACCACACCCTTGCCCTATCGCACTTCCAACAGGAGGCCATTGTCACCCGGCCTCCCGGACTGAAGGCTTTATTCACCTCTTCAGGCTTCATGCCTGCTCACCTACACCGGGTCGTACTCTCATGCCCGACAAATGGGAGAACGAGCCATGATGACCTACTGCGCACGCATCGTTGCTATCGGGCTGTTTGTCGCCGACGGACTGGCAGACAGGACGCTCATCACCTTCGACAGCAACGGACCGAAAGACTGCCTGGACTATTCCCTGTCGCTGGAACCCTCATTCCGCGAAGACAACCTGCTGATCCTGCCCGGCGATCGGTTGCTGCTGGCGAGCCATGACTACCTGGTGACCGCCGTGGGTAAAGAGGCACAGCAGTCTTTGTTTGAACTCGGCCACCTGACCATGGTGTTTAACGGCAGCCTGAACGCCTGCCATGCGGGAGCCGTTCATCTCTCCGGCCCAATCCCTAAACTTCACGACCTGTACGGCGACCTGCTGATTGAAGAGGGACGGCCATAAGCGCTGCCCTGAATCCGTCCACAACAACAAAAGAGAAGACACTATGGAACTCAACAGAAGTCTGAAAGCCCGCCACCTGACGATGATTTCCGTGGGAGGCGTGATTGGTGCCGGATTTTTCCTCGGCGCAGGCGCGGCCATTGCCCGTACCGGGCCGTCGGTGGTGCTGGCCTACCTTATCGGCGGTGTCATCACCCTGTTCATTATGCTGTTGCTTGCCGAAATGGCGGTCGCCAGGCCCGTCTCCGGTTCCTTTGAATCCTATGCCCGCACCGCCTTTGGCCCATGGTGTGGCTTTATCACCGGCTGGACCTACTGGCTGGCCTTCCTGATTGGCCCGGCGTCGGAGGCCATCGCTGCAGGCACCTTCCTGAACCTGTGGTTTCCCGGCGTCCCCGTCTGGCTGTTCTGCCTGGTGATCGCCTCGTCGCTGACTGCCATCAACATGGTCGGCGTGCATTTTTTCGGTGAAGTGGAGTTCTGGCTGAGCCTGGTGAAAGTCGTGGCGCTGCTGGCCTTTATCGTCGCGGGCTGTTACAGCCTCGGGCTGGATGAGGCTTCACCCGCCGCTGTCCACAACCTCACCGACAACGGCAGTTTTTTCGCCGCCGGAGTGCCCGGCTTTCTCGGAGCGATGCTGATCGTGATTTTCTCCTTCGGCGGGACAGAGGCCATCGGCACCGCCGCGGGTGAAAGCGAGAACCCACAGCGTGATATTCCTCGTACGCTGCGTGGCACCGTGGTGCGGATCCTGTTGCTGTATGTCGGCTCACTGACCGTTCTGCTGCTCGTTCTCCCCTGGCAGCAGGCAGGTGTCAGCAGCAGCCCGTATGTCGAAGCTTCCGGCATCCTCGGCGGCGATATGGCGCGGCATATCATGAACTTTGTGGTGCTGACCGCTGCGCTCTCCTGCATCGATACCGGGGTTTACGCCACTTCGCGGATGCTGCACGCCATGGCGTCTGACGGCTATTTCCCGGCCTGGTTTGCCCGCCTGCACCCGACACATAAAACGCCGGATAACGCCATTCTTGCCAGCAGCCTGGTGCTGTTTACCGGCGTCATCATCGCCATTCTCTCACCGGATGCGTATGTCATCCTCGCCGGGATTTCCGGGTTCGGCTTTCTGTTCACCTGGCTGATGATTGCCTTAAGCCAGCCCACCCTGCACCGGATAGCCCTGCACGACGGAACGTTGAAATACAGGGCTCCGGCCGCCCGCTACATCCAGCCGCTCACCGTGGGGCTGATTGCGCTGATCATGGCCGGGCAATTTTTCACCGACGGCGGCGGCATTACCCTGGTCACCGTTCTGATCTGGCTAGCCCTCGCCAGCGCGTACTACATCTTTGTCGTCCGAAAAAACAGGAGACTGTCCGATGAAAAAAGTCATGCTCAATGAACTGAACGGCCGGGAAATCCGCGAGCTGTTGCAGTCTGGTAAGGAACTCACTGCTATCGTCAGCTTCGGCAGTTGTGAGAACCACGCCGATCACCTGCCTCTCGGCCCCGATATGTTTGTCCCCGAAGTCGTCGCCTGCCGGGTGGCGCAGCGGGTGGATAATACCCTTGTGCTGCCCTGCACGCCGTTCGGCACTTCCGTTCACTACAACGCCTATCCGCTAGCAGTCTCCCTACGCTATGAGACCAATATTGCACTGGCGGAAGATATCTTCACCAGCCTGCTGCACCACGGTATTCGCCGGATCCTGGTGATTAACGGGCATGACGGTAATATCCCGGCGATTGAAATCGCCGCCCGCAATGTGAAGGCCAGACATCCGCAGGCAGCGATTGTCGTGGCTCCGGCGTGGTGGGATCTGGTGGGACATCATCTCGGGAAGGGATTTTTCGACTCATGGGATAACACCGGGCTAGGGCACGGCGGCGAGGGAGAAACGTCCGTCATGATGGCGCTGCTCCCGGAGCTGGTGGAACTGAAATATGCGCAGAAACAGATCCCGGTGGAGGTGTTCGCAGATTATGGCGTGAACCGGATCTGGGATATCGGAGAAATCAGCGCCACCGGAGCGACCGGCGATCCGCGCTGCGCCACGGCGGAAAAAGGCCAGCGGATCCTCGCTTGTCTGGTGGATGTGCTTTGTGCGTTGCTAAGAAAGCTGGATGCGACGGACTGGCAGCATGTCCCGGACAGGTAATCAACGAAGTGTGGCGGTGAAGGCATGAATATCAAAATTTACCGCCACCTTCCCTGCAGGCTCCCGCTCACAGACCGCTTCCATAAACCGGGCGGCATAATCTTTGCCGCCTTCTACTTTAATGCACCGCGTAACATAGCTGGTGGACAGAAAAAATTGCGCAATCTCCTGTGGCGTCAGGAAAAGGATGTTGCTGTATACCTCCCGCTGGCAATCCACCAGATGATCACAGGCATACATCAGTTCCAGCGTATCGTCATACTGGAGCAGACGCGGATCGCGGTAATAATGCCAGCGGTCTGCCAGCTCCGCCTCAATGAAATCCCGCAATGGCCCATACACAACCGGAAAGTCATACTTATACGCACAAAACACACCACCAGGCTTTAGCCAACTACGCAGGTTCGCCAGCACCCGAGTCCGGTCCATCCAGTAAAAGGAAGTGGCGCTGGTCACCAGGTCAAATCGTCGCTGGGAAGAGAAACTCTCTACAGGAGATACCGAAAACAACAGGCCTGGATAATTCACCCGCGCTCGCTCAATCAGGACATCCCCCTGATCGCAACCCTCGACATGGCGAAACCATGTTATCAGCCGCCCGGTTGATACGCCGTTACCGCATCCAATATCCAGCGCAGCATCATGGGCAGGGGCTCGTTCGGCCAAAGATAAATAAAGTGCTTCCGGGTAGGTGATTATTCCACGAACAGCATCGTAAGCACCAGCATTCCCATTGAACTGTTGCACCACTGACCTCCTTATTAAACCGTACCAAACCAGAATCTGGAGGTTATTTATAACTCAGCGTAAATGTCGCCGTGGCGTTAGCCTGCCCGGCGGTAACCGTATCCGCCGTTTGGCGGTAATGCGCCTGAAGTTGAACCTTCTCAGGCCCACCTCCCGAAGTCCAATAATTGCTCAGCACCTGCCCAAATTGTACCGGAGCATTGGTGTAACGATACCAGAGTTCAACTCCCACGCCGCTGGCTGTTGTGTCACCTCCGCCACTATCCAGCCTCATTACACCGGGAATATTCGAGGCATCCTGTGTGGCGTCAATCTGCACATTTATCCGGGCGCTGTTGTCACACTGCAAATCGATATTAAACGTTTTCCATTCCGTCCCGTCTCCCGCGCCGCTGAATTCGTTTTTGTCATGATCGCCAAGATCGACGTATACATCCCGCGAGGTCACTTGACAGGCCGCTGCAGTGACGATGTTTGACCCGTTCAGGGTCACGTTGGCAAAGTAAAACTGATTCACCACCGACGCCCTGGCCAGTACACCATCTGTCAATGTACCGCTTGTGATATCCCCGGTTTTGATAAGCTCACCCTTGATGCCATCACCAGGAATGGATAGCCAGGTGCCTCCTGCGCTGTATGGATAGCTGATTTCATAGGGCAATACTCTACCGGTTGAGGCAAAACTCAGACGTAATCCTACCCCCGGCAGATTGGTATTGTAGACACCGTTCCCATAGCCGCTCAGCGTCCCCCATTGTGTCAGTTCCCAGCGGGCACTCCAGGCCTCCCGCTTACACCCGGCGATTCCGTCGCCATTGTTATATGCCACAGTGATGGCAGTGGCAATCGTGCTGCCGACCTGTGCATCCCGCTGGATAACCACGTTGCCGAAATTCAGGTAACCCGATACTTCTGATGTCACACCACCGTAGAACGAACAGGTGGCCTGAACCTCCGGCAGGGCGGCTATCATCAACAGCAGGAAGAAAAGAATTTTTCTCATCTCAACACTCCGGCAACGTCATTTATAGGTCAGCGTGAAGGTCGCCGTGGCATTGGCAACACCTGCGGTGATCGTGGCTGCGGTCTGGTAATACCGCGCCTTAAGCTGCACGGTCTCAGTACCACCATTGGGCGAGGTGTAGTAATAGCGCGACTGGCCAAACTGTACGGCGCTGTTATCCGGTGCAAAGAACAACTGAACGCCGATGCCCGTAGCCGCCATGTCTCCGGGCGCGCTGTCCAGCTTCATCATGCCAGCCACGTTGGACGGATCCTGTACGGCATCTATCTGAACGTTGATACGGGCACTTTTATCGCAGTCCAGCCCGATGTTAAACGCCTGCCAGCCGGTTCCCGTTCCCGGCCCGGAGAACTCTGCTTTTTGATGCTGCCCCAGCGGCACATTGACATCAGGCGTGGTCACTGAGCAGGCGATGGTCGTGATTTGCCCACGGGAAAACGTGATGGGGATTTCATACGACCACTGACCGTTTTCTTGTGTCCCCGCGATAAAACGCCCCAGGTTGCCGCTCAGCGTTCCGGGCGTAATATCGCCGGTTTTTATCAGCCGGATCCGCGCCTGATCGTTAATGGAGGGATGGTAACCAACGCTGTGGCTTATCTGGAGCGTAAATACCTGCGACTGTCCGCTGGCAATACCGATCCAGTTTTCCGGTAACGGGTTGCTGTCGACCGAGGAACGGCCTTCAAACACAAACCCTACTCCTGCGACATTACTGTTAAACACCGCCTCACCGTTCCAGTTGACGCTGGCGCGGGAGCCCGTGTTTTTGATGCCTGCTTTGATGACGTATTGTGGCGTTGCATCATAATTGCAGTCCTGATAGGCCATCCCCTGGTTCGACACCAGCCAGTCGCTGATGGGCTCCCCCACCCCCACATCCCGCTGAACCACCACCGTACCGGGGCTGATTGAGAAACTGACCGAAGATGTACAAAACGCCCACGATGCCTGGCAGAACAGGATCCCCGCCAGCAGAATCATCCCGCGCCATACTCTCATTTTGCCACCTCCCTGCATTCCTGGTTCACCATGATCACTGACGGCTGGTTTTCCTGTTCCGGTAACCGGTAATGCACTACGCACTGTTGTGCTCCGTTCCAGTTCACCGCAATATCGCCTTCTTCCGGCACGCCAGTCAGATAGACCTGACCATCATCGCCGACAATACCGCTGCCGCCCTCTTTCAGCTTCGCTTCAGCGCCAAACGGAACCGGCAGCCCGCGATAGACCAGCGTCATCAGCACGCGCCGTCCGACACGGGTGTTGAAGTCCGCCATCACCACGGCACCCTGCGTGGGTGTCACAGTCTGTACGGCAGTGTCGATATCCACTTCGTCGCCAAGCGTGCTGGTGTCGAGCGCAATACGGTTTTTCTTGTACGGGTTCACATACGGCACTACCGCATAACCGCGCCAGTCGGTGTAAACCCCGGTGTTGTTCTGTACCTTCGTATCATCCGCTCCGGGCGCTTTCACGATCGCCAGCGACTGGCCAAGCGGCTGTGAAAGCGTGATGCCATGCGGATGCGCGACGATACCGCCCTTCAGCCCGTAGTTAACCTGTTGCGTGTCGTCGTCGTAGTTGTAGCCACCGGTGATTTCCCCTTGCCCGCCTTTATAATCGGCGTTGATATTGCCGGAGCCGCCCACACCGTGGTTGGTGTAGCTCTGCTGAAGGCTGTAGCTCAGGTTGTTGTCGGCAAGCGCTGTACCGTTCAGCCCTACCTGCTGGCGGGTATCGCCGTGTTTCGCAGTGTTGACGCTGTAGCTCGCCCAGGCGTTCGGCATAAAGCGGCTGAGCGGCACCTGGATATTGAACGCCAGTTGCTGGTCGGCAGGCTGCGTGCTCTCCGGGTAGTCGCTGTAACTCCAGGTAACGCTGTAGCTGATACCGTCGATATTCCCGTTCCAGCCCGCGCTCAACGTGCGTTCGTAGCCGTCCTCCTGCCAGTAATCCTGCTGGTAACCGGAGATAAAAAACGAACCATAGCTGCCGATACTCTGGCTGAGATCCAACTGGAGACGCTGGCGTTTGTTGTATGTCATCTGCCAGCCGTCATCGCTGTCTGCCCGCAGGTCGTTCGCCTCCTGGAAGGTGTAAAATCCGGCGGTGGAGTAGCGATATGCCGCCAGCGTGAAGCTGGTGTCGGTGGTCTGAAAATCCTTCGAATACTGCACCCGGTACGACTGCCCGCTGTGGGTTTCATCGTTATTGAGCGTGGTATGGGCGGCGGTGATATCGGCTGACAGCGAACCGAGTTCACCGAGGCCAAAACCGAGCCCTGCGGCCCCGGACTGGTAATCCTCCGAGTAGAGCGTACCGCCATACACCGTAATGGCATACGGCAGGCCGTAAATCGCGGTGACCTGGCCGAACTGCGGCTCATCGCTGTCGTCGTTGCCACTGCGGTATTTCCCGGCGGTAATGGCGTATTTCAGACGCCCTTCGCGTTGCATAATGGGCACCGCCGAGAACGGCTGAATAAAGGTACGCTCGCTGCCGTCGGCTTCCTTAATGGTCACCTCAAGGTCGCCACTACCGGAGGTCGGGTAGAGGTCGCTGATGGTAAATGCGCCGGGGGCGACGTAGCTCTGGTAGATGATGTAGCCGTTCTGTTTGATGGTCACTTGGGCGTTAGACTGGGCGATGCCGCGAATAACCGGGGCGAACCCGCGCAGGCTGTCCGGCAGCATGTTGTCGTCAGACGCCAACTGCGCGCCGCGAAACTGGACGCTGTCGAAGATGTCCGACGGCGTGTAGCTGTCGCCGAGCGTCAGTTGTCCCTTCAGGCGCTGGATATCCCGCTGAAGGTACGTGTTTACTGAATCCCAGTGGCTACCGTTATCTTCGTCATAATTCCAGGTCGAGTAGTTGCGCAGCCGCCACGCGCCGAGGTTGATACCGCTTTGCAGGTTCGCGTAGTAGTTATCATCCGAACCGTTTTCCCCGTCGCGCCAGGTATTGCTGCCGCTGAGGTTGTAGTTGAGCAGAGCGGCGGGGACGCCTTCGTCCCATTCGGACGGATCCACGTATCCTCTGGCGCTGGCATTCATTGCCGCCTGGGGAATACTGACGTTCAGCTGTAATTTACTGAAGCGCAGTTCAGAGGCGGCCTGCGGAATATAGCGGCCAATATCGTCCAGCGGTTTCTCCTGCGGGAGTGCCGCCAGCGCGGGAAAAGCATCCGTTTTAACGCCCCAGGTTTTCAGCATCGCAGGCGTTATCTGCGGGCTGAGTTTCTTATCGGCTCCGTCAGTAAAAGCAATATCCTGTGCGTCGCCCTGCTTTTCACCGTTAACGAAGACCGTTACGCGGTAGGTACCGGGTAGCTGACCACCTGATTCCGCAAAGGTGGATAAATCCGCCACCGGCTGGCCGGGGTTATCAATCTCCAGTGCGTGGGGGTTAAAAACCTTGCGCGCCTCGGCATTACGCAAATAGCCAGACAAAAGCACCATTGCCAGCAACAGCGTCAGCAGGATTATCATCAGACGTGGCGTCGGGTTATTCATCACGTTCTCCTTCACAGCTTACGGCTTTCGGTCTGGCTGACACCGCCATAGTCGCTGATGGCCTGCCAGGTCACCGCGCTTGCAGTCGCTGACGGTAGCGTGAAACTCACTCTGCCTTTCGGCGGCACCATATCCGCCTCTTTAATTTCCTGGCCGTCGACCTTCAGGGTGAACAGCGTGACGTAATACGGAGTGGGATTGCTGACGGTAAGATGGTTGCCGCTGTGGGCGACGCTCAACTGGTGATAGGCACTCTCCGGCTGCCCTTCCAGACCTGCCGGACGGTAAAACAGCTTCAGGCGCGATTTGACCACCACCTGCAACACGTTGGTGCGCGAATGGCTGTCGTCGGTAGCGGGGATCGATTTCACGTTCAGCCAGAACACCGACTCCCTGTCCTGCGGCAGGTCGCCTCCAGTGCGCACAATGCGCAACATGTTCTCTTCGCCGGGATTAATGCGAAACAACGGTGGTGTTACGATAAACGGCGTTTTGCTACCCTGTTCGCCACTGTCCACCCAGCTTTGCACCAGGTAGACGCCGGATTTCTCCGGGTTGCGTACCGAGGCGGCCGTCTCTTTTTTATCCCCGTCATAAATCACGCGCGTACCGCCAATCACGATCCCGGCCTGCGCCTGTACACTCAGGAAAGCCAGCAACAGTGCCAGCACCACGTCTGCATACCTGTTCATCTTCTTGTTCTCCGGACGAAAAATACGCATCCCTGCGAAACATTCCCTGTTATGCGGCGGTACACCAGGTCGGGTAGGATGGGAGAGGTGGTGAACCCCGCGACGGCACAGCGTTATTTGTAGTTAATGGTGAACTGCGAGGTACCGTTAGCTGTACCTGTGGTTACCGCGGTACCGGTGGAAACATAGCGGGCGACGAAGTCCAGCGTATTGCTGCCTGCCGCGAGGGGGTAATCCATTGAGGCCGTATGCAGAGGAATGACTGCACCATTTTTATCGGCGATTTCGATACCAACGCCGGTCGCAATCCCGGTACCGCTGTCCAGCGCCAGCAGGTTCTGGTTTACGCCATCAGACGTCCCGTCAAACTTCACGTTCGCCCCGGTAACGGTATCAGGGCAACCACTCAGGTTGAGCGTGAAGCGCGTCGGGGAGGCTTTCATCCCGGCCGCGCCGTTCAGTGCGGTTTGCCCTACATTGCCCAGATCGACGTTCAGGTTTTGCGAACCGCTGTCCACGGTGCATGTCTGGTCGGTAATACTGCCGGTAAAATGGATGGTGCCATCATTGGCGACCGCATTCCCGGCCACCAGTAAAAAACACGCGCTTAACATCGTTTTTTTCATACGTTTCTCCTTGATGAAAGATCACTCAGGGCTCAACCCTGATTCACTCTGGTGACGAGAAAACCCGCGTAAGACTTTCCCGTTAGTGCCAGAGTGGTAAGTTCAGGAGAAAATATGGTTGAAGAAGGGGGTGAAAAATAAAATGTCAGTGGAAGTGAAGTATGGCTTTCAAAATGGCATAAAACCGTAATGCGGTGAGTGAGTAAAAACTGGCAACGTGAACCACTTAAGCACGTTGCCAGCCAGGACCAGAGAGAGACCACATATTTGTTACATTAAATATTATTTTAAAAACAAAAAGATAGTCCGTTACCAAAAGGGGTCTCAGAAAAATTTTGACAGTTCGCTAAATTTTTCTGATACTACTTTACATTCTGGCACTAATTGTGTGGTTTTCTCTCACGTTTCCCCAGACATTCATAAACCTCTGCGTATTTGTCGCCGTATAAATCACTGTATGCCGGATGTTCCGGTGCCCCAGATAATCCTGTATCAGACGGGTGTCGCGCCCGAGATCTGCCAGCGCGTAACCGCAACCGTGTCTCAGCATATGCGGATAAGCGGAAATGCTGACACCGGCTAGTTCTCCGTAACGTTTGAGTAACAATCTAACCTGATGGCGCGACAGTGGACCGCCCTTCTGCGACAGGAACAACCAGTCTGAATCCGCATCCCGCCAGCGGTTGCGTACCGCCAGCCAGCGCATCAGCGCAGGCAGTTCGGCATCGAACAGCGGATGCTGCGTGGAGAGGCTGTTTTTCAGCCGCCGGACATACACCGAGCGCCCGATCAGATCGATATCCGACAGGCGCATCCCGCACAGTTCACTGACCCGCAGGCCGTGTAAAAAGCACATCTGAATGAGGCAATAATCGCGCTCAAAATGGATCCCTCTGTCTGCTGCAAGCAATATCTGTCCCACTTCATGGCGAGTGAGATGCTTTCGTTTTTCAGGCATCAGCCTTGCTCCTTATCAAAATAAAAAATGAAAAAAAATCAGGCCAGAACTGCCTTCACAGTCCTGGCCTGAACCAGAGAATACCACCAGAAACAACGTCTGGTGATGATGTAAAACTCAACAATTTTCTGTAACGGCTTCCAGTTTAATGCCGTTGATGAACAGATATTGCGGTACACCCGGCAGAAGAAATATCTGCTGCCGGAGGCGCGATGCGAGCCCAATACATCCTTCTGCTGCTGTGCGCTGCTTTCCCCCTCAGGGCGATTACTACGCCGGAGATCGCAGCCTCTGCGCTTACGCCGGACTGTGTGAAATACCGGGTGGTCGGCCTGTGCTACTGGCTGTACTGCACGCCGTTCGGCTGTACGGTACGCACGTCGGTGAAGGTCAGCCATTTCCGCCCGGACCTGGTGGTGTCGGCTTACAGCAACACCGGGCAGAATCCGTGGGCGGAGATGTCGTTACTCAGCCCACCGTTGCCCGGTGTTGCCGAAGGCGGCGGCGATACCAATCCTCGTTCTGCCAGCCAGCACAGCAAGATCCGCTTTAAGAATGCCGATGCCATCGGCTTCCCGGCGGGTGATGAACTGGCAAAATTTTTCACCCAGTTTGGCTATATCTGCTCACCTTCATCGCAGCCTTTTCAACCGTACTTTCTGAGTCAACTTGATACGCTGGCGTGGCGCAGCGGCGTGCCGGAAATGACATACCCGGAGGCGCTGACGCCAGGCATGCGGGAAGTCGGTCAGAACGGCGATATGTGGGGCAATGTCTACCCGCGCGCCGGAGCCATCAGCCAGACGCACGACTATAAAGCCGCCGCCGTTATCGCCCAGCGCGTGGCCGACCTAGTGACACGTACCGGACAACCGCATATCTACACGCCGCTGACGGCTTCATCCCGCGCCGGATACTGGCCGCCCTCCCCGGTTATCGAAGGCGACAGCGATAACCATCGCTGGCAAATGCTCTCGCCGAAAAAATCCGCCGCCTGTTCGGTGTTCCCGGATGGCAGCGCCACCGACACCTACGCCGACAAGCTGGCGCAGGATGGTGCGTACACTTGGACGCTGTGGCGGCCTTACAAATGCTGTCCGCGCCGGGGGCAAACCTTCCTCGGCAGTACGGGTTAACGGAGGCGGTGATGAGAGCCCTTTGCCTGGTCTTATTGTTTTTCTCCTGGGTTTGCGTGGCGGCAGACGACTACAGTTTCCGCACGCGAGGCGCGGTTGACGACCTGCTTTACTACCAGATTGGCGGCGGTGAAGCGGTAATGCCGCCACCCGTGCGCCGTAGCCCCTCGCCGCTCAGCGTGGGCATTGGCTGGAACGCCGATATGATGTGCGGCAATTTCGATATCGACACCACGGTGCGCAACCAGCTAAATGGCATCACCAATGGCTTCCAGCAACTGATGGGCAACGTTATCCAAAGCGCCACCGGCGCGGTTGCCAGCCTGCCCGCGATGATTATCCAGCGCGCCAATCCGCAGCTTTATGATTTGTTGACCAACGGCGTATTACAGGGACGGCTGGATTTTGATAAATCGCTGCTGAACTGCCAGAAAATGGCGGAGAAGATGACCGATTTAGCGGCCGACTCCGCCTGGTTTTCCGGAGCCAAAGCGGAGAACTACCAGTCCCTCGCCGCCAGCGATAATGACGCCATCCGCACCGACCAGAAAGCGGCAAAAGAAGCCGCCGAAAAGGGTAAACGCTGGGTGGGTGGCGAAAAGCGCGGCGGCAAAGGCCAGCCGCCGATTAAGGTAGTCCATGACGCCACCGCCGCAGGCTGGAATATCCTCAACCAGCAGCCCGCCACCAGCACCACATCTCTTACCACCTCCGAATGCGACGGGGAACTTTGTAGCACCTGGACATCCCCTGAAGAGGCCGCCGAATGGATGACCCGCGTGGTCGGCGAGCAGACTATCAGCGTGGCGCAGGTCACCGACGATCCGGATGCGCGTTCCGACGCGCAGGCGGGGATCGGCCTGCATCCGCTGATCGACGAAGAAAAGGCGAAGATCCTGCCCCTCCTGACAGATCTGGTTAATGGCAGCCAGAAACCTGGCTTCGACAATCTGGCGAAAGCCTCCGGCGGATCCATGCAGCTTACCCGCGGCGTGGTCGAGGCACTGCGCGACGATCCGGACGCCGCCGTCCTCACCGAACGGCTGGCGGGAGAACTGGCGCTGGCCCGCGTCACCGAACAGGCGCTGCTAGCCCGGCGCACGCTGCTCGCGGGCATGCGCGAACCGAATATCGCCAACGTCAAAGAAGCGCAGGACAGCTTAGGCAAAACCACCGCCCAACTGGATGAAGAGTTGAGCCAGCTTAAGCTGGAACTCGATTTCCGCCAGGCGCTGACGCGCAATACCGCAAGCCAGATCCTGCAACGCAAACAGCAGCGCGACCAGCTTCAGGGACAGGCGGTGGAGGTGCCGGACGACAGCGACCGCCGCCTGCATCAGTTGAATAACCCACAGCCGGACAGCCCGCAATGACCGCCAACAGCTATTTCGAGTACGTTCTCACCCTGCTCGGCTGGCTGGTGAACAACGGCGTGTGGCAGACGCTGACCGCCACCGGGCTGTTCGCTCTGCCCCTGCTGGCAAAACTGGTTGCCCTGTGGCTTAAAGCGCGAGGCCAGGGGGCTGATGAGGGCAACGTCGCCCGCCTGCTGGTCGTCTGGGTGGAGCACTCACTCTACAGCGCCCTGCTGGTGATCTTCTTCGCGGGTGTGCCGTTCCTCAATGTCGATATCAATACCCTCACCTACGACAGCCAGCGCACAAAACAGTGCGGCTGGTCGGTGGTGCAGCCCGGCGATTCCGGCTATGCGCCGCTGATCAACGAACTTAGCGGCCAGAGCGCCTCGGTGCCGGTGTGGTGGTACTTCACTCATGCGCTTGGCAAAGGCATCACCAGCGCCGCCGTCGCGGTACTGCCTTGCAAGCCGGACCTGCGCCAGCTGCGCTTTGAAGTGCAGCACACCCGGATCGCCGATCCGGCGATGGCACAGGAATTACAGGATTTCGTTAATGACTGCTATGGACCGTCGCGCGCACGCCTGAAACGGCTGGGTAGCGATATCAGCGAGGAACAGAGCCGGGAGGTGGACTGGGTGGGATCGGCCTTTTATCTCGCCACGCCAGGCTATTACGACCACGATCATTCCCGTTCACCGAGCGCCGCCTGGCCTTATGACGCCAGCCGCGACGACGGTCTGAGCGATACGGGTGGCGGAGGCTATCCAGCGTGTAAGGAGTGGTGGTCCGATGGTGAGACTGGGCTGAAAAATCGGCTACTGAAGCAGGTCGATACCACGCTCTGGCAACAACTACAGAGGCTGGGGCAGTCTAAAGAGGAGTATGAAGAAGCGGTACTGCGCTCGCTGGTGAGCCCGCGCAATATGCAGGTGTCACAGGGCGGGCTGGTGTACAACGGGTTTGGTGGGAGTGCGGGAGATAATCTCAGCCAGACGCAGTTGCTCAGCCGCGTCGGCGGGATCATCGGCGCGGGGCTTTCGAGCTATGCCCTGTTTCCGGCGTTTGATAACGTCCGCCAGGCGCTGCCGATGGCGCAGGCGTTTCTCGAAATGGCGCTGGTAATTTGTATTCCGGTGATCCTGCTGTTCTCGGCGTGGGATCTTAAAACAGTCATCACGTTGAGCTTTGTGCAGTTCGCCCTGTTCTTCCTCACCTTCTGGTGGGAACTGGCGCGCTGGCTGGATAACTGGCTGATGCAGATGATGTACGACAGCGACACCCACTCGTACTTCAACCTCTGGGGACTGCAAAATACCTCCGACGATCTGATTGTGAATATCATTATGGGCGTGATGTTCCTGGTGTTACCCACATTCTGGCTGGGTGCACTGACATGGGCGGGCGTCAGGATCGGCGCGGCCATCGCCGGAGTGATTGGCAGCGCGGTCGGTGATATCCGCAGCGCTGGCGAACAGGTCGGGAAAATGATCGTCAGTAAAACACGCATTCCCTGAAGATTTCGTACTGACGGTGTGATGAACGGGGCTTGAGTCACCGGCATTTTGCGAGCATGATCGCAATAACATCAGCCTGTTACCCGGTTTATTCTTATGATCTCTCCAGAAACGCTGCAATCCGCCATCGCTAACGTCTCTGTCTGGCGTCAGGGTGACGTATGCGCGCCGCATAAACCGCTGCTGCTGTTGTATGTACTGTCGCAGTACAAAGCAGGCCATTCACGCCTGTTTAACTATGGCCTCGAGATCCACGAACCGCTCACCCGCTTGCTGAAAGAGTTTGGTCCCAAGCGACGCACCGACTATCCCAATATGCCGTTCTGGCGACTGCGAACAGACGGCTTCTGGGAGATCGCTCACGCAGAAGGTTGCAAACTGCGTAAGGGCAATACTCAGCCGACAAAGAAAGAACTGATTGATAACCAGGTGACGGGCGGCTTCGATGAAGCGGCTTATCAACAATTGCTGGCACACCCTGAGATGATCGACCAGTTGGCCCAGAAGATCCTCACCGATCGCTTCCCGGAAAGTATTCAGCGGATCCTGGCCAACCAACTGGGTTTCGATTTTATCGATCGCTCCAGGAACCGCGATCCGCGTTTCAGGGATATCGTTCTTCGCGCTTACCACTCACGGTGCGCGTTCTGTGGTTACGATCTCAGACTTGATGGCGCGCTGGTTGGTATTGAAGCGGCGCATATTCACTGGAAAGCGTACGGTGGTCCGTGCGTGGTAAACAATGGTCTGGCGCTCTGTACGTTGCACCACGATGCATTTGATATGGGGGCGTTTGGGCTGGATGAGAGTATGACCATCCGCATCTCCGGCGGCGTCAGTCGTAGTCCGGTGGTAGACCATCTGTTCTGGCACCGGGATGGCCAGCAGTTATTCCTCCCTTATGACAAAACGCAGTGGCCTGCTGAACAGTATGTCGGCTGGCACCGTAAACAGATATTCAAAGCCTGAGACCGCGAGCTCACAGGTATAATCGATTATATGATTTATCCCCTTTAAAGTATAAATATCCTCTACCCCCTATAGCGGATAAATCCTGTACATTAGCCGGTGTGGGAACTGCTGGGATAATAGCCCAATGGAACGCTTCTTCCGGAGCCTGAAGAATGAGTGGGTGCCAGTGACTGGTTACATAAGCTTCGGCGATGCAGCTCACGCAATAACGGACTATATCGTTAGGTATTACAGCGCGCTCGGGCCACACGAGTATAACGGTGGGTTACCACCAAACGAATCGCAAAACCGATACTGGAAAACTCTAAAACGGTGGCCAGTTTTAGTTGACCACTACATGCATGGCTTTCTGGCTTTCTGATCACGTAACTCTTCATACTTCATCAGATCAGCAAAAAGTACGCGGCGATGGTGAATATGGGAGGGGCTTACGAACGACACATGTTGCGACATTAGACCCTGCACTTCAGCAGTGATTTTGCCGCTGATAAGAGAAATTTACATTTTCAGTGAAGTTGTCAGCACACAAAATCTGCGGTTTGTTGGTAACAAAGCTCTGTTTTGTTAGAGTTTTTCAACATCCAATAATTTCCTTTTAAAAATCAAAACCGCTGAACACAGTACCATCCGTACTGTCAACTTTTTACTTTGTTCTAAATCAATTTTTTTGAAAATTTAATTGATGCAACAGCGGTATGTAGTAACCATAATATTCAGCAAGTGCCGTGTAGTGCGGGTTACAGCGGGTTTTAGATGTAAAAAAGCCCGACTGGTGATCGGGCTTGATTACATCCAGTGCTGAGTTGGTGCTCAGAACTGGAAGGGGACTATCTTTAACTGACGTTAGAATCATAACCCCCTAAACCTGCCTGAATCAACTCAACTGGATCAAGTTGTGTGCAAAAAAACGGACGGTGGTAACTCTGACTGATTACCAGGTGGTGCTGAATCAGGGTCTGCTTTAACGGAGTGGGACTATCTTTAACTGACATTTGAGATAGCCGTTGCGACAGAGTGCAAGGCAAGCGACGGTGTTCCGCTCCCCAATACAGGGGGCATCATGGATACTTTATTGTCTAAAGTTATCCTAGCTCTAAAAGCGCTAGCAACGCTTTTAGAGCTGGTTCGTTGGTTCTTCTAAGAGCTGGCGTAGAGAAAAGCCGGAGTAATCCGGCTTTTTTGTACTCCCTGACCCATCCTGAATAGCGTTGACAGATTCCTGACTTAAATCCGGAGCTGCTCTTAGCCTGTTACCCGTTTCATTTCTATGATAACTCTCGAAGCTCTGTAATCGGCCATCTCTAACATTTCTTTTTGGCGTCAGGATTATATGCCGTGGCTACTGTTGTAAGTGTTAAAGCAACTTACCAACCGTTACTTGCCCCCGAAGTAATTGATCAACTTGCCCAGCACGTCCTGATAGGTCACTTCCCGGAAAGTATTCAGCGGATCCTTGCCAACCAACTGGGATTCGATTTTATCGATCGCTCCAGGAACCGCGACCCGCGTTTCAGGGATATCGTTCTTCGCGCTTACCACTCACGGTGCGCGTTCTGTGGTTACGATCTCAGACTCGATGGTGCGCTGGTTGGTATTGAAGCGGCGCATATTCACTGGAAAGCGTACGGTGGCCCATGCGTGGTGAACAACGGGCTGGCGCTCTGTACCCTGCATCATGATGCATTTGATATGGGGGCGTTCGGGCTGGATGAGAGTATGACCATCCGCATCTCCGGCGGCGTCAGTCGCAGTCCGGTGGTAGACCATCTGTTCTGGCACCGGGACGGCCAGCAGTTATTCCTTCCTTATGACAAAACGCAATGGCCTGCTGAACAGTATGTTGGCTGGCACCGTAAACAGATTTTCAAAGCCTGAAAATACGCAACGGGCCGTTAAGCCCGTTGTTCGTTACATCACCGCAGTTCTATCACTCTCGCCCGCTCAGCCTGCTTTCGGTAGTGGTCGTATCGCTCCCGGAACCATGCTTGCTGTTCATCACTCATATTGCCGGTCACAGCATCGATATCTACTGGCTGGCCCAGGGCGTGCATACGGGCAAAACTGCGCGCCAGAAAATCAAAATTCTTTAATGCGTTTATATCTTGTCGGTTCATTAGCATATCCCTCCAGTCATTGTGTTTACTGTTCAAGGTCATATGCTTTTCTGATTTCAGTATCCGCCTGAAAAAGATCATTTTTTGAGCGATACGTGCGCATCAATCTGCCTGCGTTCACATTTCAGAAACGACAAAACTCTTCAGCGCCAGTAATGATTTTCCCCTCCCTTTTATCATCCGCGCAGAAAACACTACCGCCAGCCATGCAGTAAGTTCGCCATGTATCCGGAAGGTGCGAACGGCGCAAATGCGCAGGATACCCGTACCATTCCATCCCGCAGGGAAATGCCCTGCGAAGGGTGTTCCCTGCTCATTTACAGGAGAAACACCATGTCGCTTTTCGATAAAAAACCGTCGTTAATGCCGATGGTTATCGCCCCTGATGTCTGGCAATCCGCTGTGGAATTTCCCGCCGACCCGCAGCAGGTGGAAGAACGGCTGGGCAATCTGTTGCTCGCCGTACTGCTAACCCTGCGCACCGCCGGGACATCCCGCAAGAAAGTCACCTTTACGATCTACTGCCAGCCGCCGCAGGGCGATATGAAAGTCCCTGTCGCATTACCGCTATCACTCAACTATCACGGCCACTATGTGCAGGTCTCGATGGCTGAACAGGCATAACCTCCCCGTCGGAGTCGCTTCCGGACGGAGGTAGCTCCGGCTTCTTCCATGAGGATCGCACAATGGACAGAAGCAACGATATTTACCAGAAAGTCACCGACCAGATTATTGCTGAGCTGGAAAACGGCAATGTGCCGTGGATCCGACCCTGGCGCGATGGCGAGCCGCCGTTCCCTATCAATGCGTTATCCGGTCGTCTGTATCACGGCATCAACGTGCCGCTGCTGTGGAACAGCGCCGACAAGCAGAGCTTCGCCAGCGACCGCTGGCTGACGTTCCATCAGGTCAGCGCGCTCGGCGGGCAAGTGCGCCGGGGGGAGAAATCCTCTCTGGCGGTGTTGTATCTGCCGCGCACACAGGAAGAGACCGATGCTCTCGGCAAGCCGTTGCTGGATAAAGACGGCGAACCGAAGGTGCGGCATTTCGGGATCATCCGCGAGTTCCGGCTGTTTAACCTGTCGCAGTGCGACGGCCTGCTGCAGTCGCTGTTCGAGCCGTTTACCCGGCCCGCAACGCCTGTGGAGATGGCTGAAGCCATTACGATGAATAGCGGTGTGACGCTGCGCCATCGCCGCCAGTCGAAAGCGTATTACAAACCCGCGACCGACCTGGTGATGATGCCGCACCCGCAGCAGTTTGAAAGCAGCGAGGCGTACTACGCCACGCTGCTGCATGAACTGACGCATGCCACTGGTCACGCTTCACGCCTGAGCCGCCCCGGTATTACCGGAGTGGAACGTACCGAAGCACTCTACGCCGCTGAAGAGTTAGTGGCGGAGATGGGTAGCGCCTTCCTGTGCGCCCATTGCGGCATTCAGGGCAGGCTCCAGCACGCCAGCTATATTGGCTACTGGCTGGATATCCTGCGCCTGGACAAACGGGCAGTGATCCGCGCCAGCGGTATGGCGCGCCATGCCAGTGAATGGCTGCTCAACGCTGTACCACAACCCTGTCAGCTTAGCGCCTGACAGCCCACCCGCACGGGGAGCTTCCCCGTCGGGGAGTTGCTCCTCTTTTTTCTGGAGTGATATATGGGACTCGATCTTTTCTTTTTCGAACGGGCGAAAAATGCGCCCGATGAAAGCCAGTACGCCAGAGTGGGTTATTTCCGCAAGGTGAACCCGTTACTCAAATGGGTGGATAAACACGTTGGGCTGGTGCGCAACCAGGTGCTGTTAGAAGTCACCAAAGCACATTTGCAGGCGCTTCTGAGCGACCTGCAGAGCCTGACGCCGGATAACTGCGGCGAGGTTTATCCCACGATTGATGGCTTTTTCTATGGATATACCGATTATGGAGAACACTACTGGAAAGACGTTCGCGCCGTCACCCACTGGGTGAAGGCGACGCTGGAGACGTTTGATTTTGAGCGAGACAGGCTGATGTTTTATGCCTGGTGGTAAGTGGAACGGAGTGGCCGGTTTCGATCGGCCACTTTATTCATCAGAGAGAATGACGCCAAGCCGCTGTGCCATCTGCTGTATTTCGTATCCTGTAGAAACATCATCCGTAAAGCGAACCGTTGAACTGGCGATACGCAGATCTCCTGGTTTGACCCTGTCACCGAACAGTACAAACGCATCACTGTCATCATGCTGCCGCGATTTCCAGACCAGTCCATCAATATCACAATGCTGAAGATATATTGCCCGTGCCCACAGGCGAGTCTGCGTATACAGTAACCTTCCGCTCTCGATCAATTCAGCCTTACTGGTGCCCATGCGATATAGATCCTGCGACTTCAGACTAGCTAGTTGCAGTGTTCTGGTACTGGCAAGTTCCGTGTAGCCCCAGTTTCTGAAAGACCTGAGGCTGAGAAATCCTGTCCGTGCTTCGCCGATAAGATCGTGAAACACGGTCTCCGCCAGCGCACCCTGCAGTGAACCTGCTGCATACAGCCAGGGAACATATTGCCCTGTATCATCCTTAAAGGAACTGAAGCGTGCGCCATATTCCCAGGATTGCAGATCTCTTCCAGGATTAAAACTATCGCCAGACCACTGAAGGGAATGACAGCGGTGCAATCGGCTATCCGACGGCAGAATAACCCGGTTCACCACTATATTGTCCGGAGGCGACGCGATGCGCGCCACAAGAACCTGCGGCGTACCAAACTCGTTCCTGGCGGATTTATTCTGCGCCATCCCGCATCCGCCCGGCTTCCGCTTCCGCTGCCTGAATAACATTAGACGGATAACGCAGCAACATCTCCTGCGGCATCTTCCCGGCTAACAAATCATTTGAAGTGGCGAACCACTCGGCTATGCCCCATGGGGTTTTCACTTCGGCCAGAATATCCAGAATCACTTTAACCACAGGCAAAGGCCGCAGATTTTCATCCAGCGCATAGCGGGGAAATACCTCGCCCACACCTTTTTTATATACCGAGTAAATACGGCCTGCACGCTTCCACTTGCTGGGCTGCGAAGAAGGATTCAGCGCAGAAAACCCCGCCAGTTGCGCGATTTCGCGTGCGGTCAGCCAGCCTTCGTCAACCAGCTTTGCTCTTGCTTGTGCGAGCCTTTCCTCGTCGACAAGGCCATGCAGACCCTTTTCCTGTGGTTCTGTTTCCAGCGCTGTTTTAAACAATGACAGCAAAGTTTCAACATTGCCTGATTTCACAGTCTTGCGTTTATTCTTCAGCGCTTCTGTCACACGCAGCAATGTTTCAAGCTGGTGTTGCAGCGCATCAATGCTGCTGTCTACCTCTTTAACGATCAGTTCCACCGTGTAAGTCTGGTCCTGCTTGTGTACGCCCTGATGTTTATCCCGCGCAAAAGAGAGACGGACGTCCCCACCGTCTACCACTACGCGTCCGGCGTCTTTCTCCATTCTTACTGCTGTTCCGGGTGCCATAACGCATACCTCGCATTTCTTGATCTAACCAGGATAACCTCACTAACCAATATAACCAGCAGTTCAAAATTTGTCCACTAACGTATCGCCATGCATACGCTAAATCTTCAACGCGAGTGATAAGAACTTACTGCACACAAAAGGCCCAAAGGGAGAAACTGCAAAGGAAGGGCAACAAGGGCAAAGGGGCCTGCCCGGAAAGGGGAATTATGCTGAAATGGCCACAAAGACCATCCCAGAACCAGCCATCTACGCCAGACGCTGCGCTGCCGGAGGGCTGGTATGCGTCACTATCCGCAGAACAGTTGCTGGCGACACCGTTACGCCAGTCCTGTTTGCACCAGTTACGGCAACTGACCCCACTGCCGGATACCCTGTTTAATAGCTGGCTCCTCACGGCGATTAATCGCTTCGCCGCACTGGTACAGCTTCTACCCGCCTCACAAAATCATCACCATTCCATTCCCGGCGGGTTATTGGATCATTCGCTGGAAGTTGCCTGCAACGCCATCCGACTGCGCCAGGGTTATCTGCTGCCACCGGAAGCGGGCGCGGAAGAACAGGCCCGGCAGGCCAGCGCATGGACGGTCGCAGCGGTCTGCGCGGCATTGCTGCACGACACGGGAAAAATCGCCGTGGATATGGAGATTTACCAACTCGATGGTGAACGCTGGCATCCGTGGCAAGCTAATCTGGCGCAGGCTTATCGCTGGCAGTACCAAAGCCACGGTCGCGACTATCATCTGCATCCGGCGGCTGGCGCAATGCTGATTAATCAGTTGATACCCTCGCCATTACTGGACTGGCTGGCCGGATATCCCACGGTTTTTGCGTCCCTGATTTATCAGATCACCGGACACTACGAACGGGCTGGCGCGCTGGCGGAACTGGTACAGCAGGCCGATAAAGCCTCTGTCGCCCGATACCTCGGCGGCGATATCAAAACCGCGCTGGCGCAAAAGCCCTCGTCCTTCCCCAAGCAGCTTCTTACAGCCTTACGGTCACTAGTACAGAACGAGTACCGACTCAATAATCCCGAATGCGGATCCGATGGCTGGCTGACGGAGAATGCGCTGTGGCTTATCAGCAAAACCACCGCCGACCGGGTTCGCGCCTGGCTACTCCAGCATGGCGTATCTAGCGTGCCGGAAAACAATAACCGTCTGTTTGACGAACTGCTGACGCATCAGCTTATCGTTGCCAATGAGGATAAAGCGATCTGGCGCTGCATTATCCGATCGGATAAGGGCTGGTCGCCCGTTGAACCGCTGACGCTGCTACGCCTGACACCATCTGCAATCTGGGAGCCAGGCGAACAACGTCCCGCCTTTTTTGCTGGTGATGTGACACCTGTAAGCGAAGCGGAACCCGTCCCTGAACTTAGCGCCCCCACTCAACCGCTACCGGAGATAGCAGACGACCCGAGGCTTGGCGACAATAACAATTTCCTGCAGTGGCTGAAGAACCACACCAGCCCTTCAGCCACGGTGAATACCCGGAACGGCAAGGTACATGTGGTGGAAAACCATCTTTTCTTGATTTCGCCGGGGATCTTTAAGACATATGCAGCAGAAACTACAGGCGATACCGGCGACGGCTGGAAACTGGCACAGCGAATGTTTCAGGAGTCAGGGCTTGCCCTGCGCTGTAATGATGACAGTTTTATCTGGACCTGCGAGGTTTGTGCACCACAAAAGAAAAATAGTCAGTTGAAAGGGTTTCTGATGGAAGATCCCGGTCTGGTGTTGGGGGAAAAAGTGCCGGTGAATAATCCGTGGCTGAAGTTGTTATTAAATAATTAGTTAACTATTACTAAATAAACTTCATCAAATACCAAAAATGACTCAACAATTGAATATAAGGACATCTCCAGTTAATTACAATTTATAACCAGTAAAATAGTTATAAACATTCCATTGCTCCTCACTATTAATCAGAGCGAACCTTAATTAAAAATCAGGAGAGGCTTGGTTAATTACTAACTTATACTCTGACAAGCCGAATTTTCCCAAAACAGGGGTACATTCAGCCACACCACGAAAACTTATATCCTGCCCATGAACCTCTGAATCTTTTCTATGAGTACCACTTGCATTTCCCACTAGGGCTACTTGTAGAGTACTTTCAAATATAACACTAGATATTTCAACATAAACATCGTCAAAAATAGTATCGGTTTCAGCCATCGCTGAATTGACAGCTGGTTCATCGAGAATAATTGAAATGTTATTATTTAAATCATCATAAATTTTTTCTGCAATTGATTCTCCAGATAAGAAGTTAAAACCCAACTGTTGCATGACCATGGAAACATGCTCAAAAATAATATTTGTGTTTATATACTCACTAGTTACGCCTTCATTAGCAATAATGAAATCAAATCGTTTAGTTAAATAATCAGAATCATGATAAATGTAAATGCACTTTCTAGAATTCTCATTATTAAAAGCAGAGTCATTAATCAAAGAATAGAAATTATCATATCCAAAAACGGCTGCAATACAATCACTCAATCCATTCAATGAGATAGTAATTTCATCATTTCCTAAACTAGAGGACAGAGATTCCATTAAACCATAAGAGAATGGAAACCTATTTGATGCTAATACAGCATTATGAACTGCGATACTTTCTTGATGTTTTAATTTATCTCTTTCCTCTTGACGCACTTTTTTTTCGTAATCAATCTTAGCAGAGTCATTTTCAATTTTATATTTTTCTAACTCTATACTTTTAATCTCTAACTGTTTTTTACTGGATTCTGTTTTGTTATGAATATATTTTGTAAGATGCATCCGGCGAGTAAGACGATCCTCTTCAACTCTTAGATCCAGCTCAACCTCTTTAGTTAAAAAATTTTTCTCAGGATCTGAACGGAGAATTAATTTATTTAACTCTTTTTGTCTTTCTGATTTTTCTATATCTATAGAAACTACTTGCTCATATTGCTTAATAATATTTTGCTTTTGCACCCCTCTTATCCAGAGAGACACCCAAGGAAATACAAATATATACATCCCGGTAAGGACTACAGGTAAGATAAATAAATCAATGTCTAAAACGATCAGCTTGGGGATATTAAAAGCCGACATCATGCCTGTAAATTCGGCCACTCGTTCATTTACTGAACCCTTCCCCCAAAAAAGTATAGCTAACTTATCCCAATTACATAAAGACCAACTAATAATAAATGCTCCAATTATAGGGTCTGTCACTTTACTTTTAATATTACCCGTAATGGATTTCCAAATATCATCTAATATTTGCATTTTGATCTCATACATAAAGTTTTTTATATTATACACAATATACTGACGGGAACCAAGAATAATTTTCAAGCGTTAAATACTTTCAAAACCAAAAAAATGAATTAAAGAGCACGTTGTAAAAATAAACTAAAAGACTATTTCAACCTCTTGTTTTATATTTTATATTTTATATTTTATATTTTATATTTTATATTTTATTACAGTAATTATCACAACCATATTAAAATATATAAGATTTGAGAAATTAAAATTTTCCATGGAAAGATACCACTTTCATTGTTAAAAAAACGAAAACTTTTGGTAGCAAACGGCATCTTTATATTTAAGAACCTTTAACCGATGACAATTGAATCATTAAAAAATGCTCTTACACGCACATCGAAAAATATAGTTATAAATATAAAACCCTAGCAGGCACGTAATAGCACGTGCCATCTAAAAAATATAACTTCAAGACTGAAGTCAAAAAATTCAAAGCCTTACAGGTAATGATGAATCTATATCACGAATATTATAAGTTTTATTATAATATGATAGTTCAAATCTTCCTTCTAAATGTTTCCAAAATGCCTTAGACATACCCCGACTCAGCTTGATAATATTTATTAAAGACGAAAGGTCAACAACTTGTACTTTACAGCCTGTTTCATCATATATTTTATTAGTTAATTCATTAAAGCTTGGTTCTTGATCAAGATAGATTAACTCAGTGACGACTATAAAGATATGTATATTATTGCTACTGTCAATTACATTTGTATTTTCCGCTCCAATATTTACTTCCACCCCAGAGTGACAGAGTTTAGATACTCCTTCGACTTGAGATATGGCTTTTTTTATCAGTTTACTTGTTCCTGACTCTCGCCTGAAACTGTTTGTTAACCTACCTTTCTCTATTATCGCACTTGCTTTTGATTCAATAAGCAAAATATCATTGTTATCAAAAACTGCAATGTCAGTAAACTCCCTATCCTTATTGCCTTCTCTAATCATTGGACTACTTACTACATTATTCATAAATAGATATGACAATGCATATTTTATCATATCCTCTTGTATGTACCCTTCACTACCATTTTTACCATCAAAAAGATCATAATAAATCTTATTCACTACAGACTCATGGGCTCCAATCAATAAGCTTTTTATTGCATATAATTCTAGAGAACACGAGGCAATTGATGTTGGCAGAGATGAGGATGATTCATATGAATCATGTAACGCTTTGAAACACGATTCTGTTACTGCATGGCCTATGAAGAAATCCTTAACCGTTGTAAATCCCTTGTTTTTAAGAGTTTTAAGTTTTTCGATGAATTCTAGAGGTAAATTAGTAGCACATGAAATAGCTGGATGACTAAAATCATCATAAAATGCTATCTCAATTCTTTTCTTCTCAAGTAATTTATTAAGACCTTTTATTTCTATTTTATCTCTAATGGGATAAACATACATGCTGGGATTATCTTCTACATCATGAACAGTTAGCCCAATTGTTAAATATCTATTTGGGATTTCGGTAAACATAAAATGAAGGTCTACCTTAGCTCCTAATAATATTGATTTAAGAATCATAAGCGGAAGCTTACAAACTAATCCGACCGACTTCGAATCAGGTGCATAATCAACCCAAAACCCTACACTCTCTGCACTTAGATATCTGCTTATTTTACTATTAGGTATAAACATACTTGACCCCATACATTAAAATAAAGAATCATATATTAAATAAAAAATAATTTATTACATAGAAAAATTACAATATTTAATTCCTCAGGAGCTAATTTAACTGATTATACCGCCCTGTAATCATCACTCCACCTCATCCTGAGCCGCCAGCAGTACCAACTCTGACTTTGAAATCAGCAAATCTTTCGGCTTACCACCTCTCAACCTGCGGTTTGCCGAACCGAACCAGATAGCCAGCCCCCAAGGCGTTTTACGCTCTTTGAACAGCGAAAGAATCAGCCTGAAAACCTTGAGAGGCCGCATTTTCTCATCCAGAGCATAATCCGGATACAAATCCTCACCATCGACCTTCAGCGAGAAAATCTTACCGGCCGCTTTCCAGCCTTTCGGGCCTGCCTCAGGATCGGCAGAACGGAAACCCGCTTTTGCCGATAGCTCAGATGCCGTCAGCCATTCCGAGTCGGCCAGTATCCGGGCTTTCAGCTCCTCCAGTTGCCGGTCATTGCGCTCCTGGAAGCTCATATGGTCGAGTACGCCTCCCGGCGATTTTTTGAAGCCATACGGCACCACATGCCTGAAGCGGTTCGCATCCAGATAATCGGCCCACCACTGCATCATCTCCCGGCGCTCTTCGAGATGCTGCGCCTTATGGATATACGCCGCCCGCACGCGCTTGCGCTCCTGATGGCTCATCTGGCGCTCTACCGCGTCGCTTGACCACAGGCCCGACTCCACCAGCGCGCTACAGGCCATAGTGCGAAAACCGTGGCCGCAGACGTCTTTCTGGGTGTCGTAGCCCATCACCCGCAGCGCTTTGTTGATGGTGTTTTCGCTCATCGGTTTGCGGTAGTTATGATCGCCGGGGAATACCAGTTCAGTGCCCGGTAGGCAATGCTGCCGCACTTCGTGCAGCAGTTCGATGGCCTGATGTGATAGAGGCACCAGGTGTGGAGATCGCATCTTCGCACCGCGCGCAGAGTACTTAACGCCGGGGATCGGCTCACGCTCAGCGGGGATGGTCCACATGGCGTTATGCAGGTCAATTTCATCCCAGCGGGCAAAGCGCAGTTCGCTGGAGCGAATAAACAGCAACAGCGCCAGCTTTACCGCCAGTTGAGTCAGCTTACGTCCTTTGAAATCGTCGACTCTTTCCAGGAAATCAGGGATAAGATTCAAATCCAGTGCTGGATGGTGACGTACTTTGGGCGTGGAGACCGCGCCAGTTAAATCTGATGCAGGGTTATGATCGATAATGCCGTTCTGGACGGCGTAGCGCATCACGCAGGCGGTACGTTGCTGGAGACGAGAAGCGACATCCAGTTTGCCCGCTTTCTCCACCTCTTTGATGGGTACCAGCAGGTCTTTGACCTTCATCTTGGTGATGTCGCAACTGCCGTTCGTTGGAAAGACGTAAAGCTCGAAATAACGCAACACCCGCTTCTTATGTTCTACCGACCAGTTCACGTTGCTGGAGACCCATTCGCGCGCCACGGACTCGAACGTATAAAGGGGCTCTCCACCCCGCTTTTCCTCTCTGCGTTTCTCCGCCGGATTAATGCCTTCTAAAATAAGCCTTCTTATATCTGCTTGCTTCTCCCTTGCCAGTGCGAGAGAAATAAGCGGATAAGGGCCTAATGCCATACGGTTCTCTTTGTTTCCAAAGCGAAATTTCAGATACCACAGCTTAGATCCGCTGGGGTTAACCTGAATGTAAAGACCGTGGCAGTCAGAGAGCCTGTATGCCTTGCCAAGCGGCCTGGCATGCCGGATTGCGAGATCTGTAAGCGCCATTTGGGGGTCACTCCTCTATCGAACCGGGTTTGCCCCCTTTTTTGCCCCCAAATCGCGTGGATGTCAATGGATGAAAAACGACCAACACGGAAAGACCATAAAATAAATATGGTTATTGCTCAAAAATAAATTATCTTTGAATTACAGACGGATATGGACGAATTTGGACGTAAATGGACACAAAAAAAGCCACCCTTAGGTAGCTAATTATTGCATCACTTGGTGCCGAAGGCCGGACTCGAACCGGCACGTATTTCTACGGTTGATTTTGAATCAACTGCGTCTACCGATTTCGCCACTTCGGCACTGAAGAGGTATGCGGAAAACGTTGTGGATTATACCTGTCGCACGCCACCATGCAAGCGCCAGCTTGCTCGCATCTCGCTAAGTGCTGAAATTTTCAGCATTGCATACAGCGATGTGTAACCTTTGTCACACTCCAGGCACCCCGCCCTGCCATGCTCTACACTTCCCAGACAACACCAGAGAAGGACCAAAAAATGTCGATGATAAAAAGCTATGCCGCAAAAGAAGCGGGTGGCGAACTGGAAGTTTATGAGTACGATCCCGGTGAACTGAAGCCACAAGATGTTGAAGTGCAGGTGGATTACTGCGGGATCTGTCATTCCGATCTGTCAATGATCGATAACGAATGGGGATTTTCACAATATCCACTGGTTGCCGGGCATGAGGTGATTGGTCGCGTAGTGGCGCTCGGGAGTGCCGCGCAGGATAAAGGTTTGCAGGTCGGTCAGCGTGTCGGGATTGGCTGGACGGCACGCAGCTGCGGGCATTGCGATGCCTGTATTAGCGGTAATCAGATCAACTGCGAGCAAGGTGCGGTGCCGACGATTATGAATCGCGGTGGCTTTGCCGAGAAGTTGCGTGCGGACTGGCAATGGGTGATTCCACTGCCAGAAAATATCGATATCGAATCTGCCGGACCGCTGTTGTGCGGCGGTATCACGGTCTTTAAACCGCTGTTGATGCACCATATCACTGCTACCAGCCGCGTTGGGGTAATTGGTATTGGCGGGCTGGGGCATATCGCTATAAAACTTCTGCACGCAATGGGATGCGAGGTGACAGCCTTTAGTTCTAATCCGGCGAAAGAGCAAGAAGTGCTGGCGATGGGTGCCGATAAAGTGGTGAATAGCCGCGATCCACAGGCACTGAAAGCACTGGCGGGGCAGTTTGATCTCATTATCAACACCGTCAACGTCAGCCTCGACTGGCAGCCTTATTTTGAGGCGCTGACGTATGGCGGTAATTTCCATACGGTCGGTGCAGTTCTCACGCCCTTGCCGGTTCCGGCCTTTACGCTGATTGCGGGCGACCGCAGCGTCTCTGGCTCTGCTACTGGCACGCCTTATGAGTTGCGTAAGCTGATGCGCTTTGCCGCCCGCAGCAAGGTTGCGCCGACCACCGAACTGTTCCCGATGTCGAAAATTAACGACGCCATCCAGCATGTGCGGGATGGTAAGGCGCGTTATCGCGTGGTTCTGAAAGCCGACTTCTGATCCCTTTGCCGGGTGCCTGTCGCCCGGCACTTAAATCTCTTTGGAAGGCGTCTCGCAATCTGCTGAATTTAGCGGTGAAGAGTGCGCAGCCGTTGCCTATACTCCAGGCAGGAAACTGGAGGAAATCTCATGAGCGAACCCCTGTTAATTGCCCGCACGCCGGACACAGAACTTTTTTTACTGCCGGGAATGGCTAACCGTCACGGGCTGATTACTGGCGCAACGGGGACGGGTAAAACCGTTACGCTGCAAAAACTGGCAGAGTCTCTATCTGAAATCGGCGTGCCGGTGTTTATGGCCGATGTGAAAGGTGATTTAACGGGAGTAGCGGAGGAAGGTACATCTTCGGAAAAACTGCTCGCAAGGCTTAAAAATATCGGCGTAAATGACTGGCAACCTCATGCTAATCCGGTGGTGGTGTGGGATATCTTTGGCGAGAAAGGCCACCCGGTGCGGGCGACGGTTTCAGACCTGGGGCCGCTGTTGCTGGCGCGACTGTTGAATCTCAACGATGTGCAATCTGGCGTGCTGAATATTATCTTTCGTATTGCTGATGATCAGGGGCTGTTACTGCTCGACTTTAAAGATTTGCGGGCGATTACCCAGTACATCGGCGATAACGCCAAATCCTTCCAGAATCAGTACGGTAATATCAGTAGCGCATCGGTTGGTGCCATCCAGCGCGGGCTGTTATCGCTGGAACAGCAAGGCGCGGCGCACTTTTTTGGTGAGCCGATGCTGGATATCAAAGACTGGATGCGTACCGATACCAACGGTAAAGGCGTTATCAATATCCTCAGCGCCGAGAAGCTTTATCAGATGCCGAAACTGTACGCCGCCAGCCTGCTGTGGATGCTTTCAGAGTTATATGAACAATTGCCTGAAGCGGGCGATCTGGAGAAACCAAAACTGGTGTTTTTCTTCGACGAAGCACATCTGCTGTTTAACGATGCACCGCAGGTACTGCTGGATAAGATTGAGCAGGTGATAAGGCTTATCCGCTCGAAAGGCGTGGGCGTCTGGTTCGTTTCGCAAAACCCGTCAGATATTCCGGATAACGTGCTCGGGCAGCTCGGTAATCGCGTTCAACACGCTTTGCGGGCTTTTACGCCCAAAGATCAGAAAGCAGTAAAAGCTGCGGCGCAAACCATGCGGGCCAATCCGGCGTTTGATACCGAAAAGGCAATCCAGGAACTGGGGATCGGCGAGGCGTTAATCTCGTTTCTCGATGCGAAAGGAAGCCCTTCAGTGGTGGAACGGGCGATGGTGATTGCCCCCTGTTCACGAATGGGGCCGGTGACGGAAGATGAGCGTAATGGCTTGATTAATCACTCCCCGGTGTATGGCAAGTACGAGGATGACGTGGACCGGGAATCCGCCTATGAGATGTTGCAAAAAGGCTTTCAGGCCAGTACCGAGCAGCAAAATAATCCTCCCGCGAAAGGGAAAGAGGTGGCGGTGGATGACGGTATTCTTGGTGGATTGAAGGATATTTTGTTTGGCACTACCGGACCACGCGGCGGGAAGAAAGATGGTGTGGTGCAAACAATGGCGAAAAGCGCCGCCCGCCAGGTGACGAATCAGATTGTACGCGGGATGTTGGGGAGTTTGCTGGGAGGGAGAAGAAGGTAAGTCAGGCGCGATCTGTCTTTGCCTGATGCGACGCTGGCGCGCTTTATCATGCCTAAACTACTGCAATATATTGAATTTTCATGATTTTTCAGGCATAAACGAAGCACACTTTGCTAACAATAATAAAGGGAGCTTTCGCTCCCTTTATTCGTTCATCAGGTTACGATTTTCTCATTAACAGCCACAGGCTGATTAAGAAGAAGCTGGCGCTTGGCAGCAACGCGCCGATAATCGGCGGGATGCCGTAAACCAATGTCAGCGGGCCGAAGATCTGGTCCAGTACGTAGAAGACAAAACCGAAGCTGATACCGGTGACCACACGCACGCCCATCGGTACGCTACGCAGTGGGCCAAAGATAAACGACAGCGCCATCAGCATCATCACCGCCACGGATAGCGGCTGGAAGATTTTGCTCCACATGTTGAGCTGATAACGTCCAGCGTCCTGACCACTCGACTTCAGATACTTCACATAGTTGTGCAAACCACTGATGGAGAGTGCATCCGGGTCCAGCGCCACCACGCCCAGTTTGTCTGGCGTGAGGTTGGTTTTCCAGGTGCCGCTCACCGTCTGCGAACCGGTAATCTGTTTCGGATTGGTCAGGTCAGATTCATCAACCTGCGACAGACGCCAGACTTTATGTTCCGGGTCAAACTTCGCGGTAGCGGCATAACGTACGGATTGCAGACGACGATTCTCGTTAAAGGCATAAATACTGATGCCACCTAACTCCTCGTCACCTTTAACCCGCTCAATGTAGACGAAGTTGTTGCCATCTTTCGCCCATAAGCCTTGCTGGGTAGAGAGCAACGAGCCGCCGTACATCGCCTGCGCACGGTAGTTACGCGCCATCTGCTCGCCCTGCGGCGCGACCCATTCGCCAATCGCCATCGTCAGCAAGACCAGTGGAATGGCGGTTTTCATCACCGACAGCGCTACCTGCATACGGGTAAAACCAGAAGCCTGCATCACCACCAGTTCGCTGCGCTGCGCCAGCATCCCAAGACCAAGCAACGCCCCAAGCAGAGCCGCCATCGGGAAGAAGATTTGCACATCTTTCGGCACGCTCAGCAAGGTATACATTCCTGCGCCTAACGCGTCGTAACTCCCCTGCCCGGCTTTTTTCAGCTGATCGACAAACTTGATAATGCCCGACAGCGACACCAGCATGAACAGCGTCATCATGATGGTGGTGAAAATAGTTTTACCGATATAGCGGTCAAGTACGCCAAAAGGTTGCATCACACCGCTCCTTTACGCGAAAAACTGGCGCGCAGGCGGCGGACCGGCACGGTGTCCCAAAGGTTGAGAACAATCGCCAAAGCCAGATAAATCAGGTTAACGGTCCACATCCACAGCGTCGGGTCCAGCTTACCTTTACCGCCGTTCGATTTCAGGGAGGTCTGGATCAGGAAGAAAAGTAGATACAGCAGCATGGCTGGCAGCATCGACAGTACGCGTCCCTGACGTGGGTTAACCACGCTCAGCGGTACGACCATAAGTGCCATCATAAACACGGTGAATACCAACGTGATACGCCAGTTCAGTTCTGCGCGAGCACGATCGGTGTCAGTGTTCCACAATGTGCGCATGTCCATCTGGTCGGTATCGTTCGGGTCGAGCGCCACCGCCTGGTGACCAATGATCGCCTGATAATCCTGGAAGTCCGTAATGCGGAAATCACGTAACAGTGCAGTGCCTTCGAAGCGCGTTCCCTGGTTGAGAGTGACGACCTGGGAGCCGTCGCGCAGCTGGGTTAAATGTCCGGAATCGGCCACCACCACAGAAGGACGTGCATTACCTTTTGGTCGAATTTGTGCGAGGAACACATCTTTGAAATCGCTGCCGTCAACGCTTTCGATGAACAGCACCGAGCTGCCATTAGTCGCTTGCTGGAATTGCCCTTGCGCCAGCGCCGCCATGCCAGGGTTCGCTTTCGCTTCTGCTAACACTTCATCCTGATGACGCGATGACCACGGTCCCGCCCACATCACGTTAACCGCCGCGACGATTGCCGTGAATACCGCAAGGATCATTGCCGCTTTCACCAGAACCGCTTTGCTCAGGCCGCAGGCATGCATTACCGTAATTTCACTTTCGGTATACAGTTTGCCCAGCGTCATCAGCAGCCCGAGGAACAGGCTTAATGGCAGGATAAGCTGCGCCATTTCCGGCACGCCCAACCCGAGAAGGGAGAGCACCAGATTCGCCGGAATATCGCCGTCAACCGCTGCGCCGAGGATCCTCACTAACTTTTGACAGAAGAAGATCAAAAGCAAGATGAAGAGTATCGCCAGCTGGCTTTTGAGCGTCTCCCGCACCAGATATCTTATGATTATCACTTTAAATACGCCCGTAAAAACTCGTCTTTTGCAGGATTTTAGCTTGTTTCATGGCTTAAACGTCATTTATTCTCTTGAGTCGTCGAAATCGTCGCTAAGATAATTATACTCAACGGATTCACCTCTCAGATTTTGTTCTGACGTGCCAATGCCGTAATAACGTTAAGATTAACACGAAGTCATCGCAACAGCGGACATGAGTTACGAAAGCTTGCAATTCTATCTGTAGCCACCGCCGTTGTCTTTAAGATTCAGGAGCGTAGTGCATGGAGTTTAGTGTAAAAAGCGGTAGCCCGGAGAAACAGCGGAGTGCCTGCATCGTCGTGGGCGTCTTCGAACCACGTCGCCTTTCTCCGATTGCAGAACAGCTCGATAAAATCAGCGATGGGTACATCAGCGCCCTGCTACGTCGGGGCGAACTGGAAGGAAAACCGGGGCAGACACTGTTGCTGCACCATGTTCCGAATGTACTTTCCGAGCGAATTCTCCTTATTGGTTGCGGCAAAGAACGTGAGCTGGATGAGCGTCAGTACAAGCAGGTTATTCAGAAAACCATTAATACGCTGAATGATACTGGCTCGATGGAAGCGGTCTGCTTTCTGACTGAACTGCACGTTAAAGGCCGTAACAACTACTGGAAAGTGCGTCAGGCTGTCGAGACAGCAAAAGAGACGCTCTACAGTTTCGATCAGTTGAAAACGAATAAGAGCGAACCGCGTCGCCCGCTGCGTAAGATGGTGTTCAACGTGCCGACCCGCCGTGAACTGACCAGCGGTGAGCGCGCGATCCAGCACGGTCTGGCGATTGCCGCCGGGATAAAAGCAGCGAAAGATCTCGGTAATATGCCGCCGAATATCTGTAACGCCGCTTATCTCGCCTCTCAGGCGCGCCAGCTGGCTGACAGCTACAGCAAGAATGTCATCACCCGCGTTATCGGCGAACAGCAGATGAAAGAGCTGGGAATGCACTCTTATCTGGCGGTCGGTCAGGGTTCACAAAACGAATCGCTGATGTCGGTGATTGAGTACAGAGGCAACGCGTCGGAAGATGCACGCCCAATCGTGCTGGTGGGTAAAGGTTTAACCTTCGACTCCGGCGGTATCTCCATCAAGCCTTCAGAAGGCATGGATGAGATGAAGTACGATATGTGCGGCGCGGCGGCGGTTTACGGCGTGATGCGTATGGTCGCGGAGCTGCAACTGCCGATTAACGTTATCGGCGTGTTGGCAGGCTGCGAAAACATGCCTGGCGGACGAGCCTATCGTCCGGGCGATGTGTTAACCACCATGTCCGGTCAAACCGTTGAAGTGCTGAACACCGATGCCGAAGGCCGCCTGGTACTGTGCGACGTGTTAACTTACGTTGAACGTTTTGAGCCGGAAGCAGTGATTGACGTGGCGACGCTGACCGGTGCCTGCGTGATCGCGCTGGGTCATCATATTACTGGTCTGATGGCGAACCATAATCCGCTGGCCCATGAACTGATTGCCGCGTCTGAACAATCCGGTGACCGCGCATGGCGCTTACCGCTGGGTGACGAGTATCAGGAACAACTGGAGTCCAATTTTGCCGATATGGCGAACATTGGCGGTCGTCCTGGTGGGGCGATTACCGCAGGTTGCTTCCTGTCACGCTTTACCCGTAAGTATAACTGGGCTCACCTGGATATTGCAGGAACCGCCTGGCGTTCTGGTAAAGCAAAAGGCGCAACCGGTCGTCCGGTAGCGTTGCTGGCACAGTTCCTGTTAAACCGCGCTGGGTTTAACGGCGAAGAGTAAGTTTGCGTTTTACCCTCACCCTAACCCTCTCCCTAAGGGAGAGGGAACCGATCGAGCGCAATAGAAATTCATTGCTCATCTTTCAGGGTGAGGAATGCAGCAATATTTAAATCCACCACAAGAAGCCCCATATATGAAAAACGCAACGTTCTACCTTCTGGACAATGACACCACCGTCGATGGCTTAAGCGCCGTTGAGCAACTGGTGTGTGAAATTGCCGCAGAACGTTGGCGCAGCGGTAAGCGCGTACTCATCGCCTGTGAAGATGAAAAGCAGGCTTACCGGCTGGATGAAGCCCTGTGGGCGCGTCCGGCAGAAAGCTTTGTTCCGCATAATTTAGCGGGAGAAGGACCGCGCGGCGGTGCGCCGGTGGAGATCGCCTGGCCGCAAAAGCGTAGCAGCAGCCCGCGCGATATATTGATTAGTCTGCGAACAAGCTTTGCAGATTTTGCCACCGCTTTCACAGAAGTGGTAGACTTCGTTCCTTATGAAGATTCTCTGAAACAACTGGCGCGCGAACGCTATAAAGCCTACCGCGTGGCTGGTTTCAACCTGAATACGGCAACCTGGAAATAATGGAAAAGACATATAACCCACAAGATATCGAACAGCCGCTTTACGAGCACTGGGAAAAGCAGGGCTACTTTAAGCCTAATGGCGATGAAAGCCAGGAAAGTTTCTGCATCATGATCCCGCCGCCGAACGTCACCGGCAGTTTGCATATGGGTCACGCCTTCCAGCAAACCATCATGGATACCATGATCCGCTATCAGCGCATGCAGGGCAAAAACACCCTGTGGCAGGTCGGTACTGACCACGCCGGGATCGCTACCCAGATGGTCGTTGAGCGCAAGATTGCCGCAGAAGAAGGTAAAACCCGTCACGACTACGGCCGCGAAGCTTTCATCGACAAAATCTGGGAATGGAAAGCGGAATCTGGCGGCACCATTACCCGTCAGATGCGCCGTCTCGGCAACTCCGTAGACTGGGAGCGTGAACGCTTCACTATGGACGAAGGCCTGTCCAATGCGGTGAAAGAAGTTTTCGTTCGTCTGTATAAAGAAGACCTGATTTACCGTGGCAAACGCCTGGTAAACTGGGACCCGAAACTGCGTACCGCTATCTCTGACCTGGAAGTGGAAAACCGCGAATCGAAAGGTTCGATGTGGCACATCCGCTATCCGCTGGCTGACGGCGCGAAAACCGCAGACGGTAAAGATTATCTGGTGGTTGCGACTACCCGTCCGGAAACCCTGCTGGGCGATACCGGCGTGGCCGTTAACCCGGAAGATCCGCGTTACAAAGATCTGATTGGCAAATATGTCATTCTGCCGCTGGTTAACCGTCGTATTCCGATCGTTGGCGACGAACACGCCGACATGGAAAAAGGCACCGGCTGCGTGAAGATCACCCCGGCGCACGACTTTAACGACTATGAAGTGGGTAAACGTCACGCCCTGCCGATGATCAACATCCTGACCTTTGACGGTGATATCCGTGAAAGCGCCCAGGTGTTCGATACCAAAGGTAACGAATCTGACGTTTATTCCAGCGAAATCCCGGCAGAGTTCCAGAAACTCGAGCGTTTTGCCGCACGTAAAGCGGTCGTTGCTGCGGTTGACGCACTCGGCCTGCTGGAAGAAATTAAACCGCACGACCTGACCGTTCCTTACGGCGACCGTGGCGGCGTAGTTATCGAACCGATGCTGACCGACCAGTGGTACGTGCGTGCCGATGTCCTGGCGAAACCGGCGGTTGAAGCGGTTGAGAACGGCGACATTCAGTTCGTACCGAAGCAGTACGAAAACATGTACTTCTCCTGGATGCGCGATATTCAGGACTGGTGTATCTCTCGTCAGCTGTGGTGGGGTCACCGTATCCCGGCATGGTACGACGAAGCGGGTAACGTTTATGTTGGCCGCAACGAAGACGAAGTGCGTAAAGAAAATAACCTGAGCGCGGACGTCGCGCTGCGTCAGGACGAAGACGTTCTCGACACCTGGTTCTCCTCCGCGCTGTGGACCTTCTCCACGCTCGGCTGGCCGGAAAACACCGACGCACTGCGCCAGTTCCACCCAACCAGCGTGATGGTATCCGGCTTCGACATCATCTTCTTCTGGATTGCCCGCATGATCATGATGACCATGCACTTCATCAAAGATGAAAATGGCAAACCGCAGGTGCCGTTCCACACCGTTTACATGACCGGCCTGATTCGTGATGACGAAGGCCAGAAGATGTCCAAATCCAAGGGTAACGTGATTGACCCGCTGGATATGGTTGACGGTATTTCGCTACCGGAACTGCTGGAAAAACGTACCGGCAATATGATGCAGCCGCAGCTGGCGGACAAAATCCGTAAGCGCACCGAGAAGCAGTTCCCGAACGGCATTGAGCCGCACGGTACTGACGCGCTGCGCTTCACCCTGGCGGCGCTGGCTTCTACCGGTCGTGACATCAACTGGGATATGAAGCGTCTGGAAGGCTACCGTAACTTCTGTAACAAGCTGTGGAACGCCAGCCGCTTTGTGCTGATGAACACAGAAGGTCAGGATTGCGGCTTCAACGGCGGCGAAATGACGCTATCGCTGGCGGACCGCTGGATTCTGGCGGAGTTCAACCAGACCATCAAAGCGTACCGCGAAGCGCTGGACAGCTTCCGCTTCGATATCGCCGCAGGCATTTTGTATGAGTTCACCTGGAACCAGTTCTGTGACTGGTATCTGGAGCTGACCAAGCCGGTAATGAACGGTGGCACCGAAGCCGAACTGCGCGGTACTCGCCATACGCTGGTGACTGTACTGGAAGGTCTGCTGCGCCTCGCGCATCCGATCATTCCGTTCATCACCGAAACCATCTGGCAGCGTGTGAAAGTACTTTGCGGTATCACTGCCGACACCATCATGCTGCAGCCATTCCCGCAGTATGATGCATCTCAGGTTGATGAAGCCGCACTGGCCGACACCGAGTGGCTGAAACAGGCGATCGTTGCTGTACGTAACATCCGTGCAGAAATGAACATCGCGCCGGGCAAACCGCTGGAGCTGTTGCTTCGTGGTTGCAGCGCGGATGCAGAGCGTCGCGTAAATGAAAACCGTGGCTTCCTGCAAACGCTGGCGCGTCTGGAAAGCATCACCGTGCTGCCTGCCGATGACAAAGGTCCGGTTTCCGTTACCAAGATCATCGACGGCGCAGAGCTGCTGATCCCGATGGCTGGCCTCATCAACAAAGAAGATGAGCTGGCGCGCCTGGCGAAAGAAGTGGCGAAGATCGAAGGTGAAATCAGCCGCATCGAGAACAAGCTGGCAAATGAAGGCTTTGTCGCCCGCGCACCGGAAGCGGTTATCGCGAAAGAGCGTGAGAAGCTGGAAGGTTATGCAGAAGCGAAAGCCAAGCTGATTGAACAGCAGGCTGTTATCGCCGCACTGTAATCAACACAGTGATGAAAACGAAGGCCGGAGCATGCTCCGGCCTTTTTTATCTCTTACAGAAATGGTAAAGAAGGCATAACTCCCCGAGAAATACTGGCTAAGAAGCCTTTATCTGGTTGTTCTTCTTTATTGATTAAAGGAAGGTCATCCAAATCGCCCAGCAAATACGTATTTTTTGCCTGCCAGTCAATCATCCATATTTTCAGCAGTGGATAAGCCAGACCGCCCGTAATCCCGGATATCACCACCAACGCACACATGCGATAAAGCATACCGTGGTACGTTAAAGTTGAGCGAAAACGAATACGCCCATCATTCAGTGACAGGTTGCTCATAAAATGGTTTCGCAACGACACCGTTAAATAACTGGTGCTAACAGCAATCCCAAAATAATAGATTAACTGCGCGATTATCATTTTACGCTGCATTTCCATAAATTGCTGTAAATTCTCAATATCATCATTTGCATACACAGAACTATCATACGCATTTAATATTTGATCGAAGATAATATAACCAGCAACAGTGAGAAAAGGCAATAAAGCTAAAAATGCGAGAATGGCATATTTTATACAATACGTAGTATCTAGTTTCACCTTGAAACGATGTATACCGAAACTGGTATTGCTCCAGAGAAAACTCATTACCAGACTATATAAAGTACCATTAAAAATACCAATGGAAACAATACCAACTATTGCCATCAGAACCATGGATATAATAACACTACTTGAACTATTGGCAGGTAGCATCTTTGTCGAGATAAAGAAAACAGTCCCCATCCCAATGGCCATTAAAATCGGCAAGAAAAAGGTCACCCACCAGAACCCTTTCATAGAGCAATTAAAACTAAATCTTACGCCGTTGAGACTGGTCATTAAGGCCTGATGACGCAGTCCTTTTGCTGCCATAAATATAAGCAAAACCAACAGTAATAAAGTCAAAACACAACCAACAAGCGGCATATCTGCTGACACTGTCATTAAGATTGCGAAATAGAAAAAAACAAAAACAAGACAACTAACAAAAACATTCCCACCGGTAATTCCATAAGAAAATCGTTGTCCGTTAACTTCCATATTAGCATAAAGATAACGCTTACATTTCATTAATGCCCATGGTAAATAGATACCTAGCGTTATAATCGTTAACAACACATTCACCACGCAAATAAGAAAATATCTCTCACCTGTACCATGAAAAACAAACGAATGGGACGGAACATCCATTTCATTAATAACTTGAGCCATAAAAATTCCCTGAATTAAAAAATCCATTGATATAACTTATATATACAGACAGTAAAATGTTCTGCCACGTTACAATACTCTTATCAGTAATAGGCTGGCAAAAACTTTATTACTTTATAAGTCGCTTGCGTACGTAAGAAGAGAGTGGTATTAAACAAATGTATAATTACTTTATTTTTATTGGGTTAAACTATGAATAACATTGCGCCGCAATCACCTGTAATGCGTCGCCTGACGCTGCAGGATAATCCTGCTATCGCCCGCGTCATTCGTCAGGTATCCGCCGAATACGGTCTTACCGCTGATAAAGGCTACACCGTCGCCGATCCGAATCTTGACGAGCTGTATCAAGTGTATAGTCAGCCGGGTCATGCATATTGGGTGGTTGAGTACGAGGGTGAAGTGGTCGGCGGCGGTGGGATTGCGCCATTAGCAGGTAGTGAATCGGACATTTGCGAACTGCAAAAGATGTATTTTCTTCCGGCTATTCGCGGTAAAGGGCTGGCAAAAAAACTGGCCTTAATGGCGATGGAGCAGGCGCGAGAAATGGGTTTCAAACGCTGCTATCTGGAAACGACCGCTTTTTTGAAAGAAGCGATTGGTTTATATGAACATTTAGGTTTTCAACATATCGACTATGCACTTGGCTGCACGGGCCATGTTGATTGTGAAGTGCGGATGTTGCGCGAACTCTGAAAAAATGCCCGCTAGTATGTGCTATCGGGCATTTTAATCAATTAATTAGTGGCGAACCCCGTCATCGTCTTCATCGACAAAATCTTCATCGTCGCCATCTTCGCCGTTAGGATCTTCAAAGTAAGTGCCCCAACCGTCGTACTCAACGTCAAATTTCTCCGCCAGCGTCATCAGTTGTTCAACCTGGGCATCGATCAGATCGGCATTCAACGCGCACTCGCTGAGGATGTCGCAGCAAATCACGATATCACCATCTTCAACTTCCAGCTCTTCTGGATCGGTCACTTCGTAACCGAGTTTAAACGCTTCAACTGCCGCTTTTTCCAGAGTTTCCAGATCGTCTGCGGAAAGATGGTGTTCGATGGTGTACAGCGCGTCCGGATCGCTGCCATCTTCCAGTAATTCTTCAATAATCAAACGTGTTTCTTCACGCTGTTCTTCCAGTTGTTCCGGGTTTGCCATGGCTCATTCCTCTTAATGTCCTGCCGATACTCTTATTGTCACACACCACTGACATTGCCTCCACCTTTGTGATAAAGATTTATGCTTTAGACTTGCAAATGAATAATCATCCATATAAATTGAATTTTAATTCATTGAGGCGTTAGCCACAGGAGGGATCTATGTCCGGGTTTTATCATAAGCATTTCCTGAAATTACTCGATTTCACGCCAGCTGAACTTAACAGCCTGCTGCAGTTAGCCGCGAAGCTGAAAGCCGATAAGAAAAGCGGTAAAGAAGAAGCCAAACTCACTGGTAAAAACATCGCGCTCATCTTCGAAAAAGACTCGACCCGTACCCGATGCTCTTTCGAAGTTGCCGCATATGACCAGGGTGCTCGCGTTACTTATCTCGGCCCAAGCGGTAGTCAGATTGGTCATAAAGAGTCGATTAAAGACACTGCCCGCGTGCTTGGTCGCATGTATGACGGTATTCAGTATCGCGGCTATGGTCAGGAGATTGTCGAAACACTGGCGGAATACGCTGGCGTGCCGGTATGGAACGGCCTGACCAATGAGTTTCACCCCACGCAGTTGCTGGCGGATCTCCTCACCATGCAGGAGCATTTACCCGGTAAAGCATTCAACGAAATGACGCTGGTCTATGCAGGTGACGCACGTAACAACATGGGCAATTCGATGCTCGAAGCTGCGGCGCTTACCGGTCTGGATTTGCGTCTGGTCGCGCCACAGGCATGCTGGCCAGAAGCTGCGCTGGTTACGGAATGCCGCGCCCTGGCACAACAAAATGGCGGGAATATTACGCTGACGGAAGATGTAGCTAAAGGAGTTGAAGGTGCTGACTTTATCTATACCGATGTATGGGTGTCGATGGGTGAAGCAAAAGAAAAATGGGCTGAACGCATTGCATTACTGCGTGATTATCAGGTGAACAGCAAGATGATGCAGTTGACCGGTAACCCGGAGGTCAAATTCCTCCACTGCCTGCCCGCGTTTCATGACGACCAGACGACGCTTGGTAAGAAAATGGCGGAAGAGTTTGGCCTACATGGCGGAATGGAAGTGACTGATGAGGTCTTCGAATCTGCCGCCAGCATTGTTTTTGATCAGGCGGAAAACCGCATGCATACCATCAAAGCGGTGATGGTCGCGACGCTCAGTAAATTAAATAATTAATATCTCTATAAAGATGCCGGGAAATACAAAAACATCCCGGCATCACATTATTTTATGCAGTGATAGTTTTTTCTTCCAGCCAAATTTTTCTATTGCTATACGTAAATTTTCCGGAGGATTTAGTGTATTTAAACGCTGTTGGTCAATATATGGCGATACATTAACCTTCGATTTAAAGATAGTTGCATCATTCTAAATCTAAGTTTGAATTCATTATTCAGTTTTTCTTTGATAACATTATCTGGTTGATTCTTCAAAATTTCCTTATTAGATTCCTCATCATTTAAATCATATTTTATATTATCAAAATAATTTTTTTCGCCCTCATAACTCTTAAGTAACCGAGGAAAGTACCAGTTAATCATCTCAGTGTTTTTCATAAAAAAATCATTCAAAAAAATATCATTAACTAAAATGCTGACAGGTACTTTATTAAATAGTGACTCAACATTATTAAATATCCTTTGTATTAAATATGATTTTTCTCGATTGCTTAAGTTAAAATCATTGACATATACAACCAACTTTTTCCAAATCAACTCCTGTAATTCAGGGCTATTTTTATAGGGTTCTTTATCGAGATTGAAAAATAATGTCTCAGCTACTTTAGACTGATCGCAGAGAAAATTAATATGATTTATTACGGAGCATGCATGCTCTATCTTTGCAGAATCATCAAAATATTGCATGCTTTTATTAAAACACCACTCCAGTATTTTTACATCATTATTATATGGCAATTCTAAAAAAGTCACCAACATCGAATGGATGACCGGTGTAAGGTTAACCTTTGCATCATCTAAGGAATCAATAAGAATATGAGACAGGTTAATCATGATGTCATTAATTTCATTGTTACCTTCTTTGTCATTATCAATTCCGTGATAATTTAATTCGTAGAGCTTATCTATTTCTTCAAGCATACCATTTTCGCCCAGTAAGTATGAAATCGATTCATCACATACATGAGGCATTAATAGCAGATGTTCGTTCCTTATTGCTAATAAGGCTTTATTCAATGCTTATTCTAATAAATCCGTAATCGTAGAATCAACTGAACCTTTACAACTCACCTGCGAGTTATTTAAGTCCTGCGAGTTATTTAACTCCTGAGAATCATTTAAATCCTGCGAATTATTTAACTCCTGCGAATTATTTAACTCCTGTATATTATTTAACTTCTGTAGATTATTTAACTTCTGTAAATTATTTAACTTCTGATGATTATTTAACTTCTGTAAATTATTTAACTTCTGATGATTATTTAATAGACGCGCTATTTCCTTGTTAGCTTCGCGTTGGTAACACGCCAGAACCTTGTTAGTAATCAGGTGTAATGAACTATCATCTTTTCTTTCAAAAGACTTCCCTTCATAACGATTAGTCGAACCATCAGATTGTTTAAATATAATGACTGTATGTCCTTCACGAATCCCTTTAGCAGAAGCTGAGGCAAGTGTAATTTCTATCTTCACCTTAGATAAATCCGCTCGCTCCCCTTCAGGATTATTCATGTAAAACTTCATTTTTTCATTGCCATCAGTATCTTTAGAATAAGATGAGGACTCAATATGAGCCATCATATTTCTACCCGCTTCGTTGGAGCGTTTGCTAAAATCCACATAACCTAGGGTAAATATCTTTGCCAAAAACTCTAAAAATGCTCCAGGAGAAAGAATATTCCTTCTGCTATCCTGCCCCCCGGCAATACGGGCAAAATCATTCATTCCAACACGCCAGGTATTTAAAACTTCACTTTTTTGTTTAAAATTGTCGGCTAATGTAATGTGTTGAGAATAATTCAAATCTGATATTTTGCTCATGACGAACTCCTTGAGTTAATAAGAACGTCTAAGCATTACAAATTTTACTCACAAAAAAATATCAAAAAACGCTCTTTTCACAAACTCGCCGTAAACCTGGAGTTATTTACGGCGAAAAGTCATCACGCCATCAGCATCTTCACTACTGCTTTGCGAACCCGGGCTGGCGCGCCCACTGCGCACAGCGGTTTATGCACTTCCCCCGGATAAAACACAACAAAATCACCTTCATTAAGGATAACTGTTTTCTCATCAACGCCTTCCGGCAAAAATGCGATGTCTTTATCAGCTAACCAGTCGGTATCCGGCGTGCCTGCAGGTTGCGTGCTGAAGGTCATGCCTTCCTGACCTTTTAACACAATCTGAATGTCGAGATAGCGGGCATGGTACTCCGCACGGCGAGCTTCGTACGGCTCGGTCATATCTTCCGAGATAAGATAAAACAGACGATTGCCTTCGATATCGTGCTTGCCCTTGGGCGTTTCTGCCGTAACGTTTGCTTTGATATGCTCAATCGCCTGGCATAACTCTTGGGGTAGCCACGGCTGAAGATTATGAATATTTCCGATGATCATCTTTTCCACTCCTTAATTAAAACAATGTTTCATTTCTATCGTTATACGAAAAGATGATCAATTCCGCCAGCCTTAACGCGTGAATTATTGTCTTATCACAACTTATCGGCAGGCGCGTTCCCGCCTTTCGGATCAAGGCCAGCATCACTCCTTGAGAAGAGTTTTTATCGCTTCCCCCGCCAGGGCAGCTGTTGCACAGAGTTGTTCGATGGAGTGCCCCTCCCGTGCCTTCGCAGAAAGCCCTGACATCACGGTACTCATAAAATCAGTCACACATTGTGCGCTTTGTGGATGCCGCCTGGCGATATAGTCATAAATGGTCGTTTCTGCGGCGTGATAATATTGAATGGCAATATCACGCGCTTGTGGATCATGACTATGAATACCTTCAAGAACCATACAGCCAGCGCAGCCGCCGTTTTGGCTATATCTGCGCGCCGCTTCTTTTAATACCTCAACCAGGCACTCGCCTACCGGACGATCATCACGAAGAATATCGGCAAGCGGAATAGCTTCCGTACCGACATATTCATTGAGTACACGGCTAAATAACCCAGCCTTACTGCCAAAAGCCGCGTAGAGGCTCGGGGGGTTAATACCAAGATAATCAGTAACTTCAGAGACACTTACTGCATCGAAACCTTTTTGGTGAAAAAGCACTTTTGCCGCAGAGACTGCCTGCTCAGGAGCGAAACGTCTGGGACGACCTGGAACGCGAGATTGTTTTTTAGTGACCATTACAAAACTTGTTGACAGAAAGTTAAAACAGTTTTGTAATGCATGTTACATAATAAATCAAGGAGTCCTTATGGGCGCTTTTACCGGTAAGACAGTTCTCATCCTCGGTGGCAGTCGTGGAATCGGTGCCGCTATCGTACGTCGTTTCGTCACCGATGGGGCCAATGTACGATTCACCTATGCGGGGTCGAAAGATGCCGCTGAACGTCTGGCACAAGAGACTGGAGCGACAGCAGTATTCACAGATAGTGCTGACAGAGACGCTGTTATTGATGTCGTTCGTAAGAGCGGCGCATTGGATATCCTGGTGGTAAATGCAGGTATTGGCGTCTTTGGCGATGCCCTGGAATTAAATGCCGACGATATTGATCGCCTTTTCAAAATCAATATTCATGCTCCTTATCATGCCTCTGTTGAAGCCGCCCGGCAGATGCCCGAAGGCGGGCGCATCTTAATCATCGGCTCCGTGAATGGCGATCGTATGCCTGTTGCAGGCATGGCTGCTTATGCCGCCAGTAAATCTGCCCTGCAAGGCATGGCGCGCGGGCTGGCCCGTGATTTTGGACCGCGAGGGATCACCATCAACGTCGTCCAGCCAGGACCAATTGATACCGACGCTAATCCCGCCAACGGGCCAATGCGCGATATGTTGCATAGTTTTATGGCCATCAAAAGACATGGGCAACCGGAAGAGGTCGCTGGTATGGTCGCATGGTTAGCAGGGCCAGAAGCCAGTTTTGTTACCGGCGCGATGCATACCATTGATGGCGCGTTTGGCGCATAACCGACTACGCTCAATTAAGCCCAGCCATTATCCATGATGTCTGGGTTTTGTTTACTAACGTCGTCCCCCTAAAAGCGGCTCCCGGTAAATATAAATCTTCTGTTCATGTCGTAAATCTTGAGGATAACCAAATGGTAGAAAGAACCGCTGTTTTCCCTGCTGGCCGACATTCACTTTATGCTGAGCATCGTTATTCTGCGGCTATTCGTTCCGGCGATTTGCTGTTTGTTTCCGGGCAAGTAGGAAGTCGAGAGGACGGAACACCAGAACCCGATTTTCAGCAACAAGTCAGACTGGCCTTTGATAATTTGCATGCGACCCTGGCAGCTGCGGGATGCACTTTTGACGATATCATTGATGTTACGAGCTTTCATACCGATCCGGAAAAACAATTTGAAGACATCATGACGGTGAAAAATGAAATATTTAGCGCCCCACCTTATCCAAACTGGACGGCGGTGGGTGTTACCTGGCTGGCAGGCTTTGATTTTGAAATTAAAGTGATAGCGCGTATCCCTGAGCTATAAGCAATAGTGTTAGCCGTTCGTTTTCACCCTCCGCCCTATAAGTCGGATGAATGGAATAAAATGCATTTCTGATTGCGTGAAAATGAAAAAGAAAAAAGCAGGAAATGTCTGCAATTATTGATACCGAACGACACTTCCCCTCCAGAATCATAGAAAATAAAAATGCATATATTTTGACTTTTAATTCAAATAAACCGTTTGCGCTGACAAAATATTGCATCAAATGCTTGCACCGCTTCTGGCTATGAGTATAATGCCGGACAATTTGCCGGGAGGATGTATGGTTCAGTGTGTTCGACATTTTGTCTTACCGCGTCTGAAAAAAGACGCTGGCCTGCCGTTTTTCTTCCCGTTGATCACCCATTCCCAGCCCCTCAATCGAGGGGCTTTTTTTTGCCCAGGCGTCAGGAGATAAAAGATGGCTAATCCGCTATATCAGAAACATATCATTTCCATAAACGACCTTAGTCGCGATGACCTTAATCTGGTGCTGGCGACAGCGGCGAAACTGAAAGCAAACCCGCAACCAGAGCTGTTGAAGCACAAAGTCATTGCCAGCTGTTTCTTCGAAGCCTCTACCCGTACCCGCCTCTCTTTCGAAACTTCCATGCACCGCCTGGGTGCCAGCGTGGTGGGCTTCTCCGACAGCGCCAATACATCACTGGGTAAAAAAGGCGAAACGCTGGCCGATACCATTTCGGTTATCAGCACTTACGTCGATGCGATAGTGATGCGTCATCCGCAGGAAGGGGCGGCGCGCCTGGCCACCGAATTTTCTGGCAATGTACCGGTACTGAATGCCGGTGATGGCTCCAACCAACATCCGACGCAAACCTTGCTGGACTTATTCACCATTCAGGAAACCCAGGGGCGTCTGGACAATCTCCACGTCGCAATGGTTGGTGACCTGAAATATGGCCGCACCGTTCACTCCCTGACTCAGGCGTTAGCGAAGTTCGACGGCAACCGTTTTTACTTCATCGCGCCGGACGCGCTGGCAATGCCGCAATACATCCTTGATATGCTCGATGAAAAAGGGATCGCCTGGAGTCTGCACAGCTCTATTGAAGAAGTGATGGCGGAAGTAGACATCCTGTACATGACCCGCGTGCAAAAAGAGCGTCTGGACCCGTCCGAGTACGCCAACGTGAAAGCGCAGTTTGTTCTTCGCGCCAGCGATCTCCACAACGCCAAAGCCAATATGAAAGTGCTGCATCCGCTGCCGCGTGTTGATGAGATTGCGACGGATGTGGATAAAACGCCTCACGCCTGGTACTTCCAGCAAGCAGGCAACGGGATTTTCGCTCGCCAGGCGTTACTGGCACTGGTTCTGAATCGCGATCTGGTACTGTAAGGGGAAATAGAGATGACACACGATAATAAATTACAGGTTGAAGCTATTAAACGCGGCACGGTAATTGACCATATCCCCGCCCAGATCGGTTTTAAGCTGTTGAGTCTGTTCAAGCTGACCGAAACGGATCAGCGGATCACCATTGGTCTGAACCTGCCTTCTGGCGAGATGGGCCGCAAAGATCTGATCAAAATCGAAAATACCTTTTTGAGTGAAGATCAGGTAGATCAACTGGCATTGTATGCACCGCAAGCCACGGTTAACCGTATCGACAACTATGAAGTGGTTGGCAAATCGCGCCCCAGTCTGCCGGAGCGCATCGACAATGTGCTGGTCTGCCCGAACAGCAACTGTATCAGCCATGCCGAACCGGTTTCTTCCAGCTTTGCCGTGCGAAAACGCGCCAATGACATCGCGCTCAAATGCAAATACTGTGAAAAAGAGTTTTCCCATAATGTGGTGCTGGCCAATTAATTGCGGTTGGTAATAAAAGTCTGGCTCCCTATAATGAGCCAGACTTTTTACCGCTGTAATAAAGGAGAAATCATGAGCAAAACTATCGCGACGGAAAATGCACCGGCAGCTATCGGTCCTTACGTACAGGGCGTTGATCTGGGCAATATGATCATCACCTCCGGTCAGATCCCGGTAAATCCGAAAACGGGCGAAGTACCGGCAGACGTCGCTGCACAGGCACGTCAGTCGCTGGATAACGTAAAAGCGATCGTCGAAGCCGCAGGCCTGAAAGTGGGCGACATCGTTAAAACCACCGTGTTTGTGAAAGATCTGAACGACTTCGCAACCGTTAATGCTACCTACGAAGCCTTCTTCACCGAACACAATGCCACCTTCCCGGCACGTTCTTGCGTTGAAGTTGCCCGTCTGCCGAAAGACGTGAAGATTGAGATCGAAGCGATCGCTGTTCGTCGCTAATCTTGACGGAAATCCGGGCTATCATGCCCGGATTAAGTCTGATGACAAAAGCAAAATCGCCTGATGCGCTACGCTTATCTGGCCTAAGTGATTCCTGCAATTTATTGAATTTGTAGGCCGGATTGGGCGTTTACGCCGCATCCGGCATGAACAAAGCTCACTTTGTCTGCAATCTGAATCCGGGCCACCATGCCCAGTTTATTCTTTACTGCCAGCCGTAACGACGGCTATAGACCCCTTTCACCAACTGGGTTAACGTCATATACCCTGCCAGAATCGCAACCAGCCACGGGAAATAGCTTAACGGCAGCGCCTGCAGCTGCAGATAACTGGCCAGCGGTGAAAACGGCAATGCGATCCCGACAATCATCACGATCACGGTCATGATCATTAACGGCCACGATGCACAGCTCTGAATAAACGGTACACGACGGGTACGGATCATATGCACAATCAGCGTTTGCGACAGTAAGCCCACCACAAACCAGCCCGACTGGAACAGCGTTTGCGTTTCCGGCGTGTTGGCATGGAATACCCACCACATCAGGCAAAACGTCAGAATATCGAAGATCGAGCTGATCGGTCCGAAGAAGATCATAAAGCGCCCCAGATCCGCCGGATTCCAACGCTGCGGCTTTTGAATTTGCTCGTCGTCGACGTTATCAAACGGGATCGCCACCTGTGACACATCGTACAGCAAGTTCTGAATAAGCAAGTGTAACGGCAACATCGGCAGGAAGGGCAAGAAAGCACTCGCCACCAGCACGCTGAACACATTACCGAAGTTAGAACTCGCCGTCATTTTGATGTATTTCAGCATGTTGGCGAAAGTGCGACGTCCCTCAATAACCCCCTCTTCCAGCACCATCAGGCTTTTTTCCAGCAGGATGATATCAGCCGCTTCACGGGCAATATCTACCGCGCCGTCCACAGAAATGCCGATATCCGCAGCGCGTAAGGCGGGCGCATCATTAATACCATCGCCCATAAAGCCAACCACATGCCCTTCGCGCTTCAGTAAGGTCACAATGCGTTCTTTATGCATCGGCGTCAGGCGGGCAAACAGCGTGGTGCGCTGTGCGAGATTTGCCAGTTCATCGTCAGATAGCGTTTCAATATCACTACCAATGACCACCTCTCCCGCATCCAGCCCCACTTCATGGCACACTTTCGCTGCAACTAACTCACTGTCGCCAGTAAGGATTTTTACGGTAATTCCACTCGCTTTTAATGCCTTCAGTGCCGGAGCGGTTGTCTCTTTTGGCGGATCAAGGAAAGCAATATATCCTTCGAGGATCAGGTCGGATTCATCCGCCCGCTGGTAATCTCCTTCACGCGCTGGCAGGTATTTCGTCGCCACCGCAACCACGCGCAGCCCCTGACGATTCAGCGTATCAGTAACCCGCTTAATCTTACGCAGCATGATGTCATCGAGCGGCACAATCTCGCCATTGTGACGCACCTGCGAACACACATTGAGGATTTCCTGCAATGCACCTTTGCAAACCAGCTGATGGTGTTCGGTATTTTCTGCCACTACCACCGACATCCGACGACGCTCGAAATCAAACGGAATCTCATCAATTTTTTGCCAACGGCTGGCCAGCGAACGCGCTGACTCTTCATCCGTACCTTCGAGCACCGCGGTATCAAGCAGGTTTTTAAGTCCGGTCTGGTAATGACTGTTCAACCACGCGCTATGCAGCACGCGTTCGCTGGTTTTACCGGAGATATCGGTATGATTCTCCAGCACAATTTTGTCCTGCGTCAGGGTGCCGGTTTTATCAGTGCACAGAATATCCATTGCGCCAAAGTTCTGAATGGCATCCAGATGTTTGACGATCACTTTCTGTTTCGACAGCTTTACTGCGCCGCGCGCCAGCGTCGAGGTAACAATCATCGGCAACATTTCCGGCGTTAAGCCTACCGCGACCGAAAGCGCAAACAGTGCCGCTTCCCACCAGTCGCCTTTGGTGTAACCGTTGATAAGCAACACCACCGGAGCCATCACCAGCATAAAGCGAATCAGCAGCATACTGACGCGGCTGATCCCTTGCTGAAAGGCATTCGGCTCGCTTTCCTGCTCACTAACACGCCCCGCCAGTTGACCAAACCAGGTGTTGGCCCCTGTGGCAATCACCATTGCTTGTGCCGTACCGCTCACCACGGTGGTGCCCATAAAACACAGGGTGTCGCACTCCAGCGGATTGCTGTGCTCCGGCTGGCGAGTAGTAGCGGCTTTTTCCACGGGCAGAGACTCACCGGTTAACGACGCCTGAGCGACGAACAGATCCCGCGCCTGCAAGATACGTAAATCTGCCGGGATCATATCCCCTGCCGCCAGTTTTATAATATCGCCGGGCACCAGCTGGTCGATCGGGATCTCCAGCCAGCCATTTTCGCCTTTGTCGTTAATTACGCGCAGCACCGTCGCAGTATTGCTGACCATCGCTTTCAGGGCATCTGCCGCTTTAGTGGAACGTGCTTCCTGAATAAAGTTCAGCAACGTAGAAATAGCGACCATTAGCGCGATAACGCCCGCGGCAAATAAATCTTCCGTGGCGTAAGAAATAGCGCCGAGAATGGTGAGTAAAATATTAAAGGGGTTACGATAGCAGACCCATAAATGTACCCACCACGGCGACGGTTGTTGTGCGGGTAATTTATTTTCACCATGTTGTTCGCGGGCAGATTCCACTTCCGCCTGATTTAATCCTTCCGGATGGGTGTCGAACGTTTTCCACAATTCTTCTTCAGGCATTACCGCCATTTTCAGGCAATGCGCACTTAAGGACGGCGGGACCGCCGTATTCACTGTCTGCTGCGCGCCAGGCAATGGATCACGATGAACCAGACGGGAAGGTAAATGGCGAATGAGCCGGGTAAAAATTTCTTTAAACATAAGGAGTCCCTCCGCACTGTCTGAAACAGTACAGAAATGTCTTCAGGCGTGGCGAAGCCTTACCTGAAGGTAATAAAGCTGAGCAGGGACGTTAAAACGTCACGGCCTTACGCATCCGGTAACGCCGTGAAAAGACGGGCTTACCGGAAAAGTTTTAATCTCCGTCGAGGGAGAGGCGTGGGATCAGGTTCCATATAACCTCCGGTAAGTGAAAAAAGCGCCGCAAATAATAAGGAGAATCCAATAATATTCGTAGCATTTATGGCGATATAATACCTGCTGGCAACTAAACCAACGATAAACCAGACTTTACCCATTGCTGAATGCACGGGTAAAGTTAGGCTCAAATAATTAAACAACACGTTACGGGACAACAGGATGCAAAATCGGCTGACCATCAAAGACATCGCGCGCTTAAGCGGCGTGGGGAAATCTACGGTTTCCCGGGTGCTGAATAACGAAAGCGGCGTGAGCCAGCGCACGCGCGAGCGTGTTGAAGCAGTGATGAATCAGCATGGATTTTCCCCTTCCCGCTCTGCGCGCGCTATGCGTGGGCAAAGCGATAAAGTGGTCGCCATCATTGTTACCCGTCTGGATTCGTTGTCAGAAAATCTCGCCGTTCAAACCATGCTGCCAGCGTTCTATGAACAAGGTTACGACCCAATCATGATGGAAAGTCAGTTTTCCCCGCAATTAGTTGCCGAACATTTGGGGGTCCTGAAACGGCGTAATATCGACGGCGTAGTGCTGTTCGGTTTTACCGGCATAACAGAAGAAATGTTAGCCCACTGGCAGTCATCGCTGGTTCTGCTGGCGCGTGACGCAAAAGGCTTTGCTTCGGTCTGTTATGACGACGAAGGGGCAATCAAGATCCTGATGCAACGGCTGTATGACCAGGGGCATCGTAATATCAGTTATCTCGGCGTGCCGCATAGTGACGTGACGACCGGGAAGCGACGTCACGAAGCCTACCTGGCGTTCTGCAAAGCGCATAAACTGCATCCCGTTGCCGCTCTGCCAGGCCTTGCTATGAAGCAAGGCTATGAGAACGTAGCAAAAGTGATTACGCCTGAAACTACCGCCTTACTGTGCGCAACCGACACGCTGGCACTTGGCGCAAGTAAATACCTGCAAGAGCAACGCATCGACACCTTGCAACTGGCGAGCGTCGGTAATACGCCATTAATGAAATTCCTCCATCCGGAGATCGTCACCGTAGATCCTGGTTACGCCGAAGCTGGACGCCAGGCGGCCTGCCAATTGATCGCACAGGTAACCGGGCGCAGCGAACCGCAACAAATCATCATCCCCGCCACCCTGTCCTGATCGTTTCCTGAACGATAAATTGTGATCTTCGCTGCGTTTCGGGAACGTTCCCGTTTTTAAATTTTTCCGCGCAATATATTCTGCAGCCAACCAAAAATGTCATCTGCCATGGGGCTTTATGATGAGCAAAATAAACCAAACGGATATCGATCGGTTGATTGAACTGGTCGGCGGGCGCGGCAATATTGCGACGGTGAGCCACTGTATTACTCGCCTGCGCTTTGTCCTCAACCAACCGGCCAATGCCAGACCGAAAGAAATTGAGCAACTCCCCATGGTGAAAGGCTGTTTCACCAATGCCGGGCAATTTCAGGTGGTGATTGGCACCAACGTGGGTGATTACTATCAAGCACTAATAGCGTCAACCGGACAGGCGCAGGTTGATAAAGAGCAGGTAAAAAAAGCCGCCCGGCAGAATATGAAATGGCATGAGCAGTTGATCTCTCATTTCGCGGAGATCTTCTTCCCGTTGCTGCCCGCGTTGATTAGCGGCGGTTTGATCCTCGGTTTTCGCAATGTGATCGGCGATTTGCCCATGAGCAACGGTCAGACGCTGGCGCAAATGTACCCTTCCCTGCAAACGATCTACGATTTTCTGTGGTTGATCGGTGAAGCGATCTTCTTCTACCTGCCGGTCGGGATTTGCTGGTCAGCGGTGAAAAAAATGGGCGGCACGCCGATCCTTGGTATCGTGCTTGGCGTGACACTGGTTTCCCCCCAGCTGATGAACGCTTATCTGCTCGGGCAGCAGCTGCCGGAAGTGTGGGACTTTGGCATGTTCAGCATCGCCAAAGTGGGCTATCAGGCGCAGGTGATCCCGGCACTGTTAGCCGGGCTGGCGCTGGGCGTTATTGAAACTCGCCTTAAACGCATCGTACCGGATTACCTCTATCTGGTGGTGGTGCCCGTCTGTTCGCTGATCCTCGCGGTGTTCCTCGCCCATGCGCTGATTGGTCCGTTTGGTCGCATGATTGGCGATGGCGTTGCCTTTGCGGTACGTCACCTGATGACCGGCAGCTTTGCTCCGATTGGCGCGGCATTGTTTGGCTTCCTGTACGCCCCGCTGGTGATCACCGGTGTACACCAGACCACGCTTGCTATTGATTTGCAGATGATTCAAAGCATGGGTGGTACGCCAGTGTGGCCGCTGATTGCGCTGTCGAATATCGCTCAGGGCTCCGCCGTGATAGGCATTATCATTTCCAGCCGCAAGCACAATGAACGCGAGATCTCCGTGCCTGCCGCTATCTCCGCCTGGCTTGGAGTCACTGAGCCTGCTATGTACGGCATCAACCTGAAATATCGCTTCCCGATGCTGTGCGCGATGATTGGTTCTGGTCTGGCAGGATTGCTATGCGGCCTGAACGGCGTTATGGCGAATGGCATCGGCGTAGGCGGCCTGCCGGGAATTCTCTCGATTCAACCGAGCTACTGGCAGGTGTTTGCGCTGGCAATGGCTATCGCCATCATCATCCCGATTGTACTCACCTCGTTTATCTATCAGCGGAAATACCGCCTGGGCACGCTGGACATTGTTTAATTTTCTTCGGGGCGCAATTGCGCCCCCTCGCATTTGCAGGAATAACGTAATGACTAATCTTCCCCACTGGTGGCAAAACGGCGTTATCTACCAGATTTATCCAAAGAGTTTTCAGGACACCACGGGTAGCGGCACCGGCGATTTACGTGGCGTTATCCAGCGCCTGGACTATCTGCATAAACTGGGCGTTGATGCCATCTGGCTAACCCCCTTTTATGTCTCTCCCCAGGTTGATAACGGTTACGACGTAGCGAACTATACGGCTATTGATCCCACCTACGGCACGCTGGACGATTTTGACGAACTGGTGACACAGGCAAAATCGCGCGGGATTCGTATCATTCTCGATATGGTGTTTAACCATACCTCTACCCAACATGCCTGGTTTCGCGAGGCGCTGAACAAAGCAAGCCCTTACCGCCAGTTTTATATCTGGCGCGATGGCGAACCAGAAACGCCACCGAACAACTGGCGTTCAAAATTTGGCGGTAGTGCGTGGCGCTGGCATGCGGAAAGCGAACAGTACTATTTGCATCTCTTTGCACCAGAACAGGCGGATCTCAACTGGGAGAATCCAGCGGTACGCGCAGAGCTGAAAAAAGTCTGTGAGTTCTGGGCCGATCGTGGGGTCGACGGGTTGCGCCTGGATGTGGTGAATCTGATCTCCAAAGACCCGCGTTTCCCTGATGACCTGGATGGCGACGGGCGTCGCTTCTACACCGACGGGCCACGAGCACACGAGTTTTTGCACGAGATGAACCGCGATGTGTTTACGCCACGCGGGTTAATGACCGTAGGTGAAATGTCCTCCACCAGCCTTGAGCATTGCCAGCGATATGCGGCACTGACAGGCAGTGAATTGTCGATGACCTTTAATTTTCATCACCTGAAGGTCGATTATCCCGGTGGTGAAAAATGGACGCTGGCTAAACCTGACTTTGTGGCGTTGAAAACATTGTTCCGCCACTGGCAACAAGGAATGCACAACGTGGCATGGAATGCCTTGTTCTGGTGTAACCACGATCAGCCGCGCATTGTTTCTCGCTTTGGTGATGAAGGTGAATACCGCGTGCCTGCGGCAAAAATGCTGGCGATGGTGCTGCATGGCATGCAGGGAACGCCGTATATCTACCAGGGCGAAGAGATTGGCATGACCAACCCGCATTTCACGCGCATTACTGACTATCGCGACGTGGAGAGCCTCAATATGTTTGCCGAGCTGCGCAACGATGGTCGTGATGCCGACGAGTTATTGGCAATCCTCGCCAGTAAATCCCGTGACAACAGTCGCACACCCATGCAATGGAGCAACGGCGATAATGCCGGGTTTACGGCTGGCGAACCGTGGATTGGCCTGGGCGATAACTATCAGGAAATCAACGTAGAAGCAGCGCTGGCCGATGAGTCCTCGGTGTTTTACACCTACCAAAAGTTAATCGCACTGCGTAAGCAAGAAGCCGTCCTGACATGGGGCGATTACCAGGATCTGCTGCCAAACAGCCCTGTATTGTGGTGCTATCGCCGTGAGTGGAAGGGGCAAACCTTACTGGTCATTGCCAACCTTAGCCGTGAGACCCAACCCTGGCAGCCAGGGAAAATGCTCGGCAACTGGCAGCTTGTGATGCATAACTACGAAGAAGCCTCACCACAACCCTGTGCCATGACTTTACGGCCTTTTGAGGCTGTCTGGTGGTTACAGAAGTAAGTATCCGCTAAGCCCCGGTAATACTGGTCATTCCGGGGTTTTGCCTTTCAGCATGTTGATTTTATAATCAAAAAATTCATTAAAAAATTTACATAACGCTGTAGCGCCCGTCATCCGTACGCTCTGCTTTTTACTTTGAGCTACATCAAAAAAAGTTCAAACATCCTTGATGCAAAGCACTATATATAGACTTTAAAATGCGTCCCGACCCAATATGTTGTATTAATCGACTATAATTGCTACTACAACTCCCCACGAAAAAGGTGCGGCGTTGTGGATAAGCGGATGGCGATTGCGGAAAGCACCGGAAAACGAAACGAAAAAACCGGAAAACGCCTTTCCCAATTTCTGTGGATAACCTGTTCTTAAAAATATGGAGCGATCATGACACCGCATGTGATGAAACGAGACGGCTGCAAAGTGCCGTTTAAATCAGAGCGCATCAAAGAAGCGATTCTGCGTGCAGCTAAAGCAGCGGAAGTCGATGATGCAGATTATTGCGCCACTGTTGCCGCGGTTGTCAGCGAGCAGATGCAGGGCCGCAGCCAGGTGGATATCAACGAGATCCAGACCGCCGTTGAAAACCAGCTTATGTCGGGTCCATACAAACAACTGGCTCGTGCTTACATCGAGTACCGTCACGATCGCGACATTGAACGTGAAAAACGCGGTCGCCTGAATCAGGAGATCCGTGGTCTGGTTGAGCAGACCAACGCCTCGTTGCTCAACGAAAACGCCAACAAAGACAGCAAGGTGATTCCAACCCAGCGCGACCTGCTGGCCGGGATTGTGGCTAAACACTATGCACGCCAGCACCTGCTGCCGCGTGACGTGGTGCAGGCACATGAACGTGGTGATATTCACTATCACGATCTCGATTACTCACCGTTCTTCCCGATGTTCAACTGCATGTTGATCGACCTGAAAGGCATGCTGACCCAGGGCTTTAAAATGGGGAACGCCGAGATTGAACCGCCGAAGTCGATCTCTACGGCAACCGCGGTAACTGCGCAGATTATTGCCCAGGTCGCCAGCCATATTTATGGCGGCACCACCATTAACCGTATCGATGAAGTGCTGGCACCGTTTGTCACCGCCAGCTACAACAAACATCGCAAGACCGCAGAAGAGTGGAACATCCCGGACGCCGAAGGCTACGCTAACTCTCGTACCATCAAAGAGTGCTACGATGCCTTCCAGTCGCTGGAGTACGAAGTAAACACCCTGCACACCGCCAACGGTCAAACGCCGTTTGTAACCTTTGGTTTTGGTCTGGGCACCAGCTGGGAGTCGCGCCTGATTCAGGAATCTATCCTGCGTAACCGTATCGCCGGCCTCGGTAAAAACCGTAAAACGGCGGTGTTCCCGAAACTGGTGTTTGCGATTCGCGATGGCCTGAACCATAAAAAAGGCGATCCGAACTACGACATCAAACAGCTGGCGCTGGAGTGCGCAAGCAAGCGCATGTATCCGGATATCCTGAACTACGATCAGGTAGTGAAAGTCACCGGTTCGTTTAAAACCCCGATGGGCTGCCGCAGCTTCCTCGGCGTGTGGGAAAATGAAAACGGCGAGCAGATCCACGATGGTCGTAACAACCTCGGCGTGATCAGCCTGAACCTGCCGCGTATTGCTCTGGAAGCAAAAGGCGATGAAGCCACCTTCTGGAAGCTGCTGGATGAACGTCTGGTGCTGGCACGTAAGGCACTGATGACCCGTATCGCTCGTCTCGAAGGCGTGAAAGCGCGCGTAGCCCCGATCCTCTATATGGAAGGCGCTTGTGGCGTGCGTCTGAATGCTGACGACGACGTTTCTGAAATCTTCAAAAACGGTCGTGCGTCTATTTCGCTGGGTTACATCGGCATCCACGAAACCATTAACGCGCTGTTCGGCGGCGAGCATGTTTACGACAACGAGCAGCTGCGCGCGAAAGGTATTGCGATTGTTGAGCGTCTGCGTCAGGCGGTGGATCAGTGGAAAGAAGAAACTGGCTACGGTTTCAGCCTCTACAGTACGCCGAGTGAGAACCTGTGCGACCGCTTCTGCCGTCTCGATACCGCTGAGTTTGGCGTGGTGCCGGGCGTGACCGATAAAGGTTACTACACCAACAGTTTCCACCTTGATGTGGAGAAAAAGGTGAACCCGTATGACAAGATCGACTTTGAAGCGCCTTACCCGCCGCTGGCGAACGGTGGTTTCATTTGCTACGGCGAGTATCCAAACATTCAGCACAACCTGAAGGCGCTGGAAGATGTCTGGGATTACAGCTATCAGCATGTACCGTATTACGGCACCAATACGCCGATCGATGAGTGCTACGAGTGTGGCTTTACCGGTGAGTTCGAGTGCACCAGCAAAGGCTTCACTTGCCCGAAATGTGGTAACCATGACGCCTCCCGTGTGTCGGTGACTCGCCGCGTGTGCGGATATTTAGGTAGCCCGGATGCACGTCCATTTAACGCCGGTAAGCAGGAAGAAGTTAAGCGCCGCGTTAAACATTTGGGGAATGGGCAGATAGGTTAATCTTCACTCTGCGTTAAGCAAATGCCGGATGCGGCGTAAACGCCTTATCCGGCCTACATTTGGCAACGGCTCCAGGCCTGATAAGACGCGACAGCGTCGCATCAGGCGTTGATTACTGGATGCAGCCTACACGCGGACTGATAAGCCAGGCGAAATAATGAATTATCATCAGTACTATCCTGTCGACATCGTCAACGGCCCCGGCACTCGCTGCACCCTGTTTGTCTCCGGGTGTGTTCATGAATGCCCCGGTTGCTATAACAAAAGCACCTGGCGGGTAAATTCCGGTCAGCCATTTACCAAAGCAATGGAAGACCAGATCATTAACGATCTGAATGACACTCGCATCAAACGCCAGGGTATTTCCCTCTCCGGCGGCGATCCGCTGCATCCGCAAAACGTGCCGGATATTCTGAAACTGGTACAACGCATCCGCGCCGAATGTCCGGGTAAAGACATCTGGGTGTGGACAGGCTATAAACTCGACGAACTCAACGCTGCGCAAATGCAGGTTGTTGATTTGATTAACGTGCTGGTCGACGGCAAATTTGTGCAGGATTTAAAAGACCCTTCCCTGATCTGGCGCGGCAGCAGCAATCAGGTGGTGCATCATTTGCGATGATAAGTTCCCTGTTACCTGAGTGCAGGCAACAGGGAAATAAGGAATTAACGATACTTCTGGTGATAGGCGTTGCGGGTCGTTTTCAGTTGCTCTGCGGCAGCCTGCGCTTCTTTTACTTTACCTTCATTTGCCAGCTTCAGCGCGTCGTCAATCTGACCGACCAGAATATCGAAACCGTGGCGGAAGTCTTTCATTTCCGGGCTGTCCGGTGATTTATCTTCGAGCTTCGGCGGCGTTGCTTTTTGCGCATCCAGCGCTGCGGCGCGCATCTTCGTTAACGCGTCTTTGACTTGCGCCGCGTTATCGGCTTTTTCGACCACTTTTAAATTGTCGTTGAGGGTTTCCATATTGTCTTCAAGATCAGCGGCAAACGACGCCGAACTGAATACCAACGAGGAGACTGCAAGAATAGCTAACAGGCTTTTACGCATTGCTCACTTCCTTTTTTATTTACACTTCATCCTTCACACTGCCTCATCGACGGCTACGCTCATTCGCCCGAGTCACGTACTGCGAGTACGCTCCCCGGTCCTCATTCACTTTCCGTCTCGATGCAGTGCGAATGATTTTGTGTAATTTTTTAGTTTATAGCGCGGCAGGTCGCGCCAGTTTTTTACTGCCCGGCGATTTTCATCTCCGGCAACAGCACAGAACCACACTGTATATTACTGCGTGTTTCAATATCGTTACCGACGGTGACAATATTGCGCCACATATCTTTTAAATTACCTGCGATGGTGATTTCGCTAACCGGATACTGAATTTCGCCATTCTCTACCCAGAAGCCCGCTGCACCACGGGAATAATCACCGGTAATGGCACTCACGCCCTGGCCCATCAGCTCCGTCACCACCAGCCCGGTGCCCATCTCTTTGAGCATTTGTTCGAAGCTTAGCCCTTGTCCGGCAATCCGCCAGTTGTGAATACCGCCCGCATGTCCGGTGCTTTTCAGCCCCAGTTTCCGCGCCGAGTAGCTGGTCAGCAGCCACTGAGTCAGGATGCCATCTTTAATAATATCGCGACGCTCGGTGCGCACACCTTCGCTGTCGAATGGCGTAGAGGCCAGCCCTTTCAGCAGATGCGGATGCTCTTCAATGGTCAGCCAGTCCGGCAGAATTTGTTTACCCAGCGAATCCAGCAGGAAGGTAGATTTACGGTAAACCGATCCACCCGCTATCGCCCCAACCAGATGCCCAAAAAGCCCGGTTGCCACTTCATTGGCAAAAATGACCGGCGCTTTCATGGTGGAGAGTTTACGCGGTGACAGACGCGATAAAGTGCGGCGAGCACAGTCGGCCCCGACCCACTCTGGCGTTTGCAGATCGCTCATCGCACGACCAATGGTGTAGGCGTAATCACGCTCCATATCGCCATTTTCTTCGGCAATTACACAGCTGGAGAGCGAATGACGCGTAGAGCAGTAACCCTGCAACATGCCGTGGCTGTTGCCAAAAACTTTGACACCGTAGTGGCTGTTAAAGCTGCCACCTTCGGTATTGGTGATGCGTTTGTCCGCCTGCAATGCTGCCTGTTCTGCGCGGGCCGCCAGTTCAATGGCTTCATCCGGGGAAACTTCCGCAGGGTGGAACAAGTCGAGATCCGGTGCGTCAAAGGCCAGCAGCTCTTTGTCTGCCACGCCGGCACAGGGATCTGGCGAGGTATAACGGGCAATATCTAGCGCCGCCTGTACGGTGCGGGCAATGGCCTGCGGGCTTAAATCGGTAGACGATGCGCTACCTTTGCGGTTCTGGTGATAAACAGTGATCCCCAACGCGCCATCGCTATTGAATTCAACATTCTCCACTTCACCATAACGCGTGCTTACGCTAATGCCGGTGGTCTTGCTGACGGCAACTTCTGCACCGTCCGATTTGCCTGAGGCCAACTCCAGCGCAGTCGAAACTGCTTCTTCCAGAATCTTGCGCTGCGCTTCAACTTGAGAGATTACTTTCATTGCAAGTGCCATAATGTAGAGAGTTTCTCTGAAGTCTAACAGAGAACCGTTTTTCAGTGCGCATCTTAACTGGTAACATTAGCCTCTTTTTTTAAGGAGCCTGAGATGACTAAGCAGCCCGAAGACTGGCTCGACGACGTTCCCGGTGATGACATCGAAGACGAAGACGATGAAATTATCTGGGTCAGTAAAAGTGAAATTAAACGTGATGCCGAGGAGCTAAAACGCCTTGGCGCGGAAATTGTTGATCTGGGGAAAAACGCGCTGGATAAGATCCCGTTAGATGCGGATCTGCGCGCGGCTATAGAGCTCGCCCAGCGTATTAAGATGGAAGGTCGCCGCCGCCAGTTGCAGCTCATCGGTAAGATGCTGCGCCAGCGCGATGTTGAACCGATCCGTCAGGCGCTGGATAAGCTGAAAAACCGCCACAACCAGCAGGTGGTGCTGTTCCATAAACTGGAAAACCTGCGCGATCGTCTGATCGACCAGGGTGATGAAGCCATCGCTGAAGTATTGAATCTGTGGCCCGATGCCGATCGTCAGCAACTGCGTACTCTGATCCGTAACGCGAAGAAAGAGAAAGAAGGGAATAAGCCGCCGAAATCCGCGCGCCAGATTTTCCAGTATCTGCGTGAGTTAGCGGAAAACGAAGGGTAATTTTCGTTGTTGATGTAAGTATGGTTTGCCGGATACGGTGCACCTGTAGGCCTGATAAGACGCATCAAGCGTCGCATCAGGCACTATGCTCAAATGCCGGATGCGGCGTGAACGCCTTATCCGGCCTACACACACTCTATCAGGCTGAGGCTGTGAATTACTGCGCGGCTTCCGCTTTCTTCGCTAACCCATCCAGCAGTTTCTGATGGATCCCACCAAAACCGCCGTTGCTCATCACCAGAATATGGTCGCCAGGCTGAGCGGTTTTCACCACCATATCTGCCAGCGTATCCACATCGCCACTCCAGTGTGCAGGCTGAACGCAGGCTTCTACCACTTCTGCCACCTGCCACGGAATATGTGCCGGTTGCAGCAGGAAGACTTCATCGGCACGACCTAATGAAGGTGCCAGATCGTCTTTGCAGATCCCCATTTTCATGGTATTCGAACGCGGCTCCAGCACGGCAATAATGCGCGCCGTACCGCCAACTTTGCCACGCAGCGCCGCCAGCGTTGCCAGAATCGCCGTCGGGTGATGGGCGAAATCGTCATATACCGTGACGCCATTCGCTTCACCACGCAACTCAAGGCGGCGACGAGCGTTAATAAACGAACCCAGCGCGTTAGCGGCATCTGCCGGCGCTACACCAACATGGCGAGCCGCCGCAATCGCCATCAGGCCATTGTGCATATTATGTTCGCCTACCAGCGACCATTTCACTTCGCCCACTTTTTCGCCATCCAGCAAGACTTCCCATTCGGAAGCATCGGTGGTCAGCTTTTTCGCCTGCCAGTGACCTTGCTCGCCCACCAGCTCCTGCTCGCTCCAGCAGCCCATCGCCATGGTTTGTTTCAGGTTGATGTCGTTTTCCGGCCAGATAATACGGCCCTGCCCCGGAACGATACGCACCAGATGGTGGAACTGTTTCTGGATCGCTTTCAGGTCGTCAAAGATATCGGCGTGATCGAACTCAAGGTTGTTGAGGATCAGCGTACGCGGGCAGTAATGGACAAATTTAGAGCGTTTGTCGAAGAAGGCGCAGTCGTACTCATCCGCTTCGATAACAAAGAAGTCGCTTTCGCCCAGACGCGCCGAAACCTCAAAGTTCCCCGGCACACCGCCGATCACAAATCCCGGTTTGTAACCGCATTGTTCCAGAATCCAGGTCGCCATTCCCGCCGTGGTGGTTTTGCCGTGTGTACCGGCAACGGCCAGCACCCAGCGGTCGCGCAGCACAAAATCGTGCAGCCACTGCGGACCTGACATATAAGGGATGTTTTTTTCCAGTACCGCTTCCACACACGGATTTCCACGGGTCATGGCGTTACCAATAATCACCAGATCCGGCTGTGGATCGAGCTGGCTGGCATCGTAACCCTGAATCAGTTCAATGCCTTGCTTCTCAAGTAAGGTGCTCATCGGCGGATACACATTGGCGTCCGAACCCGTTACTTCATGGCCTAACTGGCGCGCCAGCATCGCCAGACCGCCCATAAACGTGCCACAAATTCCTAAAATATGAATGCGCATACGTCACTATCCTTTTTTAATCTGCCGCTCATTTTACGCATATGTCGGGCAAGTGAGAAACGCATTTCAGGATAATCCGTAATTTGCTGGCGCGATTCACCTGAGCGCAACATTGGGATTATTTGTTAAGATTGTTGCGGTCGCTTTACTCCATAAACATTGCAGGGAAAGTTTTATGAAAACGTTAGGTGAATTTATTGTCGAAAAGCAGCACGAGTTTTCTCATGCTACCGGTGAGCTCACTGCTTTGCTGTCGGCAATAAAACTGGGCGCCAAGATTATCCATCGCGATATCAACAAAGCAGGACTGGTTGATATCCTGGGTGCCAGCGGTGCTGAGAACGTGCAGGGCGAGGTTCAGCAGAAACTCGACCTGTTCGCTAATGAGAAACTGAAAGCCGCACTGAAAGCACGCGATATCGTTGCGGGCATTGCCTCTGAAGAAGAAGATGAGATTGTCGTCTTTGAAGGCTGTGAACACGCAAAATACGTGGTGCTGATGGACCCACTGGATGGCTCGTCCAACATCGATGTTAACGTCTCTGTCGGTACCATTTTCTCTATCTACCGCCGCGTTACGCCTGTTGGCACGGCGGTAACGGAAGAAGATTTCCTCCAGCCTGGTAACAAACAGGTTGCGGCAGGTTACGTGGTATACGGCTCCTCTACTATGCTGGTTTACACCACCGGATGCGGTGTTCACGCCTTTACTTATGATCCTTCGCTGGGTGTTTTCTGCCTGTGCCAGGAACGGATGCGCTTCCCGGAGAAAGGCAAAACCTACTCCATCAACGAAGGAAACTACATTAAGTTTCCGAACGGGGTGAAGAAGTACATTAAATTCTGCCAGGAAGAAGATAAATCCACCAACCGCCCGTATACCTCACGTTATATCGGTTCACTGGTCGCGGATTTCCACCGTAACCTGCTGAAAGGCGGTATTTATCTCTACCCAAGCACCGCCAGCCACCCGGACGGTAAACTACGTTTACTGTATGAGTGCAACCCGATGGCATTCCTGGCGGAACAAGCGGGCGGTAAAGCGAGCGATGGCAAAGAGCGTATTCTGGATATTATCCCGGAAACCCTGCACCAGCGCCGTTCGTTCTTTGTCGGCAACGACCATATGGTTGAAGATGTCGAACGCTTTATCCGTGAGTTCCCGGACGCGTAAGCTCCTGCGCCTCTCCACACGGAGAGGCGTTTTTATCGCTGCGCAATGTTGACTCTTGTCACTGGCGAACTCTGACGATTCTCCCACAGCACCGTTAATCCACGCTGTAATGCTATAAAAATAAACAACAAAATACCGATGGCGATTTTCGTCCACCAGGAACTCAGCGTGCCATCAAAGTTTATGTAAGTCTGAATCAGTCCCTGAATCGCCACGCCAAAAAGCGTCCCTAATACCGTTCCAACGCCACCACTCAAAAGCGTACCGCCAATTACCACTGAGGCGATAGCATCCAGTTCCACACCTACGCCCGCCAGCGCATATCCGGCCTGGGTATAAATCGAGAAGACAATCCCCGCCAGCGTTGCCAGTCCGGTAGAGAGCATATAAATGCGAATAGTGGTGCTGCGAGTGGAAATCCCCATCAGGTTTGCCGACGTTGCGTTGCCGCCAATGGCGTATACCTGATTACCAAAACGGGTACGATGCGCGAGTAATATGCCGATAACCACCACCGCCAGCATCAGTAGTCCCATCGCACTTAAGCGACCACCGCCAGGGATTTTCCACGCAAGGCTTGAGAGCGTGTCATAAACAGGATGGTTTATCGGGATCGACTCTTCCGAAACGAGATAGCTGACGCCACGCAAAAAGAACATTCCCGCAAGGGTAATGATAAACGCCGGGATCTTCAGGGCGTCAATCAGAAGCCCCATAAATGCGCCGAAGGCACAGCCCATCACCAACACCAGCGGAAACGCCAGCAGCGGCGAGAGGCCGAAATCGCCAATCACTTTTGCCAGAAACACGCCGGTAAAGGCGATCACCGAACCGACGGAGAGATCGATCCCACCGGAGAGGATCACAAAGGTCATGCCAACGGCGATTATCCCAAGAAAGGCATTATCGGTCAGGATATTGCAGATCACTCTTGTGGAAGCAAAACCGGGAAACTGGGTCAGACAGTAGAGATAACCCAACACAAAGACGCCGATGGTGATCATCAGTGGCAAATTACGTTTTATCACGGTTACGTACCCCTTTAATCAGACTGATAAAGCGTTGCGACTGGACAATCAGCACGCAAAGCACCACCACCGCTTTCACCACCTGGTTCATCTCCGGCGGAAAGCCAGAAAGCAAAATTCCGGTGTTCATTCCCTGAATAATCAGCGCCCCCACCACCGAAAGCAGCAGGTTAAAGCGCCCGCCCATCAGCGATCCGCCGCCAATCACCACTGCAAGAATGGCGTCCAGCTCCAGCCATAATCCGGCATTGTTGGCATCGGCACCGCGAATATCCGCCGCCACGATAATGCCAGCAATCGCCGCACATAGCCCGCTCAACACGTAGGTGAGCATGACGATGATCCGCGTGTTTACCCCGGCATTTTTTGCCGCCCGAATGTTGATACCAACGGCTTCGATAAACATCCCCAGTGCCGTTTTGCGGGTCAACAGCCAGAACAGGAGAAGCGTCAGCACCGCAATAATGACTGGCGTTGGCAGGAACAACAGCGATCCACTGCCGAACCAGGAGAGATCCGGTGAGTTAAATGTGACGATCTGTCCGGAGGTGATCAGTTGCGCCACGCCGCGCCCGGCGACCATCAGGATCAGGGTGGCGACAAACGGCTGAATTTTGAGGATCGCTACCAGTATGCCGTTCCACAATCCTGCCAGGATGCCAGTGCCCAGGGCGCTTAACAAAACAATTGGCAGGCTGAATCCCGCGACCGTCATCGCAGCCGTTGTGGCTCCGGCGATAGCCATCACCGCCCCTACGGAGAGATCAATCCCACCGGTGGCGATAACCAGCGTCATGCCAATCGCCAGTAGCGCAACGGGGGCCGCACGGTTAAGAATGTCGATAGGGCTACCGAACAAACGCCCATCCTGAAGCACCACCTGCCAGAAATGCGGGGCCACCAGGCTATCAACCAGCAGCACCAGCAACAGTGCCGCCAGCTGCGGCATTCCTGTTGGCCAGCGAAAACGCCTTTTCGGCGGCGTAGTGTCCGGGAGAGATTGAGGCATCACACTGTTCTCCTTACGCCGCAATGGCGTTCATGATCGCCGGAACGGAAAGCTCTGCCAGCGGGATCTCCGCTACCTGTTTGCGATCGCGCATGATAATCACCCGGTCGGCATAGCCCACCAGCTCTTCCAGCTCGGAGGAGATCACCAGCAGCGCCAGCCCATCGGCGCACAGCGTTTCAATCAGGCGGATGATCTCGGCGTGGGCACCAACATCAATTCCGCGCGTTGGCTCGTCGAGAATCAGAAATTGCGGTCGGGTCAGTAGCCAACGTGAAAGCAACACTTTTTGCTGATTGCCGCCGGAGAGAAATTCAATCGGTTGTTCGGTGGAAGGTGTGCGAATGCCAAGCTGGCGGATAAAGCGTTCGGCAATCTCTTGCTGTTCTTTGCGGGAAATGGGACGTAGCCAGCCGCGCTGGGCCTGGAGAGCGAGGATGATATTTTCCCGCACCGAGGCGGCAGCGATGATGCCATCGGTTTTCCTGTCTTCCGGGCAGAAGCCAATGCCCAGTACCGAAGCCTGATGTGGCGATCGCAGGTTTTGCGGTTTGCCTTTGATCAACGCCGTGCCGCTGTCAGCAGGTTTGATACCGAAGATCACTTCGGCGGTTTCGGTACGTCCTGATCCCAGCAAGCCTGCCAGACCGACGATCTCGCCGGGGCGTACTTCGAGATCAAACGGCGCGATCGTTCCTTTTTTGCCGTAATTTTTGAACGCGGCAACAGGTTTGTCGCTCAGCAATGTTCTCCCGGCACGCTGAAGCGCGTGGGTGTCCAGTTCACGCCCCAGCATCATTTTTACCAGTTCGATCTGCGGTAGCTCGCGGGTTTCCCGACAGCCCACAAAACTGCCGTTACGTAAGACGGTGATCCGATCGCTAACCTGATAAACCTGATCGAGAAAATGAGTGACGAAGATCAGGCTGACGCCGCGATCGCGAAGTTGACGCATCAGGCCAAACAGTAACTCTACTTCCTGAGTGTCGAGACTGGCGGTGGGTTCATCGAGGATCAGCACTTTGGCGGAGAGATCGATAGCCCGGCAAATGGCGACGATTTGCTGCATCGCGACTGAAAAGCGGTTGAGCGGTTCGCGCACGTCGAGGGAGAAACCGTAAGATGCCATCAGTTCGGTGGCGCGCTTTTCCATCTCTTTACGGCGTAGAAGGCCGAAACGTTTGGGTTCGCGACCTATGAATAGATTATCAGCGACCGACATATTGGGTAGCAGGTTGACTTCCTGATAGACGGTGCCGATGCCGAGTTGTTGTGCGTGGGCGGTGTTTTTCGGTGAGATAGCCTGGCCTTCCAGCCAGATAGTGCCGCGATCGGCGTGGTATACACCGGTTAATGCTTTGATTAGCGTCGATTTTCCCGCCCCGTTTTCACCGAGCAGCGCCATGATTTCGCCACGGCGCAGGCTGAAATTAACGTTATCTAACGCTTTGACACCGGGGAAAAATTTACTTAATCCTTCGGTGCGGAGGATTTCCTGGTGTTGGTCGGTCGTCATGGTTTCCCCCGGTGTAAAGCGTGCTCCCAGTAGGCATGATAAGACGCGGTAAGCGTCGCATCAGGCTTCAGCGCACAACCGCCGGATGCGGCGCGAGCGCCTTATCCGGCCTACGAATCGGCATCAGGCATAGCAACCCTCAATACCCCATATTTTTCTTCTTCTCTAACTCTTCTTTTGCGGTATCAGGCAGATAAAGGGTGGATTTGGTCAGCGTTAGCTTTTCAGGCATGGTGCCGTCTTTTTTGTATTTCTCCAGCGCGTCGAAAGCAGGACCTGCCATGTTCGGCGTCAGTTCAACGCTGGCGTTCGCTTCGCCATCAATCATCGCTTTGTAGATGTCCGGCACGCCGTCGATAGAGCCTGTCAGGATATCTTTGCCCGGTTTCAGGCCCGCTTCTTTAATTGCCTGAATTGCACCAATCACCATGTCATCGTTATGGGCGTAAACCATGCAGATGTTTTTGCCGTTGTTTTCCGCTTTGATAAAGCTCTCCATCACTTCTTTGCCTTTGCTGCGGGTGAAGTCACCTGACTGCGAGCGGATAATTTTGATATTTGGCGCATTCTTAATGGCTTCGGCAAAGCCTTTCTTACGGTCAATGGCGACGCTGGCCCCAACGGTGCCCTGCAGCTCCACCACGTTGCATGGTTTGCCATTCACTTCTTTTACCAGCCAGTCACCGATCAACTTACCTTCGAGGATGTTGTCGGCAGTAACGGTGGTCATATAGAGAGATTTGTCTTTCACATCGATGGAACGGTCGAGCAAGAAGACCGGGATTTCGGCATCTTTCGCCTCTTTTAATACCGGTTCCCAACCAGTCGCAACCACCGGAGCGATAAAGATCGCATCCACCCCTTGCGCGACGAAGGAACGTACCGCTTTAATCTGGTTTTCCTGCTTTTGCTGACCATCGGCAATTTTCAACGTAATTCCGCGTTTTTCGGCCTCACTTTTCGCCACATTGGTTTCTGCAGCGCGCCAGCCGGATTCCGATCCGACCTGCGAAAATCCTACGGTTAATGGAGCGGCCAACGCCATAGACGACATGGCTGCCGAGACTGCAGAGACTACAAGTAAGCGTTTCCACATAGGGTTGTCCTCGTCGGGGTAATTATTATTGGTGAAAAGATGTTCGCGAAAAAACTATAGACAATTCGTTATGTAACGGATTGCGTTACATCACACTTCAAAAAAGTAAATAAAACGTTAATCACAAGTTTGTAATCGCTTTCATCTCACTATGAAAAATGCGGCTACGGTTATGGATTTTCCTGCTCTGTATACCGTCTTAAAACTGGCGAAAAAGGAAAATGAAGACGAAAACAAGCGAAGACATTCGGCGCGAGTTGGCTATAATACTCGGCACTTGTTTGCCACATATTTTTAAAGGAAACAGACATGAGCTTACTCAACGTCCCTGCGGGTAAAGATCTGCCGGAAGACATCTACGTTGTTATTGAGATCCCGGCTAACGCAGATCCGATCAAATACGAAATCGACAAAGAGAGCGGCGCACTGTTCGTTGACCGCTTCATGTCCACCGCGATGTTCTATCCGTGCAACTACGGTTACATCAACCACACCCTGTCTCTGGACGGTGACCCGGTTGACGTACTGGTCCCGACTCCGTACCCGCTGCAGCCGGGTTCTGTGATCCGTTGCCGTCCGGTTGGCGTTCTGAAAATGACCGACGAAGCCGGTGAAGATGCGAAACTGATTGCTGTTCCGCACACCAAGCTGAGCAAAGAATACGATCACATTAAAGACGTTAACGATCTGCCAGAGCTGCTGAAAGCGCAGATCGCTCACTTCTTCGAGCACTACAAAGACCTCGAAAAAGGCAAGTGGGTGAAAGTTGAAGGTTGGGAAAACGCAGAAGCCGCTAAAGCTGAAATCGTTGCCTCCTTCGAGCGCGCAAAGAATAAATAAGTTCTTCTAGCGTAATAACCCTGAACGCCGGGCTTCGGTTAGTAGGGGTTTTTTATGCCCGCGATAAATAAACACACCTTATTCCACCACCGCCTGCAAACGTAATAACGCCTCTTCCACCACCTCACCCGCAGCCAGACCAATACGCTTTGCCAGCCGGGCGCGTAGATCCATCATCCGCACCTGATTCACCAGCACCACGCCGTGCACATCGCCTTCTTCGCAATGTAAAGGAACGCTAAATCCGGCATAACGGGCAAAATTTCCGCCCTGCGTAATGGGGGCCACCAGCGTCATTCCCAGTTGATTAAAGGCTTGAACGGAGAGTACAAGCGCAGGTCGACCAGCACCTTGCTGTTCATGGCCGCTTGCTGGATCAAAGCCAACCAGCACAATGTCTCCCCGTTCAAATTCACTTTTCTTTACCATATTTCGTCACCCGCAGGGGTGGATTTACCCCAGACATCCTGCTCGCTAAGTTCCGTGGCGTTCATGTCACACTGTGCCAGCAGTTCATCAAGCGAGTAGCGCCTGGAGATGGGTGTCAGAATCAGTTGATTGTTGCTCACTTGCGCCTCCACGCTCTGCCCCGGCCGTAAGTTAAGTTCTTTCATCACAACATTAGGAATGACCATACCTGAACTGTTCCCCCATCTTTTTATGGTAATACGCATCTGCACCTCCTTAAGTTATACAAAGTATAACTCACGGTGCTACAGGAAACGTTTTACCCCTGCGCATTTGTGAACGCCAGCAGAGTTTTTTATGCGTTAACAGATATGGAAAGCGGCTCGGAGAGAAAAGCAAAAGGTGAGGGAATTACAAAACAGAATGCGAGTCGTCTCGCATAAAACAACGCCACCCGAAGGTGGCGTGCTTTTATTATTACTTATCCCTGTCTAACCAGTCGCCGCTTTCAATTAGCTTTAATCCATCGACGGGTCGTTGATAAACGTACATCCATGCACTCCCGTACGGCGTCTGAATCAACTGGCGCGCGTATTCACCGCCCCTGGTGCGCAAGGCATCAAGTTCGGCCAGCGTGGCGTTGTCAATACGATAAACTTCACCGTGTACTGTTCCGTTCCCCGGAACTGCGCCTGGATAGTGGCCCAGGCTATACAACTGGTAGTTATCGATACTGAAATCGCCCAGTAACTGGGCATTGGTCATCCAGTGACTGTTGCCTTGTTTGTGGCGTAAACTGCCGTAGACAAATATTCGCATTGCTAAAACTCGAACTGATAGAGCAAATCCAGTGCCTGGTCTACACCAGACACGGCTTCCAGATATAGCTTAGGCATCAGGCGATAACGTAACGTGAGTGTTGCTATAGAGTCAAATATACCCACGCCGTATTTCACTTGCAGACCTGGCAATACATAGCCGCTGACCACTACCTGGGAGGAGTCGCCTACTCCCTGGGTGTCGAGCGCTAAATTGCTTACGCCAAACGTCTCGCCGATTTTACCCACAATCTGGCCACTTTGCGCAACCCCCAGACCAATCAGCATCGAGGTCATCGCCGCACTGTCGCTCTGATCGCTCTCCAGCCCTTGTCCACGTAGCAAATAAGACAAGGCAGCCTGTTGCGACATGGCCGGGTCAGAGAAGATCTCCGCTTTCGGTTCGTCCGCCAGACCAGTGACGCGAACTCCGGCGATTACGTCGTCTTCTGTAGCATCCGGGTTACGAATAGCTTCGATATTAAGATACGGTTGATCCGGCGGACCAGAGAACAGTAACTCACCCTTACGCACAATCAGATCCTGACCATAGGCATGGAAGCGCCCTTCAGGGATGTTGATCTGCCCGTTCAGGCCCAGCCCTTGTTTGTCCTGAACGACGTTAAGATCGCCCGTCAGCCGCGCTTTCAGGCCAAAGGCGTCAATGCGCACATTGTTGCCGACGTGGACAATCAGGTTGCTGTTAATCGGAATCGACGCCGTTTTTGCCTCTTCCGGTTGCAGGTTATCGTTAAGCATTACCACATCGCTGGAGACGCCCACCGCGCTTTCCGGCAGCTCATGCACCACGATGCGCGCCCACGGGACATCCACGCGACCATCGAGGGTAAACAGGTTTGGTGTAGCCTCGAATACAACATCTGGCGATACATCCATTCGTACCATCGGCGGCACGGTGATCCGCACTTTACTGCCTTTCGCCGTTACCCGCGCCCGCCAGTTTTCAATTTGGCTCCAGTCGGCATCACCGTTCAGGTAGATTTCACCCTGCTGGGTCCGTACTGTACCGGCAAGCGTCGAGCGCATACCGTTAAAGTTGACCGCAAGCTGGCTCGGTTGCATATCAAACGGCATAAAGTTGCCGTCGATATCCACACCCGTAACCTGAAGCTGACCAAACAACTGCGGGCTTTGCACATCACCACCCAGACGCAAGTTGGCACTCACCATCCCCGCTGCTTTTTCCCCACGGGTAAAGATGGGGTTTATCATCGCAAGGTTGAAGTTACGGATATTGACGTTGCCACCAAGATTACGGCGGCCTTGCGGATCGGTCACCTGCACCTGTCCATCAAACTGGCCGTTATTGGTCAGGCGGATGGTCCAGCCCAATTCGGCACGGTTGTTACGCAATTCCGCCGTCAGATTCAGCGTCTGAAACGCCACGGGCAGCGCCGCATCGTTGACGGTTTGCGTTACCTGCACGTTACGCCCCGAAAGTGTGATACTGCCCTGCGGCAGTCCCTCTTTGGTGGTGTCCCAGGCGACATCCGCTTTACCCGTGAAGATACCGCTGGCCTGAGTGGTTTCTGGCATAAACGGTTTCAGCATGGCCAGGTCGAAGCGGTTGAGATTCACCACCGCACGCCCTTCAGCCCCGGCATCAATGGTTTGTGGCACGCACAGTTCTGCATTCGGGTTAAGCCAGCAGTGTGGCCCGATGCTGATTTTTTGCTCCTGATTGCGGTAATCCAGCGCAATATCGCGGGTCAGCGACCACGGGCCGACCGGCGTCTGGAAGCGGGTATTGCTAAGAGTTCCCTTCCAGCGTTCTTCTTTGCGATCAAAACTTCCTGCCAGATTAAGCTGCCCGGAAACCGGTTCGCCCTGAATCCGCAACTGTAGCTCGTGCTGCTTTTCGCTGCCTTTGGCATTCAGAGTGACGAGGTTGATATTCACATCGGGCTGCGAGATTTGCTCAACGCGTACGTCAAGTTTACCCGCAATCTGGTCAGTGGATTTGATATCGCCTTCCACGCGAACCTGCGCCACGGAAAGTTCCTGCCAGCGCAGGCCGCGCGCGGTGATATCTGCCAGTAGTTGTGGCGCTTCCACCGTGCCGCGTACTTTCACCAGCCCTTTCGCTGTACCGCCAAGCCCCGGCAGCGCGTTATCCAGCCCCGGCGCGTTGATGGTGGCATCAAGATTGAGATCTTTTACCCCCAGCTCGCCTTTCACTTCGGCACTGTTTGGCCCCAGTTCCAGATGAAGCCCTGGGATCATCCACTGCATATAACTGTTGCCTTTCAGCGTGCCGTCAACGTTCACTTTGTTCTGTTTGACGTTACCGGTCAGCTTCAGTTCTGGCACCTCCATCTGCCAGGTGCCGCCGTACAGGCTACCGCGGGTTTTAATCAAGCCATTGAGTTTCGACGGCCACTCCGGGAACTCTTTCGCGGTGTTAATGCCATTAAGCGTTAACTCACCGCGCCAGCTAATTGCCTGCTGCCAGTCGAGTAGCGCCTTGAGTTCAGTTTTCCCTTCCAGCGCCGCGACGGTGAGTTTGTCGAGATTGACCTGCTGTTCATTGCCTTTGGCATCAAGGGTAATAGTCGCGGGCGGGATCTCCTGTCCCTTCACTGCCGTACGCATAGAGAGCGTGTAATCGGTCATTTTGCCGGTAAGTTTCAGTTTCAGATCATCCGCCTGATACTGCTTCTCACCAGTGAACGGCCAGTAAAGCTGTTTGCTGTTCACTTCCACGTTGAGTGGCAATCCAGCTTCCGCCAGTCGCGTCTGAGCGCGTAAATCCATATCCACCGGACCGGAAAGGTTAACGCCAATCTCCAGCTGTTCGCGCAGCGCGCCGCCCACTTTCAGCTTCACCTTTTCACCTTTCAACGGCTCCACGTTCAGTGTGCTGTTGAGGGTGATATCCACCGGCCAGTTGTCTGACAGCTGCGCCGTGCCGCTGGCGTTGACGATCCCCTGGTTGGAGTCGATATCCAGCGCGTCCAGTTTGGTATTGCCGTCGATACTGCTCACTTTCAGCAGCATGGTGCGCACGGTGATGTCCGTGTCGCCCGTCACGCGCAGTTGCTCGCCCTTAAACTCTTCAATGTTCAGGTTGAGCGGCAGATGCACGTCGGTCATTTCCGGCAATACCGGGCGAGAAAAGAGATCTTTCAGCGTTTCGCCGAGCGGCTTTTCCTCCGGCTGCGGATTTTCAATTTTCGGTTCGACCACTTCTTCCTGCGCCGCTTCCGCCACTTTCGGCAAAGCAATCAACAGGCCTTTCAGCGATGTCGGTTTCAGGGTCAGGGTTTTCTCCTGCCAGTTCAGGCCGGAGGTGAAGTCCATCACCGATACCGTGGTGTCATCAATCTTGATGTTGACGTTGTCCAGCGCCACCCGTGTCAGGGTAATGGGATACGGCATGGAGAGATCCAACGGACCGCTATCTTCCTCTTCTTCAACCTGTTCAGAAGGAGGCATTTTTTTACTGTCGATGTTGACCTGAATGTCTTTCAGCGCCAGGTCATTAATACAAACGCTACTGTTCCACAGGCACTCAAGCCCGACCGCCAGATGCAGATTGCCCGCTTTTACCGCCACGCCTGGCTGCTCATAACGAACGTCAGACAAGGTGAGATCGCGCCAGCCGCCGGTGACCTTGCCAATATCCAGTCCTGGCACCCAGCGATCCGCCGCTTTAAATACCAGATGCAGGCCGCTGGTGGTGCCCACCAGAAACGCCACCGATCCCAGCAACAGTAAGATAACGATAACCACGCCGAGGCTGATTTTTTTCCATAAACTCATAATTCTGGCCCCAGACCGATGTAAAACTGTAACCCGTGTTCGTCTTTATCCGCGACCGGCACGGCAAAATCGAGTTTGATTGGCCCGACCGGCGATTCCCAGCGCACGCCGACCCCGGTACCGGTTTTAAAGTCGCTGCGGCGAATATCGCTTACCGCTTCGCCGCTATCGACAAACACCGCGCCCCACCATTTTCCGGTCACGTTGTACTGGTACTCCAGCGATCCGGTTATCAACTTCGAGGCCCCTTTCAGGTCACCGTTGGCGTATTTCGGGGCGATAGATTTGTATTTGTAGCCGCGAATACTGCGATCGCCCCCGGCGAAGAAACGCAGATCCGGCGGTACTTTGTCGAAATCACCGGTTTCAATCCAGCCCAGCGTGCCGCGTGTCACAAAACGATGGCGATCGTACAGTGTGCGGATCCAGACGTTCTGCGCCTGGAAAACGGAGAAATCAACATCCGAGCCCCAGGCCGTGTTGGAGTAGTCGATAGAGTAGCGTTGCGAGTCGCCCCAGGTTGGCATCAGGCCACCACGAGAACGCGTGCGGCTAATCATCACCCCAGGATAAAACAGCATCGTGGTGTTGGTAATTTCACCCTGGGTAAAGTGGTCGAGACTCCAGCGCAGGTTAATGGCACGCTGCCAGCCGCTGGAGAGATCCCAGTAGCGAGAAGCCACCAGCGTAGTGGAGTCAGACTCGGTATCGTTCAGGTCAGTGCGCTTAAAACCGCCCTGCACCAGATAATATTGTTCCAGCGGATTCTTCAGCAGCGGCATTTTATAGCTGAAGTCGAGGATCTGTTCTGGCGCGGAAATACTGGTACTGGTGGTCAAACTGTGACCGTAAGAGTTCATCCACGGCTTTTTCCACGTCGCTTTCACGCGCGGTCCCACGTCCGTAGAGTAACCGACGCCGGTTTCGATGGTGTTTTCTGTTCGCGGCGAAACCACGCCCGTCAATGGTAATACTTTCGTTTCGCGCGCTTTATCAAATTGTGGAGCCACCACCACCGAGTTAAACCAGCCGGTAGCAGAAAGTCGACGGTTCAGTTCTGCCAGATCTTTCGATTCGTACTCATCGCCCTCTTTAAACGGCACCAGATTTTGCAGGTATTCATCGCGGATTTGTGATCCTTCAAAGGTCACATGCCCAAAGCGGTAACGTTCGCCACTGTTATAATCAATATCCCAGAAGGCTTTATGCAGGCCGAGCGCAATGCCCAGCTGCGCTTTGGTAAATTCGCTATCGAAATAACCTTTACGCAACGCAATGCTGGTTAAGGACTTTTTGAAATTTTCATAATCGCCCTGGTTCAGCACCGTGCCAATAGCCGGGCGAGTATCGAGCAATTTCAAATAGTCTTTATCGGTCCGCGCGCCGCCGCGCAATACCACATCGGTGCCGCCAATTAACACCGGCACGCCTGGCGTGACTTTGGCGATCAATACCTGCCGCCCTTTCTTTGGCGGTGGACGGAGATCAAATTCAATGGTCGGCTGGTAATAGCCCAGCGCTTTCAGACCTTCGCGGATGGCATCATCGACGCGTGCGCGAAAGCGACGGTCTGGCGTCACTTCATCACTTTCAATCGTAGAAAGCTGCGCGCGAACGTTCTTTTCCAGCTGTCCCGATAACCCCTCGACCTGTAGACGGACGTTCGCGGCGACGGCAGATCCGCTTAAGCAGAGTAAGCTTACACAGCATAACTGTCGGATATAGCGCACATTTTCTCCTGAATATCCTTTTTTCCTGCCCCTGGAACGCCGTTAAACGGCTTAACAAAAATCCAGTAATATGGATTAAAAAGCAGACTAAACCCCAAATATTTCTTATGTTTTACTTTAGACCTATTCACAGCGGTTATTGTGTGCAAATACGCCTCTTGTTACAACCTTAACCCCAATGACCGATTTTCGGGAGAGCGACACCATGAGTTTATTTGATAAAAAGCATCTGGTTTCCCCCGCCGATGCCCTGCCTGGACGTAACACCCCGATGCCCGTAGCCACGCTGCATGCGGTCAACGGTCACTCAATGACCAATGTACCTGACGGAATGGAGATTGCCATTTTTGCGATGGGTTGTTTCTGGGGTGTGGAGCGTCTGTTCTGGCAGTTACCCGGCGTTTACAGCACCGCCGCAGGCTATACCGGCGGCTATACGCCAAATCCGACTTATCGGGAAGTGTGCTCCGGCGATACTGGCCATGCCGAAGCGGTGCGCATTGTTTACGATCCATCCGTCATCAGCTATGAGCAGTTGCTACAAGTATTTTGGGAGAATCACGATCCCGCCCAGGGAATGCGTCAGGGCAATGACCACGGCACGCAGTATCGTTCAGCGATTTATCCGCTGACCCCAGAACAGGATGCCGCAGCTCGCGCCAGTCTGGAACGTTTTCAGGCGGCGATGCTTGCCGCCGATGACGATCGTCGCATCACCACGGAAATCGCTAACGCCACACCGTTTTATTATGCCGAAGATGACCACCAGCAATATCTGCATAAAAACCCGTATGGTTACTGTGGAATTGGCGGAATTGGCGTCTGTCTGCCGCCGGAAGCATAGCGTTACGGGTACAAATGTAGATTGTTGATAAAGTGCATTTTGTTTATGCCGGATACGGCGTAAACGCCTTGCCAGGCCTACAAAATCGTCCAAATTCAATATATTGCAAGGACTGCGTAGGCCTGATTGGCATAGCGCATCAGGCAGTATTGCATTTATCAGCAGTCTGAATTTTAACCCTCTGGCGACTTTACAGTACCTTACGCTATACTAGCCACTGAAAATGCCGGTTCACTTTCTTCGAATCGGCTTTCAATGTGTATTTCACACAAATTAATCAACTTCCCCTTCCGAGGATCTGGCCTGAAAGGTCGGATAAGATATGTTAAACAGTATTTTAGTCATACTCTGTTTGATCGCTGTAAGTGCGTTCTTCTCGATGTCCGAGATCTCGCTTGCCGCCTCACGCAAAATCAAACTTAAACTGCTGGCTGATGAAGGCAATATAAATGCCCAACGCGTTCTGAATATGCAGGAAAATCCCGGCATGTTCTTTACCGTGGTCCAGATCGGTCTGAACGCAGTGGCGATTCTCGGCGGTATCGTCGGTGATGCGGCATTTTCTCCAGCTTTTCACAGCCTGTTCTCCCGCTATATGTCGGCAGAACTCTCTGAGCAACTGAGCTTTATTCTCTCTTTCTCGTTAGTGACTGGCATGTTTATCCTGTTTGCGGATTTAACCCCGAAACGCATCGGTATGATTGCGCCAGAAGCTGTGGCTTTGCGTATCATCAACCCGATGCGCTTCTGCCTGTACGTTTGCACCCCGCTGGTGTGGTTCTTCAACGGACTGGCGAACATAATCTTCCGTATTTTCAAACTGCCAATGGTACGTAAAGATGATATCACTTCTGATGACATCTACGCGGTAGTGGAAGCCGGTGCGCTGGCGGGCGTGTTACGTAAACAGGAACACGAGCTGATTGAAAACGTCTTTGAGCTGGAATCCCGTACCGTTCCGTCTTCAATGACACCGCGTGAAAACGTGATTTGGTTTGATCTCCACGAAGATGAGCAAAGTCTGAAGAATAAGGTGGCGGAACATCCGCACTCTAAGTTCCTCGTCTGTAATGAAGATATTGACCACATCATCGGCTATGTCGATTCTAAAGACCTGCTGAACCGCGTGCTGGCTAACCAAAGCCTGGCACTGAACAGCGGCGTACAAATTCGCAATACGCTGATTGTGCCGGATACGTTAACCCTTTCAGAGGCGTTGGAAAGTTTTAAAACCGCAGGTGAAGACTTCGCGGTGATCATGAACGAGTACGCGCTGGTAGTGGGGATCATCACCCTCAACGACGTGATGACCACGCTGATGGGCGATCTGGTCGGTCAGGGGCTGGAAGAGCAGATTGTCGCCCGTGATGAGAACTCATGGCTGATAGACGGCGGCACGCCTATTGACGACGTCATGCGCGTGCTGGATATTGACGAGTTCCCGCAGTCGGGCAACTACGAAACCATCGGCGGCTTTATGATGTTTATGCTGCGTAAGATCCCGAAACGCACCGATTCGGTGAAATTCGCCGGCTACAAATTTGAAGTGGTGGATATCGATAACTACCGCATCGACCAGCTGCTGGTGACCCGAATCGACAGCAAAGCCACCGCCCTTTCGCCAAAACTGCCTGACGCTAAAGATAAAGAAGAAAGCGTCGCGTAACCCCAGAAACATCAACGGCTCCTGAATCAGGAGCCGTCTTATTACTGCATAGCACTTTTTACTGCATAGCACTTTGGTTAAGCCATCTCTGTTTGCAGACGCATAACCTGACGGTTAACTTCGGACATCACTGACAAATGCAGCTTATCCTTCACTTTTGGGATAAGAATCTTACCCTTATCAAATTCAAAAGCGCCAACGTCCTTGATGTATAACCGTCCACGGAACAGGATCTTTACGTACTTCGCCACCTGAAGTGGGTTGTACCGTTGGAAAATTTTCATTGTTATCTCCTGCTGAGTATTACGCCTTTGCGGTGCCACAATCGGCCCAACTATTATGAGGCGCAAATTTTAATGCCTAGTGACTATAGACTATCCGGGCAATGTTTCCACCGCGTATAACTTTTTTTACCTAAAGGTTACAATTATTCAGAATTATCTTTTTACCGAAGCGCGGTCTTCAGTATAAGCATTCATTTTTCATATGATTTGTGCGCTTGACCGCAAACTGGCATCACACTTGCGGGAAATTCGATAAATAGCACATATGATTAAAACTCAGACCCAAGTGGTCGGATCACCTGCATATCATAAGAAGGAAACACCATGACCCTACGCAAGATTCTGGCACTCACCTGCCTGCTGTTGCCGATGATGGCTTCCGCACATCAGTTCGAAACCGGTCAGCGAGTGCCGCCGATTGGCATCACCGATCGTGGCGAGTTGGTGCTTGATAAAGATCAGTTTAGCTACAAAACCTGGAACAGCGCGCAGTTAGTGGGAAAAGTGCGAGTACTGCAACATATTGCTGGTCGCACCTCTGCAAAAGAGAAAAACGCGACGCTGATTGAAGCGATTAAATCAGCGAAGTTACCGCACGATCGTTACCAGACCACCACCATTGTTAACACCGACGACGCGATTCCGGGTTCAGGGATGTTTGTGCGCAGCAGTCTGGAGAGTAATAAAAAGCTTTATCCCTGGTCGCAGTTTATTGTTGATAGCAATGGCGTCGCACGCGGTGCCTGGCAGCTGGATGAAGAAAGTTCCGCTGTAGTGGTGCTGGATAAAGACGGTCGCGTGCAATGGGCCAAAGACGGGGCGCTTACTCAGGAAGAGGTGCAGCAAGTGATGGACCTGCTGCATAAATTAATTAATAAATAGACACTCTGAACCCCGGATTCAGGAACGACTCGCGCGGAGTGTAATCCA
>OERM01000004.1_pt1 | contig 136325 bp, 125 predicted proteins | sample 1540021 | NCBI WGS metagenome assembly OERM01 (sample SAMEA3891245, study PRJEB23780) | metagenome | biome: terrestrial biome; feature: animal house; material: water of meat washing | place: Italy | collected 2015-05-12 | reverse complement strand
CTACAGAACTACGAGCCAGTCAACGACGATGCAAAGAGAGTGCTCAGAGTGTGTCAGGCATACGCCAGCAAATGGCCTGAGAGGTTACAGAAAGGCGGTGGGTTATGTGTGGAAAGCCTGGTACTGGAAAGAATCATCTTGCACTGGCTATCGCCCGGCACGCAATTACGGAACATCAAAGCTCAGCTATTTTCACAACGGCGCTGAAAATTGCCAGAGAATATAAATCAACATGGTCGAAAAACTCCACCCGCACAGAGGATGAAGTGATCCGACAGTTCACTAAACCTGACCTGCTAATTATCGATGAGGTTGGTGTGCAGTTTGGAAGTGAGGCGGAAAAGATGATCATGTTCGAAATCATCAACACCCGCTACGAGCGCATGAAGCCAACAATCCTGATTAGCAACCAGAGCAAAGATGAACTGTCTGCATTCATTGGTGAGCGTGTTATTGACAGGATGAATGATGGCGGCGGATGCACCCTTGCGTTTACATGGGATAGTTACAGGAGCAGATCGTGACTGGAAAAGAAATCATCCTGGAATATCTGAAAACTCATGAGCAATTCTCCCCGCATGAATTAGCACTGATCACCGGAATACCAAATAACAGAATCGCTCAAGCAGCAAGGCATATGGTGAAACAAGGGCATTTGAGTGTTGTTGAGCGTAAGTGGAAGACGGTTATTTATGCAAAACGCAAAGTGAAGAAGGAGCCAATTAAAAGAAATCCAGATGGTACGGGGTGGGGATGTGTAAATCCAATGACGGCGTTTATTAATAGGGCGCTTATGGAGGTAAGGCAATGACCATCTACATCACTGAGCTAATAACAGGCCTGCTGGTAATCGCAGGCCTTTTTATTTGGGGGAGAGGGAAGTCATGAAAAAACTAACCTTTGAAATTCGATCTCCAGCACATCAGCAAAACGCTATTCACGCAGTACAGCAAATCCTTCCAGACCCAACCAAACCAATCGTAGTAACCATTCAGGAACGCAACCGCAGCTTAGACCAAAACAGGAAGCTATGGGCCTGCTTAGGTGACGTCTCTCGTCAGGTTGAATGGCATGGTCGCTGGCTGGATGCAGAAAGCTGGAAGTGTGTGTTTACCGCAGCATTAAAGCAGCAGGATGTTGTTCCTAACCTTGCCGGGAATGGCTTTGTGGTAATAGGCCAGTCAACCAGCAGGATGCGTGTAAGCGAATTTGCGGAGCTATTAGAGCTTATACAGGCATTCGGTACAGAGCGTGGCGTTAAGTGGTCAGACGAAGCGCGACTGGCTCTCGAATGGAAAGCGCGATGGGGAGATCGGGCTGCATGACTATCAAATCAAATACGCCAGCACACGACAAGGACTGCTGGCAAACGCCGCTTTGGCTTTTTGATGCACTGGATATTGAGTTTGGATTCTGGCTGGATTCGGCAGCGAGCGACAAAAATGCTCTGTGTGCTCACTGGCTAACTGAGGCCGACGACGCGCTCAATTCTGAGTGGGTAAGCCACGGTGCAATCTGGAATAACCCACCGTACAGCAATATCAGGCCGTGGGTGGAAAAAGCCGCTGAGCAGTGCATACAACAGCGACAGACGGTAGTTATGCTTGTGCCAGAGGATATGTCAGTCGGATGGTTCAGCAAGGCTCTGGAGAGTGTCGACGAAGTTCGCATTATCACTGATGGACGGATTAATTTTATCGAACCATCGACAGGGCTGGAGAAGAAGGGAAACAGCAAAGGCTCCATGCTGCTGATTTGGCGACCGTTCATCAGTCCTCGACGGATGTTTACTACCGTATCCAAAGCGGCATTGATGGCGATCGGGCAGGGCGTCAGGAGGGCGGCATGAGACGACAGCGACGAAGTATCACCGACATCATCTGCGAAAACTGCAAATACCTTCCAACGAAACGCTCCAGAAATAAACGCAAGCCAATCCCAAAAGAATCTGACGTAAAAACCTTCAACTACACGGCTCACCTGTGGGATATCCGGTGGCTAAGATATCGTGCGAGGAAATGACAATGGATTATTCACAGTTAAGTGATTTTGAAATTAACAGAATGGTAGGAGACATAATTTTTAAAGGCCTTTGGGCATGTAAACCGGAAACATCAGGGAATAACACCAACAAATGGTATTACGGAAATGCTGATACAACTTTTGAGCCATTAAACCCTTTACCTGACTACTGCAATAATCCATCGGATGCATGGCCTATTATTGTTGATAATAAAATCAGTCTAACCTGCCACCAATCTCGCGGTGAGTGGTCAGCTGTTTTTAATGCCGAGAACATTTGCTTTCATGCGAATAATCCACTCCGAGCCGCCATGATTGTATTTCTCATGATGCAGGAAAATCAGAGTGGCTAAATCAGCAGCAGAGCGCAAAGCCGCTCAGAGAGCCAGACAAGCTGCATCTGGTGTGCGTAAGCTGGAGATTGTGCTTGATGCTCAGGAAATTGAAATGCTGGAGCGTAACTGTGCCACGCGTCGCCCCGGGCGTGCGCCTTACGAATTTGGTGAGTATATAGCGTTACTGATCCGCCAGGATGATGCACGCGTGCACGGGCGTATAAAATCGATCAGCAGAAAACGTTGCGGTAAGTGCGGCGAGAGAGTTCCTGTGAATTCATGCCCGTGTAATGGTGACTCGCAATGCTGGGTGACTAAAGGCTGGCATGAAACGAAATTAATAGTGTGACATGTCACGAGTAGATTATGCATGATGAATTTGATGGGTTTTGAATACTGCCGCCAACTATGGCGGCTTTATTTTGCATGGTACTATTACCACAACGGTAACTATTACCACGGTGGTTATGATGCCTGCTGAACCTAAAACCTATAAACGCAAATCAACGCAATTTAAGCCACTAACAGCAATGCAGGAGGCTTATTGCCAGTCATACATCAAAACGCCTGAAAACCAGACTCAGGCAGCGATTAACGCAGGATTCTCCCCAAATACAGCGGCAGTTAAAGCCAGTGTCATGATGCGCGATGAACGCATTCAAAAACGGATTGCCGAGCTGATGGAGGAGCGCAACAAACGAATGCGCGTCAGTGCTGATTACGTTCTCATGCGCCTGGTGGAGATCGACCAGATGGACGTGATTGATATCCTCAACGACGATGGGAGTCTTAAGCCAATCCGCGAGTGGCCGAAAATCTGGCGCACTACGCTTAGTGGCTTTGATCTGTCATCGACCATCATGAACATGAACGAGGATTCGATAGAGACAATCCTCAAAAAAATTAAATGGCCTGACAAGGTGAAGAACCTCGAACTGATTGGTAAGCACGTCGACGTTAACGCGTTCAAAGAGCGCCTGGAGGTTTCCGGCACGGTCACCATCGCCGACCGCATGGCCGCCGCCCGGCGCCGCGTCATAGAGCAGGCTGGTGGTGAAGAATGACAGCCGCAGCCATGTCGCCGGAAGAGCAACTCGTCGAGGATATCGCCTCGTTCACGTATGACCCGCTGGGCTATGCGCTGTATGCGTTTCCGTGGGGCGAGGAAGGCACAGAGCTGGCGCACGCCACCGGTCCGCGTAAGTGGCAGGCAGACGCATTCCGCGAGATACGCGATCACCTGCAGAACCCGGCGACGCGTCACCAGCCGTTGATGCTGGCCCGCGCATCCGGCCACGGCATCGGCAAGTCAGCTTTCATCTCAATGCTGATTAACTGGGGCATGTCGACCTGCGAGGACTGCAAGGTGGTGGTGACCGCCAACACCGACAACCAGCTACGAACGAAGACCTGGCCGGAAATTATCAAGTGGTCAAATCTTGCTATCACGAAAGACTGGTTTACCTGTACCGCTACCGCGATGTACAGCAATGACCCTGGGCACGACAAGCGGTGGCGCGCTGACGCAATCCCCTGGTCTGAGCACAACACTGAGGCGTTCGCGGGACTACACAACGAGCGCAAACGCATCATCGTGGTGTTTGATGAAGCGTCGAACATTGCGGATCTGGTGTGGGAAGTTGCCGAGGGTGCGCTTACGGACGAAGACACCGAAATCATCTGGGTGGCGTTCGGGAACCCGACGCGTAACACCGGGCGTTTCCGCGAATGTTTCCGCAAATATAAACACCGCTGGAAAACTGCACAGATTGACAGCCGGACGGTGGAAGGTACTAACAAGCAGCAATTACAGAAATGGGTTGATGACTACGGGGAAGACAGCGACTTCGTTAAAATCCGTGTGCGCGGCATATTTCCTGATGCATCTGAATTGCAGTTTATCCCTACCGGTCTTACTGACGAGGCAATGAAACGGGTGGTAACTGCTGCGCAGGTGGCACACGCTCCGGTGATAATCGGCGTTGACCCGGCATACTCCGGCGTTGATGACGCTGTGATATACCTGCGGCAGGGGCTGCACAGTAAGGTGCTGTGGACTGGCAACAAGACCACTGACGATCTGATAATGGCGAAGCGTATCGCTGACTTTGAAGACCAGTACCAGGCTGACGCAGTGTTCATCGACTTCGGTTACGGAACCGGTCTGAAATCAATCGGTGACGGATGGGGTCGTACATGGCAACTTGTTCCGTTCGGTGGCGCGTCTACTGACCCGCAGATGCTCAACAAGCGTGGGGAGATGTTCAACTCATGCAAGACATGGCTGAGGCTGGGCGGCATGCTGGATGACCAGGAAACAGCGGACGACCTGTCTGCGGCAGAGTACAAAGTTCGAGTGGACGGTAAAATCGTTATCGAACCGAAGGAAGATATCAAGGAGCGGCTTGGGCGTTCGCCTGGTAAAGGCGATGCGCTACTGCTGACGTTTGCTTTCCCGGTGTCAAAGCGCCTGCGACTTCCCGGGCAGCAGAACCAGCAAGGCAAGGCCATCACAGATTACGATCCCTATGCTTAATCCGCTTGAGGGGATAATGTCGTTGATATCCTCTGATGAGGATAAAACAAAGCCAGCTCATAGGCTGGCTGTTTGTGATATGTCACGGTGTTATTGCTCGCTTAACTTCTGCTTCAGCAAGTAACCTTCAAGCATCCAGATTTTGTTTACAGCATTCTGTCGGGCAATCTTCCGACCAATTTCTGCATCAAAGTTTTCCGGGCTTGCACAGGCGCTCTCTCCGGTGACGGTGAAGCCGTTGCGCAGCACCAGGACGCAGAACGTCAGCAGAGAAAGTGATTCGTGCGGCTGGTAGTTTACCTCTCCGCCAGTATGTTTCGCTTTTATGGCTACGCCAAAGGCACCATCTTCTGCTGTGAAATATGCCTCCTGAGCAATAATGCTCTCGATATGGTCTGGCGTAACGCGCGGCGCGGCTAAACCTTTAGCCTGAATTTCAGATTCAATGTCTTTGTCACTCATAGTCTAATCTCACCTTAAAAAAATGCCCGGCGAACCGGGCGAACTGGAAGCAATGAGTTATGCCTTCCGTGGCTGTACTGGTTTACGGCATGAAGTCATCGCAATGGCGTCCTGCTGTAAAAAGGGCGGTGGTAGTCCTTCAAGGGAAACCATCACCGCCAAGCCACTGGAACTTCTGGCATCACGGTCCTTAGGCGTGATTCTGGCGTGGCATGCAGGATTCGAACCTGCGACCAACCGCTTAGAAGGCGATTGCTCTGTCCAACTGAGCTAATGCCACAACGCTGAGAGCACTTAGCCTGTTAAGGCGCCACACTTTGTCGCGGCTCCATAAATGCTCTCATCGTTGTACCTCGTCTCTTCCGAGGCGTCACACCGAATCGCCAGGATGGTGAGTCCTCGGTCCGACGATATGAACGGGGCTTGCACATTCCGGCTACCTGGTTCGTTTGCCCGAGCAAGGGAGGGTGCCCCTTAAACGTACCCAGACCGCTATCGGCGCATGTGCCATACGCCGTACTACTCAAAATAAAAGCTCACTCCACCTGTTCAATTTAACGACAAGCCAGTCAGGTTAATAACCGGAATGAACCCTTTATTTACCTTAAAGGTAATAATTCGTGCGTTAAATGTCAACTACCTACGATAAATAAATCATATGTGGTTAAATTGGTAATAATTTAATTGCGTACGGAGTCATTGATATGTGCATGGGTAGCTCACCATCAGTGCCTGCAACACCAGAAGTTCAGGCAGCACCACAGGAGCAGGATGCCGCCGTTGTTGATGCCCGCGACGAAGAAACTCGTCGCCGTCGCGCTGCTGCTGGTCGTAGTTCTACGCTGCTTACCGGTTCTCAGGGCGACACATCAACCGCTAATACCAGCGGTAAAACGCTGCTTGGTCAGTAACCGGAGTCATTGAAATGGCGGAAACAACTAAAGAGCGATTGAACAAACAGTTCGCACAACTTGAAAGCGAGCGTCAGTCGTTCGAGCCGCACTGGCGCGAGTTGAGTGATTACATTAACCCGCGTGGTTCCCGCTTTCTGACTTCTGAGGTCAACCGTAACGATCGACGCAATACACGTATTATTGATTCGACCGGGACTATGGCGGCGCGCACTCTCGCCAGCGGCATGATGTCAGGCATCACAAGCCCCGCCCGTCCGTGGTTTCGCCTGGCTACGCCAGATCCTGAAATGATGGATTATGGCCCTGTTAAGTTGTGGCTTGAGGCGGTGCAGAACCGCATGAACGATATGTTCAATAAGTCGAATCTCTATCAGTCGCTGCCGCAGTTATACGGAAGCCTCGGCACATACAGCACTGGTGCAATGGCAGTGCTGGAGGATGACGAGGACATCATTCGCACAATGCCATTCCCGATAGGCAGTTACTACCTGGCTAACTCACCTCGTGGCAGTGTGGACACCTGTTTTCGCAAGTTCTCTATGACTGTTCGTCAGCTTGTTCAGGAGTTCGGGCTAAATAACGTCAGCGAATCCGTAAAAAGCATGTGGGAAAGCGGCACCTACGAGAAGTGGATTGAAGTGATGCATTCGGTTTACCCGAACATTGACCGCGATACATCGAAGCTGGATAGCAAGAACAAGCCATTCAAATCGGTTTATTACGAGGTTGGTGGCGATAACGACAAGTTGTTGCGTGAGTCCGGATTCGATGAGTTTCCAATTATGGCTCCGCGCTGGGAAGTTAACGGCGAAGATGTTTATGGTTCATCATGCCCGGGTATGCTGGCGCTTGGACCTGTTAAGGCATTGCAGCTTCTTCAGAAGCGCAAGTCGCAGTTGATTGATAAAGCTACCAATCCGCCGATGGTTGCTCCGACTTCCCTCAAGAATCAGCGTGCCTCCCTTCTTCCTGGCGACATCACGTATATCGATCAGATTACTGGTCAGGATGGTTTCAGGCCTGCTTATCTGGTTAACCCCAGTACAGCAGATTTGGTGGCAGACATTCAGGACACTCGTCAAATCATTAACAGCGCCTACTTTGTCGATCTGTTCATGATGTTGCAGAACATCAATACCCGCTCGATGCCTGTTGAAGCGGTGATCGAAATGAAAGAAGAAAAACTTCTGATGTTGGGGCCGGTTCTGGAGCGTCTGAACGACGAATGTCTTAATCCTCTCATTGACCGCGCTTTCTCGATGATGGTGCGTAAAAACATGCTGCCGCCACCGCCTGACGCGATGGAAGGTATGCCCCTGAATGTCGAATACATTTCCGTCATGGCTCAGGCGCAGAAGTCTATCGGCCTGTCCAGTCTAGCGTCTACGGTCAACTTCATTGGTCAACTTGCGCAAGCGAAACCAGAAGCTCTCGACAAACTCAACGTTGATCAGGCGATCGATGCATTCGCTGATATGTCCGGAGTGTCTCCAACCGTCATTGTTCCGCAGGAACAGGTTGAGCAGGCTCGCCAGCAACGGGCACAGCAACAACAGCAGCAACAAATGATGGCGATGGGGATGGCGGCGGCACAGGGTGCCAAGACGCTAAGCGAAGCCAAAACTTCGGATCCGAGTGTTTTGTCAGCTATGGCGAATGCAGTTAGTGGTCAGGGTGGGCAATCACAATGACAGATTACGAAGACGATCAACTGAAAGAAGAAAACGCCCGTAAGCAACGTGACATGGCACAGCGTGAAATTGATGACATTCGCTTTGTCATGAGCAGTGAACAGGGGCGTCGCGTTGTCTGGTCTGTGCTGGAGAAAGGCCGGGTGTTTTCCGCTATCTCTCCGATGGATGCTATGGCAATGGCATTTAATGAGGGGCAACGCAATCTGGCGCTGGAACTGTTTCAGCGCGTTATGGCGCATTGCCCTGAACAGTATTTGAAGATGGCCAAAGAGGCCAGTGAACAGGAGTGATCATGAATTTATTTGAGCGTTTGCTGTATCGCCGTCTTTGCAATGAGCAACCAGTCGATGGTGGAGCAGCTCCGGCTGCGTCAGAACCGTCAGCGCCTGCAGGTGATAACCCTGCTCCAGTTGGTGATCCATCACAACAGGAAGGTGATAAGCCACAACCTGTTGCTGATGGCGATAAACCTGCTGATGACAAAAAGCCTGAAAACGATAAGCAGGATGAAAAAAAGGACGGCGATAAACCAGAGGGTGCGCCTGAGAAGTACGAATTTCAGGCTGCCGAAGGCGTAGAGCTGGATACAGAAGCGTTGAAGGAGTTCGAGCCGGTGGCTCGAGAACTAAACCTGACCAACGAGCAAGCGCAAAAGCTGGTTGATGCTTATCCGAAGATTCTGGCAGGTGTTCAGCAGCGCCAGGCAGAAGCCTGGCAGAAAACAACCGAGCAGTGGGCTGCGGATGTAAAAGCTGACAAAGAAATCGGTGGCGACAAGTTGATTTCTAACCTTAGCTCCGCACAGCGTGCGCTTGACCAGTTCGGGACACCTGAACTCAAAGAATATCTGAACACCACCGGGCTGGGTAATCACCCTGATCTGGTCAAAACGTTCGTGAAAATCGGAAAGGCGATGTCTGAAGATGGCATGGTCACCGGTGGTAATGAAGGCCAGCGTAGTGCGGCCGAAGTGCTCTATGGCAAATAAGAGAGGAAATGACAATGGCTGTTAAAGGCTTAACTGCGCTAACGCTGGCTGACTGGGGTAAGCGCGTCGATCCAAACGGGAAAGTCGATAAGATTATCGAGCTTCTCGGTCAAACTAACCCGATCCTTCAGGATATGCCTTTTGTCGAAGGGAACCTTCCTACCGGACACCGAACCACCATTCGTTCTGGTTTACCTTCAGCTACCTGGCGTTTGCTGAACTATGGTGTACAGCCAAGCAAATCAACCACAGTGCAGGTCACCGATTCCGTTGGCATGCTGGAAACCTATGCTGAAGTCGATAAGTCACTGGCTGATTTGAACGGCAATACCGCCGAATTCCGCCTGTCTGAAGACCGCGCATTTATTGAAGCGATGAATCAGCAGATGGCGCAGACGCTGTTTTATGGTGATTCCAGCGTTAACCCTCAGCAGTTTATGGGACTGTCCTCCCGCTATTCCAGCCTGTCTGCGGGTAATGCTCAGAACATCATTGATGCTGGTGGCACGGGTACAGATAACACCTCAATCTGGTTAGTGGTGTGGGGCGAAAACACCGTGCATGGCATCTTCCCGAAAGGGCAGAAGGCTGGCATCCAGATGGAAGATAAAGGCCAGGTGACACTGGAAGATGCTAATGGCGGCAAGTACGAAGGCTATCGCACCCATTACAAATGGGACAACGGACTTGCTCTGCGTGACTGGCGTTATGTTGTTCGCATTGCAAACATCGATGTCAGCAATCTTTCAGAACCTTCCTCTGCCGCAAATATTGCGAAGTTGATGGTTAAAGCACTGCATCGCATTCCAAACCGTGGCATGGGCCGCCCGGTGTTCTACATGAACCGCACTGTAGGCCAGGCTCTTGATCTGCAGTCTCTGGAGAAAACATCTCTGGCTATCAGCGTAAAAGAGACTGAAGGCGAGTGGTGGACTTCATTCCGTGGTGTACCAATCCGTGAAACTGATGCGCTTCTGGAAACAGAAGCCCGCGTGGTGTAACGCCTGTTATTAACCTGTGGGTCGTAACAGACCCACTAATGGAGAAAGAAGATGATCACCGACAAACTGTTGATGTTCTCCGAAGCTCAGGCGGTTACGAATACCGCGGCTTCTACTGACGTAATCGATCTCGGTCCAATTGACGGAAAACGTCGTGATATCGGCGTGGGTTACCCGCTTGAGTTTTGGGCGCTGGTTAACGAAGCCGCCACGGCAAGTGGTGAGGCAACTGTAAACATCCAGTTGCAGACGAGTGAGAATAACAGCTCATGGACCACTATTTATGATAGTGGTGCACTGGCAAAGACCGCCCTGACAGCAGGTAAACGAGTTGTTTCTGCAAAAGTGCCTGCCGGTGTTCAGCGATATCTGCGTGTTAACTACTCCGTCGCAACTGGCCCACTAACGGCTGGCGAATTCACTGCTGGTATCAGTCTTGATGTTGATGCCAATACGCCGTATCCGATCCGCTCAAAAGTAACTGGTTAAGGTGATATCGATGTCAGGTGAGAAACCAAGATACCGCGTTCTGCGCCTCTCTCATATCCATAACACTCTGTGGCCGGAGGGGGCAGAAATCGAATACGAAGGTGAGCCTGGTAGCGCACTGGAACCTGTTAACGATGCAGCCAGACAGGCAAAAGCAAAGGTAGCAGGAAAGGTGTCAATGGCAGCAACCAGTACCAAAATCATCAACGATGTGTCAGATGATGGTGAGCTGGATAAGCTCCGTGAAGAGTACGAATTGCTCTTTAACGAGAAGCCACACCATAACGCCAAAGCCGAAACGCTCCGCGAGAAGATCGCAGATAAGCGTAAAGAACTGGGCGTGTAAGCCTCGCGGATCAGACAAGGGGCTTCGGCCCCTTTATTGCAGGAGTGTATATGGAACTCGTAAACCTCAAAACCGGCACTGACAGCTACCAGGATGAGAGCGGAGAAACCAGAACTCGCGATGAATACCCGTGGGGGCTGTGCATCACTCTTAATAACGACACATTGAATAAGCTGAAGGCGCAACCTAAGGGCGTCGGAACGGAAGTGATGATAACTGCAAAGGCTGTTATTCGAGGCCTGTCTGCCAGAGAAACTAACGATGGCGTTAATCGCAGCGCCGATCTGCAGATCACTGATATGGCGATCGCTCCTGTTTCCGGGGATGTAGAAAAATCAGCGGCTGAAACTCTGTACGGTAACGGAGGTGAGTGATGGCCTCTGTAGTAGAGATCTGTAATCGTGCGCTGTCCAATATTGGCAACAGCCGCAGCATTAACAGCCTGACGGAAGCCAGCAAGGAAGCGGGGGAATGTTCGCTGCACTTTGAGGCCTGTCGTGATGCTGTGCTTTCTGATTTTGACTGGAACTTTGCTACCAAACGCGTGGCGCTTGCAGATACGAGCAATCCACCGCCTGACTGGGAATATGCGTACCAGTACCCGTCCGATTGTCTGCGCATTACTGAAATTATGCTTCCTGGTGTACGCAATCCAACAGCAGCAATGCGCGTTCAGTACGAAGTTGGTGCAGACACCAACGGAACAGGAAAATTGATCTACACAGACCAGCCTCAGGCATGGCTCAAGTATGTCTCTCGCGTTACAGATGTAAACATGTTTGATGCCATTTTTATGGAGGCGCTGGCCTGGCGTCTTGCGGCAGCCATTAACATGGCGCTGACTGGGAATGCGGATCTCGGTACATTTGCTCTCAATATGTACAATCGCGTGATTCTTAGTGCTGGCTCGCATAGCCAGAATGAATCACAGGAACCACAACCACCGGTTGACGAGTTTACCATTGCGAGGTTGTCCTGATGGCTATCAGTTGGATCCAGCCCAGCTTTGCCGGTGGTGAGATTGGACCGTCGTTGTACGGTCGTATCGACATGGCGAAGTACCAGGTGGCATTGCGCAAGTGCGATAACTTTATCGTGCGGCAGTATGGTGGTGTTGAGAATCGACCTGGTACGCGTTTTGTCGGTGCCGCCAAATACCCAAATCGGAAATGCCGCCTGATCCCGTTCCAGTTCTCGACGGTTCAGACCTATGCTCTGGAGTTCGGGCACCAGTACATGCGCGTTATCAAAGATGGTGCGTTGGTGCTGAACAGCAGCAATGTTATTTATGAAATTGCCACGCCATATACTGAAGCCGATCTGTTCCGAATTAAATTCACGCAAAGCGCCGACGTGCTTACGCTGGTTCACCCGGCATACCCGCCGAAAGAGTTGCGCCGCTACGCGCATGACAACTGGCAACTGGTTGATGTGGTAACGAAGAACGGGCCATTTGAAGATATCAATATTGACGAGTCAGTGACGGTTTATGCCAGCGCCAGCACCGGGACAATTACGTTAACGGCAAGCGCCTCTATTTTTGGCGCGGAGCAGGTAGGCAAATTGTTCTATCTGGAACAGCCTGCAGTGGATTCAGTGCCGGTATGGGAAACCAGTAAGAGTACGTCGATTGGCGATATTCGCCGTGCAGACAGTAATTACTATCGCGCCGTTACAGCAGGCAAAACAGGCACTTTGCGCCCTTCGCATACAGAAGGCACATCATGGGATGGCTGGGGCGGATCCGGTGATGATGATACTGGCATTGAGTGGGAATATCTGCACAGTGGTTTTGGCATTGCCCGTATCACTGCTGCAAATGGCACTACTGCAACTGCTGAGGTGATTTCCTATATCCCTTCGCAGGTCGTTGGCGAGGATAATGCCAGCTATAAATGGGCTAAATATGCCTGGAACAGTGTTAATGGTTATCCTGGCACTGTTGTTTATTATCAACAACGTCTTTATTTCGCCGCATCGACTGCGTTCCCTCAGACTATCTGGGCCAGCCGTACCGGGGATTATAAGGATTTTGGCAAAAGCAATCCTACGCAGGATGACGACAGAATTATCTACACCTATGCCGGGCGTCAGGTTAATGAGATCCGCCACCTGATTGATGTCGGTTCGCTGGTGGCGCTGACTTCCGGAGGTGAGTACGTCATCACCGGCGACCAGAACAAAGTGTTAACCCCATCATCATTTGCATTCAGCTCTCAGGGATCAAATGGCTCGAGCAATGTCCCACCAATTGCCGTGGCGAATATTGCTCTGTTCGTCCAGGAGAAAGGCAGTGTTGTCCGTGATCTGGCCTATTCATTCGATGTTGACGGCTATCAGGGGAACGACCTTACTATCCTTGCCAATCATCTTTTTCAGAAGCACAGCATTGTTGACTGGTGCTTCTCTATTGTCCCTTACTCCAGCGCCTTCTGCATTCGTGATGACGGTAAATTACTGGTGATGACCTATTTGCGTGATCAGCAGGTTTTTGCATGGGCACCACAATCCAGTACCGGAAAATATGAAAGCACATGCAGTATCAGCGAAGGAAATGAAGATGCGGTGTATTTCGTCGTTAACCGAACCGTTAACGGGCAAACAGTGAGATACATCGAGCGACTGTCCAGCCGTTTATTTACCAGCGATGAAGATGCTTTCTTTGTTGATTCTGGCCTTAGCTATGATGGAAGAAACACGTCTGACAGAACGATGACCATCACTGGTGGTTCTGGCGAATGGGATTACCGCGCGGAATATACAATCAGTGTTTCTGGTGGTGCGTACTTCACCAGTAGTGATGTTGGTGCGCAACTACAGTTCCCTTATACCGGAGCTGTTCCTGATACTGGCTATGAAGTGTCAAAAGAATTACGTTGCGACATTATTTCTGTAACCAGCAATACCGCAGTAGTGGTTCGTGCTAACAGGAACGTCCCGCCATCCCTCAGGAATGTGGCCACCACGAACTGGCAGATGGCGCGCCGGACATTTGGCGGCTTGTCTCATCTTGAAGGCCAGACCGTAAACATCCTCTCTGATGCGAACGTGGAACCACAAAAAGTGGTTTCCGGAGGTGCCGTCACGCTGGAATCACCGGGGGCTGTTGTGCACATCGGCCTGCCAATAACTGCTGAATTCGAAACACTGGATATCAACATTAACGGACAGGAAACGCTGCTGGACAAAAAACAGGTGATCCCGTCCGTTACTCTGGTTGTGAATGCCAGTCGCGGCATCTGGGCGACTACGCCCGGCGGTAAATGGTACGAATATCCACAGCGTGAATTCGAGTTCTACGATGATCCTGTTGATGATGCTACCGGAAAAGTAGAAGTGAAACTGGACAGTAACTGGGGCAAAAACGGGCGTGTAAAAATCCGTCAGCTTGACCCGTTGCCGCTGTCTGTTCTTGCCGTTATTCCTCGCCTTACTGTTGGGGGATTCTGATGATCGATGTTCAAATTATTCCCGCTACCGAAGAGCATCTTCAGATGATTTTGCCGGATGTTCGTCAGGCTGATATTGACGAACTGTATGCGGTATCGCTGATGACTACCGAAGATGCGCTGCGCGTTGGTCTTCGCACTGCGACTATGGCCTGGTCAGGGTTCGCGAACGGAGAACTGGTAACCATGTTTGGTGTATCTCCTGCGTCAATGATCGGTGGCAATGGTACGCCCTGGCTGGTAGGAACCAGCCGTATTGAAAAATATCAGAAGACATTTCTGCGCCACTGCCGCCCTGTATTGCAGCAGATGCTGGCAGTTTATCCGCGCCTGGAAAACTACGTCGACGAGCGAAACCATGTTGCCAAAGCATGGCTGCACTGGCTTGGATTCAGGCTTGAAGAAGCCGCGCCTTATGGTGCTCTTGGTCTTAATTTCCACAGATTTCACATGGAGAGAAAATAATGTGCGATCCGGTTATTGCTGGTGGCGCAATGCTCGCCATGAGTGGCATTCAGGCATACACCCAGTACCAACAGGGAAAGTATGCCTCGAAGGTTGCAGAAGCGAACGCAGATATAGCCACAGCTCAGGCAAATGATGCAATAAACAGAGGTAACGCTGAAGCTGAGCAACGACGCAGAGAGACCCGACAGCGGCTTGGTACACAGGCGGCGACAATGGGGGCTACCGGCGCTGATTTATCTACAGGTAACGCGCTGGATATATTTGGCGACACTGCCCAGTTTGGCGCTCTTGATTCGCTGACGACGGTGAATAACGCGCAACGCGAGGCTTACGGTTATCAGGTTCAGGCTGCCAACTATAAAGCAGAAGCCAGTTCAGCCCGTAAACAGGGGAATGTGGGAGCAGCAACAACATTGCTCACTGCGCCTCTGAAGGCATACGGTGCGTACCAGATGTTTGGTGGGACGTGGAGTCCGTTTACTCAAAGCACTCCTGCGCCAATCGGGGCAGCAGCAGGAACCAGATTACCCGGAGGATTATAATGCCAGTCGTACCAACAGTATCCGGACGTCAGGTTGAGAGTCGTGGAGTTCAGTCAGCAGGCTTGCAGACGTTTTCTCAGCAAGGTATTGGTGATGCTTTTGTTCGGGCAGGGACAGAGGCAATTGATGTTTTGGGGCAGGCAAAACAGCGTGCCAATATCGCTCTGGCTCAGGAGGCATCTCTTAACCTCAGTCAGATAAGCAGCGATCTGCTGAATAATCCTGAAACAGGATTGCTTAACCTGAAAGGGAAAAATGCTATTGGAAAAGGCCATGAGTATACGCAGCAGTTTGATGCTCAGGTCGAACAACTGGCTATGTCGCTGCCGGATGAACAGGCTCGTAATGCTTTCATGCAGCAGGCGCAGCAGCAGCGCATTCAGTTCACTACGCAGGCCGGGCGACACGAGATAGGGCAAATTAATGCCTACGAAGAAGGCCAGTTTCAGGCGACACTGCTGAACAATGGTAAAAATGCCGCAGCATTGTATGGCGACAACGCCGCATACGTATTGGCTAACAAGCAAACTTTCCAGCAAATTGAGGAGTACGGTGTTGCACATGGCTGGAGCAACGAGCAAATCCAGGCCAAGAAAATCGAGTTTAAAGAGAAGGTTGCTGATGCTGCATTGTCCCAGTGGTCGGCAAACAATGCGACCGCATTCATCCAAAGTAATGGCGAGTTAAGTGATACTGCTGCTGGAGCTCGCCGTGCTGTAGCAGATAGTGACTCTTCCGAGCGTGCCCGTGGCATACGCAACAATAACCCAGGAAATCTCGAATACAGCAAAACTAATCCGTGGGTAGGCCAGACCGGTGATGATGGTCGATTTGCTAAATTCGAAACACCTGAACACGGGATTCGTGCATTAGGGCGGAACCTGATGTCGTATCAGAGGCAGGGTATTGATACTGTCAGCGAGATAATTAATCGCTGGGCACCGCCTGCTGATAAAAATGACACTATGTCGTATATCAAAGCAGTGTGCGAACAACTTGGCGTTTCTGCTGATGAGCCTCTCGATGCATCTAATCCTGATACCCTGAAGGCGCTTTGTGCAGCCATTATCCATCATGAGAACGGTAGCCAGCCATACAGTGATCAGCAGTTAACTGCTGGTGTCAGTGCAGCACTTGGTTTATCAACAATTCCAACCAACACCAAACGCTATACCGGTAATGCAGCATTCGATGCGGCATCTCCTGAGGCGCAGGCAAGTTTTATGCGACAGGCGGATCAACTGCGTCGGCAGCAGCAGGCTGAATATAAAACGATGATTGACAGCCAGGTTCGCGATGCGACAGCTGCGTATATGCGTGGCGTTGAATTTCCTAACCCACCTGGTGAGGCTGATTTTATTGCAGCTTATGGAGTAAGAGAAGGAAACCTGCGATATACCGAGTTCAGAAATACGCAAATCGCCGGACAGTATATAGGCTCTTTCCGCAACATGCCGACAAGCAGCATTACAGCATATGTTGAGCAATTACGCCCGGATACTGGTGAGACAGGGGAGGGTTATGCGGCACGAGCCGCTCTTTATGACAACGTTGTGTCGGCTGCAAGTCAGGTGATAAAGCAGCGACAGGCTGATCCTGTACAGTTCTCTCTTGCCGCCGGACAGGCAAAGCCTATCGACATGAGCAATAAGGATAACTTTGGACAGAGCGTTGCCTTGCGTGCTGCTCAGGTCAGTGACCTTGCTAAGTCATATGGCACTCCACTGACGTTCTTTTCCAAAGACGAGGCCAATCAGATCGGTGTTTTCTTTCGTGATGCTCCAGTTTCCCAACAGGCAGCATATCTCGACACCATCAGGCAGAGCACTGGTGGTGGGCAGGTGTATATGTCAGCACTACAGCAGATCAGTGCCAACGCTCCATCTGCTGCCGTTGCCGGGATACTGATGGATAAGCCTGGTGGTATTTTGGCAGAAAAAAACTGGTTTAATCCGGATGTTTCCGTGTCTCCTGAAACCGCTGCGCAGACAATTCTTGCTGGCGCGGCGGCTCGTAAAGGTACTGATGATGCGAAAGGTATTCCGATGCCTAAAGATGCTGATCTTCGCCTTGAGTTTTCTGACATGGTGAAGGATGCATTTGCTGGTGACGCTCATGGGGCATCAATGGCATACGAGATCGCAAAGGATTATTACGCTGGTGTGATGGCGAAAAAAGGCGTGGTATCAGGAGAAATTGACAATGATGTCTGGAAACAGGCTGTTAACGTAGCTACAGGTGGCGTGCATGACTATAACGGAATGGGGAATGTCCTTTTGCCGTGGGGAATGTCTGCAGAGCAATTCGATAAGCAGGTTAATCAGGCTTGGAATGAACAAGTTGTCGGCTCCGGGATAAAAACACCGCCTGGTCAGTATGGTTTGCAAAGTTACGGCGATAGTCAGTACCTGGTGAAACTTGGTACTGGTTATCTGCTGAAAGATGATGGTTCTCCCGTTGTTCTTAATCTGACACAGAAGCGTCAGAGATTCTCCGGAGATATTCCGCAATGAGTTACTTTGGCCTTAATCCAGTAAACCAGAATCAGCAGCTTGACGAAGCAGCATCAAATCCAGCTGGCTTTAACAGCGATGTTGGTTTTTTCGACAATGCTGTAGGAGCGGCATTGTCTGGTTTGTACTCCGGGCTGGTGGCAAAGCCAGATCAGTTGCTATGGGCAGGGATGGATAAAATCGTATCCCCGATTGCTCAGTTTGTTAACGAAAACACCTCGCTCAATGACACTTCAGTTTCATACATTGCTGAGCAGAGAAAACTAGCAGAGCAGCAGGTTAAGCGGCTGACGCCTGATGCCGCGACAACCGGAACCGCCGGGCAGGTCCTTTATGGGTTGTTCGATATGGGCGGGCAGGCTGTTGTCGGTACAACGCTCGGTGGTCCGGTCGGAGGTGCTGCGGCGGTAACTTCGCTACAGGGTTTTTCTGAGTTTGAACGGCTGACAGCACAGGGTGTTGATTTCAGGACGGCGCAGGAAGCGGGATTAGTGCAGGGTATTACTGCTGGTGCCGGAACACTGATCCCTATGAGCCTCGGGTTACGTGCTGGTGGTGCGCTGGCGGAAGGTGTGGCGGCTCAGCTTGCGCGGACGGGTGAAAGTTCAGTGCGACGCGCCGCAGCAACAGCAGTACGTGCAACGCCAGATATTGCCTATGCCGCAGGTACAAATATTGCGTTCGGTATGGCACAGCGTGGGCTTACTGCAAAAACGCTTCGTGATGGTGGCTATAGCGAAATGGCTAACCAGTATGATGTGTTGGATCGACAGGCAATTGCTATTGATGCTGTTCTTGGGGTGGCGTTTGGTGGTGTCGGCAGATTTATTAACTCTCGCGGCGAGTCTACAAGCGCACCAAATTTTTCACCAGTTGATATTGATGCTGCACTGGCGGCGAATGCCGCTCATCATGCTGAAATTGATATTGCTCCCGGCGTTCCGATCAACGTGCTTTCGCGTAATTCGCACATTCAGGCTCTGCGAAAAGCCATGTCTGATGTTAGCCAGGGGAGACCTGTAGACGTTGCCAGCATTGTTGAGTCTGCATCTTTCAGTGAAATTCCTGGGCGCAAGAGTCTGCTGTCTCAGGCAGTTAATGAGGCTCTGTCATCTGTAGATGATGGAGTAACTGCGCGCGCTATAGAAAATCGGTTGCTTGAAGAACAGGCCGCGCAGCTTTTGTCGCGTGGCGATAGACAGGTTTACCAGTCTGAAATCGCTAATAGCCAACGAATTATTGAAAATCTCACTGAACAGCGCGCACAAATTCTTGCAGAAGAGCCAACCGGTAGCGGTAAGGCTTTATCTCGTGCTCGATCAGATAAACAGGCCAGACTTCGCGATATTGACCAACGAATCCGGCAGGCACAAGAACGCCTGGAATTTTCTCGTAACGCGTTGGCGCCGCACGAGCCTGGAGGTCAGTTTTTTGAAGCTCGAGCAGAACTGGCACGACGACAGCAGGCAGAAAGTGAACTTAATGCTCAGGCTGTTTCATTCTATAAAACAGCAGAGGTCAGGACGCCAGACGAAGTAGCTCCTTTTGAGCCCGGTAAGATATTGCAACAGACAGAACAAAAAATGATGGCAGATCCGGCAGGAGATATTGATCTGCGTATAGCTGAAGACTCGCTGCTTGAATCTCCGGACATGATAATCACCGTGCTGGATGATGATGGTAATCCACAATCGCGCAGTGCGCGTGAAGTACTGGATGAAGCGAACAGGGAAAGTGAGCAGGCAATACAGGATTCCAGCCTGTTTGATGTCGCTGTGGCGTGTTTCTTGAGAGGTTAAATTAAATGAGACAGGAATGTATACAAGCGGTCCAGCAGGCGGCGCAGCGCACGTTAACGGCGCGAGAAATACAGAACATTGAAGACCGCATTTATCGAAATATGCGCTCCATTGCTCGTGATGACCCGATGTCGTGGAGACAACTTTCCGAATCAGAGCGGCTATATCGTGCAGCACAATTGGCATCTGAAGAATTACAGCGAGAAGCGGCATTAAAGAAACGTCGTGTGGCCCTCACTATAGCCGCACGTCAGAGATTGGATAAATTTATCAATAGCTATCAAGGGGCTGATGGGAAACTTGGCGCTCTTAACCGTACTATTGCTTTTAATGCAGACGGTAAATCGAATTTCCTCTCTGTTGAGTCCAGAACAAAAGCCACTCGTGATTATGCATTGAGTCAATTGCAGGAGGCATTCGAAGCAGTTGATCCTCGCTTTTTTGGTCTGTTTGAAGATGAAGCTGGCGTACGTGACATGGTATATGAAATGCGAGGGCAAAATACTGGCAATGCTAAAGCAAGAAAAGGTGCTAAGGCGTGGAGAGAAGTGACAGATCTACTGCGCCGCCGGTTTAATGATGCTGGTGGGGACATTGGCTATCTCGAAAACTGGGGGTTCCCTCAACATCATTCTATGGAAAAGGTTGGGGCGGTATCAAAGGATAAGTGGGTTAGCGATGTTATAGGTAAGCTGGATCGCAAATATTATATCCGAGCCGATGGACAACTGATGAACGATGCCGAGTTGTCTGCATTTCTTGGAGAGGCTTATAACACGATCGCTACTGGTGGGCTGAATAAGCTTACTGATACCGGAATGCGAATTTCCGGCGCACGTGCTAACCGTGGTAATGCATCACGACAGATACATTTCAAAGATGCAGATTCCTATCTGCAATATCAGCAACTTTATGGCGATCGCTCTCTATGGGAAATCATGGTCGGTCACCTGGAAGGTATCAGTAAAGATATTGCACTGGTGGAAACATATGGCCCAAACCCCGATCATGTTTTCCGCTCTCTTCTTGATCAGGTGAAGGCAGAAACGGCAACAGCTAACCCGAGTAAAACCGGTAAAGTCGAGCGGCTGGCGAACAACACAGAGAATCTGTACAACTTTATTTCCGGAAAGACACAGCCTGTAGCGAATCCGCACATCGCGCGATGGTCTGACAATATCCGCAACTGGCTGGTTGCCAGCAGACTCGGATCTGCGTTGCTATCATCGTTCTCTGATCTTGGAACCATGTATCTGTCTGCGAAGGTGACCAACCTTCCAATGAACCAGTTATTCCGCAACCAGCTTGAAGCTATGGACCCAACGAACCGTACAGAACTTGCGCGGGCGCGCCGCGCTGGTCTGGCGATGGAATCTCTACTTGGCAGCGTTAACCGCTGGGCGATGGATAATATGGGGCCGTCAGTGTCTCGTTGGGCGGCAACGGCGGTAATGCGTGCCAGTGGGCTTACAGCATGGTCAGATGCGCACAAGCGCGCCTATGGCGTAACCATGATGGGAAGCCTGGGAGAAGTAGTGTCACGGACACCAGACCTTCGTAGCCTCGATGACTCTGATTTTCGTATCCTGAAAAGCAAAGGGATTACTGACACAGACTGGAGCGTATGGAGGCTGGCGCAACAGGAGGACTGGGGGAACGGTAATAATACGATGCTGACACCGGAAAGCATTATGCGTATCCCTGATTCAGCAGTTAAACATCTTGGTGAGCCTGAACGCGTGAAATTTGAGGCAATGCGTAAACTTCTCGGTGCCGTAACTGAAGAAGTTGATATGGCTGTTATTACACCGGGAGCACGTGAGCAACTGATAACCGGTTCTGGTATTCAGCGTGGAACATGGAAAGGTGAATTAACGAGAAGTGTTTTCCTGTTTAAATCGTTCCCTATCTCGGTTGTTATGCGTCACTGGTCACGCGCTATGGGTATGCCGTCTGCTGGTGGGCGTGCGGCATATATTGCGACGTTTATTGCCAGTACGACCATTCTTGGCGCTTTGTCGCAGCAACTTAACGACCTTGCGTCTGGTCGTAATCCTCGAGAGATGACAGGAGAAGATGCCGCAAAATTCTGGCTTGGTTCTCTACTGAAAGGTGGTGGTCTTGGCCTTTACGGTGACTTTTTATTGTCAGATCACACTAGGTACGGAAGCGGCGCGCTGGCGTCGATGCTTGGCCCGGTAGCTGGTCTTGTTGATGACGTAGTGAAGATTGCTCAGGGCATACCGTTAAATGCTGTGGAAGGGAAGAGTGAGCAGACTGGTGGTGATCTGGTGAAGCTGGGGAAAGGTTTGATGCCAGGTGCGAATCTCTGGTACTTGAAGGCGGCTCTAGATCATATGATCTTTAACCAGGTGCAGGAGTATTTTTCACCAGGCTATTTGCGTAAAATGGAGCAACGTTCGAAGAAAGAGTTTAACCAGACATACTGGTGGCGACCTCAGGATGTCACTCCGCAATAAGGAAGTGTTGTGTTTTTAATTATTTTGAGTGTGATAATTTCTGGTGGGTTGTTATTTATTGACCGCTACAAATATTTTCTTAACCCTCAGACTCAAGCTATTTGCTGGTTCATCTTTGTTGTGCAGGGAGTAGTTCTTGTTGCAAGCCTTATTGAGGGGAGGCCTCTTATTTTTACTGGGTAAATAGGTGACTACATGCAAGCTATAGGATTCATTGTTTATATCGTCGTTGGTCTTTTTCAGTTGGCAGCAATTATGGCTGGGCTTGAATCATGGTGGGGATTGCACTGGATAATTGCAGCCCCCATTGCTTTCATCGTGAGCTATATTCCATTTGTTGGAGCGATTGTTGGTATGGTTGGCGCTGTGGATGTATGGCGGTGGGAGTGGTGGCAGGCTGGCCTTCTCTTCTTTGGTGGGATCATCTTTGCTATTGTCTGCGGTGGAATGTCATCATTTTTCGAATGGCTATCATTCAGAAAAGTGGCGTGACATGTCACAGGCCGCTTTCGCGGCCTTGTTTTTAACGAATGCCACCGCCGCCAGGGCGGGAATCCGCAGAACGCCCACCGCAGCGGGAGCCGTCAGCGGCAGTATCGCTGTCGTGCTGACAACGACCGGCAAAAGCCTGAGTTGACGCTACCAGAGACAACAAAACGAACAGTGCAGCAAATGCTTTTTTCATTGTGAAATTTCCATCTATAAGCCACCTCAATGTGGCGTCAATGAGTGTTAGCACTGACTTTTGTTTCGTCCACAAAAAATCCCGCAGCGCGGGCTTATTCTTCTTCATCATTAAAAAGCGGATTGTTATTTCCATCTGATGAAAGGAAAGGTATGTGTTCTCTTGAAAATCCAACAATGACAATTTCATTATCATTTTTTGCATAATGAATGCATTCATTAGAATGCATTCCGCCAGGGTTGAAATTTAAGTTAATGGTATAATTCTTAAATGTGTTTGGATACCATGTTGGCCCACAATGATAATGCCAATAATTCTCTTGCTCATAATTGTCTGAGCCGGGAATTTTATCATGGTTATCATCAACCCACGAGGGCTTGTTTTTTCCAACAAGCGCCCTTCCATTGGCAACATCCTCTAAAAAACTTTGTATGATTTTTATTTCATCATCAGTAAGGAAAGGTCCGTCTACAGCGAAAGGGGTGTTGCTTTCCCCATGTAGAAAACTATTAGATATTCTAATGTTAAACTTCAAGGAAAACTCCTGATGTGCTTCTATTTGGAGCGAAATGCCGCCTTGAAGTCGCTGAAAGATGTTCCTGTCTGGTAAACCATATCCTTGTCGCGCTCTTTGCTTGCGCGGCCAAGCATAACTTTTCCAATGACATCCCAGCATTGCTTGGCTTGTTCATTGTGCTGAGTACGATTTTTCAACGCTGTCATATCGCGCCTCCTTTACCTTTAAGGTAATAGTACGCTATTCACCCACAGTCTGCAATCTGTACAGAATTATTTAAAGGCACATCCCTGTGCCGCCGCCCGTCAGAAGAACCCTGCCTTGTCGTTGATGTACTCCGCGTGCGTCTGGATATCACGCAGGCATTTGCTCACACCGACGATGTAGCAGAACATGGTGGTCAGCTCCGCCGCCGCTCCCGATACGTCGTGCCCGTCGTCCTGCAACTGGTTTAGCAGATTCATCAGCAGTGAGTTCTCAGTCAGGCCGAGAACACCAGACGGGGAATGAATCAGACTGCGGTAGCCGGGCTTCAGTGGGGCACTGTAGGTTTTGTTCTCTATCTTCATCGCCTGCATTACTGCTGACGCCGTGGCGTTGGCTACCTGGTCGGCAACCATCTTTATGCGTTCTTCCTGCGGGAGCGAGTTTTTAATGTAACTTCCGGTGCGGCGGATCTGAGGAAGAACATCACCTGTAACCCATTTGCGAAAGCGGTAGGGGATAGTGCCTGGTGTCACTGCGTCGCGGCAGCGGAGGATCAGTGTGTAGAGGCCTGACTCGGAGATGATGATCGATTCTTGCTCACCGCCAGGGGTGTCGGTTGAAGCGACGCCCTTCTCATCATCATCAAGTTTTCGAACAGCATCTCGATGGTTTGCTATGCCTATAGCCCGACAAACATCTGAAGCGATAAACCATGGCTCACCATTAATGACGATTACCCGTATATCGGCTTGGGATTCGAAAGAAAAAATGGACGTGCTTTTTGTAGCTGTCATAGTGGTTACCTTTTAGTCTGGTTAATCACCACTACCGACGCCAATCGGTTGGTGGTGAACTGTGCAGGGTTGGCGTAACCGGCTAAAAGGACCCGGCGCACCTTTCGGTGCCCCCACACAGCCCACCATAATACGAATGTGGCCGTGCTATACGCATAAAAAAACCGCTTGCGCGGTGAATGCGCCTTTTAGTAATCCGGGACGCCAATCCCGGCACTGGATTTTTCCAGTGCCCGATTACTATGGCACAAGAGGAGTGCGATGTAAATTTACCGCAAAGGTAAATATAAGCACTCCACTTGGTAATTGCAAACCTTATCTGGTTTGTTTTCGTAATTGTTCGGCACAATAGTCGAGATGTGTTTGCAGATCCCGCATAGACATCTGTGAGCTGGTGACGTAGTTAATCAGTGCAGTCAGTTCGGCAAGTGGGCCATCGACATTAAATCCATCCTTATCGAGCTCCCGGAGTAATTTCATCAAGTGCGATCCCTCCACCAGTGATCTAACGCCTCCCGGCGTGTGAATCCTTTCGGTAAATCCGTCTTCCAGTGGATAGTGATACTGCTGCATCTTATCTTCTCCATGCAATAACTGTATAAATATACAGTATCAAATAATTTATTTGCTATCCAGCACGTTTTGCGAATCACCTGAAAGGTAATATCTGTTCGTATTTATGGGTTGTCTATCCATATATGGTTTTTCAGGTAATAGAATAACCGGATATGCGGCGCAACGGGTGCTGCGACTATCTGGAGATTTAACATGACGGTCTCAACCGAAGTTGACCACAACGAATACACCGGTAACGGTGTTACAACGACATTCCCTTATACCTTCAGGATTTTCCAGAAATCTGATTTAGTAGTGCAGGTTGTTGACCTGAACGAGAACATCACAGAGCTGATTCTTGATACTGATTACATAGTCACTGGTGCGGGAGGGTATAACGGCGGCAATGTAATTCTGTCGAAGGCGTTGGTTAACGGTTATCAGATTTCTATATCAAGAGAGCTACCGGTTACGCAGGATACCGATCTGCGCAACCAGGGTAAGTTCTTCGCTGAGGTGCATGAAGACGCATTCGATAAACTGACGATGCTGATACAGCAGGTTAGAAGTTGGTTTAGCCTAGCGCTTCGCAAGCCATCATTCGTGGCAAACTATTATGATGCTTTGAACAACTATATTAGAAATCTTCGCGATCCCATACGCCAACAGGACGCGGCTACAAAGAATTATGTCGACTCGCTGGCAAGCAATAATTACAGCCGCACCCTACGAGTGCCTGAGCAAATCCCTCAACTTCCTGACGCAGCGACTAGGGCAAATAAAATAGTTGCGTTTGACAGTGCAGGTAACCCTTATCCTGTACTGCCACCATCCGGTTCAGCATCTGACGTATTATTACAGATCGCGCAGCCTGGGTTCGATAAGCATGTTGGTAGTTCGTGGGGCGGGAACAGCATTTGGGAAGATTACCCTTATAAAGGTAGCGTTAAGCCGTCGAAGGTTATTTACCCATCTATGAATACTACTCAGATACAGTCAATCCTTTCATCAGCTGGTCAGATATACGTTTCATCAGGAACTTATACAACCAGCACAGCATGGGCGATATATCCAAACACGGAAATTTGGTGGGATCCTGGAGCAACATTATATCCTGCAAACAATAACATGACAGTAATGACCTGCGATCCGACAATTTCAGGAGGGAATGGAGTAAGGAATGTTAAGTTACACAACGTGAGAATTGACATTAGCGGGAAGACAGGGTGTAGAGGATTTGTAGGGATAAAGTTCAGAAACCATGGACATCTTGACATGATGTGGGTCAATATGGGAACTGCCGCCAACAACGTTGGAATTGAAATTGGCACTCTATGTTACGGGCTAAAAGTAGATGGCTGTGAAGTTATCGGTGGTGGCACTGGATCAATTAGACTTCTTTTAAGAAACGGCGCAAATGCTATAACAGTTACTGGTTTTAATGGTTATTCAGGCACTCCAGAAATTGATATGCCGCAATACGGAATAATTGTTAGGCATGGTCTTAATGGTGAGACGACGTGGGACTATGTGAATACATTCCCGACTGAAGCCGTAGTATTTGTAGGTGGATTTAGTCAAAATTGCAGTAAATATGGGTTCCTTGACCAAGCGCAAGGTACAAAAGTCTACGGTATGTACTTTGAAAACAATAGCTCGTCAGACGTAAGAATGTCGAGTTCTGTAGGTGCTTTATTTCACCGTTGTACTCACTCATCAACAACTGCTGGTCTGCCAGCAAACGCCTATAGTGCAAGCAATCTCACCCTAAATGCTTTGATTGATGAGCCTGTCTATGGATCAAGAGCAGGTGGATTCTTTAAAATTGATGGAGGTTCTGATGCCACAGTGACCAACATTGTAGTTAATATCAACACATGGAAATCAGACCAGGGAATTACATCAGCAGATCTTGGTGTTCTTTCGTCGGCAAAAGTTAACAGAAATGGTGTTCTTCAGTTATCAGATAATACTGTTGATATTAATATGGGATTCTCTTGGTATAGACGTAATGTTATATCAGGAGAAAACATATCATTTACAGGGACGCCATATGATGGTCAGAAGATTGGATTTATTCTCAGGGGTTCAAATATATCATCGCTATCTATTGCAGGGGTTCCAGTAAATGTCACAGGAGCAAATACATCTCAGATCAAAATGACCACAGCCACATTGGTATATTCAAGGGTGGTATCAGCGTGGGTGATGAATACAGGAGAGTGGAATGCGACAGCATAAAGTATAGCTTTATTATGGCTAATTTTCATGTCACTAATAATCAATGACATACGCTTCCTGTGCATTCAAAAATATTGTGAACTATCAATTAATTACTTAGTTATGATTGTAGTTCACCTTAACAGAACTACCTATATGGTAATATCGTTAAGATCTGCCTAATGTTTTTAAACCACATATGGTTTATTGTGTATGATGTGATCACCAACTAAGGGGTTCGTTATGCACATTAAACGGTGGTTTTTATGTCAGTTCAGCTAACCAGTGAGTCTTTAAATCAGTGGCTTAGTGCGGGTTCTCTTGCTGCGGTGATAGCAGGGGTTCCTCCAGAGGTGGCTTTGGGAGCTTTGGCTGGGGCGGTAATTTTTGTTACCTCAGCCATCGAGTATCCCATTCATCGCCGGGTTCTCCTGTCTATGCTCAGTTTCCTCTGCGGCCTTCTCTTTTACAAACCTACAGCATCCATCCTTATCGGTGTAGCCAGCCTGATCCCTACCATCACGCAGGACTCTTTCGAGAAAGGGATCGTCTTCTCTGCTGGTGCATTTGTGTCGTCAATTGTCGCCGTGCGAATTGGTATATGGCTTTATCACCGCTCCGATAATCCACGAGAGTTAATTCCGGGGAGAAAAGACGATGGTAACGCATGAGCTTTTTTTGCTTATCACCAATGCAGTTATTTGTACTGGCATAGCAATTCGTGTTGTCACATTCCGGCGTAACGGTTCTCAACACCGAAGATGGGGAGGCTGGCTTGCTTATTTTCTGATTGTTGCTGCGGCCAGTATTCCAGTTCGTGCTGTCTATGCAATATGGCTACGCACGCCAATGGCTGTGGATTTATCTGAGGTCATTATCAACGCTGTCATGCTTGCTGCGGTTGTTAAAACGCGCGGTAACGTCGTTCAGATTTTCAAAATAACGAGGTCTAAACATGGAGATTAAACAATTCCAGCGAGCTGCTGGTATTAGCGAGGCGCTGGCCGCACGCTGGTTCTCGCATATAACTTCTGCGATGAAAGAGTTTGGTATCAGCAAACCCGAAGATCAGGCAATGTTTATTGCTCAGGTCGGGCATGAGTCTGGGGGCTTCAATCGGTTGCAGGAAAATTTCAACTACAGCGTCACCGGACTGGCTAACTTCGTTCGGGCTGGGCGTCTCACCCAGGGACAGGCTAACGCACTGGGCCGCCGTGCTGGTGAGCCACCATTGCCACTCGATCGCCAGCGCGCGATCGCAAATCTGGTGTACAGCAAACGCATGGGTAACAATGCTCCAGGCGATGGCTGGAATTACCGTGGGCGCGGGCTTATCCAGATTACCGGTTTGAATAACTATCGTGACTGCGGAAACGGTCTGAAAGTTGACCTGCTGGAGAATCCTGAACTGCTGGCGCAGGACGAATACGCGGCTCGTAGCGCGGCGTGGTTCTTCGCCAGCAAAGGATGCATGAAGTATACCGGCGATATTGCACGTGTAACTCTGATTATCAATGGTGGCCGGAACGGCATCGACGACCGGCGCGCGCGGTACATCACTGCCAGTAAGGTGCTGGTGGTATGATCTGGGCATTCGCAAAAGCATACTGGAAACAGTTGGTTATCATGGCGATGCTCGCTGTTCTGGTCATATCAGGAGTTGTAGCCTGGAATGCACACGGCAGTCGTCAGTACGACGCCGGGTATGCGCAGGCGAAGGAAGATCAGAAACAGGCTGATGATAAGTTCAGGTCACAGCGTGAGCAGGAGAAAACACAAATTGAACGTGAAGCACAATCCCGTATCGATGCGGCGCTTGCTGATGCTGAGTATGCTAATACCGTTGCTGACAGCATGCGCGCCGAGCTTGACAATACCAAGCGACTCGCCGAACACTATACCGGATCTTTCCCCTCTGGCACGCCAGCCAGCAAGGTCATTGGTGTGCTCGCCGACATGCTTGAAGAAAGCAACCGAGTTTACAACGCAACAGCAGTTGAGGCTGAAAAGTATCGGATTGCAGGGGAATTCTGCGAGCAGCAATACGACTCATTGAAGAAGCAAAAATAGAGGTACTGATTTCCGGTGACGGTATATAAAACGGTACTGGAAAAATTGAACTTTAGAAAAATGTTATAACTCAATTGGTTATGGTATCCGTAAATAATTGAGTGGGAATGATTCCCCAACCAGAAACGTCTGGCACTAACAGGCACTAAACCATACTTAAGTCCGCGTAATTGCGGACTTTTTTTGTTTTTGGCTTAGTCATTTTTGGCAATGTCTGGCAACGCCAAGCACGGTTTGACCGTGGTATTTTGATGGGTATGATTCATTGGTAATGCCATGGATTACGCCCGATACCATGCTGAGAGTTTTTGATGGGGCATGGTATTAATTTTTTATATCTATTTGTTTTATAAGTATAAAACTCCAGTTATTTAGAGGTTTTTCAGCATGGTATCAAACAAGAATAATAGGTTGAAACATGCTGACTGATACTAAGCTACGCAATCTCAAACCCAAAGATAAACTTTACAAAGTCAATGACCGTGATGGCCTCTATGTTGCCGTCACAACCGCAGGGTCAATCTCCTTTCGCTACAACTACTCGATCAATGGCAGGCAAGAAACCATTACCTTTGGCCGCTACGGAGTAGGAGGCATAACGTTAGCTGAAGCGCGTGAGCGTCTCAATGAAGCGAAGCGAATGGTTACTGATGGAAAGTCTCCGGCCAAAGAGAAAGCCCGAGCTAAGGCGAGAACGAAAGATGCTGAAACTTTTGGTGCCTGGGCTCAGAAATGGCTGCGTGGCTATCAGATGGCCGACTCCACCCGGGATATGCGTCGCTCAGTCTATGCCCGAGAGTTAGAGGGAAAATTTGGCAACCAAAAGCTAACAGAAATTACCCATGAAGACTTAAGAGCGCTTACTGATGCGATAGTGGAGAGAGGGGCACCTGCAACAGCAGTGCATACGCGTGATATTGTGCTCCAGGTATATCGATGGGCAATAGAAAGAGGGCAGAAAGTCGAGAATCCCGCTGATTTGGTTCGGCCTGCAAGTATCGCTCGATTTGAGCCGAGAGACCGAACATTAACGCCGGCTGAGATCGGTTTGATGTACCGGTACATGGAAAAAGTAGGAACAACGCCTCAGATTCGTGCTGCGGTAAAGCTTCTCTTGTTGACTATGGTACGTAAAAGCGAATTAACTAATGCAACCTGGAATGAAATTAACTTTACTGAAGCGTTGTGGACGATCCCTAAGGAGCGAATGAAACGGCGTAACCCACACTTGGTATTTTTGTCTCGCCAGGCTATGGATATTCTGATTGCTTTGAAAACATTTGCCGGTGGTTCTGACTACATTCTTCCTTCTCGTTATGATTCCGATGCTCCAATGAGCAGTGCGACGATGAACCGCGTAATGACTTTAACATACAAGGCAGCGCAGAAAGAAGGCCAGTCACTCGTTAAATTTGGACCTCATGATCTCCGTAGAACTGCGAGCACTCTGCTGCATGAGGCCGGGTACAATACTGACTGGATCGAAAAATGCCTGGCACATGAACAGAAAGGGGTGAGGGCAGTCTACAACAAAGCTGAATATCGAGAGCAAAGAGCATCAATGCTACAGGATTGGGCTGATATGATAGATGAGTGGGTTGCGTAATGTGTGAGCTTAGACTTAATCTGACACACTACGGAGAGAGCTAAACTAAATTTGACAGGCAGCTCTGTGCTAAAAGTGGAAGTTACTGAGAACAATCTGTGTCAATCAACGGGGGGTGCTGGCCAAGTCACGGTTCGGCTGGGGCAGAGAGCATCGCCACCATGGCAACCCGGAGAGGATATCAGATGTGGCGCTGGCTGCTGGCAGACTCATGAAAGAACTGGGACTGGTCAGCTGCCTGCAACCCGCTCACGCAATAATGGACTATATCGTTAGGTATTACAGCACGCTCAGGCCACATGAGTATAACAGTGGGTTACCACCAAACGAATCGGAAAACGATACCGGAAGAACTCTAAAGTGGTGACCAGTTTTAGTTAAACACTACAGATAACTCTCTGCACATCATCGAATAAATAATAATTCTGCTCTTGCCGCCAGACTGTCATCCGGCCCCTGCCGTACGCGTATCAAGACACTAGGATAAAGCGGGTCAGCTCTATTGCCAGATTATACAATAGAGCCGTAAAAAAACAGTATCTTCAGCTTGCAAGGATTTCTAACTTTCTGATTTCATCATCTATTATACTTATCTGGTGACTGATACCATCACGTATGCTCATTAAAATATCAATACAGTTCCCAGCCTCAGGGTAATCCCATGCCGGTATGACTCCTGCCTTGTACTTCCTGAAACCCATGTTATATTTTTCAGCTATATCGGTTTCAGCAGCCATGATCAGTTTTATTATTTCCATGAAGGCTTCAGAAACAATGACATCAGCCTTATTCATGACGCCTCCTTTCTGAATGGCTATCCTTATTTCCCTGAGCGAATTCAGCATGTCTTCAGGTGTTTCTAAAACCCTGTTGGCGTGGAAAACCTGACGATCAAGTTCATTTCTTGAGACAAGAATACAGTCAAGCATTGCCTGATGCTTTGCTTTTACATCAGTATAAAGACGCGGCATCGCCTTTTTGAGCAGTGTTTCAGCGCGGGACAGTCTGTCTGCATCTTTAGACAGCAGTCTTGCAAGATCGTCAAAATCCAGTATGTTTTTCTCCACCGTGCACAATCCAGGGCACTGCGCTTTAATGGTGTATTTTTTTTGTTTCCTGGAGGTGATGAAGAAATAAAGAACGTCAATCGCTTTATTGACATTATTATTCCTGATGACATCGATAGTTTCATTTATTTTTTTACTTGTATTTTCATGGGATATCTGAAGTCCCAGCCTTTTATTTTCATCTAGAGCATCGATCCCTGGGAAGTTGGATTTTATTTCAGCCGTGCATAGGAATTTTGTGTCTTTGAGTATATTGACCAGTTTACTGACAAGTTCTTCAGCGGTCACGTTTGCATCCTGCAGGTTGTTTTTCGAATTGAAACGGAGGTAATATTTCAGTACTGCAAGCCCGAAGGAAACGTTATCCTGACTGGCTTTTTTATGTAACATATCGCATCCTTTTTATTAAACGTTAAACACGGAAATTAAGTCAATGCCACGCAAGAGATGGTAATAGTGCTGGCCATCCTTCTCCCAGCAAAAAAAGTTACAGACGCTGTCACAGGAAGTGACGCCGTGCCTGACTGATTTCACTCACCGTATCAGCGACGGACAGTGCCTGCCAGTATGAACAGATTACAGCGCATGCTTACGGACAACGCAACCCCCTTCAAGTTTTGATTTTCTCATTTAAACACTGAGCGCATATAAGCACTGAGCGTATATTACCGAACTGCCGCCCAGCCCTGGCGACTTATCCTCCGTTTCAGTGGATAACGCTAAATGTTGTGGTTTCCCCAACCGATGCTGATACCACTTATAGCGGATGCGTGCGAACTGATGATCCCACACCAAGGTAGAACAAGCTTGTTTTCCCGCGGCTCCGTTCTGTAAAACTCCGGTGAGAGCGGGTTTAACCGAATTCGATTCTACACCAGTGGAGTTTTTATGCTTGCTTTTGTATAGATTTCATAATAATGAGGTTCAATCACAAATCGTCATTTCTGAAATTAAGCTAATGTCTGATTCTCGCTCTAAGCAGCCGTCCGGTTGCTGCAGAATGAAGGCCATCAAACAGGGGCGTTCTGCTGGGCCACGAACATCTCCTGCCTGTTAGGAGCGGACAATGATAACGACATTGATAACATTGAGATATGTTGCTCATGGGGAGCAGGTCAATCCATCTGTGGTCGGATAGGGTCCATGGTTTTAAATGTTAAAATCACTATCTACACTTTTCAAAGCCTTAGAAACAGCCTGGGATGAAATAGTTCTTCCCTCAATTTCCGTTAATTTATCTGCAATTTGCCTCTGATTGAATCCTTGTTTCTTAAGAACGAGCATTCGTTTCTTACTATCTGTTAATCGTGAGTCAACCATGTGGCGAGCGATATCTCGCAGTTTTCCGATATCATCAGCTCCAAGAGTCGTACCAGCTCCAGTCAAGCGCACGGCTGCTTCATGAATGAGTCTTTCTGTTTCTTCCTTAAGTACGATTGGGTAATTAAAATTATCCCTAACGTAATGGAAAAATGCGTCACTTTGTTCCTGAGTGACGCATTTATCTTGGAGGAAATGATAGAAATAAAGGTCAACTAGTTCATCTCTTGAAATGACTTTAAGCTCTTCGACTCTGACAATGTGAAGTTGCAATCTCTGAAATTCATTCTCGAATTGGTCTTTTGAGTGCAGAGCACTCTTGTAAGCGGAGTTCCACGTACAACCATTTTTGTGTTTCGGTTTATGGTAAGAGCAATACCTGTGGCTGAGTTGTAGTTTTTTCTGATTATCAGGATTCTGTTCGTTGTGACTTTCTATCTCATCTTCCAGTTCTAGCATATTGTTATCTAGTTTATAGAAATATTCTGCAAGTTCATTTCTTTGGCCACACAGCTCGCAGAAAGTTTGCTTTCGTCGCGCATTGAGTTTTGTGTCTGCACTGTGTTGCTTGAAGCGCGTCGGTGTAAGGTGAAGCTGCCATAATAGCTCAAGCAGATTATCCACGGTTGCTTGAAACTTAAGATCAATAGGTCGATATTGATGTTCCGTTTTTTCAAAACGCCTTAGTTGCTGTTTAATAACATCATGAGCATTTTTGATACCCATAACCATCACTAGATTGGTTATCGGAGTATCTTCTTTAAATTTAGAACCATATTTAATAGGCGAACAACTAAGGACGCTTTCAGTACTGGTAAATTTATCATTTGAACGTGGTAAGGGAGAGTGAGCAATATTCGTATAGGGGATAGGAAAGAATTGAAAATGACTCTCAGGAAGAGAGTTAAGGAATGCTGATACCTTAGGATCAATAACCTCTAAGATAAGTTCTCCAATAGGACGCTTATCCGCTTCTCGTTTGTCGTAGGATAAAATATCCTTCAAATGGCTTCGTGGGTCCTTTCTTTTTGAATGTACGGTGTAGTTTGCCCATCGCTCTCGAAATTCCCGTATGCCAGCGGCAACAACGATATCGCAATCTTCCCAGACAGAGATAAAGTACATACCTAAGCGATCACTTACATTCTTTTCACTTTCGATATATGCCATTTGCCACATCCCTCATATACAGATTGGGGTTATGTTACTACTGGTTAAGTAATGAGTCTATTGGCAACTACTTGTAATGGCAGGCAGCTGTTCTTTGTTAATTTGAAAATAAATTAAAGAATCAACCTAATCTGCCAAAACGTCCAATTCAATGTCTAAAAAATATTGGCATAGTCAGGTCTCAGCAACTAACAGGAGACCAACACATGCAAGAACTAGCACATAAGACCCTAATTAATCGTAAGACCCTACTCAGCATGATTCCTTTGTCTGATCGAACGATCTATAACCTGGAACAACGTGGTGAGTTTCCTCAGCGTATTGTTTTGACGAGCCGAAGTGTTGCGTGGGATTTAGCGGAGGTTGAAAACTGGATAGAAGCAAAGCGCAGATCTGCTTTAAAGGCAGCAAGACCCGGTTTTATGTGGTCAGTGTGAAGCATCATGACGATTAAAAATGTAATAGATGTTCAGTCTTGGGAAACGACTCAGAAAAAAAACGTCTCTGTGACAAACGATAAGGTAAAGTTAAATACAAGATATGTAGATAAACTCATCGCTATACATGAGTGCAGTGCTCTGGAGGCTAATGAAATTGGTTTCATTGCTCGGTTTTTAATTAAGGCAACCCTGCCACACAGCAAGCCAAGATTGAATGAGTGGAGCCGTAAAAATGGTAATTTAACCATGCATATGATGGCACCATCAGCAGTAGGTTTGCCTTACGGTTGTTATGCTCGATTACTATTGGTTTGGATTAGTACTCAGGCAATTAGAAATAAATCAAAATTAGACAAAGGTATTATCACTGAACAGGAAGTTCGTAAGCTTGAATTAGGACGATCTCAGCGACGTTTTATGGAAGCACTGGGGCTACGTTCAAGCGGTGGTAAAAATGGCTCTATTGTCCCGCTTCGTGAACAGATGCGGCGATTATTCAAAACGACGATTAGTATTATGTCAGCAGAGATAAATGAGGAAAATGGATATATTTGTGAAGATGAAATGGGAGCTAGGGTCGCCGATATTTCACATATTTGGTGGAGTACAGATTATCCTGAACGAAATTTATTGAGTCAATCTTGGGTAGAACTTTCGCCTAAATTTTTTCAACTAATAATAGATAAACCTGTTCCGTTGGATATGAGGGTTCTGCGGCTGATTAAACGTTCTCCGATGGCCTTAGATATATATTGCTGGGCGACTTATCGGGTGAGTTATTTAAAGCGAGTCACAGTTATCCCTTGGTCAGGTTTGATGGAGCAAATGGGATCTAATTATGCCGATGTCAAAGACTTTAAGCGACGGTTTAATGATGGGCTTGAAAAGGTACAGCAGGCATGGCCGGGGCTAGACGCTACACCAACTGAAAAAGGACTTCTTATAAAACCAAGTGCTCCTCAAGTACCACGAAGGAAAAAACACAGAACTGAGGGATATTGAAACGTTATGAACCTCTATCAACTGACACTTTATAAGTGTGTGTAAGCTTGGGGATGAAGAAAGTTATCCACGCATATTCTGTCTCAGTTTACGCATGTTTTGTCTCGGGGTGCGCATGTTTTGTCGCTTGGATGGTTGTAAAATCAATTTATAACAAAGGGTTATAGAGCACCCTGTAGTGTTTTCCTGTAGGTTTAACCTATATAAAAATTAACCTGTAGTTAAGGGATAGATATTGTGGATGAACTCGATGGGGTCTCTAATTACTTTCCTGATTATCACTGTTCAATTTTTAATGTTAATTTTTTATTGAGATTTGCTTAGCTAAAAAATACATTTTTCTAAATGTCATCTGTTTCTTTTGAAAACGATTTGTTTTGTAAGCATTTATAGCTTGTATTTGTATTATTGACACATGAGGTAGATTATTTTTTTTGCATATAAAACAATTTGTTAGCTGTTGCTGGGGGGCTTTAAAAATTTTAGCCGCTAAAATCCGATAATTTTTCTTGAGAGTTAGGGGCGATGAAATCAGTTATGGCTGAGTTTATAACCACTGAGACGGTGTCCGAGGCGCACTATATATCGAATAATTTTACTCGAGGAATCCTGCATCAATACTCTAAGGAAACACAACATGTACACCGAAATACACATTGTCGTGCACAGATATACAACGGCAACTGCAGGGCAGGACATGTAAAGTAGGCCCACCGCTACGGTGTTCCAACTTTACCACTCCCTATTCGCCGCATCGCGGCTCAAGGGCGTCCTGCTCTGCGAGGCTACCAGGCTACCGCCTGTATGGAGAGCTATATGAAAGTTACTCAGACTAGAAAAAATAGTACGCCAATAAAAGTTTATTGTTTGCCAGAGGAAAAAGCGCGAATCCAGGAAAATGCGGAAGCATCTGGCTTAAGTGTAGCGAGTTTTATTCGTAAAGTCGCAATGGGTTATCAAGTTGAATCTATTGTAGATATTAAACAGGTTATAGAGCTTAGCCGGGTAAATGCTGATCTTGGTCGACTTGGTGGGTTACTTAAACTGTGGTTAGTTAACGATCCTCGCACGGTTGATTTCTCACCCACATTGATTAAAACGTTGCTTGCTAAAATAGAATCAACCAGACAAGAACTAAGAAATATTATGGATAGAATTTTGGAAAAATAAATTTATGGCTTCCTAAATATCTGCATCTGTTAAAAATCCGAGTTTTCAATATTAATAATAAGTTGAAATTGAGGTAGGTAAATGAAGTTAATGCTCCGAGTACTTTCATCACCGAGAGGGATTTTAGCCGCTAAAAAAGTCTTAGTAGCTTCCTTCCTGGCGTCCATCATGGTATTACCGGTGACAGCCGGCATTCCTGTTATTGATGGAACTAATGTGGTTCAGACCACAATCAGCGCAGTTAACAACGTTCAAGCCGTAGCAAAACAAATCCAGCAGTATCAGACGCAGCTGCAGCAGTATGAAAACATGCTTAAAAATACGGTAGCACCTTCGGCCTATATATGGGACCAGGCAAATTCAACAATTAATAAATTGCTGCAGGCGCAGGATACCCTTAATTACTATAAGAATCAGACCGGGAGTCTCGATTCGTACCTGAAACGATATCAGGATGTTAACTACTACAGGTCATCACCTTGCTTTAACAGCAATGTTGAATGTACCGCGTCTGAAATTAGCGCACTGCGTGAAGCTGAACAGAACAGCTCAGAGGCACGTAAAAAGGCCAATGACGCAGTATTTAAGGTAATTGACGAACAGCAGAACACCCTGCAGAGCGATGCTGATAATCTTGCCGAATTACAAACTCAGGCAAGCAGTGCACAAGGGCAAATGGAAGCTATTCAGGCGGCAAACCAGCTTGCCAGCGCACAGACAAACCAGTTACTGCAAATCCGCTCGCTTCTGGTAGCACAGCAAAACGCTGCTGCAACGCTGGCACAGGCTCAGGCAGATAAAGAATCACAACAGATAGCCGCTGATGAAAAAGCGTTAGCTGGAGAGAATACACCAAGCCCGAAGCGAATTTGGTGAGGAAAAGCATAATGAAAGATAATCTTTTGATTGTGTTTATTCTAATCAGTTTATTGACCCTATGTTCTTGCGACAAAAATGATAAAGATTGTTTATCGACGCAAGATAATAAATTAGATGAACATAAATACGATAAATGTGCTCTACGGAGTAATAATAATCCGAGCCCTAAACGAGAGTGGTAATCATGAAAATAGTAAGTAAGCTCACCTTTTTAGGTATCATACTTTTCTTTTCTATAAATGCCTATGCTGGTCAATTAGATAGTAGCGGGCTACTTGATACTTTGTTAGATAGGTTTCAACAAGTAGCCAGCACATGGACAACAGTAATTGCTGACTATGCAAATTGGCTCTTCTGGGGGCTGGTATTAATAAGTATGGTTTGGACATTTGGTATGATGGCGATGCAAGGGGAAGGGTTGACAGGCGTACTTGCTGAAATAGTTCGCTTTTTTGCCGTCATTGGTTTTTTTTATTACCTTTTAATCAACGGCCCAGCCATATCGCAATCCATAATTAACTCAATGAGACAACTTGCAGCAAACGCTTTAGGAATAAGTACTGGTATTTCACCCTCAAGCATAGTTGATATGGGGTTTGCAATATTAACAAAGGTCAGTTCAGCCGCATCAATTTGGTCGCCAATGATATCCACCATTATGATAACAGTCGCGATAATCGTTTTGGTAGTGATGTCCCTTATAGCGATAAATATGCTAATCATGTTGGTTTCTGTATGGGTATTATGTTATGCAGGAGTTATATTGCTTGGGTTTGGTGGTTCGAAATGGACCTCTGATATAGCAATTAATTACTTACGGACTGTTTTATCGATTGGCATTCAATTATTCACAATGACATTAATTATTGGGATTGGACAATCATTTATAGATCAATATTTTTCTCTTATTAAAGATGATGTTCCTGATCTTAATAGTCTTATCGTTTTGCTTCTGGCGTCAATTATCCTATTAGTATTAACGAATAAGCTACCACTGTTGTTATCAGGTGTTGTAGGAGGGGCTTCTTTACAAGGGATTGGTGGATTTGGGGCGGGTATGATTACCGGCGCTGCCGCTACTGCCATCAGCGGTGCTGGAGCAATGGCAATGGGGGCATCAGCTCAAGTCAGCGGAGGAGCCTCTGCATTAAAGGCAGCGTTCGAGTCTGCGCAAGCTGCCATGGCTGAAGAATCTGGTTCAGGCGGTGGAGGCGGTTCCGGTGGAGGATTTGGCGGCGGGGAAGATACCGGTTCCGTAGATACTTCTGGCGGCCAACCCTCAGGCGGTTCCGGTGGTTCGTCTGCTGGGAGCAGTTCAGGTAGCGCCAGCGGAGGAAGTCAGGGGTTTGCTTCATTCTCACGAGCTGGCCGCATGGCAAGCCATATGGGAAGCAGTATGATTAACGGAGCTGCTGAGTACCAGAGAATGAAGCGAAGTAGCAATTCTTCCCAAGCTCAACAGACTTTTGGAGGGGAGTTGGCGACTCAGATACGTAAACAAACAGCTACTCGTCGGGATAACCGCGAACATGATGATTTTGCCGGAGATAGCTTATCCGGCAATAATAAATCTTGAATCACGCGCGTCAGTTAACGAGGTAGCGTGAGCTGACGCTTTCACTGAGCGAGCCTAACTCCCGGAACTCAAAGGAGAAAAATGTCCAGGACTCCCGATTCACTGTTACGTATTGAGGGCTTTCGCAAAGCAGAGGCTTCCCTGAGACTTGAAGGAATGGACCCCAGTGGTAAGCCACTGTACGAGTCCGTTAAGGCACGTATTATTTCAGGTGAGCTGACGTATGAGCAGGGGCGTTCAGAGATTCTTGCTTACTACACAAAAGCAGATGCCGCCGGGCCTGTCACAGTGGGAGAAATTCTGACAGAGGAATTTTTAAAACCGCTGAACATGTCTCATGATGAACTGGCGCAAGCTATGGGTATTTCTCGACAAGATGTTGAAGATATTATCTGCGGTATGCGTCGTCTTAGCGATGATGAAGCCCGCGCTCTTGCTGAGATATTTGGGACTGATGAGGACTTCTGGAGCAATCTTGAGACGTTACAAGATTTTCAGGAACGACGAAGGAAATAATCTATCCCCTGCTATCTCATATGTCATGGTACAGCCGCCCCTCAAGTGTCATGAAAGTTTCAACGTCGGCTCGCAGTTTTTCTCGAAGCTACAATTCTCGCTCTAACAAGTAACAGTGCTTTGTGAAACGCTGAACAGGAGACTTAATCCGCTACAAAGCCGGGTCTAATCTGTTAAACTTGCTGCCAAAAATTTTCAAGAAAACCTCGGATATGACATGAGTTCACTGCACACCAGTAGCAGTAGGGCGGTCGCATGCCAATGGAGAGCTGTACGCAAATGAACGCCGTAGAAATTGAACAAGCCATCACGGATCTTGCAGAGCAACCCTTTGATCCTATAGAGTTTCCTTATGCTTTTCTTGAAGCCTTTGGTAACAAGGAAACGACCATCAAACGTCTGCGCGCCGGGGCATCGAATAAGTCCGACTTGGGTGGTGTTCTTCAGACAAACAACATCCACATTCTGGCCAGTGAAGGGGGCCAAGTCACACAGATGCTGGCTGCACTTAAGGCCAGCCCGGCAACAGGCAAGGCCAAGGCGAAATTCATCCTTGCCACGGACGGCAAATACTTTGAAGCCGAAGACCTCAACAGTGGTCAGACTGTGGCTTGTGCCTTTAAAGACTTTCCCGATCACTTCGGCTTCTTTTTGCCATTGGCAGGTATCAGCACTATTCGGCAGATCAGCGAAGACGCCTTTGACATCCGTGCTACTAGCCGTTTGAACCGCCTGTACGTCGAACTGTTAAAAGACAATCCTGAATGGGGTACTTCGGGGCGTCGTCATGACATGAACAAGTTCATGGCGCGTCTAATTTTCTGCTTTTTCGCCGAAGACACTGACATATTTATAGGCAAGGGGCGCTTTACTGACACTATTGCGCAGATGAGTGAGCGCGACGCTTCTAATTTGCACGAGGTCATCGCCACGTTGTTTCGTGCAATGAACACTCCACGCGATGAGCGAAGTGTTGTCGGTATTCCGCGTTGGGCTGCTGAGTTTCCTTATGTAAACGGCGCTCTTTTCTCGGGAAGTGAGGAGGTACCGCGCTTCAGCCGTATTGCGCGATCCTATCTTCTACACATTGGCAATCTGGATTGGACCAAAATCAACCCAGACATATTCGGCTCGATGATTCAGGCCATTACCGAAGACGAAGAGCGTGGTGAGTTGGGAATGCATTACACTAGTGTCCCCAATATACTCAAGGTGCTTAACCCACTATTCCTCGACGAACTGCGGGCGAAACTGGATGAAGCCGGTGACAATCCGCGCATGCTGCTCAATCTGCGCAAGCGTATGGCCCGAATCCGCGTATTTGACCCAGCATGTGGATCTGGCAACTTCTTAGTGATTGCGTACAAAGAAATGCGAGCCATCGAGGCCGAGATTAATCGACGACGTGGCGAGATGGATAATGCCTCTGACATCCCTCTTACCAACTTTCGCGGTATCGAAATACGAGACTTTCCTGCGGAGATTGCCCGTCTCGCGCTAGTTATTGCTGAGTATCAGTGCGATGTGGTGTACCGGGGACTAAAACTTGCGCTGGCCGAGTTTCTTCCTCTGCGTAATGATAATTGGATTACATGTGGCAACGCATTGCGGATTGATTGGTTGAGTGTTTGCCCTCCGTCCGGAATTGAAGTGAAGTTGCAGGCAGATAACCTCTTTGAGACGCCTCTCGGTCAAGCAGAGATTGGCTTTCAGAACGAAGGTGGGGAGACATACATCTGTGGTAACCCGCCTTACAAAGGTAGCCAAACGCAGACTAAAGAGCAGAAGGCGGATTTGGCTTCGGTATTTGAACCTTACGGTATTTCGTCTAAACAAATCGATTATGTTGGTGGTTGGTTCATGAAAGCTGCTGCCTACGCGCAATCCACCCCAACGGATTCGGCTTTTGTTAGCACCAACTCTATCTGTCAAGGCCGAATTGTTCCTATCCTGTGGCCAGCAATTTTCAAATGTGGCTCCCATATTCGCTTCGCGCACTCCAGCTTCAAATGGACGAACCTTGCTGCACATAACGCGGGTGTAACAGTCGCTATCGTCGGCCTATCTACGGATGTGAGTAAGACAAGGCTACTTTACGACTTGGACCGCAATGGCCAAACTACTGTACGCGAGGCGACAAACATCACGCCCTATCTGAGTGTTGGTGAGGATGTTGTAGTCGAGGGCCAGCGCAAGAGCATATCGGGTCTGCCGGATATGTCTTTTGGCAACATGCCCGTCGATGGGGGAAATCTTTTGTTATCGGCGGATGACGCGGTTTCGCTCGGTTTGAGCAAGCAGGATGAAGAGACATTTCTTCGGCGCATCTATGGTTCTGCCGAGTTTATTCGCGGAGTAGTACGTAAGTGCCTCTGGATCCCTGATGTAAAATTGCCGCAAGCTTTGGAGATTGCGTCTATTCGGGGTCGGATTGATGGCGTTCGGGAAATGCGGCTCAAAAGTAAAGATGCTGGTACGAATGAGTTAGCATCACGGGCTCATCAGTTTCGCGAAATGTATCACGGTGGCAAGCACACGCTGATTCTACCGGGGGTTTCATCGGAAGGGCGCGAGTATCTTCCTGTTGGACTGATTGATAATCATTCGGTAGTCAGTAACCTCGCCTTTGCTCTCTACGACGCTCCGCTCTGGAATCTTGCGCTCATTGCATCTCGTCTACACCTGGTTTGGATCGCCACCATCTGCGGAAAATTGGAAACACGCTACCGCTACTCTAACACCCTCGGCTGGAACACCTTCCCAGTACCAAAACTCACAGAAAAAAACAAGGCTGACCTCACACGCTGCGCGGAGGACATACTTCTGGCGCGTGAGCATCATTTTCCCGCGACCATCGCGGACCTATACGATCCTGCTAACATGCCTACTGATCTGCGGGCTGCGCATGATCGCAATGATGAAGTACTGGAGCGCATCTACATCGGCCGTCGCTTTAAGAATGATACAGAGCGGCTTGAAAAGCTATTTGATCTTTATATAAAGATGGCCGCTTCTGCTGCACCGGCCAAAGGCAAGAAGCGTAAAGTGAGAACTAATGCATGAGCAACAAGATTAAATCAGTACCGTCCGTTTCCGTTACCTACTCACGCAGCGGAGCATCGACCAAGGCTAATGCTCTTGGGATGCGGCCTATGCAAGAAAGGGCCTATGAGAAGCGCGGAGAACAATATCTTCTCATCAAGTCGCCGCCCGCCTCCGGTAAGAGTCGTGCTCTGATGTTCGTCGCACTCGACAAACTCGAAAATCAAGGGATTAAACAGGCAATCATCGTTGTGCCGGAAAAATCTATCGGCGCGAGCTTCAACGATGAACCGCTATCGCAGTTTGGATTCTGGGCTGATTGGCATGTCGAACCTAAGTGGAACCTATGCAACGCGCCCGGTAACGACAACGGTGGCAAGGTAAGAGCTTTCGGCTCTTTTCTTGAAAGTAGCGACAAGGTGCTTGTTTGCACACACGCAACCTTTCGCTTCGCGGTCGATGCCTACGGCGTAGAAGCGTTTGACGATCGCCTGATCGCCGTCGATGAATTCCACCATGTGTCAGCTAACCCGGATAACAAGCTTGGTCAGCATCTGGGGCAGTTCATCGCGCGTGACAAGACACACATCGTTGCCATGACCGGCTCCTACTTCCGGGGGGATGCGGAGGCCGTTTTGGCTCCTCAGGATGAGTCCAGGTTCGATACCGTCACCTATACCTACTACGAACAACTCAACGGTTACGAATACCTCAAGCAACTTGACATCGGCTACTTCTTCTACAGTGGCTCCTACGTCGATGACATCCTTAATGTCCTCGATCCTGACAAGAAGACCATTATCCATATACCCAACGTCAATTCGCGCGAGAGCACGAAGGATAAAATTAAGGAAGTGGAACATATTCTTGGCGCGCTTGGCGATTGGCAAGGTGCGGATCCTGCGACAGGTTTCCAGTTAGTCAAATGCCGCGATGGCCGAATGTTGCGTATCGCTGATCTGGTGGACCCAACTAGCCAAGGCAAGATTCAGGAAAGCCTTCGAGCTGTAGAAATGAAGACAGACCGTGATTATGTGGACATCATTATTGCACTTGGTATGGCGAAGGAAGGTTTCGACTGGATCTGGTGCGAACATGCGCTGACTGTGGGCTACCGTGCTAGCCTGACTGAGATCGTGCAGATTATCGGTCGCGCCACTCGTGACGCTCCGGGTAAAACCCGCGTGAGATTTACTAACTTGATCGCCGAGCCGGACGCTGTAGAGGGCGCAGTTACTGAGGCAGTCAACGATACCTTGAAAGCTATCGCGGCGAGCTTGTTGATGGAGCAGGTACTGGCTCCGCGCTTCGAGTTTAAGCCCAAGAATCCAGAAAGCGGCCCGACTCCAGGCTTTGATTATGGTGATGGAGGATATGACCCGGATAGCTGCAATTTTGGTGTTAATGAGCAGACAGGGACGTATCAAATCGAGATTAAGGGACTTGCCGAGCCCAGGAGCAAAGAGGCGGCACGCATCTGCCAGGAAGATTTAAACGAAGTGATCGCGGCCTTTGTGCAGGATAAGCCCGCCATCGAACGAGGTCTGTTCGATGAAGAACTGCTCCCTGAAGAGTTAACACAGGTTCGTATGGGGAAGATTATCAAAGAAAAGTATCCTGAACTTGATGCGGAAGATCAGGAGGCTATACGTCAGCATGCTATCGCTGCTCTTAACCTCACGCAGCAGGCTAAGCGTCTTGCCATAGACGAGAACGATGGGACGCTCAATACTGCTCTGATTGACGGAGTGCGTCGCTTTGCGATGGACGTGCGCGATTTAGATATAGACCTTATCGACCGTATCAATCCCTTTGGTGAAGCCTACGCTATCCTTGCTAAGACGATGAGTGAAGACAGTTTGAAGCAGGTCGCGGCGGCCATCTCGGCCAAGCGTACCTCGATCACACCTGAAGATGCCAAGGTGATCGCCAAGCGTGCCGCTGAATTCAAACGTGAACGTGGGCGCCTCCCATCGTTAACTTCACCGGATGCCTGGGAGAAGCACCTTGCCGAGGGCGCAGCTGCGTTTATGCGTTTCAGGGCGGAGGGACGTTATGAGTAATTCTGATTTAGACGATTTGGCAGCAGAACTTGCCGAGTTTGCACCACCTGAGAAGAAAAAAGGACGTCCAGCCAGCGAGGAACGCATCATAGCCGGTTTTGAAGAAATCCAGCGCTTTACTGAGCAATATGGGCGTGTCCCGCAACACGGCGAAGATCGTGATATCTTCGAGCGTCTCTATGCAGTGCGGCTCGACCGTCTACGCAATCTCCCAGAATGCCGTGCCTTGCTTGAGCCTCTGGATCATCAGGGCTTATTGGCTGGAGGGGGCGAAGTAGCGGAGTCTGCGGACGAAATCATTGATATCGATAATTTGGCTGCCGAACTGGCTGATGTTACCAGCGAGGACGATATCACAGTCTTGCGTCATGTTCGTGCTAGCGCCAAAAAGCGTGTTGTACAAGGGATCGCGGATCGCAAGCCGTGCGAGGATTTTGATGCGTTCAAACCGCTATTTGAGCAGGTGCGCAGTGATCTAAGTTCAGGGTTACGAGTGACCCGACCATTCGGGCAGTATGCAACGATTGAAGTGGGCCATTGGTTCATTCTGGATGGTCAAACAGCTTATGTGGCTGAGGAAGGTGAAGAGTTCGATTCGCCACAGGGGAAGAAAGATGCTCGGCTGCGTGTCATTTACTCGAATGGCACAGAAAGCAACCTACTTCGGCTGTCATTGGTTCGTGCTTTGTATAAAGACGAAACAGCACGTCGAATTACCGATCCAGACATGGGGCCTTTATTCAGCGATGCTCTAGAAGAGAGCGATCTAGAAAGTGGCACCATTTATGTATTGCGTTCGCTATCTGATAACCCTTATGTGGCCGAACATCGTGATGTCATTCATAAGATTGGTGTTACTGGTGGCAAGGTAGAGACTCGTATTGCCAATGCTGAGCACGATTCCACCTATCTGTTGGCGAAGGTCGAGGTGGTCGCTTCATACAAGCTCGCAGGCATCAACCGCACTCGGATGGAAAACCTGTTTCACAGGTTGTTCGCACCCGCTCGGCTTAACATCACCATTAACGACCGTTTCGGTCACCCTGTGCAGCCCGAAGAATGGTTTCTCGTTCCGTTATTTGTTATTGATGAGGCTGTTGCACGTATCAAGGATGGTAGCATTATCGAGTATGTCTATGACCCCATGTCTGCGAAGCTGGTGAAGGCATAGGTATAAATAACCATAGTCGTAGGCTAAGCATTGCCGTGAAAAGAGAGGCATGACGATACTCAGGACGACTCGAACCGAGTCGCTTTTCATTACCGAGGAGGTTACGGCTGAAATGATCGGCGGGTGGCTAAGAGCTGGAGCCTCTGTGCATTGCATGAATGGGGTGCCTGCATCATTTGGTAATGGGTACGAGTAATATCTGTCACGATCGGCCGAGATGCGTGAGTGTTGGCAAATCATACCTTTTTCAGTTGGATCAACTGAGAATGGTATTATCCGTGGTATTGCTATGGTTTTCTTATTCAACCATTTGTAGTTAAAGGCATTTTTTCGATTATTGATAATTGAGTGGGAGTGAGGCTATTATTTAGCCTATTGTTTTATTTGATTTAGTGAGTGCCATTGATGATATGACTGCATTATCAATGGCATTTTTTATGGTTTAAGGCCGACGCTGAATCGAAGATATAGCAAATACCATGTGACCGTATCAGCAAATGCCATGGTATCGACAACCGGGTGCATTGCAGCGCTGTGCTGATGCCATCGATGCTCGCTTTGATCAGAACCGCTCTCTCGACCCATGCCCCAGATCGTTAAATATGCGCCAGAGGAGCGCCTCGTGATAGAAATTGTGAACAAGACAGCCGCCACTCGGAATCGAAGTATCCATATAGGTGAATAAAGTTTGTGGAAAATACGCTGAGAAAATAGAAAAGCGTCAATGAAGGGACATAGGAATGGCGATTAACGGAGAGAACGGTGTTAGTGCAGTCACCGTGGATGAACTACTCAAGCAAGGCCTTCGGATACCAAACTATCAACGCCCATACAGTTGGGATGTATCGACTGCTCTACAACTGGTGGATGATATCAGCGAAGCTCTTCGAGATACCGAACGAAAAGATATTCCCTATGTTTTGGGTGCAATCATTCTTCACGATGATGGTGAGTATCTCAATGTAGTCGACGGGCAGCAGCGCCTGCTGACTTTGCGAATGATTCTTGCGGCCTTAGATCCGATAAATCATCAAATTTCGATGTCTGGTAACAGCGAAACTCCTGTCTCCCTAGTTTGGATAGAGCTTCAAAGGCGCCTGTCGCAGTTGGAAGATAAAAAAGAGTTTTTGGATTTTATCTGTCACAAATGTCAGTTGGTGCGTATTGTGACGGACGATATTGATGAGGCATTTCGTGTCTTTGATTCCCAGAACTATCGCGGCAAACCGCTTGCCCCTCACGACTTGCTCAAAGCACACCACCTGCGCGAAATGCACGATGAGTCCGCTGCTATGAAAGTGGCTGTCGTTGAGGCTTGGGAAGCCGTAAACGATGAGGATCTGGACAGGCTTTTTTCTACTTTTTTATACCGGATATCCAAGTGGTCACGAGGCGAAAGCTCGCTCGAATTTACTATTCGGGACATCGGCATGTTCAAGGGCATTTCATCACGATCCCACAGGTCATTTTCGCCAAATCTGCGATATCACCTTGCAGCACAAACCGCTATGCCACTTCTAAGTGCATGGTCGGTATCCTCTACACATGAGGCACAAAATGCCGGGCGCAGCCGCTTTCAGCTTGATGCCCCGATAATCGCAGGACGCTCATTTTTCGAGATGGTGACATTCATGCTTGACGAATTGAAGATACTGGAGCAAGAGGTTATTGACAGAGGTTTCAAAAACTTTGGCCCATCTCAAAGTCGCTACCGCTACGTGTACGAATTGTTCATTGCCGCGCTGCTTTGCTATACAAACAAGTTTGGCGATGAAGATGTAGATGAAGTGCGAAATAGGTTATTCGCATGGGCATATGCCTTGCGGGTCGAGTTACTTCGTGTGCAATTTGTATCTGCTGACAACCGAGCGCGAGGTAAAAACGATGCAAATAAATCGCCTTTTGTTTTGCTACGTAATGCGATGACTGGAAGTGTTGTCCGCAAACTTCCAATAACAAGTAAGCCATACAGCGATAACCACGAAAAGGAACTCGTTGCTTTTATCAAGGGGCTGCAATGAGCAAGAAGGAGTTGAAACCTGAACTGTTAACAGTAGGCAAGTTATTCACTGACAATTATCTGATTCCTATTTATCAACGGAACTATGCTTGGCGGGCCGAACAGATTGAGCAACTTATTAGCGATATTCAAGACTCGGTGGTAGGGGGCCAGGACAACTATTTTCTTGGGAACCTTGTTGTAATCAAGCGGGGTAGAGAGGATGAGTTCGAGGTCATAGATGGACAACAACGACTTACAACCCTCTATCTGCTTCTTACCTTCCTGGAGCAAGACGGTGAGGGTGAGAAGCCGTCGGTTGGCCATGCTGGCCACTTGCAATATGAGTCGCGCGCACGGGCAACTGAGGCCCTGCTGCGAGTAGCACAGGAGGCGGCTAAGGAGCACGTTCGACCGCAGGGCTCCACGAGTAATGCAGATGCTGGCATTCATGAAGGCTACAGCATCATCAATCAGTTCTTCAAACAAAATGAAAACCTTAATCGCTCACGCGAAAAATTCTCCGATTTCTTGCTAACGAAGGTGACTGTCGTCCGTGCCTCGCTGCCACCCAATACCGACCTCAATCGCTACTTCGAGATCATGAACACTCGTGGGCAGCAACTCAAGCAGGTTGATATTGTTAAGGCTCGCCTGATGAGCAAACTGCCCAATCAATATGAACGCGAATGCTTTGCGTGGGTTTGGGATTCCTGTGCTGACATGGATTCTTATGTCCAGATGTCTCTGACCCGTGGTGACACAAGTTTGCGAAACAAAGTATTTGGTGATGAATGGTCCTGGCTGGAGGTGACCAGCTTCTCTTCGCTAATGGAAAGTCGTCCGCAATCCGGCATCAATTCATCAAGGCAATCCTCCGAAGGGGTATCGTTGTCCTTGGATGAGGCGTTGTCAAAATACGCTAAAGAGCTCGAGTCAAATTCCACTGAAGACGAAGGCAACGAGCGGTTTCGTTCGACTATTGAGTTTCCGGCCTTTCTGCTACACGTTCTAAGAATTATGAAAGGCGATGAGGTCGAAGACGAAGGCCTGCTTGACGACAAGCGCCTCATCAAGTCATTTGACGACGCCGTAAATAATGTACCCGATGCTAAAGCCGATTGGGTGCGTAGTTTTGCATTTATGCTTCTCAAGTGCCGCAACCTCTTTGATGGCTTCATCTTGAAGCGTCAATTCACGGCAAACATCGGTGACGATGGCGATTGGTCTCTCCAGCGACTGAAAAAAGGAGGCGGGGACAAGAAGCCAACCCCGACGTACATCCATGTTTTCTCGGCCAGCAATGGAAGCTTAGAGGAGGACGGGAGTGCTGACCCACATACCCGAGATGTATTGCTGCTTCAGTCCATGCTTCGGATTACCTACACTTCTCCGCGAACGATGCACTGGATTACCAAAGTTCTTCGCTGGCTCTCCGTTAAAGCCCCTCGAGACGTGAAACATGCGGATCTTGCCGATTTGTTGAAGGGATATGCCCGCAGCAAGGTTAAAGAGACATTCTCCTTTGAGAAAGATCAGCAACCACAAGGGTTTGGTATCAGCCGTATCGTCTTTTCGTATCTCGACTATCTTCTGTTGAGTGACTCCTCAAAACGAGATTTCAAATTTCAGTTCAGAACTTCCATTGAGCACTTCTATCCACAGCATCCTGACAAAGAACAGTCGGGCGCGGTTGTTTCAGGTTCTAGCCTTAACCTGCTTGGCAACCTCGCGCTCGTAAGCGTCAGCGCGAACTCAAAATTCAGCAATAGCCTCCCCAGAGCAAAGGCCGAAAACTTCAAGGATACAATTGAACTTCAAAGTCCCAAGCTCAAGAGAATGGCGGAAATCACCCGAAATACAAACTGGGACGATCAGCAGATAACAGCACATCATGAAGCGATGGTGACATTGCTTCGTGATGATGTAAGTCTGGTGGAGGCAAGCGGAAGATCCAACCCAGGGCGTTGACTTCTTTGAATAACCGCTTTTGGACGAATATCCTTTGTGGTGTGCAAGTTGTCAGTCTAAAAGCGTTTTGCGTCGGGCGACACGATCAGTACAGTCTCCAAGTTTTCTTACCATGGTATTTTGTATGGTATCGACATGCAGATATAATGCTATTTTATTGATTTTATAGTGTTTTAAGACAGCATTGATCATCGAGTGGGAATGATTTGACCCTGCACTATGAATGAACAAAACCCTCTGTTACTACAGAGGGTTTTTTATACTCACGAATCATAGGCTTGAAGTTACTGACATCGCTTAGTTAAACCAGCTGTCCGATTTGTTCTCTTCTGCTTTGCCCACGCTTTTCATCAGATCGCGACCGCCTTCAGTCATATTTCTGTTTGCGTCAGCTTCAGATTGCACCACATCGGTTTGCGCAGCTTTGTGCTTCAGTTCCTGATCGATAAATTCGTTTTCTCGCTTAACGCGGGCTTCTTCTTTCGCCAGCGCCAGTTTTTGTTTCTGAATCTCTAAGCTGCGTAGCTCATCTTCATAACTTTGATCGCGTTTTTTGTCCGCAGAGGCTTCGGCGTCCAGTTTATCCTGACGAGCTTTCTTATTTGCTGCTGCCGTTGCCGCTCTTTTATTAGCCGCGGCCTGGGCGTTTGCGCGACGTTGCTTCTCTTGCTGGATTTCCCTGTTGCGCTCCGCGACCCATTCGTCATGCTGCCTTTGCTCTTCATTTTTACCTTGCTGTTCCGCTTCTGCGACAGCAGAGAGTTGATCCTGCAATGATGAGGCGATAGCCGGATAGCTTAAGGAGGCTAAGATGGCGCAAAGAAAAACTTTCTTCATGACTCCTCCTGATCATTAGCTCTTTTCAGGACATTTGGTATTTGGCTGAATACGCGTTTCGTTATACGTCGTGGTAATAACAACGGCTAAACCTGTCGTAAACTGGCACTCTTTACCCACCTGGGTGGAGGTATACACTTTGGTGCCTTCCTTATACGTTAGAGAAACACCTTCCACTAAGGTTTTATCATTCACCATAGAACCCGCTGCCGCGCCAACAGCTCCGCCGCCAACTGCACCTGCCGTCGTTCCGGAATTGCTGCCAGACCCCACGTTGTGGCCGATTACACCGCCAGCGACTGCACCAATAAGCGCGCCGAAGGCTTGTGCGTTTCGTTTATTTTGGGAGTTGTCTACGGCAACTTTTGCGGGAAGAATGGAAATAATATTAACGGTTTTAGTTTCTTGTTTGGTATTCAGTTGATCGGTTTGATAAACATCGGCGGCATGATCATCAGCATTTGACTGGCATCCTGCCAGAGTGAATGACGCTAACATTGCCACAGGCAGAAGACATTTTTTAAATTTCATCACTATTCCTTGTTATACACATTACGAAAAATAAGACATTTAAGATCATCAAAAGAGGAAAGTAAATGTATTGCGTATAAAGGAATAGATTAAATTTATTAAAATTCATGTGGAAAATAATTTATAAAAATACATCATTAAAACATATGTATTAATTTTATATTTATTTCGCAGCCAAACAGGATAAACATCAGTCAGGACAAAGACGTAAAATTTAAGATGAAAGAATATCTGCCGCTTTGATAATCCCAAAGAGCAAAAGCATCCGACAGCGAGGTGCCGTTATGTCCTGTGAAAGTGGAGAAGGTAACCGCTAACGTTGTACCGGTGATTCGACGGAGAGTGTGGATTGCTGAGCTTCTTTTTTGCTCTGATGGTGCTGCCATGCACCGACGGACGAGTAGATAAAACGGCCAAAGAAGAAGATAAAGCTGATGAGCAGTACGATACGGGTCATGCGACTGTTAAATCGGTGTCGTTTTCGCATACTGGTTGCCTGACTCACAAAAGGTTCCTTGAAGTATGTCCCACGCTGTGGACGGTACTTACATTAAGGCACAACAGGACAAAATGGTCAATTCTTCGTTATGTAAAAAAGCGTCAGTGGATACATATTTTAATGTTATGGAAGTTAATTTAATTATTTACAATGATGATGTAATAATGATGAATTAACATGATAAACGTAATAATTCATTAATCAGGGTTATTTTGTTTGATATATATCAATTGGAACTTTCATATGACACTTAGAATCAATGCTCTCTATAGTGATGAATAATCATCATTCGAAGTCAGGTGGGATGCCTGTCTGAATACACCTCCTTCAGGATGTGGGGGATTCTGCTGAGCATCTATGAAACTGAATGCAACTTATATAAAAATACGTGATAAATGGTGGGGGCTTCCGCTGTTCCTGCCTTCTTTAATCTTGCCCATTTTCGCCCACATTAATACTTTCGCGCATATTTCTTCCGGTGAGGTTTTTCTCTTTTATCTGCCTCTGGCTCTGATGATCAGCATGATGATGTTTTTCAGCTGGGCGGCATTGCCAGGGATCGCCTTAGGGATTTTTGTCCGCAAATATGCAGAGCTGGGTTTTTACGAAACGCTCTCATTAACGGCTAATTTTATTATCATTATCATTCTCTGTTGGGGCGGTTACAGGGTCTTTACTCCCCGGCGTAACAACGTTTCACATGGTGATACCCGTTTAATTTCCCAGCGTATATTCTGGCAGATTGTGTTTCCTGCAACGCTGTTTCTGATACTTTTCCAGTTTGCTGCGTTTGTAGGATTACTGGCGAGCAGAGAAAATCTGGTCGGCGTCATGCCTTTTAACCTCGGGACCTTAATCAATTATCAGGCCTTACTGGTGGGCAATCTGATTGGTGTCCCGCTGTGCTACTTCATCATTCGTGTAGTGCGAAATCCGTTTTATTTACGTAGTTATTATTCGCAATTAAAACAGCAGGTTGATGTCAAAGTCACCAAAAAAGAGTTCGCACTCTGGCTACTGGCATTAGGTGCTTTACTGCTGCTGTTATGCATGCCGTTAAATGAAAAAAGCACAATTTTTAGCACCAACTATACCTTGTCATTATTGCTGCCCCTGATGATGTGGGGAGCGATGCGCTATGGTTATAAGCTGATTTCGCTGCTCTGGGCGGTCGTGTTGATGATCAGCATCCACAGCTATCAAAATTACATTCCCATTTATCCTGGCTATACCACGCAGCTGACCATAACCTCCTCCAGTTATCTGGTATTCTCTTTTATTGTCAATTATATGGCTGTACTGGCAACCCGTCAGAGAGCGGTAGTCAGACGCATTCAGCGGCTTGCGTATGTGGACCCGGTGGTTCATCTGCCAAATGTTCGCGCCCTGAATCGCGCGTTGCGTGATGCCCCCTGGTCTGCGCTTTGTTATTTACGCATCCCTGGCATGGAAATGCTGGTTAAGAACTATGGCATCATGCTACGGATTCAATACAAGCAAAAACTTTCTCACTGGCTGTCACCCTTGCTGGAACCGGGTGAAGATGTTTATCAGCTTTCGGGTAACGATCTCGCGCTGCGGCTGAATACAGAATCGCACCAGGAGCGCATTACCGCACTGGATAGCCATCTCAAGCAATTTCGTTTCTTTTGGGATGGAATGCCGATGCAACCGCAGATTGGCGTCAGTTACTGCTATGTGCGCTCGCCAGTGAATCATATCTACCTGCTGCTGGGAGAGCTAAATACAGTGGCCGAACTTTCCATCGTGACCAACGCCCCGGAAAATATGCAGCGTCGCGGAGCAATGTATTTGCAACGCGAATTGAAAGATAAAGTCGCGATGATGAATCGGCTACAGCGGGCGCTGGAACACAACCATTTTTTCCTGATGGCCCAGCCGATTACCGGTATGCGTGGTGATGTCTACCATGAAATTCTTCTGCGCATGAAAGGTGAGAATGATGAACTGATCAGCCCCGATAGCTTCTTGCCGGTCGCGCACGAATTTGGTTTATCGTCGAGTATCGACATGTGGGTCATTGAGCATACGCTGCAATTTATGGCTGAAAACAGAGCGAAGATGCCCGCTCACCGTTTTGCTATTAATCTGTCTCCAACCTCGGTATGTCAGGCTCGTTTTCCTGTTGAAGTCAGTCAGCTGCTGGCTAAATATCAGATTGAAGCGTGGCAACTTATTTTTGAAGTAACCGAAAGTAATGCTCTGACCAATGTTAAGCAGGCGCAAATCACCTTGCAGCATCTTCAGGAATTAGGCTGCCAGATTGCGATTGATGATTTCGGCACCGGCTACGCCAGCTATGCGCGGCTTAAAAATGTGAATGCCGATCTGCTTAAAATTGACGGCAGTTTTATCCGCAATATTGTGTCAAATAGTCTGGATTATCAGATAGTGGCGTCGATTTGCCACCTGGCGCGAATGAAGAAAATGCGGGTAGTGGCAGAGTACGTTGAAAACGAAGAGATCCGCGAGGCGGTGCTCTCTTTGGGGATCGATTATATGCAGGGTTATCTTATTGGTAAGCCGCAACCGTTAATTGATACGCTGAATGAAATCGAACCCATTCGCGAAAGTGCCTGAATAATGCGGGCCGACATTTCTCGTCGGCCCGCAAAGCATTAAGCGGCGATTTCTGGTGTACTTTCTTCTTCAATTTTCAACCGCCAGCCAGCCACGCCTTCCCAGTATTCTTGCTCCTTTTCCAGATCAAGCAGTACCAGCGCATTCTGACTAAACCAGTCATGCGGGAAACGCAGTGTCCAGTGACTGTCATCAGTAATCAGCGTCAATGTTGGCGGTGTGGTGGTTGCCTGACGTTGATTATTGAGTAATACGCCAAGGCGCAATAGCTGAATCAGTGGCAGGAACTGTTTCTTCTTAAACAAGGTAAAGCGCGGCAGATCGTCGAGTTTAATCGCTTTACGGTGATAGCGCACCAGTGTCGCCATCATCAGCTGCTGTTCCTGATTAAAACCCGGCAAGTCGCTGTTTTGCAGAATATAAGCGGAGTGGCGATGCAAACCGCTGTGGTTGATATTCAACCCGACCTCATGCAGCATGGCGGCCCATCGCAGTAGCGCCTCCAGTTGTGGATGCGCCAGCTTCGGTTGCTGTTCCCGCCACTGTTCGTACATTTGCATAGTGGTATCCAGCACCCGTCGGGCCTGTTCGCTGTCGATGTGATACTGGTTGGCGAGGCTGCTGGCAGTGCGACTACGCACATCCTGATGACGGAAACGTCCTTCCATTTCATACAGTACGCCTTCGCGTAACGCCCCGTCAGAAAGGCGCAGTTCACGGATGGCTAAAGCATCAAACACACCGCATAAAATCGCCAGTCCAGGAACGAAGACTGTTTTCCGCTCTTCGGAAAGACCTGGTAAACTCAGCGATGCGAAATTACGGTGCCGTAAAACTTCTTTTACCAGTTTTTCCAGACGTTCCGGGGTAATTATCCCGTCTTTCTCGCCCATTTCCATTAACACTTCATGGGCGGCTTTTATGGTACCGGAAGCGCCCATTGCCACGTTCCAGCCCTGAATACGGAATTGCCAGGTTAAAGTTTCCAGTTTTTGTGCTGCCGCCATGCGAGCGCGCTGAAAATTCTCTTTATTGATGACCCCGCCAGGGAAATAAAGCTGGGCAAAGCTGACACAACCCATCCGGCGGCTTTCAACGAGAATCGGTTCGAAATTTTCACCAATCACCAGTTCTGTAGAACCGCCGCCAATATCAATAACCAGTTTGCGACCTTTTTCCGGTTGGGTATGTTCCACGCCCATAAAAATCAGACGGGCTTCTTCATTACCGGAAATAATTTCGATCGGGTAGGGAATGACTTTTTCCGCGCGTTTCAGAAAGTCAGTGGCGTTCAGCGCCTGACGCAGCGTATGGGTACCAACTATACAGACGCTGGCAGGAGAAAAACCTTGTAGCCGTTCGGCAAACAGCGACAGACAGTTCAAACCGCGCGTCATTGCCTCTTCACTCAACATATTATCTGGCCCCAGGCCGTCCGCCAGATGCACCCGCTGTTTCAGGCGGCCAATAATCTGCATGGCACCATCTACCACACGGGCTATGACCATGTGAAAACTGTTTGAACCAAGATCGACCGCAGCAAACTCCTGCGGACGAGGGGATTTATCGTGTATTGGCATAGGGTTATTCAGGTTGTTCGAGTGATTTGATGTAGTCGTAAATCGCCAACTGCGCCCGTACTTTGCGGCGATTGCCGCGGGGAACGTAGCGATTACTGAGTTCTTTATCGATATAACGTGCTTTGACCGTATCGCTGAACAATATGTCGATGATGTCCAGCACCCGCTGCTTCAGGCGCGGATCGAGCAGCGGCGTCGCCACTTCAATACGATAATCAATATTGCGCGTCATCCAGTCGGCGGAAGAAAGGTAGACCTTTTTATCGCCGCCATTTTCAAAAATATAAACCCGGTCATGTTCAAGGTAACGGTCAACAATACTGATGGCACGAATGTTGTCGCTAATGCCTTCCAGATTGGGGATCAGCGAACACATTCCGCGAACCAGCAGATTAACCGGTACGCCGGAGCTGGAGGCCGCATACAGACGATCAACCAGGCCTTTATCGACAAGGTTATTTAGCTTCAGGGTGATACCGCTGGGCAGCCCTTGCTGCGCGTTGGCGATTTCGCGGTCCACCATTTCATACAACAGGCGGCGGGAGTTTTGCGGCGACACCATTAAATAATCAAATGTCACCGGACGGTATGGGTTTTCAATAAAGTTGAACACCCGCCGTACTTCGTTGGTGATGCGCGCATCGGCGGTCAGCAACGAATAGTCAGTATAAAGACGCGCGGTTTTTTCGTTAAAATTCCCGGTCCCGATGTGTGCGTAACGCACCACTTCACCGTTTTCTTTACGTGAAATCAGGAACAGTTTGGCGTGAATTTTCAGCCCCGGCGCAGAGAAGATAACGTGCACGCCTGCTTCGGTCAGGCGCTTCGCCCAGTGAATGTTGGCTTCTTCGTCGAAACGCGCCTGTAACTCAACCACCACGGTGACTTTCTTACCGTTGTGTGCGGCGTGGATCATCGAGTCGATGATGCGTGAATCTTTCGCCACGCGGTAAATGTTAATTTTAATCGCCAGTACGCTCGGGTCGAACGAAGCCTGACGCAGCAGTTCCAGTACATGCTCAAAGGTATGATAAGGATAATAGAGCAACACATCGCGTTCGCGAATAGCATCAAAACCATTGCGGAACTGGGCTTTATCAAACCAAATGTGGCGTAAACGCGGCAGTGGTTTGTTCACCAGATTGGCTTTGCCGACATTGGGGAAATTAATAAAGTCTTTAAAATTATGATAACGACCACCGGGGACGATGGAGTCGTAGCGGGAAATAGTCAGTTTTTCGCGTAACACTTCAACCAGCGCATTGGGCATATCGCGCTGATAAACAAAACGCACCGGCTCAGCAGTTAAACGCTGCTTGAGACTGGAAGACATCAACTCCATCAGGCTGGCTTCCATCTCATGCACTAAATCGTATTCGGCATCGCGGGTCATCTTCATTGAATAGGCATTCAGCGCGTCATAATCAAAGAAGCCTTTGAAAATATCATCGAGGCAGTAACGCAGAATGTTATCCAGAAGAATCATCGGCTTGCGTCGACGTGGCGCTTCTGGCGGTAAATTCACAAAGCGCGGCACTTTATCTGATGGGATCTCCAGCAGCGCGTAACGGATGGTATCGCCACGGATAATTTCCACCGCCAGATAGGTGTAATCATCTTTCAGGAACTGCACTAAGTCAGTGTCAGGATTGATTAAAATCGGCGTAATGTGCTGACGCAGATACTGCTTAAAATAATGACGCAGCCAGTTTTGTTGATTGACGGAGAGCTGGCGTTCATTAATCAGGAAGATCTGGTTGCGCGCCATCTCCAGCAACAGCTCGTTGTAGAGGCCGTCGAATTCCTGATCGGCTTTCAGCACCCGGGACTGAATTTTGCCCAGTAAATGGCGGGAATGAGAGTTGGAACCTTGTTCTTCGCTAATAATGATGCGTCGCTTCAGTTCAGCGAAGCGGACTTTATAGAACTCATCAAGGTTATTGGAATAGATCCCCAGGAAACGCATCCTTTCAATCAGCGGGTTAGATTTGTCCGCCGCTTCCTGAAGCACGCGTTCATTGAACGATAACCAACTGAGCTCTTTTTCGATGTATAGCTTTTCCTGACCCATTACCACTTTTACTCCGTTTTATTCACGGGACACTGCCTGGATATTATGGCGAGCAATATTGGCAGATGTCCAACTATGCCAGAAAAGGGGGAAAAAAACTGCTGGAGCTTGCGATTTACAGGTGAATTGAAAAACGCCAGCGGCAGAGCTGGCGCTTTAACTACGGGGCATTACTCGTCGGCAGCGTAGCCCTGCGGCGGCAGACGTTGACCATCCAGCCACGCGGCGTTTTCGTGCATTTTCAGACGACCATCGGCAAACCAGCTAATCACCAGTGGATAAATAGCGTGTTCCTGGGTTTGCACGCGGGCGGTGATGTCATCTTCCGTATCACCAGCAAATACCGGGACTTTCGCCTGTAAAATAACCGGGCCACCGTCCAGTTCATCGGTGACGAAATGCACCGATGTACCGTGCTCCTCATCGCCATTTTCCAGCGCCTGACGATGGGTGTGTAATCCGGGATATTTCGGCAGCAGAGAAGGGTGAATGTTCAGCAAACGCCCGGCATAGTGGGAGACAAACGCCGGGCTGAGAATGCGCATAAAACCAGCCAGCACGACCACATCGGGTGCGTACATGTCGATTTCATGAATCAACTCCCGGTCATAGGCTTCACGACTGTCAAACGCGCTGGCGATGAGCGTATGCGTTGCAATACCCGCCTGGCGGGCGCGTTCAAGGCCGAACGCGTCGGCCTTATTGCTGAAAACTGCCCGTACGGTGCCTTTAATTTTGTTGGTTTTGCAGGCGTCAATAATTGCCTGCAAATTACTTCCGTTGCCGGAAATAAGCACCACAATATTCATTATTCGATAACCACGCGTTGTTCGGAATCAGAGGCTTTGATGATACCGATTTTCCACGCGTTTTCACCGTTGGCATTGAGCAGGGCGAGGGCTTTGTCCACTTCCGGAGCAGGCAGGGCAATAATCATCCCGACGCCGCAGTTGAAGGTGCGATACATTTCATGGCGCTCAACGTTACCTGCCGTTTGCAGCCAGTTGAACACTTCCGGCCACTGCCAGGAAGATTCATCAATCACTGCCTGAGTATTATCTGGCAATACGCGCGGAATGTTTTCCCAGAAGCCGCCGCCGGTCAGGTGCGCAATAGCATGCACATCGACCTTTTCAATCAACTCCAGCACGGACTTCACGTAAATGCGGGTCGGTGCCAGCAGATGATCGGCTAATGGCTTACCATCAAGTTCGGTGGTTTGCGGATCACAACCGCTGACTTCAAGAATTTTGCGCACCAGCGAATAGCCGTTCGAGTGCGGACCGCTGGAGCCGAGTGCAATCAGCACATCGCCGTCGCTGACTTTAGAGCCGTCGATGATTTCTGATTTTTCTACCACGCCAACGCAGAAACCAGCGACATCGTAATCTTCACCGTGATACATCCCCGGCATTTCTGCCGTTTCGCCACCCACCAGTGAACAGCCCGATTGCAGACAACCTTCCGCAATGCCACTGATCACCGCTGAAGCGGTATCCACATCCAGTTTTCCGGTTGCGTAATAGTCGAGGAAAAACAGCGGTTCCGCACCTTGCACCACCAGGTCATTAACGCACATGGCGACCAGATCAATACCAATGGTGTCGTGACGTTTTAAGTCCATCGCCAGACGCAGCTTGGTACCTACGCCGTCAGTGCCGGAAACCAGCACAGGTTCACGATATTTTTGCGGCAATGCACACAGCGCACCGAAGCCGCCCAGACCGCCCATCACTTCCGGACGACGCGTTTTCTTCACTACGCCTTTGATTCTTCCAACCAGAGCATTACCCGCGTCAATATCAACACCGGCATCTTTGTAGCTAAGAGAGGTTTTATCGGTCACTGCTTGGGTCCCCACGCGTTACTTGCGGTAGAAAAATAAAATTCGGCGCAATTCTAACAGGGAAAGCAAACGTTTGCGAGACTGCTTTACACAACCTTTTTGCACGTCTTTTCCCCAGGCGCGCGGCAAAACAATACTTGTACCAGGGCAAAGGATCGTTTTCGGATGGAATAATCTTCTTCCATAACCATTTGAATACAAAATAACTTTATCTCAAACCGTTATCATTTTGACTAAAGTCAACGAAAATAATATTGCCGGCTTGAAGAAAGGAGGTATAATCCGTCGATTTTTTTTGTGGCTGCCCCTCAAAGGAGAAAGAGTATGAAGATCGTGGAAGTCAAACACCCACTCGTCAAACACAAGCTGGGACTGATGCGTGAGCAAGATATCAGCACCAAGCGCTTTCGCGAACTCGCTTCCGAAGTGGGTAGCCTGCTGACTTACGAAGCGACCGCCGACCTCGAAACGGAAAAAGTAACTATCGAAGGCTGGAACGGCCCGGTAGAAATCGACCAGATCAAAGGTAAGAAAATTACCGTTGTGCCAATTCTGCGTGCGGGTCTGGGGATGATGGACGGTGTGCTGGAAAACGTTCCGAGCGCGCGCATCAGCGTCGTCGGTATGTACCGTAATGAAGAAACGCTGGAGCCGGTACCGTACTTCCAGAAACTGGTTTCTAACATCGATGAGCGTATGGCGCTGATCGTTGACCCAATGCTGGCAACCGGTGGTTCCGTTATCGCGACCATCGACCTGCTGAAAAAAGCGGGCTGCAGCAGCATCAAAGTTCTGGTGCTGGTAGCTGCGCCAGAAGGTATCGCTGCGCTGGAAAAAGCGCACCCGGACGTCGAACTGTATACTGCATCGATTGACCAGGGACTGAACGAGCACGGATACATTATTCCGGGCCTCGGCGATGCCGGTGACAAAATCTTTGGTACGAAATAAAGAATAAAAATAATTAAAGCCGACTTTAAGAGTCGGCTTTTTTTTGAGTAAAGCGCCTATAACACATAATACAGAGGATAATACTATGACGCGCCGTGCTATCGGGGTGAGTGAAAGACCGCCACTTTTACAGACAATCCCGCTTAGTTTGCAACATTTGTTCGCCATGTTTGGTGCAACCGTCCTGGTGCCCGTCTTATTTCATATTAACCCGGCGACTGTACTGTTATTTAACGGTATAGGAACACTGCTGTATCTCTTCATCTGTAAAGGGAAAATTCCGGCTTATCTTGGTTCCAGCTTTGCCTTTATTTCACCGGTATTGTTACTGTTGCCGTTGGGGTATGAAGTCGCGCTGGGCGGCTTTATTATGTGCGGCGTGCTGTTCTGCCTGGTTTCTTTTATCGTGAAGAAAGCGGGGACCGGCTGGCTGGACGTGCTGTTTCCACCTGCGGCAATGGGCGCAATCGTTGCCGTCATCGGTCTGGAGCTGGCGGGCGTAGCTGCCGGTATGGCGGGTTTACTCCCGGCTGAAGGGCAAACGCCAGACTCCAAAACCATCATCATCTCTATTACCACCCTGGCGGTCACGGTTTTAGGTTCCGTGCTGTTTCGTGGTTTCCTGGCAATTATCCCGATTTTAATTGGCGTGCTGGTGGGCTACGCGCTCTCTTTCGCAATGGGAATTGTCGATACCACGCCGATTATTAATGCTCACTGGTTTGCGCTGCCAACTCTCTATACGCCGCGCTTCGAGTGGTTTGCCATTCTGACTATTCTGCCAGCGGCGTTAGTGGTTATTGCCGAACACGTAGGGCACCTGGTGGTAACGGCTAATATCGTCAAAAAAGATCTGCTGCGCGATCCAGGTCTGCACCGTTCGATGTTTGCTAACGGCTTGTCGACCGTGATCTCCGGCTTCTTTGGCTCCACGCCAAATACCACCTACGGGGAAAACATTGGCGTGATGGCGATCACCCGTGTTTACAGTACCTGGGTTATCGGTGGGGCAGCGATTTTCGCTATCCTGCTTTCCTGCGTCGGTAAACTGGCTGCTGCTATCCAGATGATCCCATTGCCGGTGATGGGCGGCGTTTCGCTGCTGCTTTATGGTGTCATCGGTGCTTCCGGTATTCGTGTTTTGATCGAATCGAAAGTGGATTACAACAAAGCACAGAACCTGATCCTGACTTCCGTGATTTTGATCATCGGTGTCAGTGGCGCGAAGGTAAACATCGGCGCGGCGGAGCTGAAAGGTATGGCGCTGGCGACCATCGTCGGTATCGGCTTAAGTTTGATCTTCAAACTGATTAGTGTGCTGCGCCCTGAAGAAGTGGTGCTGGACGCAGAAGACGCGGATATTACAGACAAATAATGTACCGACCGGGCAGTGTTGCTGCCCGGTTCAAACATCATGGGATTCTGTGGTAAACTTCTCGCGATTTTGTGAAATCCTGGTTGAGGTATCTCTGAACACACCGGCACAGCTCTCTTTGCCACTTTATCTTCCTGACGACGAAACCTTTGCAAGTTTCTGGCCGGGGGATAACTCCTCTTTACTGGCCGCGCTGCAAAACGTGCTGCGTCAGGAACATAGCGGTTACATCTATCTCTGGGCACGCGAAGGCGCGGGGCGCAGCCATCTGCTGCACGCGGCTTGCGCGGAATTGTCGCAGCGTGGCGATGCGGTGGGCTATGTCCCGCTGGATAAACGCACCTGGTTTGTTCCGGAAGTGCTCGACGGTATGGAGCATTTGTCGCTGGTCTGTATCGACAACATTGAGTGTATTGCAGGCGATGAGTTGTGGGAGATGGCGATTTTCGATCTCTACAATCGAATTCTGGAATCGGGCAAAACACGGTTGTTAATCACCGGCGATCGTCCACCGCGGCAGTTGAATCTTGGATTACCGGATCTCGCGTCGCGTCTCGACTGGGGGCAGATCTACAAATTGCAGCCACTTTCTGATGAAGATAAGTTGCAGGCGCTACAGTTACGCGCGCGTTTGCGTGGTTTTGAACTGCCGGAAGATGTGGGGCGTTTCTTGCTGAAGCGGCTCGACAGAGAGATGCGCACGTTATTTATGACGTTGGATCAGTTGGATCGTGCGTCGATTACCGCGCAACGTAAGCTGACCATTCCGTTTGTGAAAGAAATTCTGAAACTGTAGACAAGACGTTTATTGTCGGATATGCACCCATAGTATTCGTCGGCCGGATAAGACGCGGCAAGCGTCGCATCCGGCAATGTGCTTCAACTAGCGATGGAGCACAGCACTTCTTAACCCACGATTTCCAGTACCTGCTCCGGTGGACGACCAATCCGCGCTTTGCCATTCGCGACCACAATCGGGCGCTCCATTAGCTTCGGATTATCCACCATTGCCTGAATCAGCGCCTCTTCGCTAAGCGAACTGTCAGCCAGGTTCAGTTCTTTATAAAGATCCTCTTTCTGGCGCATCAATTCACGGGCGCTATTCATCCCCAGCATTTTCAGCAAATCACGCAGCGTTGCCGCATCGGCGGGTGTCTCAAGGTAGAGCACCACTTCTGGCTCCACGCCGTTTTCTTTCAGCAGGTTCAGCGTTTCCCGGCTCTTTGAACAGCGTGGGTTATGGTAGATTTTTACCTGTTTGGTCATTGTTCTTCCTTTAATGCGAATTACATCTTGGTATAAGGCTTAAAGCGTTCCTGCAGCTGGCGCAACTGGTCGATGCGCGCATCGTAACGCGCTTGTTGCAGGCTGCCTAATTTCACCTGCGAACTGGCGCTACTCAACAGCGAAATGGCCTGATCGAGTCGTCCGGCGAGCGCATAACCTTCTGCTCGCGCAGCCAGCTCCTGATCGCGGTTATTTAGCGCGGCTTCCGCCTGTGCCAGCAAATCCCAGCCGTTGCTGTCATCTTTATTATTAAAGGTGTAGCGATTCAGAATATTGGCCGCTTCTTGTGGTTGACCGCCTTGCAGATAAGCGTTCGCCAGGTTGAGCTGCAACACCGGATTGGTGCGTAAATCGCGGGCATTTTTCAGACGATTGATCGCCTCATTGGCTTTGTTTTGCCCAAGATCGATATCAGTAGCCAGATCGAGATACCATGCGTTGCCAGGTTCTGCCGCCAGTAACGGTTGCAGCGTTTTACGCGCCTCGTCGTATTTATTGGCTTCCATCGCCTGTAGAGCACGACCATATTGCGCCGCTCGTTGCTGACGAACGTTTCCTTTCGCCCATTCATCCAGCAAATCACTGGTGAGCTGGTTACGTCCGGAATTATACATCCCCAGTGTGCGCACTTTCGCCAGATAGAAATCTTCTGACGATTGCACCACTATCGGGCGCATCTGATTAGCACGGTTGCGGGCATCTGCCAGACGACTTTCCGGCAACGGGTGAGTCAATAAAATTTCCGGCGGACGCGAGGAGTAACGCGCCTGATCGAGTAATTTTTCGAGGAAGGTCGGCATCGCCTGCGGATCGAATCCCGAGCGTTGCAGCACCTGAATACCAATGCGGTCCGCTTCCTGTTCATTTTGCTGGGTGAAACTGATCATCCCCTGGCGCGTTCCCGCCAGTGTACCGGTCAGCGCCGCCATCCCCGCCTGCGGACTGGCCATCGCCAGTAAAATAGAACCTAACGCGCCGACCCAGGTCAGCGGCGCGCTGCGCTGCTGATCTTCCATCGCTCGCGCCAGGTGACGTTGGGTGACGTGGGAGATTTCGTGCGCCATAACTGAAGCCAGTTGACTTTCGTTATCGGAATAACGGAACAGGGCAGAGTGCAGCACCACGTTGCCGCCAAAGAAAGCAAAGGCGTTAATTTCATCGTTGTTGATCAGAAAGAAATGAAACGGTGTCTTAACCGAATTGGCATGCGAAACCAGACGCATTCCTAGCGAATTAATGTATTGCGTTAACAGCGGATCATTAATTAACGGCGCGCTGCCGCGTAGCTGGCGGACATAATAGTCGCCCATCTGCATTTCCTGACCAATGGAAAGCGTGCTTCCTGCGGAGGTTCCCATATCCGGCAAGGTGTCTGCACTATCGGCAAACGCCGGGGCTACCTGACCAATGGTCATGGCAGCAATGAGGGTTGCAACCAGGTTTTTTTTCAACTGCCTGAACATAACCTCTATCCTGTATTTCTGAAGATAGTCATTTGACCGATACTGTGAAATATCGTTCCCACCGCGCCGCCTTTGAGTGTAACGGCGAAGATTAGCCCACTCAAATGACTTTTCAGTTTCCTGAATCCGTCATAAAAAGCGAAGTCTTTTTTGTGACATTTCGATACAATTGCGGATCGCAATCCCGCTCTTGAGGTTCAGGGAAGGTCTTTATGCTCGAAATGTTGATGCAATGGTATCGCCGCCGTTTTAGCGACCCGGAAGCGATTGCCTTGCTGGTTATTTTAGTTGCCGGATTTGGCATTATCTTTTTCTTTAGTGGCCTGCTTGCTCCGTTGCTGGTGGCTATTGTGCTGGCCTATTTGCTGGAATGGCCAACCGTGCGCCTGCAATCTATTGGCTGCTCCCGCCGCTGGGCGACGTCGATTGTATTGGTGGTTTTCGTCGGTATATTGCTACTGATGGCGTTCGTGGTACTGCCTATCGCCTGGCAACAGGGTATCTACTTAATCCGCGATATGCCGGGGATGCTCAATAAGCTTTCTGACTTTGCCGCCACGTTGCCGCGCCGCTATCCGGCGTTAATGGACGCGGGCATTATTGATGCAATGGCCGAAAATATGCGCAGTCGGATGCTGACCATGGGCGATTCGGTGGTGAAAATTTCCCTCGCCTCGCTGGTCGGTTTGCTGACCATAGCCGTCTATCTGGTGCTGGTGCCATTGATGGTCTTCTTCCTGCTGAAAGACAAAGAGCAGATGCTGAACGCCGTTCGTCGGGTGCTACCGCGTAACCGCGGACTGGCAGGACAGGTGTGGAAGGAGATGAATCAACAAATTACCAACTATATCCGCGGCAAAGTACTGGAGATGATCGTGGTGGGGATCGCCACCTGGCTGGGGTTCTTACTCTTCGGGCTGAACTATTCGCTGCTGCTGGCGGTGCTGGTCGGCTTCTCGGTTCTTATTCCGTACATTGGCGCATTTGTGGTGACCATTCCGGTGATTGGCGTGGCGCTATTCCAGTTTGGTGCTGGCACGGAATTCTGGAGCTGCTTCGCGGTGTATCTGATTATTCAGGCGCTGGACGGCAACCTGTTAGTGCCGGTGTTGTTCTCCGAAGCGGTTAACCTGCATCCGCTGGTCATTATTTTATCGGTGGTGATCTTCGGTGGTTTGTGGGGATTCTGGGGCGTATTCTTCGCCATTCCGTTGGCGACGCTGATCAAAGCCGTGATTCATGCCTGGCCCGATGGGCAAATCGCGCAAGAATAATCTTCAGCCCGACGAACTGTTTCGCCGGGCTGATTTTTCAGGGTTCCTGACGTAAATAAATAGCCCGATAACACATACTCACCAGCACCGCACCGCCGATAATATTACCCAGCATCACCGGGAGCAGATTGGCGGTAATAAAATGGCTGACCGTCAGTGCCGGAAAATTGTCTGCGCTACTGTGCGCCAGCTGCCAGAAGGGGGGAGGGGCGAAATGGCGAATGGCAATGGCGAACGGAATCACAAACAAATTGGCGATACAGTGCTCAAAGCCACTGGCGACAAACAGGGTGATGGGCAAAATCATGGCGACGATTTTGTCGCATAACGAACGCCCGCAATAACTCATCCACAGCGCCAGGCAAACCATCAGATTGCACATAATGCCGAGGCTGACAGATTCAGTAAATGTATGATGCATTTTGCCCTCGGCGCAGTGTAAAACCGCGACTCCCCACATCGCGTTTTCACTCATCACCAGCCCGGAAAACCAGATTAACAAACTGAAACAGGCAATACCTGCCAGATTACCGCAGGCCACCAGAAGTGCGTTAATCAGCCAAGTTCGCCAACTAATAACGCCCCGACTTTTTGCCATCACCGTCATTACCGACGAGGTGAACAGGCTGGTGCCGCAAACCGCCAGCAAAATAAAGCCGAGTGTAAAGCAAAGGCCGCCCACCAGATGGGTTAATGCCTGTGAAGACGGGGCATCGGCGATAACGGAAAGGTAAAAAGTAAATCCGATCGCCATAAACACGCCAGCGGACATCGCCATTAAAAAGACCGACACTTTACTGCGGGCAATTTTATGGGCGGCAATCCGTTCAGCGATTGCCGCTTTTCTGGCGCTCAACTGCAAGTCGAAAGAGAGTTTGTTTCTCATGCATACTCCTGCAAAAGCAGATTACAACACCTCGCGAACCGAGATCCCCAGCCGCTGCATTCGTGACAGCAGCGTGGTGCGCTTCATCCCTAATCGCGTCGCTGCGCCACGGGGCCCGGCAACAATGCCATTGGTTTCTCGCAATACCTGAACAATGCGCTGACGTTCTTCTTCGTCATTCTCTGGCGTCGTCGGGTGCAGTAACTGCGCCATTGAACTGCGAAGCGCTGAATCTTCATTTAGCGTCGGCAGTAAACGGCTTTGTCGGACATTTAGATGTAAATTCAGACTGTTACCACGAGTCAACAGTACCGCCCGCTCAATCACGTTTTCCAGCTCGCGCACGTTGCCCGGCCAATCCCACGACATCAACTGGCGTAGTGCCTCGGTCGGGATGGCGTCAATTGCGCGATTCATATGGCGCGCCATTTTTTGCGTGAAATGTTTTGCTAAAAGAGGGATATCTTCCGGACGGTCGCGCAGCGGCGGCAATTCCAGTGGGAAGACATTCAGGCGATAAAAGAGATCGCTGCGAAACTGGCGATCTTCAACCATTTGCCACAAATCACGGTTGGTGGCGGCAATGACTCTGACATTCACCGGGATCGTTCTACTCCCGCCGAGACGCTCAATCTCCCGCTCCTGCAATACGCGCAGCAGTTTAGGCTGAAGTTCTAACGGCAGATCGCCAATTTCATCGAGAAACAACGTGCCGCCATCGGCAATTTCAAAACGACCACGATGGGTATTAATCGCACCAGTAAACGCCCCTTTGTCATGACCGAATAACTCACTTTCCAGAAGACTGGCGGGGATGGCAGCGCAGTTGATTTTGACCAGCGGCTTGTCGCGTCGCGGGCTAAGTTGATGGATCGCTCTGGCGATCACCTCTTTGCCAGTTCCGGTTTCACCACAAATCAACACCGTACTGTCGCTCTTCGCCACAATATCTACCTGCTGGAGCAGGTCTTCCATTGCCTGGCTTTGATAGATAATGTCACCGATGCCCAGATTCGAAAGGAGCTGCTCGCTAAGCTGGTGGTTTTCTTGCTGCAAACTTTCCTGCAAATCGGTCATGCTACGCCAGGCATCGGCATTGCCAACGGCAATAGCGATGCGATCGGCTATGTGTTGTAGTAGCTGGCAGTTTTCCTCACTAAAGAGAGTGGAAGAGGTATGCGCCAGCAACAATGCACCCGGTGTATGGTTGCCAAAGGTAAGCGGTATAAGGAGCGCAGATTCGCAGCCGTTAGATGCAAGTAAGAGTAATAACGGGTCGCGTTGCCAGAGAAACAGATCATCTGCACGGTGCGTCAAGGTCGGTTGTCGGGTTTGTAGCGTTTGTGTCAGCAATACACTGTCGCCAGGCATATTGCGTGGCAGACACGCACAATGTGAGGCAGAAAGATCGCTGCACCACAGGCTGAACTTCTCGTTCTTTCGATGATCGCCCAGTACCATACTGACTGAAGCCAGACCGAAAAAATGATGGATCTCACGAGCGACGTCAGCGATCAGATCGTCGAGATCAAGATGTGACAGCACTGCATTAGTAATATCAACCAGTACCCGATGATGATCGCGATCTTTCTCCAGCAAACGCAGCGCCACCTGCTGTTCTTCATCATTGAGCCATGATTGCAGAACCGGGGTGATTATCCGCGCCAGCCAGTTAAACAGTGTGCAATCCTGGGGAGTAAAACGACTGCCGTGGGTGCGAATAAAGCGTAGCTCCGCCATTCCACTACTGCCGAGAAGGACGGCGTGACGCGAATAATCGACCATCTCGCCCTGATACTCTGTTGTTGCCGTCACATCGCTGCCATCATCATGGTAGCGGTAATAGAAGTTGCTTTTGAGAACATGCAGTTCAATAAGTTGTACCGGGCTGAACGGCGGCGGCAGCGGGATGAAGGCGCGTAATAAAGACGCCTTGCCGTGTTTCTGTGCTAACCGCTCCGCGAGCATTCCGTTTACCGCTTCAATTGTTATTCCTTGCGGCGGGGCAAACATCGCCTCGTCTGACATAGCCATCAACAGTCCTTATTAATGAGAAATCCTTCTCACGCAATTTTTCTGGCCATCAGATAGATGGCCGGTTCCTGCACAATTTCATCCAACAGATGAATGAATTGAATGCTACGCGCCTGCCACACAGACGTCGCGTCATCCGCCAGTGGCGCGAATGCCCGGGTCAACAGGGCGGTGTGGCTGGCGTCAATAACAATCTCACCAAAAGTCATCACCCCCAGCATCTTACGTCGGGCTTGCTCCTCTTCGACCAGTGCAAGCCAATCTTCGTATTCCGTCAGTGGGCAGCGGAAGGCGACATTCAGACAATCAATCACGCCAACGTGATGGCCGATAGCTAGCGAGTAATACATTACCTGAGAGCTGTGTTCCGGCATCTCGTCGCTACTGGCGACAAACTTTTTTCGCAGCGTCCAGAAAACAATTTCCCCGCACTCTTCAGTCATGTAACCCCCGGAGTACGCGAAAGAGTTGCTGAACGATACTATTGAGACGTGGATCGTCGGCATCGCGCAACCAGGTGTTAACCCGATTTCCTGTAGGATCGTCGCTTAAATGGCGCAGGAGCCGATCGCAAATTTCTCGCCCCTGACGATAGCCCGCCAGCCGCCGCGCTTCTCGCTCAATGGCGATACGCTGTGATGGCGGGATCTGCGGCCACAACGGTTGCATAGTCACCCCGGTGGGATCGCGATAATCCACAGCGTGAATCTTCTGTTGCAGCAAACCGAGCGCCACGGCGAAACCGTGAATGGTGGCGGCCGGTGTTGGCGGGCAGCCGGGGATCCAAACATCAATGGGGACAATGGTGTCGCTACCGCCCCAGACGCTGTAGAGATCGTGGAAAATACCGCCGCCGACACCGCACGCGCCGTAGGAAACACAAATTTTATGATCGGGGGCAGACTCATACGCCCGAAGTGCAGGCATACGCATCGCCCGGGTGACTGCGCCAGTAAATAACAAAATATCGGCGTGACGCGGTGATGAAACAACCTTAATGCCAAAACGTTCTGCGTCGAATACGGGTGTGATGGCAGCAAAAATTTCGATTTCACAGGCGTTGCAGCCGCCGCAATCGACGCGATAAACGTAAGCCGAGCGACGGATATCCTGTAGCAAATGCCGCTTCATCTTTTGCGTTTGCTCGTCCAGCGTGATGGGCTGGCTGACATGTTGTGTAAGCACTGGACTCATAGCTGCTCCTTAGCCACCAGCAGTACATCTGTATCGTCGTTGATCAGCGTCGCGCGTTGTTTGCACTCCGGGCAGACGCTCGCTTGCGCCCGCAACATTTCGCGGTTTTGTGGCGCATTTTGTTGCTGTGCCAACAATTCAGCAGCCAGTGCGACGGTTTTTTGCGGGGCAAACGGGCGTTCGCAACGGCTGCAACGTTGTAGATGGAACGTCGCGCGGGTATAGAGATCGGCTTTATTGGTGACGGTCAGTTCAAAGTTATTGGTAAGCTGGATGGCTCTGGTCGGGCACACTTCTTCACAACGTCCGCAGTAAATACAACGCCCCAGATAGAGCTGCCAGGTGCGCGAATTTTGCTGGTCGTCGGTCTGGATAGTCAGCGCATTTGCCGGACAAGCACAGGCGCAGGCACCGCAGGCAATACATTGGCTGGGCATCAGGTCCGGTTTCCCGCGAAAGCCTGGGCTGACCTCCAGTGGCGCGAAGGGATATTTCACCGTCGCGGTTCCGGCGCGCATAATAGTTTTCAGTAACTTCAGCATCTTCTGTCCTTACTTCAGCGGCGAACGGTTACGATCAATGCCGTAGCGTTCGATCTCTTTATACGGCACGGTTTTTGACTGGCGCTTGCGCACATCTACCAGCGTCACACGGTCGGTACAGGAGTAGCAGGGATCAAGGCTACCGATAATCAGCGGTGCGTCAGAAACGGTATTGCCGCGCAGCATGTAACGCAACACCGGCCAGTTGGCGTAGGTGGCGGCACGGCAGCGCCAGCGGAACAATTTTTGGTTATCACCGAGCATGCTCCAGTGCACGTCTTCACCGCGTGGCGCTTCAACAAAGCCCAGCGCGAATGCGTGAGGTTTATAGCTAAAGCCTTCGGTCAGCAGTGGGGTATCCGGCATGTTGTCGAGGGCAAATTCCAGCATTGCCAGCGAATCAAACGTCTCTTTGACACGGACCATCACGCGGGAGAAAACATCGCCGCCGGTGAAGGTAAACAGTGTTTTTGGAATATTGCCGTAGTCGGCGTAGGGGTGATCAAAGCGCAAATCACGGGCGATTTGTCGGTCGAGAATGCCAATGCCCTGAGTGCGTTGTTCCATATTCGGCGTAGCAAGCAGCATCTCTACCAGCTCCGACACGTCGGCGCGCATCTCGCGCACCAGTTTCAGCGTTTGCAGACGTTGCTCTTTGAGAATATCGCGGCGAACACCACCAATCAGATTCAGACCGTAGGTTTTACGCGACCCGATCAGCAATTCCGCCATCGTCATCGACTTTTCCCGCACGCGGAAAAATTGCATAAAGCCGGTATCAAAACCAACGAAATGGCAGGAGAGGCCAAGGTTGAGCAAATGACTGTGTAGCCGTTCGACTTCCAGCAGAATCGAGCGAATGGTATGCGCTCGTTGCGGCACCTCAATCCCCAGTGCATTTTCAACCGAGTTGGTATAGGCCACACTGTGGGCAAAACCGCAAATCCCACACACGCGGTCCGATAAGAAGGTCACTTCGTTGTAGCCCATCCGCGTTTCTGCCAGTTTCTCCATGCCGCGATGGACATAAAACAGGCGGTAATCAGCATCGACAATTTGCTCGCCATCCACAAACAAGCGGAAGTGACCCGGTTCATCGGAGGTGATATGCAGCGGGCCGACAGGGATCACCCGCGCATCGCTGTTGCCCTCATTGATAAACGGATACGTTTCGGAATCAGTCGTCGGTTCAGGGCGCAGTCGATAATCCATCGCATCTTTGCGCAGCGGATGCATATCTTCCGGCCAGTCATCGGGCAACACCAGGCGACGCTGATCCGGCAGGCCAACCGGAATCAGCCCGTACATATCGCGAATTTCTCGCTCGCCCCAGACCGCGGCAGGGACGCGCGGTGTGACTGACGGAAACTCCCGACTGTCGGCATCGACCAGTGCCTTCACCACGATCCAGCATTTTTCGGCCCCTTCCATAGAAAGGGCATAATAAACCGCGTAATGACCGTTAAGTGTCCGCTCGTCGTTGCCAAACAGGACCGGAAGCCAGCCATCATGTTGATAATAAAGATAATGTACAACGTCAGGCAGCAGATTGATTTTCACCGTAATGGTGACCTGTTCAGGCGTTTGTCGCTCTTCATCCAGCACCGCGCCGGGGAACTGCGTTTTCAGGGCGGCGAGAATCGCTTCGCCACGATTTGACGATGAATTAACGTTCACTGTGTTTCTCCGAAACAGATGCGGTGCCTGAAGGCAAAAAATCATGCCAGGTGCTACGTTGTGCAGGCAGATCGTGCGTCCCTGAGAGGACTATAGTGGAAGCGCCCGCCAGGATCCTGATGACAGGTTGTGGAATATGCGTTCCCATCGCCAGCATCATGACCAGCAGAATCACCATTGGCGAGGTGGTCAACCAGCCGAGATCACCCCGGTTAACGGCCTGCGGCGGTTTCGCCATTAACACCCGCGCAGCCATCCGTACCAGGCCCGCCAGCACCAGCGTTAACAGCAATAACAGCAGGACGATAATCAGCAGGTGATTACGTGCCAGTCCGGCGGTAATGGTCATAAATTCGCTAAGAAAAATGTTGAAGGGCGGCATCCCTGCCAGCGCCAGCGCACCGCCGCCAAACAGCACGGCGGTAAATGGCATGATTTTGAGCATCCCACAGACGACGTTGAGATCGCGCGTGCCGTACTTGAGCAGTACATTGCCGGAACCGCAGAACAGCAGCGTTTTTGCCAGACTGTGGTTTAAGATGTGCAGCAGCGCGGCAAAAATTCCCAGCGGCCCGCCAATGCCTAGCGCCACCGCGACCAGCCCCATGTTCTCCACGCTGGAGTACGCCAGCAGACGCTTAATGTCCCGCTGTACCAGAATGAAAAATGCCGCCACGGCAACCGACAACATGCCGAAGATGAGCAACAACCGGTTGGGGAAATCGCTGCCGATGGCTTGGCAAATAATGATGTAATAGCGAATCAGCACCAACAGCGCGCAGTTCAGCAATACGGCGGAGAGCAGGGCGCTGACCGGACTCGGCGCTTCACTGTGAGCATCCGGCAGCCAGGCGTGCATGGGAAATAGCCCGGTTTTGGTACCAAAGCCAATTAGCAAAAACACAAAGGCCAACAGCATTAATGTTGGGTCAAGCAAGGACGATTGCTTAAGAACCTCGCTCCAGAATATCGCCATTTCTGCCTGCGGCATAACGCTGGCGGCGTTGGCGTATACCAGCACGGTACCGAACAGACCAAAAGCGACACCAACAGTACAAATAATGATGTACTTCCATGCAGCTTCCAGCGATGAACGCTGACCGTAAATGCCTACCAGAAACGCCGAGCTTAAGGTGGTGGCTTCGATCGCCGCCCACATCACAATCAGGTTATTGCTGGTAACAACCAGCAGCATGGTGAACAAAAACAGATGGAAGAAACCGTAGTAATCGCACAGCGTAACGGGTGAAAGCTCGCCGTGTGCCACTTCATGACGCATGTAGCCAATCGAGTAAATACCGGTGAGAAAGCCAATCACACCAAGAATGGCGAGGAACAAACCGCCCAGACCATCAATATGAAGCCACAGTCCCGCAGCGAATATTTCTCCTGCATCAGCGGCAGTTTGGACCACCCAGAGTGCCAGAATCAGCAGCAGTGTGATCCCTAAGCTATGTAATACGGTCACCGTGCGAGTCGCAGAAAGTCTCCGTTTCCGGCAGGCAAAACAGAGCAGCGAAAAAAGCAGCGGCGTGAGCAGGAGTAAAGCGAACATCACAGAATAACTCATCTCATTATCCCTTCAGCGCGGTCAAGTTGTTCACGTCCAGCGTGCCGTGGGTACGCCATATTTTTCTTGCCAGTAACACCATCACAATGACGGCGAAGATGGCGTCGGTAGCGATACCTATTTCCACCAGTTCCGGTGCTCGCCAGGCAAGAAGCGCCAGCACCAGATGGGAGCCGTTTTCCATCAGGCAGTAACCAAAAATTTGCCGCAGGATATTGCGCTGGCTGACAATGCACAGCAGGCCAAGCAGAAAATGACCTAACGCTACCGCCAGCGCCGGTTTCAGCCCGGTAGCCATCGGTAGCTTCACGGGCTGAACGACAAATGCGCAAAGCAGGACAATTAACGCCGCGAGCAGTGCCATCATTGCCGGACCGAATAACGCTTTTTCCGGGATGTTCTGGGGAATATTTCGTGCAGCGTAAGTCATGATTAACGGTACCAGCAGCACTTTGGTGATAAAGGCGCTGGCGGACCAGATCAGCAGTTGCTCTGCGGCGAACAGGCACGAGAGAGTGGCGAAAATAGACACCAGCACCAGTGACTGGCAGGCGTAAAATCCGCATGACAGGCGATAGCTTTTGACGCTAATCACAAACAGCGATGTCAGCATCATCAGTCCCGCCAGATTATTTACGATCATAGAACCGGTCATTCATCATCTCCTTACTGCAACCAGGTCGCGGCGATTACGCTGGAAATCAGCGACATCACAATCAGTACAATCAACACCAGGCGCATTGACCCTGGCAGCGGTGCGGCATCGGCGACGGCCTCGCTCGGTTTGCCAGGCACGACGCGACCAAACCAGCGAATAAACCAGGCGAAACTGGCGACCGATTCAATCATCAGCAGAATCATGGCGGGCAGCAGGATCCAGTACTCCACTGACAACGCAAAACCGGCAGCAAACAGCGGGAATTTACTGAAGAAGCCGTTGAACGGCGGCACGCCGGTAATCGCCAGCGCTGCCACGCAGAAACCCACGCCTGGCAACGGCAGGGTGTGCAATACGCCACGCAGACGCGGCAACAAGCGCGTGCCGCAGCTGTAACTCAGCGCACCTGCTACAAGGAAAAACAGGCTTTTAGCGAACGCGTGGTTGACGATGTAGGCGATGCTGCCCTCCAGCGCCAGCCGCGAGCCGAAGATGGAGAGCGACAAGCCGAAGAACATCCAGCCAAGTTGAGTGATGGTCGACCAGGCCAGCAACCGCTTCATATCCTGCTGTGGCAAATACATCAGAAAGCCATAAAGAATGGTGACCAGTGCCATGACCATGCCAACGCCGCCAATCACATGCGGGATATTGCCGCCGTCGATAATGGCGCGGGCAAAAATGTAAACGCCCACTTTCACCATCGATGCGGCGTGGAGATAGGCGCTGATCGGTGTTGGCGCTTCCATTGCATCCGGTAGCCACGCTTGCATCGGTAGCTGGGCCGATTTCCCCCACGCGGCAAACAGGATGCCGCCATAAACCAGATAACGTGCGTCGCCGTGTAACTCGCTCATCGCGCTAAGCGCAAACGTTCCGGTCTGCAAAAACAGCGTGGCGGCGGCAAGATACAACCCCAACGAGCCGATATGAGTGATAAGTAACGCTTTTAGTGCTGAACGCTGCGCTTTATCGCTCTGGTAATAACTGATCAACGCCCAGGAGCAGCCGCCCGTAATTTCAAAAAACAACAACTGACCGAGCAGCGTCGAGGAGAGTACCAGTCCCGCCATCGCGCCGATAAACACCAGTAAAAATGCGTAATAACGATTCGTGCCGTTATGCGGGTGTTCGCGATTTTTATCCGTCAGATAACCCGTGGAGTAGATCGTGACCAGCAAACCGAGAAACACCACCACAAACAGAATCAGCGTACTCACGCGATCAATGACCAGGCCAAACAATGCCACATCCCCCACGTTGACCAACGTCAACGTGACGGCAACTTTATCGGCCTGATAAAACGCGGAGATCAGCGACAACATGCACAGCGTGGTCAGTGCGGCGAACAAAACCCCCATTCGGCGGCCCGACGTTGTGGCGAAAACGAAACGACCAGTGCGCCGATAAAAGGCAGCATTAACGTCGTCAGAGCAAGATTTTCCATATTCCGTCAGTGCTCCTTACAGACCGGTTAACCAGAAGACCCATGCAAGCGCAGCAAGGCTGAAGCCAAGCCAGGTCACATGGTGAATGAGTAAAAAACGCCCGCGTGCCAGCGTGTTTTCTGCGATTGAGGCCAGTACAAAAATCAGCAAAACCTTGAGCAGCGTAACGACAAGTGAAGTCAGCAGGCAGGCGAGAGAAAGTTCTTGCGCGCGCCCAAAGGGCAGAAACAGGGCCACAAACAGTGATGCCATCACGACCTGTTTCAGCCCCAGCCCCCATTTCGCTAGCGCCAGCCCGGCACCGGAATATTCGGTCAGCGGGCCTTCCTGTAATTCCTGTTCTGCTTCAGCAACATCAAAGGGAATTTTTCCCATCTCTATGAAGCAGGCAAAACCACAGGCCAGTAACGCCAGTACGGTGGTTAGCGGCGAGTTCCAGCCCATCGCCAGCGTATTGCTGATCATCTCGATATGCGTGGAACCTGCTATCAGCGCCAATACCAGCAGTGAGAGAATGAGCATGGGTTCGACCAGAATGCCGAGCGTCAACTCGCGACTGGCACCGACTCCCGCAAACGGACTTCCGGTATCCAGCCCGGAAAGAGCAAAGAAAAAACGAAACAGGGCAAGAAGATAGATAAGGGTGATCAGATCGCCGCCGCCCGCAAAAGGGGAAACGGTAATAAACAGTGGTAAGGCCATCGCCAGCACCAGCATGCTGCTGATTAATACCCACGGCATCAGGCGGAACATCAGACCTGAAGATGTCGGCGCAACTTCCTGGCGTTTAAACAGTTTGTGGATATCGCGATAATCCTGCCAGATCCCCGGCCCGCGGCGGGAGTGCATACGCGCGCGTATCTGCCGGGAAATACCCGTAAAAAGTGGGGTTAGCATCAGCAGAATCACGGCCTGTGCTAACGCAAAAATGACCAGATATCCGTCGCAAAGAGTTTGTCTCATGGTGATTTCCTTAGACGGCAATAGCGATTAGCAGCACAACCAGTGCGGCGACCACATACAGGCAATAGAGACGAAAGTCGCCGCTTTGCAGATGCTGTATTTCTTTGGCCAGCCGTTGGGTGGCGCTCACGATGGGGCGGATCACCCGCTCATCCCAGAAGGGTTCTGTGCTCTGAGCCCTGGCGGTGACGTGCGCAAGACCTTTATTTAGCCTCAGCGTAGGGTCGAGCTGTTGTCGTAGACGAAATAGCGCAGAAAAGACCACACGCAGCGGCTGCATCACGCCATTGCCTGACGGGGCCATCGCATTTTCCCAGCCGTAGCCGCATGCCCAGGCATCTCCTGTGCGACGAAACGCTGCGCGGCGCGAACGACACCACAGCCAGTAAAGGCCAGGCAGCAAAGGCATCGCCAGTAGTAACAGCAACAGTAATGAAGGAGTGACCCGTGTATGAAACGTGCCGGGTACAAGTGCTATTCCGCTGGCGACAGTGACGGGAGGGGTATTGGTAAACGCATGGGCAATATGCATTATCTTCGGTGCCAGCCAACTGGCACTAAGCGCAATTAATACGCAGAGTGCCGCGAGCAGTAGCATGGCGACGATCATCGTATTTGGCACTTCCTGTGCCTCTTCAGCGTGTGTACTGCGCGGCGCACCACAGAAAGTAATACCGTACATTTTTACGAAGCACATTACTGCCAGCCCACCAGTGACTGCCAGCATTACCATAGCAATAGGACCCGCAAGTTGTAGCGCTACGGCTTCCACACGACTTAGTGAGAACAGCGACTGCCAGGTGTACCATTCGCTGATAAAACCATTCAGCGGAGGAATGGCTGATATCGCGAGGCAACCAATCAGGCATGCTGCGGCTGTCCACGGCATCCGTTTCGCCAGTGCCCCCATTTTTTCCATGTCGTGGGTATGCAAACGCGAAATAATCGCGCCCGCGCCGAGAAATAGCAGCCCTTTGAACAGCGCATGGTTGAGCAGATGAAACAGTGCGCCGAGCAGTCCAACCACGGTGAGCAGCGGGTCGTGCAGTGACAGACCGACCATCGCCACACCGACTGCCAGCAAAATAATGCCGACGTTTTCGACGGTACTCCAGGCCAGCAGCCGTTTGATATCCTGTTCCGCCAGCGCATACAGCACGCCCAGGAGCGCGGAGATTGCGCCGATCGCCATCACCAGAATGCCCCACCACAGAGGCAAACCCGTTTGCGCCAGCAGATCCATCGCTACTTTCAGGATGCCGAAAATACCTATTTTGACCATTACGCCAGACATCAACGCCGAAGCGTGCGATGGTGCGGCAGGGTGAGCGCGCGGCAACCAGCTGTGCAACGGCATCATCCCGGCTTTCGCGCCAAAACCGAAAAAGGCCAGCAGGAACACCGCCGACGCCAGCCCCGGAGAAAGTGAAAGCGTGCGGAAACTGGCAAAATCGAGGCTGCCGCTTTCGCGCCCCATCAGCAAGAAGGCGATCATTATCAGCACCGATCCGGCGTGGGCGATAAAAAAGTAGAGCATGCCAGCGTTGATCGACGTTTTATCCTGCCTGGCAATGACCAGAAACCAGGAAGACAGCGACATCATTTCAAACAGCACGATGAACCAAAAAGCGTTGTCCATCACCAGCAGGGCAACCATCGATGCGATGAAAATATTCATAAAGAAGCCCATCGCCGCCGCGCCTTTGCCCTCGTATTCGCGCATATAAGTCAATGAATAGAGCGAACAAACCACCACCAGCAAGGAGATAACCAGCACCATAAATGCCGAGAGGCTATCCATTCGCAGGGTTAAATCGGCAAAGTCAAAAGGGGTGGCAAAATGGGCGACTAAAGTTACACCAGCATGTAATTGCGTAATTCCGCTGATGATGCCAATCACGCCGCCCACCAGCGATGTGATGCCGGAAAGCTTAATAGCCAGTCTGTCCAGACCGAGTAAAAACAGCGAAGCCAGACTAGCAAACAGATAGAGAATCAGCGACCAGGTTAATAATTGCAGGGCATCCATTAGCGTTGCTCCTGAGTGAGGGAAAGGGGATCCTCCCCGCCATTGGCAAACCAGCTTGCGGCAAGGCGCTGTTTTTCTTTCATCTGACGTTGCAGGCTATCGTCGGTGATCAGCCGTAACGCCTGATTCGGGCAAGCGCGAACGCAGGCCGGACCTTCTGGCAAGAAATCACACAGGTCGCATTTCACCGCGACGGTCTGGACACCAGGTTCCCAGCGCAGCAAAGCATGTTGTGTTGGCGCGTTTTCTTCGCCGTCTTTGAGTGAGCCTTCAGCCTGAAAAACATATTGCGCATGGGCATTCACCGGACGGCTTCCTGAAGCGCTGATTGCGCCAAATGGGCAGACCACGGCGCAAAGCTTGCAGCCAATACAGAGGCTTTCGTTGAGTTGGATCGCATCATCCCTCTGAGAGATGGCATTGACCGGGCAGACCTGCAGGCAAGGGGCTTCCTCACAGTGATGACACACGACAGGGGCAGTGATTGTTGACGTCTTCGCCAGGGCCAGGCGCGGGTGTTGCTGTAAACCTTGCGTTTTATGCACGTCCGAACAGGCAGCGAGACAGGTATTACATCCTGTACACCACAGTGGTTCGGCCACCACAAAGCGGTTCATGTCGGCTCCTTGAAAATGATATGAAACATTGCATTTCATATTGCATAAAGGATGCCATTCTGATTAACTCAATATATTCAATAAGTTATGTATTAACTGGATTCTGAACGGTACAAAAATGATGGTCATTAACGTTCAGCAAAAAATGGATTCGACACCCGTGTCGCAGGGGAAAGCGAGAATGTGATCTTGATCACGAGAAGTGAGGTATGCTGGCCGCAAGCGCAGCCAGCACGGAATGGAGCAAAGTAATCAGGCGTGTTCTTTCAGCCAGTTCAGCACAACGTCGTGGTGATTGCTGGTTTTGAAATCGTCAAAGACATGTTCGATTTTGCCATCAGCGTCAATCAGGAAGCTGATGCGATGAATACCATCGTAGGTTTTGCCCATGAAGGACTTTTCACCCCAGACGCCGAATTGTTCGCACACCTGGTGGTCCTCATCAGACAGGAGCGTAAAGTTAAGCAGCTCTTTTTCCGCAAAACGGGAGAGTTTTTCGGGTTTATCGGTGCTGATACCCAGCACATCAACGCCCGCTTTTTTCAACTCATCCATGTTATCGCGTAAGCCGCAGGCCTGTACGGTACAGCCGGGGGTCATGGCTTTCGGGTAGAAATAAACCAGAACACGCTGTCCCTGGAAGTCGGTCAAATTAACTTGTTCTCCGTCTTGATCCGGCAAGCTAAATTTCGGTGCGATATCACCGGCTTTCAGTGGATTCATTACTTAACTCCATCCTGTTCATCATGTTGGGAATAATTGACGACGTTAATACTGCCTTGTGCATTGAGTTCTGTACATAGGGCTTTGAACGCTTGCTCAATATTTGCTGCGTCCGCAGATGCGGGGCTGTGGGCAGTAATTTGAATATGCAACTGCGCAGCCCGTTCATTTTCAGCAGGTTGCGTGCGTGACACCAGCTCCGCAATGTTCATATGATGCGCGTCGAAAAGTGCTGTGAAGCGTTCAATTAAATGCGGGGAGTCTGCCACATCGACCTGAACCCAGACAGATGCTGGCATTGGCGGACGCGGACGCGCCGTCGTGCGCTTCATCACGATTAAAAGATCCAGCTCGGCACCTTTCAACGGTAACGTTGATTCAATCAGAGTAATGGCATTCCATGAACCGGAAAGCAGCATGATAAACGTGAACTCTTCTCCCAGCATCGCCAGGCGACTGTCTTCAATATTACAGCCGCAACTACTGACATGACGGGTGATGGTGTTCACAATTCCAGGGCGATCGGCACCCAACGCAGTGATCACCAGATAATGTTGCGATGACAGTGTCAAACTGGTTATTCCTTCAAGGGGTGAGTTGTTCTTAAGGAAAGCATAAAAAAAACATGCATACAACAATCAGAACGGTTCTGTCTGCTTGCTTTTAATGCCATACCAAACGTACCATTGAGACACTTGTTTGCACAGAGGATGGCCCATGTTCACGGGAAGTATTGTCGCGATTGTTACTCCGATGGATGAAAAAGGTAATGTCTGTCGGGCTAGCTTGAAAAAACTGATTGATTATCATGTCGCCAGCGGTACTTCGGCGATCGTTTCTGTTGGCACCACTGGCGAGTCCGCTACCTTAAATCATGACGAACATGCTGATGTGGTGATGATGACGCTGGAGCTGGCTGACGGGCGCATTCCGGTGATTGCCGGGACCGGCGCTAACGCTACTGCGGAAGCCATTAGCCTGACGCAGCGCTTCAATGACAGTGGTATCGTCGGCTGCCTGACGGTAACCCCTTACTACAATCGTCCGTCGCAAGAAGGTTTGTATCAGCATTTCAAAGCCATCGCTGAACATACTGACCTGCCGCAAATTCTGTATAATGTGCCGTCCCGTACTGGCTGCGATCTGCTCCCGGAAACGGTGGGCCGTCTGGCGAAAGTAAAAAATATTATCGGAATCAAAGAGGCAACAGGGAACTTAACGCGTGTAAACCAGATCAAAGAGCTGGTTTCAGATGATTTTGTTCTGCTGAGCGGCGATGATGCGAGCGCGCTGGACTTCATGCAATTAGGCGGTCATGGGGTTATTTCCGTTACGGCTAACGTCGCAGCGCGTGATATGGCCCAGATGTGCAAACTGGCAGCAGAAGGGCATTTTGCCGAGGCACGCGTTATTAATCAGCGTCTGATGCCATTACACAACAAACTATTTGTCGAACCCAATCCAATCCCGGTGAAATGGGCATGTAAGGAACTGGGTCTTGTGGCGACCGATACGCTGCGCCTGCCAATGACACCAATCACCGACAGTGGTCGTGAGACGGTCAGAGCGGCGCTTAAGCATGCCGGTTTGCTGTAAAGTTTAGGGAGATTTGATGGCTTACTCTGTTCAAAAGTCGCGCCTGGCAAAGGTTGCGGGTGTTTCGCTTGTTTTATTACTCGCTGCCTGTAGTTCTGACTCACGCTATAAGCGTCAGGTCAGTGGTGATGAAGCCTACCTGGAAGCGGCACCGCTTGCGGAGCTTCATGCCCCGGCTGGAATGATTTTGCCGGTGACCTCCGGTGATTATGCAATCCCGGTGACCAACGGTAGTGGTGCTGTCGGTAAGGCGCTGGACATTCGTCCACCAGCCCAGCCGTTGGCACTGGTTTCTGGCGCGCGTACCCAGTTCACGGGCGATACCGCTTCATTGCTGGTGGAAAATGGTCGTGGCAATACTCTGTGGCCGCAGGTGGTTAGCGTGCTGCAGGCGAAAAACTACACCATCACCCAACGTGATGATGCTGGTCAGACACTGACCACCGATTGGGTACAATGGAACCGTCTGGACGAAGACGAGCAGTATCGTGGTCGTTATCAAATCTCTGTTAAGCCGCAGGGTTATCAGCAGGCGGTTACGGTTAAACTGCTGAACCTGGAACAGGCGGGCAAACCGGTCGCAGACGCGGCTTCCATGCAGCGTTACAGCACGGAGATGATGAACGTTATTTCCGCCGGTCTGGATAAATCTGCCACTGACGCCGCGAACGCTGCGCAAAATCGTGCCTCCACCACTATGGACGTACAAAGTGCAGCTGATGACACCGGTTTACCAATGCTGGTCGTACGCGGGCCGTTCAATGTGGTTTGGCAACGTCTGCCAGCGGCGCTGGAAAAAGTGGGCATGAAAGTGACCGACAGCACCCGTTCGCAGGGCAACATGGCCGTAACTTATAAGCCGCTGTCTGACAGCGACTGGCAGGAACTGGGCGCGAGCGATCCAGGCCTGGCATCCGGTGACTATAAACTGCAGGTTGGCGATTTAGATAACCGCAGCAGCCTACAGTTCATCGATCCGAAAGGTCATACTCTGACTCAGAGTCAGAACGACGCGCTGGTAGCTGTCTTCCAGGCTGCGTTTAGCAAGTAAAAATACAGGGCTGGAGTCATCCGGCCCTTTTTTCTGATATGATACGCAAACGTGTGCGTCGACAGAAAAACGCGATTTTAGCGGTAATTCGCACGAAATTTGTTTGTCGGACGTAGGTCGGATAAGGCGTTCACGCCGCATCCGACAAAACATCCGGCACACCAGACAGCAAAAGATTTTAAAACGTTAATTCACACCCAGGAGTGATAAAGATGCAAAAGCAAGCTGAGTTGTATCGTGGTAAAGCGAAAACCGTATACAGCACGGAAAACCCGGACCTGTTGGTGCTCGAATTCCGCAATGATACGTCAGCAGGGGATGGCGCGCGCATTGAGCAGTTTGATCGCAAAGGTATGGTGAACAACAAGTTCAACTACTTCATTATGAGCAAACTGGCTGAAGCGGGTATCCCGACTCAAATGGAGCGTCTGCTCTCCGATACCGAATGTCTGGTGAAAAAGCTGGATATGGTGCCGGTTGAGTGTGTCGTGCGTAACCGTGCTGCTGGCTCTCTGGTGAAACGTCTTGGAATCGAAGAAGGTATTGAGCTGAACCCGCCGCTGTTCGATCTGTTCCTGAAAAACGACGCCATGCACGATCCGATGGTCAACGAATCTTACTGCGAAACCTTTGGCTGGGTAAGTAAAGAGAACCTGGCGCGTATGAAAGAGCTGACCTACAAAGCGAACGACGTGCTGAAAAAACTGTTCGATGATGCTGGTCTGATTCTGGTCGACTTCAAGCTGGAGTTTGGTCTGTACAAAGGTGAAGTGGTACTGGGCGATGAGTTCTCCCCGGACGGCAGCCGCCTGTGGGACAAAGAAACGCTGGAGAAAATGGACAAAGACCGTTTCCGCCAGAGCCTCGGTGGCCTGATCGAGGCCTATGAAGCCGTCGCCCGCCGCCTGGGTGTACAGCTGGACTGATTTTTCTGGTTGCTTGTTTATTTAGCCGGAGGGTACTCCGGCTAAATGTCTTCGATACCCCCGCTACAATACTTCGCATTATCTCCCTTTGACAGGAAAGTAATAACAGGCCAATATGTATATACATGACGTATATCCCAAAAAAGGGGGGGCTATGGAAACTACTGTATTTTTAAGTAATCGCAGTCAGGCCGTCAGATTACCGAAAGCGGTCGCTCTGCCAGAGGACGTTAAGAAAGTAGAAATTATTGCGATTGGTCGTACAAGAATCATCACTCCCGCCGGTGAGTCCTGGGACAGTTGGTTTGATGGCGAAAATGTGAGTGCGGATTTTATGGATATCCGTGATCAACCCGCAATGCAGGAAAGGGAATCATTCTGATGCTGAAATTCATGCTGGATACCAATATCTGTATTTTCACTATTAAGAATAAACCAGTACATGTCAGAGAGCGGTTTAACCTGAATTCTGGCCGGATGTGTATAAGTTCTGTAACATTGATGGAGCTTATCTATGGGGCAGAAAAAAGTCAGATGCCAGAACGCAATTTGGCGGTGATTGAAGGTTTCGTATCTCGTTTGGAAGTGCTTGATTATGATAGTGCTGCTGCGACGCATACTGGGCAAATCAGGGCCGAGCTTGCCCGGCAGGGAAGGCCTGTTGGACCTTTTGACCAGATGATAGCGGGACATGCTCGCAGTCGCGGTTTGATTGTGGTAACCAACAATACCCGAGAGTTTGAGCGAGTGGCGGGAATCAGACTAGAAGACTGGAGCTAACATTCTCTTTTACTTCTAACATTCGTAAATTATATAACGTGGCATGAAGCCTTAATTCCTCCGCCATTTCATCCCGCTTTCCTGTGGTAATCTTCCTCTGAACCACCTACGATCATTTCTATAATGAATATATTGTTGAGGTATCTATGCGTTGGCAAGGGCGACGTGAAAGTGACAATGTTGAAGACAGGCGCAACAGCTCTGGTGGTCCGTCTATGGGCGGTCCCGGTTTTCGCCTGCCAAGCGGTAAAGGCGGGCTGATTTTACTGATAGTCGTGCTGGTTGCAGGCTACTATGGCGTTGATTTAACCGGGTTGATGACCGGACAGCCGGTTTCCCAACAGCAATCAACGCGGTCAATTAGCCCTAATGAAGACGAAGCCGCAAAATTCACCTCGGTGATTCTGGCAACCACGGAAGACACCTGGGGACAGCAATTCGAGAAGATGGGTAAAACCTATCAGCAACCGAAGCTGGTCATGTACCGTGGAATGACGCGTACCGGCTGCGGGGCGGGACAGTCCATTATGGGGCCATTCTATTGCCCGGCGGATGGCACAGTTTATATCGATCTCTCCTTCTATGATGACATGAAAGACAAACTTGGCGCGGATGGCGATTTTGCCCAGGGGTACGTTATCGCCCATGAAGTCGGTCATCATGTGCAGAAACTGTTAGGCATCGAGCCGAAAGTTCGTCAACTGCAACAAAACGCGACGCAGGCGGAAGTAAACCGCTTATCTGTGCGTATGGAACTCCAGGCCGACTGTTTTGCCGGTGTATGGGGGCATAGTATGCAGCAGCAAGGTGTTCTGGAAACTGGCGATCTGGAAGAGGCGCTGAACGCGGCGCAGGCCATCGGCGATGACCGTTTACAACAGCAAAGTCAGGGGCGAGTAGTACCAGACAGTTTCACTCATGGCACTTCTCAGCAACGCTACAGCTGGTTTAAACGTGGTTTCGACAGCGGCGATCCGGCACAATGCAATACTTTTGGTAAAAGCATTTAACTTCCGGGGCAGGGATGGCTGAACTGACTGCGCTTCACACATTAACAGCGCAAATGAAACGTGAAGGGATCCGCCGCTTGCTGGTGTTGAGCGGGGAAGAGGGTTGGTGTTTTGATCATGCGCTTAAGTTGCGTGATGCCTTACCTGGCGACTGGCTGTGGATTTCGCCGCAGCCAGATGCTGAAAACCACTGTTCACCCTCGGCGCTACAAACTTTACTTGGGCGCGAGTTCCGGCATGCGGTATTCGACGCCCGTCACGGCTTTGATGCTGCTTCCTTTGCCGCACTTAGCGGAACGTTGAAAGCGGGAAGTTGGCTGGTGTTGTTACTCCCTGTATGGGATGAGTGGGAAAACCAACCTGATGCCGACTCGCTGCGCTGGAGTGATTGCCCTGACCCTATTGCGACGCCGCATTTTGTCCAGCATTTCAAATGCGTAATTACGGCGAATAACGACGCTATCCTCTGGCGGCAAAACCAGCCGTTCTCGTTGGCGCATTTTACTCCCCGTACTGACTGGCACCCCGCGACCGGCGCACCACAACCAGAACAACAGCAACTCTTACAGCAGCTACTGACCATGCCGCCGGGCGTGGCAGCGGTAACTGCTGCGCGTGGGCGCGGTAAGTCGGCGTTGGCAGGGCAACTTATTTCTCGTATTGCGGGCAGTGCGATTGTCACCGCGCCCGCAAAAGCGGCAACGGATGTACTGGCACAATTTGCGGGCGAGAAGTTTCGCTTTATTGCACCGGATGCCTTGTTAGCCAGCGATGAACAAGCCGACTGGCTGGTGGTCGATGAAGCCGCAGCCATACCTGCGCCGTTGTTGCATCAACTGGTATCGCGTTTTCCTCGAACGTTGTTAACCACTACGGTGCAGGGCTACGAAGGCACCGGACGTGGTTTTTTGCTGAAATTTTGCGCTCGCTTTCCGCATTTACACCGTTTTGAACTGCAACAGCCGATCCGCTGGGCGCAGGGATGCCCGCTGGAGAAAATGGTCAGCGAGGCACTGGTTTTTGACGATGAAAACTTCATCCATACACCACAAGGCAATATCGTCATTTCCGCATTTGAACAGACGTTATGGCGAAGCGAGCCAGAAACGCCGTTAAAGGTTTATCAGCTATTGTCTGGTGCGCACTACCGGACCTCGCCGCTGGATTTACGCCGGATGATGGATGCACCAGGGCAACATTTTTTACAGGCGGCTGGCGAAAACGCGATTGCCGGGGCGCTGTGGCTGGTGGATGAGGGGGGATTATCTCAACAACTCAGTCAGGCGGTATGGGCAGGTTTTCGTCGCCCGCGGGGTAATCTGGTGGCCCAGTCGCTGGCGGCGCACGGCAGCAATCCACTGGCAGCGACATTGCGTGGACGGCGGGTCAGCCGGATAGCAGTTCATCCGGCGCGTCAGCGGGAAGGCACAGGGCGGCAACTTATTGCTGGTGCTTTGCAATATACGCAGGACCTCGACTATCTTTCGGTGAGTTTTGGTTACACCGGGGAATTATGGCGTTTCTGGCAACGCTGCGGTTTTTTGCTGGTGCGAATGGGTAATCATCGTGAAGCCAGCAGCGGTTGCTATACGGCGATGGCGCTGTTACCGATGAGTGATGCGGGTAAACAACTGGCTGAACGTGAGCATTACCGCTTACGTCGCGATGCGCAAGCTCTCGCGCAGTGGAATGGCGAAATGCTTCCTGTTGATCCACTAAACGATGCCGTCCTTTCTGACGACGACTGGCTTGAACTGGCCGGTTTTGCTTTCACTCATCGTCCGCTATTAACATCGTTAGGTTGCTTATTGCGTCTGCTACAAACCAGCGAACTGGCATTACCGGCGCTGCGTGGGCGTTTACAGAAAAACGCCAGTGACGCGCAGTTATGTACCACACTTAAACTTTCAGGCCGTAAGCTGTTACTGGTTCGCCAGCGGGAAGAGGCCGCGCAGGCGCTGTTCGCACTTAATGATGTTCGCACTGAGCGTCTGCGCGATCGCATAACGCAATGGCAATTTTTTCACTGACTCCTTCAATTTTCTCCCATGGTCATTGTGAGTCAGCGGCGTAAAATTAATGACATCAGTTAAGGAGTTCGCCATGAAACATGACCATTTTGTTGTTCAAAGCCCGGATAAACCTGCGCAACAGTTGTTACTGCTTTTCCACGGTGTCGGGGATAACCCGGTGGCAATGGGGGAAATAGGCAGCTGGTTTGCGCCGCTGTTTCCTGATGCGCTGGTGGTGAGTGTCGGTGGCGCGGAGCCGAGCGGTAATCCGGCGGGGCGTCAGTGGTTTTCGGTGCAGGGTATTACGGAAGATAATCGCCAGGAGCGTGTGGATGCCATCATGCCGACGTTTATTGAAACGGTACGCTACTGGCAGAAACAAAGCGGAGTAGGTGCTAACGCCACGGCGCTAATCGGTTTCTCACAAGGCGCGATTATGGCGCTGGAGAGCATTAAAGCCGAACCGGGCCTTGCTTCGCGCGTCATTGCCTTTAACGGACGCTACGCGAGCCTGCCGGAAACCGCGTCTACAGCCACGACAATTCACCTGATTCATGGCGGTGAAGATCCTGTTATCGATCTGGCGCATGCGGTTGCGGCGCAGGAAGCGTTAATCAGTGCCGGTGGTGACGTGACGCTGGATATCGTGGAGGATTTAGGCCATGCGATCGACAATCGCAGTATGCAATTTGCCCTGGATCACTTGCGTTATACCATTCCGAAACATTATTTCGACGAAGCGCTAAGTGGCGGTAAGCCTGGCGATGATGATGTGATTGAAATGATGTAATAATAACCGGGTAGGCCTGATAAGACCGTATCAGGCATCATGGCCGGATGCGGCGTTAACGCCTTATCCGGCCACTTAGCTTACTTCTTCGGTTGATCCTTTTTCGGCCAGTCGTCGTCATCGTCCCACTTATCGTTGAAATCACGATGCGGGGGAAGCTCCGGCTTGTTGGCGAGAAATTTCTTATGGTCGACGCGCTTGAGATCTTTAATCACGTTCAGCAGGACGCCTACCAAAAAGACAATCACCAGAATCCACCAATATTTAGCCAGCCAGTCCATGCTTATTTCCTCTTGCAGAACCACTCATCAGGCGACGAGCTGTTCCATGATACGTTGATACATACGGGCAAGTAGCTGCAGGTCGGCAGCGTTCACACATTCATTAATTTTATGAATAGTGGCATTGACCGGCCCGAGTTCCACCACCTGCGCCCCCATGCGGGCAATAAAGCGCCCGTCGGACGTTCCGCCTGTGGTCAGTAGCTGCGGTTTAATTTCATTATAGTGCTCAACCGCGTTAACGACCGCATCCACCAGTTTACCGCGCGCGGTCAAAAATGGCTGCCCGGAAAGCCACCATTCCACCGTATAACGCAGTTGATGTTTTTCAAGCAGGGCAAGTACCTGCGCTTTGATCATCTCATCAGTCAGTTCGGTGCTGAAGCGGAAGTTAAACTGCACAAACAGTTCACCCGGAATAACGTTGTTACTGCCCGTTCCCGCCTGAATATTGGCAATCTGCATACTGGTCGCCGGGAAGAATTCATTGCCCTGATCCCACTCAATAGCCACTAATTCATTAAGGAAAGGTGCTGCGCGATGTACCGGATTGTCAGCCAGATGTGGGTAGGCAACATGCCCCTGCACGCCATGAATGGTGAGGTTGCAGGTTAACGATCCGCGACGACCATTTTTCACCACATCACCTACCACTTCGATACTCGACGGTTCGCCGACCAGGCAGTAATCGAGACGCTCATTACGTGCCATCAACGCTTCGACGACTTTTACCGTACCGTTATGGGCACTGGCTTCTTCATCAGAAGTGATCAGAAATGCCAGTCGCCCCGTATGGTTGGGATGTTGTGCGACAAAACGTTCTGCCGCTACCACCATCGCCGCCAGCGAGCCTTTCATATCTGCCGCACCGCGCCCGAATAACATGCCGTCACGAATGGTGGGTTCAAACGGCGGATTGATCCAACGATCGGCGTCGCCAGGCGGCACCACGTCGGTATGCCCGGCAAAGGCCAACGTTTCACCTTGCCCACGCCATGCCCAAAAATTCTGCGTATCGGCAAAATCCATGCGTTCAACGGTAAAACCGATCGCCTGCAAACGTTCAATCAACAAAGCCTGACATCCTGCGTCATCAGGACTCAGGGAAGGGCGGCGAATAAGCTGTTGTGTCAGCTCAATAACCGGGCACGACATAGACTACACCTCATGGAAAAATTGCTGATAACTGGAATCACTGAAACCCAGCAGCATAGGCTTACCAGGCGCGCAGAGCAATGGACGTTTGATAATTGCAGGCATTTCAGTCATTAATGCCGCCGCAGAGGCCGCATCGGTGATTTTATTGCGGGTGGTTTCGTCCAGTTTACGCCAGGTTGTACCACGGGTGTTGAGTAACGCTTCCCAGCCTGATTCGTTGATAAAACCGTTCAATAATTCGCTGTCCAGCCCATCAACGCGGTAATCATGAAAACGATAGTCGATGTTGTTGGCTTCCAGCCAACGGCGAGCCTTTTTAATGGTGTCACAATTTTTGATGCCGTAAAGTGTAACCATAATGAATCCTTTTTCGATTTATGAGAATAAATACTCATTTAAGAGTGAAAACATTTTGCCTGCAAATGATTATCAGGAAATATAACATTATCGAAGTATTCAAATTAACAACTATTAAATAATATTAAACATTTTTAACGTAAACATTAAGAATATTCATCTTGTTATCTGTCTGTATTTTAACCAGAATTAAATCAGTATTAGATGCCGTATGAATATCTCGAAATGTTGCTGTGTATCACATACAAATCATCACCGCAGGACCATAGTATTTACATAAGGTTTGTCCCCCGGAGGTAGTCATCACAGCAATCGAGTAAATTAGCTTCACCACGGTATATTGTTTCCGTAGAATACCCATAATTATAAGAGAGGTTGTTATGATTGAACGTGAACTGGGGAACTGGAAAGACTTTATCGAAGTTATGCTTCGTAAGTAATTCCTGAGACAAAGTACAAACAGCAAGAATCCGCTGAGCAGGTTCTTAATCGGAAAGTTGAAAAGGGCGACACATTGGCATGTCGCCTTTTTTATTGCTTATTCCGGGCGCGGCTTCAGCGGGAAGCGGCGGCGCACCAGCACAAAGAACAGCGGCACGAAGTAAATAGCCAGAATAGTGGCCGAAATCATCCCGCCCATTACGCCAGTACCCACCGCATGCTGACCACCGGAACCGGCACCTGTGCTGGTTGCCATTGGCAATACGCCGAAGATAAATGCCAGCGAGGTCATCAGAATCGGGCGTAAACGCTGACGGCAGGCGTGGAGCGTCGCTTCAAACAGGTCGTGGCCTTTTTGGTTCATCTCGTTAGCAAACTCGACGATCAGGATGGCGTTTTTCGCCGATAAACCAATGACCGTTAACAGGCCCACCTGGAAGTAAACGTCGTTTTCCAGCCCGCGCATCCAGGTTGCCAGCAGCGCGCCGATAACCCCCAGCGGCACGACCAGCATTACCGAGAACGGCACCGACCAGCTTTCATACAGCGCCGCCAGACACAGGAATACCACCAGCAAGGAAATGGCGTACAGCGCCGGAGCCTGCGCGCCGGAAAGCCGCTCCTGATACGACATCGCCGTCCACTCCAGACCAAAGCCGTTTGGCAACTGCTTCACTAACGATTCCATAATATCCATCGCCGTACCGGTACTGACCCCCGGTGCGGCTTCCCCAACAATCTCAACCGCAGAATAACCGTTATAGCGTTCCAGACGTGGCGAGCCTGTCTCCCAGCGTGAGGTCGCGAAAGCATAGAAGGGCACCATGCCGCCATCTTTATTTCGGACATACCAGAGATTGATGTCATCTGGCAGCATGCGATACGGCGCAGCTGCCTGCACATAGACTTTCTTCACGCGACCGCGATCCATAAAGTCATTCACATAGCTCGAACCCCAGGCGGTTTGCAGTGTGTCGTTAATATCGTCGATAGCAACGCCCAGCGCCTGAGCTTTACGCTGGTCGATATCAATCTGCAACTGCGGACTGTCGTCGAGGCCGTTATGGCGCACACGGGTTAGCTCCGGGTTTTCCGCCGCCAGCGCCAGCAACTGGTTACGTGCTGCCATCAGCGCATCGTGACCTGCTCCAGCGTGGTCCTGCAACTCCATATCAAAACCCGCAGAACTACCAAGACCGCTAATTGCTGGCGGGCTGCTGGCGATAACGCGAGCTTCTTTAATCTTGTTAAACGCCTTCGTTGCACGCTCGATAATGGCAAACGAGGTGCCGGTCTTACTGTCGCGTTCGCTCCAGTCTTTCAGGCGGATAAACATTCGCGCCACGTTTTGCCCGTTCCCCCCAGGGCCAGAACCCACGGTGGCAAACACCGACATGATGTTGTCTTTTTCATGGGTGAAGTAATATTTCTCGATTTGCTCAACGACTTTCAGGGTCTGTTGCTGGGTTGAACCGCTGGGCAACTGTACCGAGGTAGTAAACATGCCACGGTCTTCCAGCGGTAAGAACGACGTCGGCAAACGCAGGAACAGGAACACCATGCCGCCAAGCAGCAGGACATAAATCACAATCCAGCGCAGGCTACGGTGGAGAATTTTCGCCACCCCTTTTTCGTAGCGTTCGGCGTTGCGGTTAAACATCTGGTTAAACCAGGCAAAAAAGCCTTTTTGCCCGTGATGCTCACCTTTTTTCAGTGGCTTAAGTAGCGTGGCACACAGAGCCGGAGTGAGGATCATCGCTACCAGTACTGACAGCACCATCGCCGCAACAATGGTAATAGAGAACTGGCGATAGATGGCACCGGTGGTGCCGCCGAAGAAGGCCATTGGTACAAATACCGCCGAAAGCACCATCGCAATCCCGACCAGTGCCCCCTGGATCTGCCCCATCGATTTACGTGTGGCTTCGCGAGGAGTGAGTCCTTCCTCACTCATAATACGTTCGACGTTTTCCACCACCACGATGGCGTCATCCACCAGCAGACCGATCGCCAGCACCATCGCGAACATGGTTAAGGTGTTTACGCTGTAACCGAAGGCATAAAGTACGGAGAAGGTTCCCATCAACACCACCGGCACGGCGATAGTGGGTATCAGCGTGGCGCGGAAGTTTTGCAGGAACAGATACATAACGAGGAAAACCAGAGCGATAGCTTCCAGCAGCGTTTTCACCACGTCTTCAATGGAGGCTTTAACAAACGAGGTGGTTTCATACGCCACCTTGTATTCCAGTCCATGCGGGAAATACTGCGCCAGCTCGTCAAGACGATTGAGCACCAGCTCCGCTGTCGCCATTTCGTTCGCGCCGGAGGCCAGTTTTACCCCCAACCCGGAGGCTGGCTTACCATTGAAGCGGCTAAGATAATCGTATTTCTCCGCCCCCATTTCGACGGTGGCGACATCGCCCAGCCTTACCTCTGAGCCGTCCTGATTCACCCGCAAGGTGATATCGCGGAACTGTTCTGGTGTTTGCAGCAGTGACTGGGCGTTAATGGTGGCGTTGAGCGCCTGCTTATCGACGGAAGGCGTACCACCAAGTTGCCCAACCGCAATCTGCGCGTTCTGTGACTCAATGGCATCAGTGACATCTTTAGCCGTCATCTGGAAACTGTTGAGTTTCGCCGGGTCCAGCCAGATACGCATGGAATATTGCGAACCATAGGCATCGATATCCCCGACGCCATTTACGCGGCTTAACGGATCCTGAATATTACTGGCAACGTAATCGGCAATATCCTGTTTATCCATCGAACCATCGGTAGAGACGAAGGCAATGGTCAGAATGTTGGTATCGCCGGTTTTACGCACCGTCACGCCCTGATTTTGCACTGCCTGCGGTAACTTTCGCATGGCAGATTGCAGCTGGTTTTGTACTTGCTGCACGGCTTCGTCCGGATCGGTGCCTGCTTTAAAACTTAAAGTGACAGATGCCTGACCGGTACCACTGCTCTGAGATGACATGTACATCAGATTATCGAGGCCGGTCATATTTTGCTCGATAACCTGGGTCACGGTGTTTTCCAGCGTCTGGGCCGATGCGCCGGGATAGTTAGCGGTCACTCGCACATTCGGTGGCGCGAGATCGGGGTATTGTTCAACGGGCAATGAAAAAATCGCCAGGGTACCTGTCAGACACAACAGGATTGCCAGCACCCAGGCAAAAATGGGGCGATCAATAAAGAAATTCGCCATTAAAAGAGGACCTCGTGTTTCTGCGTATCGTTGTAGGCTTGACTTGCTTCACTGTAGCGGCAAGGTACGAGCCAATCGTGGAGAAAAAAAGGAGTTAATGTAAATTATCATGCCCTTTTATACTGAACTTTAAGGGCCAGTATTCTTTGGTCAGTCGGAGGCATTACATCAGCTGACTTTCCTCACCCTCCGCGGAGCGAAAGCTAATACTCACTAACGTGCCGCCGCCGGAAGGTTGTGAAAAAGTCAGCGTCCCACCCAGCCGTTCCGCGCGCTCGCGCATGATATTCAGACCATAATGACCTTCGGGTTCTTTCGGTTCACCGATGCCAATCCCGTTATCACGGATATAAACCGTGTGATTGCCGTCCGGCGCAGTGACGCAGCTAACGGCGATTTCGCTGGCGTTGGCGTGCTTCATCGCATTCAGCACCGCTTCGCGAATAATTTGCAACAAATGCACCTGCATTTGCGCATCCAGCGCCAGGGTTGGCAGACGGCAGTCGAGGGTCAGTTTGGCGCTGGTTTGATTTTGTAACGTATCCAGCATTTCACGTAGCGCAGAGGGGAGATCCGCCTGCTGTAGCGTCAGGCGGAAAGTAGTTAACAGCTCGCGTAACTGCCGATAAGCATCATTCAGCGCCTGGGAGAAATCGGCCATGATACTTTGTGCGGTGGCGTTATCTTCCGGTATCGAACGCTTCAGTAACGTCAACTGGATACGTAAGTAAGAAAGTACCTGAGCCAGCGAGTCGTGCAATTCGCGGGCGATGGTCGCACGTTCTTCCATCAACAATAACTGCTGAAAATGCTTCTGCGCCTGATTAAAGTACAAACCGCGTCCCAGCATCGACGAAACGCTGTTAAGCAGCGGTTCTGATGATGAAACGTGACTATTTTGCCAGTGCAGTTCGCCGTAAACCGTCTCTTGCATTGTCACCGGTAAAATCTGCATCGGCAATTCCGGGTTTGGCTGCCCTTCGCTAATCCGCCAGTTGTCACCGACATTTAACTCCAGATATTCAGCCGCTTCATTGTCGCGAACAATCTGCAAAATATGGCGGAAACAATGCACATCAATCTGGCTGGTGTTCAGCGCCTGCGAACACTGATACAACACCTCCAGACGACGCTTGGCCTCGTGGAGATCGCGGGTCTTTTCTTCTACTGACGCCTCCAGCGAACGGTACAATTTATGCAGCTCGCTCGACATCTGGTTAAAGGTTTTTGCAAGCAGGCCAAGCTCATTCGGCAGGCTGGTATCCAGCGGCGGCGAGTCGAACTGCCCGTGTTCAATACGCTGACTGGCGGTAACCAGCTGATTCAGCGGGGCAACCACCTGATGGCGTATGCGGCGCAAAGTAAAAAAGACCAGCGTGAAAATACCGATGCCGCCAGCCAGGGAAATCGCCACCACCAGCAGCATTTTGCGTTCAGCGTAGTGCTGTAAAGCCAGTACGAACAGGTCTATCTGATTAACATAATTATTAATATTGGCCTGATACCACGGTAAGTCGCCCTTGCTGAGCCGATTATTCATCTCCAGCCAGTTGGCATTCAGATGCGCGTAGCGGGTTTTTACTGCCTCTGGCACATACCAGACGTTGAGATTGGTTAATACCGGTGAATGCAGTGCCTGCTGAAACAACTGGCGATGTGCATTGAGTTGTGGACTGCCACTTTGCAAGTCGTAGCCCAGGCGGTAACTCTGCATACGCAGCGATCCGGCAATATTGATAGCCTCAGCGTCGCGCAAACTGCTCGCCAGAGTTAGCAGAGCGATACCCGTGGAAAGAATCGACAGCAGCACAATGTAAAAAAAGGCCCGGGCCAGACTGGCCGAGACGGGTCGTTTAACAATCACACGCGTCTTCTCCACAAAAAATCATTAATGTTCCAGTTCGCTGAAACGCAATTTAGTCAGTGATGGGATTATTTGATCTGCCACAGTTTATAGCGAAATAGTTACTTATTCTGGGCACATGAACATTGCCGATTCCCCTGTAAGTCGGGTAATAACAACACTCATATAAAGAATAAGGTTTTTACAACCAAAAAAGAAGGTCGTTATGAATCGTTTTATTATGGCCAACAGTCAGCAATGTCTGGGTTGTCATGCTTGTGAAATCGCCTGTGTCATGGCTCACAATGATGAGCAACATGTCCTGAGCCAACACCATTTTCATCCCCGAATTACGGTTATCAAACATCAGCAGCAACGTAGTGCCGTGACCTGTCACCATTGCGAAGATGCGCCCTGCGCCCGTAGCTGCCCTAATGGCGCAATCAGCCACGTTGATGACAGCATTCAGGTCAATCAGCAAAAGTGTATTGGCTGTAAATCCTGCGTGGTGGCCTGTCCGTTTGGTACGATGCAAATCGTCCTGACACCCGTCGCGGCAGGAAAAGTAAAAGCCACGGCGCATAAATGCGACCTTTGTGCAGGGCGCGAAAACGGTCCTGCTTGTGTCGAGAATTGCCCGGCAGACGCGCTGCAACTGGTCACTGACGCCGCACTCTCAGGCATGGCGAAATCCCGCCGCTTGCGTACCGCACGTCAGGAACATCAACCGTGGCATGCCAGTACCGCGGCGCAAGAAATGCCGGTAATGAGTAAAGTCGAGCAAATGCAGGCAACGCCCGCGCGTGGCGAGCCGGACAAACTGGCGATTGAAGCGCGCAAAACCGGTTTTGATGAAATTTATCTGCCATTCCGTGCCGATCAGGCACAACGGGAAGCCTCGCGCTGCCTTAAGTGCGGCGAGCACAGCGTTTGTGAATGGACCTGCCCGCTGCATAACCATATTCCACAGTGGATTGAACTGGTGAAAGCCGGAAACATCGACGCCGCCGTCGAGCTTTCTCACCAGACTAACACCCTGCCGGAAATTACCGGACGCGTTTGTCCGCAAGATCGTTTGTGTGAAGGTGCCTGTACTATTCGCGATGAGCACGGCGCAGTAACTATCGGCAACATTGAACGCTACATTTCAGATCAGGCGTTGGCGAAAGGTTGGCGTCCTGACTTAAGTCATGTCACCAAAGTGGACAAGCGGGTGGCGATTATCGGTGCGGGTCCGGCAGGGCTGGCCTGTGCGGATGTTTTGACCCGCAATGGTGTAGAGGTGACGGTGTACGATCGCCATCCAGAAATCGGTGGCTTGCTCACTTTCGGCATTCCTTCTTTCAAACTGGATAAATCCCTGCTGGCACGCCGTCGGGAAATCTTCAGCGCGATGGGGATTCACTTCGAACTCAATTGTGAAGTGGGTAAAGATGTCTCTTTGGATTCGCTTTTGGAACAATACGACGCGGTCTTCGTTGGCGTAGGCACTTACCGTTCCATGAAAGCGGGTTTACCCAATGAAGATGCGCCGGGCGTTTATGACGCGCTGCCGTTCCTCATTGCCAACACTAAACAGGTGATGGGGCTCGAAGAGCTACCGGAAGAGCCGTTTATCAATACCGCCGGACTTAACGTCGTGGTACTGGGCGGCGGCGACACCGCGATGGACTGTGTGCGTACCGCGCTGCGCCACGGCGCGAGTAACGTCACCTGCGCTTATCGTCGTGATGAAGCTAACATGCCAGGCTCGAAGAAAGAGGTGAAGAACGCCCGCGAAGAGGGGGCCAACTTTGAATTTAACGTCCAGCCGGTGGCGCTTGAGCTGAATGAGCAAGGTCACGTTTGCGGAATTCGTTTCCTGCGTACGCGTCTTGGCGAGCCGGACGCCCAGGGACGTCGGCGTCCAGTGCCGGTGGAAGGCAGTGAATTTGTCATGCCAGCCGATGCGGTGATTATGGCGTTTGGCTTCAATCCGCACGGGATGCCGTGGCTGGAGTCGCACGGTGTAACGGTAGACAAATGGGGCCGCATCATCGCGGATGTGGAAAGCCAGTACCGTTACCAGACCACGAATCCGAAAATCTTCGCCGGTGGTGACGCCGTGCGTGGTGCGGATCTGGTGGTTACCGCAATGGCAGAAGGACGTCATGCGGCACAGGGGATCATTGACTGGCTGGGCGTAAAATCAGTCAAATCTCACTGATAGCCTGCGCAGACAAACCCGACTTCACAGCGTAAGATAATTGTTCATTTCGCGCTGTGGAGTCGGTATGACGCAACAAATCACCCTCGTTAAAGACAAAATTCTCTCCGATAACTATTTCACCCTGCACAACATTACTTACGATCTCACGCGCAAAGATGGCGAAGTTATCCGTCATAAACGTGAAGTTTACGATCGCGGTAATGGTGCAACGATCCTCCTGTACAACGCGAAGAAAAAGACCGTGGTTCTGATTCGCCAGTTCCGCGTCGCTACCTGGGTTAATGGCAATGAAAGCGGGCAACTGATTGAAACCTGCGCCGGGCTGCTGGATAACGACGAACCGGAAGTGTGTATTCGTAAAGAAGCGATTGAAGAGACGGGTTATGAAGTTGGCGAAGTGCGCAAATTATTTGAACTGTATATGTCGCCAGGCGGTGTGACTGAGCTAATCCACTTCTTTATCGCCGAATACAGTGACAGCCAGCGCGCTAACGCGGGCGGTGGTGTCGAAGATGAAGATATTGAAGTGCTCGAGCTGCCGTTCAGCCAGGCGCTGGAGATGATTAAAACCGGCGAGATACGTGACGGTAAGACGGTGTTATTGCTTAACTATTTGCAAATGTCACATTTAATGGACTGAAAAATAACAATAATATTTCGTTGTTTATTATTGGCTCAATCCGATAAATCCGATTGAGCCGCGCTACCTGCGCAACGAAGATACGACTTGTGCTGTTTGTTTGAACTTCTGGGGTCGTACCGTCCATGCGCTATCGCATTTTCCTTCTCTTTTTTTTCGCTTTGTTGCCGACGTCTTTGGTGTGGGCGGCACCAGCGCAACGGGTGTTTTCCGACTGGCAGGTCACCTGTAATAATCAAAATTTTTGTGTGGCGCGCAATACGGGTGATCATAATGGACTGGTGATGACCCTGAGCCGCAGCGCCGGAGCGCATACCGATGCCGTTTTACGTATTGAGCGCGGCGGATTGAAGTCGCCGGATGCGTCAGAAGGGGAGATAGCGCCACGGCTGCTGTTAGATGGCGAGCCGTTGGCGTTAAGTGGTGACAAGTGGCGGATTTCACCATGGTTATTAGTAACCGATGATACGGCAACCATCACCGCGTTTTTGCAGATGATTCAGGAAGGGAAGGCGATCACCTTACGCGACGGCAATCAGACCATTTCTCTGAGTGGCTTAAAAGCGGCGTTGTTGTTTATTGATGCTCAGCAAAAGCGCGTTGGCAGTGAAACCGCGTGGATAAAGAAAGGGGACGAACCGCCGCTCAGCGTACCGCCAGCGCCTGCGCTGAAAGAGGTCGCGGTGGTTAACCCAACGCCGACGCCACTCTCACGCGAAGAACGTAACGATTTGCTGGATTATGGAAACTGGCGGATGAATGGTCTGCGCTGTTCGCTTGATCCGTTACGTCGTGAGGTGAATGTCACTGCGCTGACCGATGATAAAGCGCTGATGATGATTAGCTGTGAGGCAGGGGCCTATAACACCATTGATTTGGCATGGATTGTGTCGCGTAAAAAGCCGCTGGCCTCGCGCCCGGTACGGTTGCGTTTGCCGTTCAACAACGGTCAGGAGACCAATGAACTGGAACTGATGAACGCAACATTCGATGAAAAATCGCGTGAACTGGTGACCTTAGCAAAAGGGCGCGGATTAAGCGATTGTGGCATTCAGGCGCGCTGGCGCTTTGACGGTCAGCGTTTTCGCCTGGTGCGTTACGCCGCAGAACCCACCTGCGATAACTGGCATGGGCCAGACGCCTGGCCCACGTTGTGGATCACCCGTTAAACAAAATGGCGGGGACATGTAGACCGGATAAGACGCACCAGCGTCACATCCGACAATCAGCATCCGGCGATCACCATCAGGCACCTTTCACTCCCAGTACCTTATGCGCTTTTGCCACAATATTCTCGGCGGTAAAGCCAAAGAACGGGAACAGCTTATCCGCCGGAGCAGATTCCCCATAACCTGTCATCCCGACAATTGCCCCTTTCAGACCAACATACTTGTACCAGTAATCGGCAATACCTGCTTCCACCGCCACGCGAGCCGCAACGTTAGAAGGCAACACCGACTCCCGATATTCCTCATCCTGGGCGTCGAAAATATCGGTCGAGGGCAGGGAAACTACGCGTACATTGCGACCTTCTCCCGCTAATTTCTCTGCCGCTTGCAGGGTGATTTCCATCTCTGAACCGGTGGCAATCAAAATAATATCTGGCTTACCGCCGCTGTCTTTCAGCACATAACCGCCACGAGCAATCTCTTTAACCTGATCCGGCGTACGTTCCACCTGGGCCAGATTCTGCCTGGAGAGGATCAGTGCCGTCGGTCCGTTGTGGCGCTCAACGGCCAGCTTCCAGCCCACCGCTGCTTCCACCTGATCGCACGGTCGCCAGGTGCTGAAATTTGGCGTTAAGCGCAAACTGGCCAGTTGCTCAACAGCCTGGTGCGTAGGACCATCTTCGCCCAGGCCAATTGAGTCGTGGGTATAAACCATAATCTGCCGCGCTTTCATCAGTGCCGCCATCCGCGCGGCGTTACGGGCGTATTCAACAAACATCAGGAACGTCGCGGTATACGGTACAAATCCACCGTGGTGCGCAATGCCGTTGGCGATAGCGGTCATGCCAAATTCACGCACCCCGTAGTGAATGTAGTTGCCCGCCGGATCTTCCTTCAGCGAAACAGAACCTTTCCAGATGGTCAGGTTGCTGGGAGCCAGATCCGCCGAACCGCCGAGCAACTCAGGCAGCATCGGCCCGTAAGCGTTAAGCGTATTTTGCGAAGCCTTACGGGTAGCGATTTTCGCCGGATTTGCCTGTAATTCATTGATATATTTCTGAGTCGTTTTCTCCCAGTCCTTCGGTAAACCACCGCTCATCCGACGGGTAAACTCTTCTGCCAGTTGCGGATGGGCCTTTTTGTAGGCTGCATACTTCTCATTCCAGCTCTGCTGCGCTTTTTCGCCTTTTTCGCGGGCATCCCAGGCGTGATAAATCTCTTTAGGGATCTCAAATGGCGGATGGTGCCAGCCCAGTTTTTGCCGTGCCAATGCCACTTCTTCTTCACCCAGCGGTGCGCCGTGCGCCTCTTCTTTACCTGCTTTATTCGGCGATCCAAAGCCAATCACCGTACGGCAGATAATCAGCGACGGCTTATCTTTCACGCTTTGCGCTTCAAGGATCGCTTCCTTCACCGCCTGCGGATCGTGACCGTCGATCTCGTGGATCACATGCCAGTGATAGGCTTCAAAACGTTTTGCCGTATCGTCGGTAAACCAGCCTTCGGTTTCACCGTCGATGGAAATACCGTTGTGATCGTAAAAACCAATCAGCTTGCCCAGTCCCAGCGTGCCCGCCAGCGAACAGACTTCGTGGGAAATACCTTCCATCAGGCAACCGTCGCCCATAAACACATAGGTGAAGTGATCGACAATTTCATGATCCGGCTGGTTAAACTGCGCCGCCAGTGTACGCTCTGCTATCGCCAGCCCGACGGCGTTCGCCAAACCTTGTCCAAGTGGACCGGTGGTGGTTTCAACACCTGGCGTATAACCAATCTCCGGGTGACCTGGGGTTTTTGAATGCAACTGACGGAAGTTCTTCAGCTCTTCCAGCGGCAGGTCGTAACCGGTCAGATGCAGCAAACTGTAGAGCAGCATCGACGCGTGACCGTTGGAAAGAATAAAGCGGTCGCGATCATACCAGGTTGGGTCGGTAGGGTTATGTTTAAGAAAATCGTTCCACAGCACTTCGGCAATATCAGCCATGCCCATCGGCGCGCCGGGATGACCAGAATTGGCTTTTTGTACCGCATCCATACTGAGTGCGCGAATCGCATTGGCAAGGTCTTTTCGGGACATATAACACTCCGTGGCTGGTTTATAGTTTGGCGGCAAGAAGATCTTCCAGTTTGCGTTGATCAACGGCGAACAGACGAATGCCTTCAGACAGTTTTTCTACCGCCATCGCATCCTGATTGTGCTCCCAACGGAACTCCGCTTCGCTCATGGGAGCTGGGCGTGGGAACGTCTGAGAAGGTGGGATTAATTTACGTACCACTGGCGAAACTTTTTCCTGTAGCTCCTTCAGCAAATTCGGTGCGATAGTCAGTCGGTCGCAGCCGGTTAAGGCGAGGATTTGTTCGGTGCGACGGAAGCTCGCGCCCATCACAATGGTTTCATAGTGGTGTTGCTTATAGTAGTCGTAGATATTGCGCACTGATTTAACGCCTGGATCTTCTTCCACCACATACGGGTCCATCGGCTTGCGTGCCTGATACCAGTCATAAATACGCCCGACAAACGGCGAAATCAGAAAAACGCCCGCTTCTGCACAGGCCCGCGCCTGGGCAAAAGAAAACAGCAGCGTCAGGTTGCAGTTAATACCTTCTTTTTCCAGCTCTTCTGCCGCGCGAATTCCTTCCCAGGTTGAAGCCAGCTTGATCAAAATGCGTGATTTCTCAACGCCTTGTTGCTGATACAAGTCCACCAGATGGCGCGCCTTCTCAATACTCTTTTCTTTATCAAAAGAGAGGCGTGCATCAACTTCTGTTGACACGCGACCGGGTACGATTTTGAGAATTTCAGCACCGAAATTGACCGCCAGTTTGTCACACGCTGCGACCACCTGTTGTTCCTGGGTCTTGCCATTTTTTTTACCCCAGGCGATAGCATCGTCTATTAAATGCTCATATTGTGATAATCCGGCAGCCTTGAGTAACAGCGAAGGATTGGTGGTGGCATCCTGGGGATGATAATGGCGAATGGACTCAATATCGCCGCTGTCTGCCACGACAGTGGTGAACTGTTTGATGCCGTCTAACTCGTTCATAGGAAATACTCCTTGAAAAGTAAAGTGTTAGATGAGTGCGTTAATTCACACTTCTGAGAAATTTCGCTAAACGCATCAAAAAAGCATAGCAGACAGGCATGGTATTGCTGGATTAAGCAGGTAACATCAGTGTTATAGGATTATTACCAAAACATTATATTAATGGTGAGAGTTTGGACTTGCTCAAAGTCTGTAGACTCCGGCAGGGTAATAATGTGCGCCACGTTGTGGACAGGGGCTGTTGCCCACACACTTTATTTGTGAACGTTACGTGAAAGGAACAACCAAATGGATGACCAGTTAAAACAAAGTGCACTTGATTTCCATGAATTTCCAGTTCCAGGGAAAATCCAGGTTTCTCCAACCAAGCCTCTGGCAACGCAGCGCGATCTGGCGCTGGCCTACTCACCAGGCGTTGCCGCACCTTGTCTTGAAATCGAAAAAGACCCGTTAAAAGCCTACAAATATACCGCGCGCGGTAACCTGGTAGCGGTGATCTCTAACGGTACGGCGGTGCTGGGGTTAGGCAACATTGGCGCGCTGGCAGGCAAACCGGTGATGGAAGGCAAGGGCGTTCTGTTTAAGAAATTCGCCGGGATTGATGTATTTGACATAGAAGTTGATGAACTCGACCCGGACAAATTTATTGAAGTCGTCGCTGCGCTCGAACCGACCTTTGGCGGCATCAACCTCGAAGACATTAAAGCGCCAGAATGTTTCTATATTGAACAGAAACTGCGCGAGCGGATGAATATTCCGGTATTCCACGACGATCAGCACGGCACGGCAATTATCAGCACTGCCGCCATCCTCAACGGCTTGCGCGTGGTGGAGAAAAACATCTCCGACGTGCGGATGGTGGTTTCTGGCGCGGGTGCCGCAGCAATCGCCTGTATGAACCTGCTGGTAGCGCTGGGTCTGCAAAAACATAACATCGTGGTTTGCGATTCAAAAGGCGTTATCTATCAGGGCCGTGAACCAAACATGGCGGAAACCAAAGCCGCATATGCGGTGGTGGATGACGGTAAACGTACCCTCGATGATGTGATTGAAGGCGCGGATATTTTCCTCGGCTGTTCCGGCCCGAAAGTGCTGACCCAGGAAATGGTGAAGAAAATGGCCCGTGCGCCAATGATCCTGGCGCTGGCGAACCCGGAACCGGAAATTCTGCCGCCGCTGGCGAAAGAAGTGCGTCCGGATGCCATCATCTGTACCGGCCGTTCCGACTACCCGAACCAGGTGAACAACGTCCTTTGCTTCCCGTTTATCTTCCGTGGCGCGCTGGACGTTGGCGCAACCGCCATCAACGAAGAGATGAAACTGGCGGCGGTACGCGCGATTGCAGAACTGGCCCATGCGGAACAGAGTGAAGTGGTGGCTTCAGCGTATGGCGATCAGGATCTGAGCTTTGGTCCGGAATACATCATTCCAAAACCGTTTGATCCGCGCTTGATCGTTAAGATCGCTCCTGCGGTGGCGAAAGCGGCGATGGAGTCGGGCGTGGCGACGCGTCCGATTGCTGATTTCGACGTCTACATCGACAAGCTGACAGAGTTCGTTTACAAAACTAACCTGTTTATGAAGCCGATTTTCTCCCAGGCTCGCAAAGCGCCGAAGCGCGTAGTTCTGCCGGAAGGGGAAGAGGCGCGTGTTCTGCATGCCACTCAGGAACTGGTAACGCTGGGACTGGCGAAACCGATCCTTATTGGTCGTCCGAACGTGATCGAAATGCGCATTCAGAAACTGGGCTTGCAGATCAAGGCGGGCGTTGATTTTGAGATCGTCAATAACGAATCCGATCCGCGCTTTAAAGAGTACTGGACCGAATACTTCCAGATCATGAAGCGTCGCGGTGTCACTCAGGAGCAGGCGCAGCGTGCGCTGATCAGTAACCCGACAGTGATCGGCGCGATCATGGTTCAGCGTGGCGAAGCCGATGCAATGATTTGCGGTACGGTGGGCGATTATCATGAACACTTTAGCGTGGTGAAAAATGTCTTTGGTTATCGCGATGGCGTTCACACCGCAGGTGCAATGAACGCGCTGCTGTTGCCGAGTGGTAACACCTTTATTGCCGATACCTACGTCAATGATGAGCCTGATGCAGAAGAGCTGGCGGAGATCACCTTGATGGCGGCAGAAACTGTTCGTCGTTTTGGTATTGAGCCGCGTGTGGCTCTGTTGTCGCACTCCAACTTTGGTTCTTCTGACTGCCCGTCGTCGAGCAAAATGCGTCAGGCGCTGGAACTGGTCAGGGAACGTGCGCCAGAACTGATGATTGATGGTGAAATGCACGGCGATGCAGCGCTGGTGGAAGCGATTCGCAACGACCGTATGCCGGACAGCCCTTTGAAAGGTTCCGCTAATATTCTGGTGATGCCGAACATGGAAGCTGCCCGCATTAGTTACAACTTACTGCGCGTTTCCAGCTCGGAAGGTGTGACTGTCGGTCCGGTGCTGATGGGCGTGGCGAAACCGGTTCACGTGTTAACGCCGATCGCATCGGTACGTCGTATCGTCAACATGGTGGCGCTGGCCGTGGTTGAAGCGCAAACCCAACCGCTGTAATTCTTTTTTAACTCTCACGCTTACCCTGAATATTCAGGGTAAGCGGTTTAGCTGCAATATATTAGTAAAGCTTATTACTGAGTTTGCGAATAATAAAAAAAAGCAGTCTATATAATATCTCGATATTATTTTATTTATATTCATGCGTTGCATATGAAAGTTTATGCACCACAGCGAATATCTCTCCATTCTTAGTGATCTACCTCACCTTTTAAACGCGCTTGCCGAATTTTGTTATTTACTCTGACGAAAAATTGTCACGATACACGAAAGTTTTTCACAGGCGGCGACTCATGGATAAAGAACGCATCATTCAGGAATTTGTGCCCGGTAAACAGGTCACACTGGCGCATCTCATCGCGCATCCCGGCGAGGAACTGGCGAAGAAAATCGGCGTTCCGGATGCGGGCGCAATCGGCATTATGACGCTAACTCCCGGAGAAACGGCGATGATCGCCGGTGATTTAGCGTTGAAAGCCGCCGATGTGCATATCGGTTTTCTCGACCGTTTTAGCGGCGCGCTGGTGATTTATGGCTCGGTGGGCGCAGTAGAAGAAGCGTTATCACAAACCGTCAGTGGTTTAGGACGCTTATTAAATTATACGCTTTGTGAAATGACCAAAAGTTAATACGAGGCATTCATGAAACGAATTGCGTTTGTGGGTACCGTCGGGGCAGGAAAAACAACGTTATTTAATGCGTTGCAGGGGAATTATACCCTCGCAAGAAAAACACAGGCCGTGGAATTTAATGATAATGGCGATATCGATACGCCGGGTGAATATTTTAGCCATCCCCGCTGGTATCACGCCTTAATTACTACGCTACAGGATGTGGACATGCTGATCTATGTCCACGGCGCGAATGACCCGGAAAGTCGGTTGCCTGCCGGGTTGCTGGATATTGGCGTCAGCAAACGGCAAATCGCCGTCATCAGTAAAACGGACATGCCAGATGCTGATGTCGCCGCAACGCGAAAGTTATTGCTTGAGACGGGCTTCGAAGAGCCGATTTTCGAGCTAAACAGCCACGACCCGCAAAGCGTGCAGCAACTGGTGGATTATCTGGCATCTCTCACCAAACAGGAGGAAGCAGGTGAAAAAACTCATCACAGCGAATGATATTCGTGAAGCACACGCGCGCGGCGAACAGGCAATGTCCGTGGTTCTGCGCGCCAGCATTATTACCCCGGAAGCCCGTGAAGTGGCGGATCTGTTGGGTTTTACCATCACCGAATGCGAGGAATCGACACCAGCAACGGTATCTGTGCCCGTAGAGAAAACCGAAAGCCAGCGTATCCGCGAAACCATTATCGCCCAGTTACCGGAAGGCCAGTTTACCGAAAGCCTGGTCGCGCAGTTGATGGAAAAAGTGATGAAGGAAAAACAGTCGCTGGAGCAGGGCGCAATGCAGCCGAGCTTCAAATCGGTGACCGGCAAAGGCGGCATCAAAGTGATTGATGGCAGTAGCGTCAAGTTTGGTCGTTTCGATGGCGCACAGCCACACTGCGTCGGATTAACGGATTTGGTTACCGGAGACGACGGCAGCAGCATGGCCGCCGGTTTTATGCAGTGGGAGAACGCATTCTTCCCGTGGACTCTGAACTACGACGAAATCGACATGGTGCTGGAAGGGGAGCTGCATGTTCGCCACGAAGGCGAAACCATGATCGCCAAAGCAGGCGACGTGATGTTTATCCCGAAAGGCTCCAGCATCGAATTTGGTACGACATCCAGCGTGAAATTCCTGTATGTCGCCTGGCCGGCTAACTGGCAATCCTTATGAAAGATTTCATCACCGAAGCATGGCTAAGAGCGAACCATACGCTCAGCGAAGGCGCAGAGATCCATCTCCCTGCGGACAGTCGCCTGACGCCCTCTGCCCGGGAGTTACTGGAAAGCCGCCATCTGCGCATCAAGTTTATTGACGAGCAGGGCCGCCTGTTTGTTGACGATGAACAGCAGCAGCCGCAGCCCGTTCATGGGCTGACCAGTAGCGATGAACATCCGCAGGCGTGCTGCGAACTGTGCCGCCAGCCGGTGGCAAAAAAGCCGGATACGCTGACTCACCTGTCGGCGGAAAAAATGGTTGCCAAAAGCGATCCGCGCCTGGCTTTTCGCGCTGTTCTCGACAGCACCATTGCGCTGGCAGTGTGGCTGCAAATTGAACTGGCGGAACCGTGGCAGCCGTGGCTGGCGGATATCCGTTCGCGTCTTGGCAACATTATGCGTGCCGATGCGCTGGGGGAACCGCTGGCCTGCCAGGCGATTGTCGGGCTTTCTGACGAAGATCTGCATCGGCTTTCTCATCAGCCGCTGCGCTATCTCGACCACGATCATCTGGTGCCGGAAGCCAGCCACGGGCGCGATGCGGCGTTACTCAATCTGCTACGCACCAAAGTGCGGGAAACCGAAACCGTAGCGGCGCAGGTCTTTATCACCCGCAGCTTTGAAGTATTACGCCCGGACATCTTGCAGGCGCTGAACCGCCTTTCCAGCACGGTCTACGTGATGATGATCCTGAGCGTAACGAAGCAGCCGCTAACGGTGAAGCAGATCCAACAACGACTGGGGGAAACGCAATGATTATTGAACGTTGTCGTGAACTGGCGTTGCGAGCGCCCGCCAGAGTAGTTTTTCCGGATGCGTTAGATCAACGTGTGCTGAAAGCCGCGCAATATTTACATCAACAAGGTCTGGCAACGCCCATTCTGGTCGCCAATCCGTTTGAACTTCGTCAGTTTGCGCTCAGTCACGGCGTGGCGATGGACGGGCTACAGGTGATTGATCCGCATGGCAACCTCGCAATGCGGGAAGAATTTGCTCATCGCTGGCTGGCCCGCGCGGGCGAAAAAACGCCGCCGGATGCGCTGGAAAAACTTACCGACCCGCTGATGTTCGCCGCAGCAATGGTCAGCGCCGGTAAAGCGGATGTCTGTATCGCGGGCAACCTCTCTTCCACGGCGAATGTGCTGCGTGCCGGATTACGCATTATCGGCTTGCAGCCAGGCTGTAAAACGCTCTCATCCATTTTCCTGATGCTGCCACAGTACAGCGGCCCCGCGTTGGGTTTTGCCGATTGCAGCGTGGTGCCACAGCCGACGGCGGCACAACTGGCGGATATCGCCCTTGCCAGCGCCGAAACCTGGCAGGCCATCACCGGAGAAGAGCCGCGCGTGGCGATGTTGTCGTTTTCCAGTAACGGCAGCGCCCGTCACCCCTGCGTTGCCAACGTCCAGCAGGCGACAGAAATCGTCCGTGAGCGCGCGCCGCAGTTGGTAGTCGATGGCGAGTTGCAGTTTGACGCCGCCTTCGTGCCGGAAGTGGCGGCGCAAAAAGCGCCTGCCAGCCCGCTACAGGGCAAGGCCAATGTGATGGTTTTTCCGTCGCTGGAGGCCGGAAATATTGGCTACAAAATCGCACAACGACTTGGCGGATATCGTGCCGTCGGGCCATTGATACAAGGACTTGCCGCGCCGATGCACGATCTCTCTCGTGGTTGTAGCGTGCAGGAAATTATCGAGCTGGCGCTGGTGGCAGCAGTGCCGCGTCAGACAGAAGTGAACCGCGAAAGCAGTTTACAAACACTGGTTGAATGAACGGTCCCGTTCTGGACCCTGATAAAGAGGAAAGCACAATGGAAGCATTAGGAATGATCGAAACCCGGGGCCTGGTTGCACTGATTGAGGCTTCTGACGCGATGGTGAAAGCTGCGCGCGTCAAGCTGGTTGGTGTTAAGCAGATTGGCGGCGGCCTGTGTACTGCCATGGTTCGTGGTGATGTTGCAGCCTGTAAAGCCGCGACCGACGCAGGTGCTGCAGCGGCACAGCGTATCGGCGAGCTGGTATCTGTACACGTTATCCCGCGTCCGCACGGCGACCTGGAAGAAGTCTTCCCGATCGGCCTGAAAGGCGATAGCAGCAACCTGTAATCACCCTGTGTGACGTCGATTCGGGCGTCACGCTCTCTCCTTTTTCAGTTTACCTTCCGCGGAGGGTAGGGGGAGCTTTTACCTGAAATACGCCACGGAGGCGGGTATGAAACTGGCAGTCGTCACTGGACAAATTGTTTGTACCGTACGCCATCACGGACTGGCGCATGACAAATTGCTGATGGTGGAAATGATTGATCCACAAGGTAATCCTGACGGGCAATGCGCCGTCGCCATCGACAATATTGGCGCGGGAACCGGGGAGTGGGTGTTGCTGGTGAGTGGCAGTTCCGCCCGCCAGGCGCATAAAAGCGAAACGTCACCGGTCGATCTGTGCGTGATTGGCATCGTCGATGAGGTGGTGACTGGCGGTCAGGTCATTTTCCACAAATAAGGCAGAACATCATGAATCAACAGGATATTGAACAGGTGGTGAAAGCGGTACTACTGAAAATGCAAAGCAGTGATACGCCGCCCGCCGCCGTTCATGAGATGGGCGTTTTCGCGTCCCTGGATGACGCCGTTGCGGCAGCCAAAGTCGCCCAGCAAGGGTTAAAAAGCGTGGCAATGCGCCAGTTAGCCATTGCTGCCATTCGTGAAGCAGGCGAAAAACACGCCAGAGATTTAGCGGAACTTGCCGTCAGTGAAACGGGTATGGGCCGCGTAGAAGATAAATTTGCCAAAAACGTCGCTCAGGCGCGCGGCACGCCAGGCGTTGAGTGCCTTTCTCCGCAGGTGCTGACAGGCGACAACGGCCTGACTTTAATTGAAAACGCGCCCTGGGGCGTAGTGGCTTCGGTGACGCCTTCCACTAACCCGGCGGCAACCGTCATTAATAACGCCATCAGCCTGATTGCCGCGGGCAACAGCGTCATTTTTGCCCCGCATCCGGCGGCGAAAAAAGTCTCTCAACGGGCTATTACGTTGCTCAACCAGGCGATTGTTGCCGCAGGCGGGCCGGAAAACTTACTGGTTACTGTGGCAAATCCGGATATCGAAACCGCGCAACGCTTATTCAAGTTTCCGGGCATCGGCCTTTTGGTGGTGACCGGCGGCGAAGCGGTAGTGGAAGCGGCGCGTAAACACACCAATAAACGTCTGATTGCCGCAGGCGCTGGCAACCCGCCGGTAGTGGTGGATGAAACCGCCGACCTCGCCCGTGCCGCTCAGTCCATCGTCAAAGGCGCTTCTTTCGATAACAACATCATTTGTGCCGACGAAAAGGTACTGATTGTTGTTGATAGCGTAGCCGATGAACTGATGCGTCTGATGGAAGGCCAGCACGCGGTGAAACTGACCGCAGAACAGGCGCAGCAGCTGCAACCGGTGTTGCTGAAAAATATCGACGAGCGCGGAAAAGGCACCGTCAGCCGTGACTGGGTTGGTCGCGATGCGGCGAAAATCGCGGCGGCAATCGGCCTTAAAGTTCCGGAACAAACGCGACTGCTGTTTGTAGAAACCACCGCAGAACATCCGTTTGCTGTGACTGAACTGATGATGCCGGTGCTGCCCGTCGTGCGCGTCGCCAACGTGGCGGATGCCATTGCGCTGGCGGTGAAACTGGAAGGCGGTTGCCACCACACGGCGGCAATGCACTCGCGCAATATCGAGAACATGAACCAGATGGCGAATGCCATTGATACCAGCATTTTCGTTAAGAACGGACCGTGCATTGCCGGGCTGGGGCTGGGCGGGGAAGGCTGGACCACCATGACCATCACCACGCCAACCGGTGAAGGGGTAACCAGCGCGCGTACGTTTGTCCGTCTGCGTCGCTGTGTATTAGTCGATGCGTTTCGCATTGTTTAAGGAGTAACCGATGGCGCACGACGAACAATGGCTCACCCCACGTCTGCAAACGGCGGCAACGCTGTGTAACCAGACGCCCGCCGCGACGGAATCTCCGCTGTGGCTGGGGGTGGATCTGGGCACCTGCGATGTGGTGTCGATGGTTGTCGACCGCGACGGTCTGCCGGTGGCGGTATGCCTCGACTGGGCCGATGTAGTCCGCGAGGGCATCGTCTGGGATTTCTTCGGTGCGGTCACCATTGTTCGTCGCCATCTCGACACCCTCGAGCAGCAATTCGGTCGCCGTTTTAGCCATGCGGCGACCTCTTTTCCTCCAGGTACGGACCCGCGTATTTCCATCAACGTGCTGGAATCTGCCGGGCTGGAAGTGAGCCATGTGCTGGATGAGCCAACCGCAGTCGCGGATCTGCTGCAACTGGACAACGCCGGTGTAGTGGATATCGGCGGCGGCACTACCGGCATTGCCATCGTGAAAAAGGGCAAGGTGACGTACTCGGCGGATGAAGCGACTGGCGGACATCACATCTCTCTGACTCTCGCCGGAAATCGTCGTATTCCGCTGGAAGAGGCAGAGCAGTACAAGCGCGGTCACGGTGAAGAGATTTGGCCTGCGGTGAAACCGGTGTACGAAAAAATGGCGGACATTGTCGCCCGGCATATTGAAGGGCAGGGCATTACTGATTTATGGCTGGCGGGCGGCTCTTGTATGCAACCGGGCGTGGCGGAACTGTTTCGCAAACAATTCCCGGCGTTACAGGTGCATTTACCGCAGCACAGTTTGTTTATGACCCCGCTGGCGATCGCCAGTAGTGGGCGAGAGGAAGCGGAGGGGCTATATGCAAAATGAATTGCAGACCGCGCTCTTTCAGGCGTTCGATACCCTGAATCTGCAACGGGTAAAAACATTTAGCGTTCCACCGGTGACGCTTTGCGGTCCGGGCGCGGTGAGTAGTTGCGGGCAGCAAGCGCAAACGCGTGGGCTGAAACATCTGTTCGTGATGGCAGACAGCTTTTTGCATCAGGCGGGGATGACCGCCGGGCTGACGCGCAGCCTGGCTGTTAAAGGCATCGCCATGACGCTCTGGCCATGTCCGGTGGGCGAACCGTGCATCACCGACGTGTGTGCAGCCGTGGCACAGTTGCGTGAATCAGGTTGTGACGGGGTGATCGCGTTTGGCGGCGGCTCGGTGCTGGATGCGGCGAAAGCCGTGGCGTTGCTGGTGACAAACCCGGATAGCACGCTGGCAGAAATGTCAGAAACCAGCGTTCTGCAATCGCGCTTGCCGCTGATTGCCATTCCAACTACCGCCGGAACCGGCTCTGAAACCACCAATGTAACGGTGATTATCGACGCGGTGAGCGGGCGCAAGCAGGTGTTAGCCCATGCCTCGCTGATGCCGGATGTGGCGATCCTCGACGCCGCATTGACCGAAGGTGTGCCGTCGCATGTCACGGCGATGACCGGCATTGATGCGTTAACCCATGCCATTGAAGCATACAGCGCCCTGAACGCTACACCGTTTACCGACAGTCTGGCGATTGGTGCCATTGCGATGATTGGCAAATCGCTGCCGAAAGCGGTGGGCTACGGTCACGACCTTGCCGCGCGCGAGAGCATGTTGCTGGCTTCATGTATGGCGGGAATGGCGTTTTCCAGTGCGGGTCTTGGGTTGTGCCACGCGATGGCGCATCAGCCGGGCGCGGCGCTGCATATTCCGCACGGTCTCGCGAACGCTATGTTGCTGCCAACGGTGATGGAGTTTAACCGGATGGTTTGTCGTGATCGGTTTAGTCAGATTGGTCGGGCGCTGCGAACTAAAAAATCCGACGATCGTGACGCTATTAATGCGGTAAGTGAGCTGATAGCGGAAGTTGGGATTGGTAAACGACTGGGCGATGTTGGTGCGACATCTGCGCATTACGGCGCATGGGCGCAGGCCGCGCTGGAAGATATTTGTCTGCGCAGTAACCCGCGTACCGCCAGCCTGGAGCAGATTGTCGGCCTGTACGCAGCGGCGCAATAAATGCCGGATGCGACGCTTGCCGCGTCTTATCCGGCCTACGGGATTGCACATGTAGGGCGGATAAGGCGTTCACGCCGCATCCGCCAGTGGCGCGGTGCAATTGCCGGATGCGACGCTTGCCGCGTCTTATCTGGCCTTCGGGATTGCACATGTAGGGCGGATAAGGCGTTCACGCCGCATCCGCCAATAAATAACAACTAACAGGGAGTAAAGGCGATGGGTATTAACGAAATCATCATGTACATCATGATGTTCTTTATGCTGATAGCTGCCGTAGACAGGATCCTGTCGCAGTTCGGCGGTTCTGCTCGTTTCCTCGGTAAGTTCGGTAAAAGTATCGAAGGATCCGGCGGTCAGTTCGAAGAAGGCTTTATGGCAATGGGCGCTCTGGGCCTGGCGATGGTCGGTATGACCGCACTGGCACCGGTACTGGCCCACGTTCTCGGACCGGTGATTATCCCGGTTTACGAAATGCTCGGCGCAAACCCGTCAATGTTCGCCGGAACACTGCTGGCGTGCGATATGGGCGGCTTCTTCCTCGCCAAAGAGCTGGCGGGCGGTGACGTAGCAGCGTGGCTATACTCTGGGTTAATTCTCGGGTCGATGATGGGGCCAACGATTGTGTTTTCCATTCCGGTGGCGCTCGGCATTATCGAACCTTCTGACCGTCGTTATCTGGCGCTCGGCGTGCTGGCGGGCATTGTGACCATTCCGATTGGCTGTATTGCTGGTGGTCTGGTTGCTATGTACTCCGGTGTGCAGATCAACGGTCAGCCGGTGGAATTCACCTTTGCGCTGATCCTGATGAACATGATCCCGGTACTTATCGTTGCGGTGCTGGTGGCGCTGGGGCTGAAATTCATCCCGGAAAAAATGATCAACGGCTTCCAGATCTTCGCCAAATTCCTCGTTGCATTGATCACCCTCGGTCTTGCTGCCGCGGTAGTGAAATTCCTCCTTGGCTGGGAACTGATCCCCGGTCTGGATCCTATCTTTATGGCCCCTGGCGATAAACCCGGTGAGGTGATGCGCGCCATTGAAGTTATCGGTTCTATCTCCTGCGTTCTGTTAGGGGCGTATCCAATGGTACTGCTGCTGACTCGCTGGTTTGAAAAACCGCTGATGAGCGTCGGTAAAGTGCTGAATATGAACAATATCGCGGCAGCCGGCATGGTGGCCACGCTTGCCAACAACATCCCAATGTTTGGCATGATGAAGCAGATGGATACCCGCGGCAAAGTCATCAACTGCGCCTTCGCCGTTTCCGCTGCTTTCGCCCTGGGCGACCACTTAGGCTTCGCCGCTGCCAACATGAACGCCATGATCTTCCCGATGATTGTCGGCAAGTTGATCGGCGGCGTAACGGCGATTGGCGTGGCGATGATGCTGGTGCCAAAAGAAGACGCGACCGCGGCCAAAACCGAAGCGGAGGCACAATCGTGAACACTCGCCAGCTACTGAGCGTCGGTATCGATATCGGCACCACCACCACCCAGGTGATCTTCTCCCACCTGGAGCTGGTTAACCGTGCGGCGGTGTCGCAGGTGCCGCGCTACGAATTCATCAAACGCGAAATTAGCTGGCAAAGCCCGGTGTTCTTTACCCCTGTCGATAAACAGGGTGGTTTAAAAGAAGCGGAACTGAAAACCTTAATCCTCGAGCAATATCAGGCTGCGGGCATTGCGCCGGAAAGCGTTGATTCTGGTGCCATCATCATCACCGGTGAAAGCGCGAAAACCCGCAACGCTCGCCCGGCGGTGATGACGCTCTCCCAGTCGCTGGGCGATTTTGTCGTCGCCAGCGCCGGGCCGCATCTCGAATCCGTGATCGCCGGTCACGGTGCCGGGGCGTAAACCCTTTCTGAACAACGGCTGTGTCGGGTACTGAATATCGATATCGGCGGTGGCACTGCGAACTACGCCCTGTTCGATGCCGGAAAAATCAGCGGCACCGCCTGCCTCAATGTCGGCGGTCGCCTGCTGGAAACCGACAGCCAGGGGCGCGTGGTTTACGCTCATAAACCGGGGCAGATGATTGTGGATGAGTGCTTCGGTGCAGGCACTGACGCCCGTTCGCTGACCGGCGCGCAGCTGGTGCAGGTTACCCGGCGGATGGCAGAGCTGATTGTCGAAGTGATTGACGGAACGCTCTCGCCGCTCGCGCAGGCATTAATGCAAACCGGTTTGCTGCCCGCAGGTGTTACGCCCGAAATCATTACGCTTTCTGGCGGCGTGGGCGAATGTTATCGCCACCAGCCCGCCGACCCGTTCTGTTTTGCCGATATCGGCCCGCTTCTGGCAACGGCGCTGCATGACCATCCGCGCCTGCGTGAGATGAACGTGCAGTTTCCGGCGCAAACCGTGCGCGCCACGGTGATTGGTGCGGGTGCACATACCCTTTCACTCTCTGGCAGCACGATCTGGCTGGAGGGCGTACAACTGCCGCTGCGCAATTTGCCGGTGGCGATCCCGATTGATGAAACGGATCTGGTGAGTGCCTGGCAACAGGCGCTGATTCAGCTGGATCTTTGCCCCAAAACTGACGCGTACGTGCTGGCGCTTCCCGCCTCGCTGCCTGTGCGTTACGCCGCGGTACTGACGGTCATCAACGCGCTGGTCGATTTCGTCGCGCGTTTTCCGAATCCGCATCCCCTGCTGGTGGTGGCCGGGCAGGACTTTGGTAAAGCTCTGGGCATGTTGTTGCGCCCACAGCTACAACAACTCCCGTTGGCAGTCATTGACGAAGTGATTGTCCGCGCGGGGGACTATATCGACATTGGTACGCCTCTTTTTGGCGGATCGGTTGTGCCGGTGACGGTGAAATCACTCGCATTTCCTTCCTGAGGGAACGACTTATGAAACTAAAGACCACATTGTTCGGCAATGTATATCAGTTTAAGGATGTAAAAGAGGTGCTGGCTAAAGCCAACGAACTGCGTTCGGGGGATGTGCTGGCGGGCGTTGCAGCGGCAAGCTCACAGGAGCGCGTGGCGGCAAAGCAGGTGTTGTCGGAAATGACCGTAGCGGACATCCGCAATAATCCGGTGATTGCCTATGAAGATGACTGCGTGACGCGGCTGATTCAGGACGACGTTAACGAAACGGCCTACAACCAGATTAAAAACTGGAGCATCAGCGAACTGCGTGAGTATGTGCTGAGCGATGAAACCAGCGTGGACGACATTGCCTTTACCCGCAAAGGGCTGACCTCGGAAGTGGTGGCGGCGGTAGCGAAGATTTGCTCCAACGCGGACCTGATCTACGGCGCGAAGAAAATGCCGGTGATCAAAAAGGCCAATACCACCATCGGTATTCCGGGCACCTTTAGCGCCCGTTTGCAGCCGAACGATACCCGTGACGACGTGCAAAGTATCGCCGCGCAAATCTACGAAGGGCTTTCCTTCGGGGTGGGCGATGCGGTGATCGGCGTTAACCCGGTGACTGACGATGTGGAAAACTTAAGCCGCGTGTTGGACACCATTTACGGCGTGATCGACAAATTCAACATTCCGACCCAGGGCTGCGTGCTGGCGCACGTCACCACCCAGATTGAAGCGATCCGTCGTGGCGCACCAGGCGGGCTGATTTTCCAGAGTATCTGCGGCAGCGAAAAAGGGCTGAAAGAATTTGGCGTGGAGCTGGCGATGCTCGATGAAGCACGCGCAGTGGGCGCGGAGTTCAACCGTATCGCCGGGGAAAACTGCCTCTACTTCGAAACCGGACAAGGCTCTGCGCTGTCCGCTGGCGCTAACTTCGGCGCAGACCAGGTGACGATGGAAGCACGTAACTATGGGCTGGCGCGTCATTACGATCCGTTTATCGTCAACACCGTGGTCGGCTTTATTGGGCCGGAGTATCTTTACAACGACCGCCAGATTATCCGTGCGGGCTTAGAAGATCACTTTATGGGTAAGCTGAGCGGCATCTCTATGGGCTGTGACTGCTGCTACACCAACCACGCTGACGCTGACCAGAACCTCAACGAAAACCTCATGATCCTGCTCGCCACCGCAGGCTGCAACTACATCATGGGGATGCCGCTGGGCGATGACATCATGCTCAACTATCAGACCACGGCATTCCACGACACTGCCACTGTGCGTCAGTTACTGAATCTGCGTCCGTCACCGGAGTTTGAACGCTGGCTGGAAAGCATGGGCATTATGGCAAACGGTCGCCTGACCAAACGGGCGGGCGATCCGTCACTGTTCTTCTGATGACGCGGAGATAACACATCATGGATCAAAAACAGATTGAAGAAATTGTACGCAGCGTGATGGCGTCAATGGGACAAGCGGCCCCCGCGCCGTCAGAAGCAAAGTGCGCCACCACCAACTGTGCGGCACCGGTGACCTCGGAAAGCTGCGCGCTGGATTTAGGTTCTGCGGAAGCAAAAGCGTGGATTGGTGTGGAAAACCCACATCGCGCGGACGTATTAACAGAACTGCGTCGCAGCACCGTGGCCCGCGTTTGTACCGGTCGTGCCGGTCCGCGTCCGCGTACCCAGGCGTTGCTGCGTTTCCTGGCCGATCACTCTCGTTCGAAAGATACCGTACTGAAAGAAGTACCGGAAGAGTGGGTGAAAGCGCAGGGCTTGCTGGAAGTCCGCTCCGAAATCAGCGACAAAAATCTCTATCTGACTCGCCCGGATATGGGCCGCCGCCTGTGTGCAGAAGCTGTTGAAGCGCTGAAAGCACAGTGTGTTGCTAATCCGGACGTGCAGGTCGTTATTTCTGATGGCCTGTCAACTGATGCGATCACCGTGAACTACGAAGAGATCCTGCCACCGCTGATGGCGGGCCTGAAACAGGCCGGGCTGAAAGTCGGTACGCCATTCTTTGTTCGTTATGGTCGCGTGAAGATTGAAGATCAGATCGGTGAGATCCTCGGCGCGAAAGTGGTGATCCTGCTGGTGGGGGAACGCCCGGGATTAGGGCAGTCAGAAAGTCTCTCCTGCTACGCCGTTTACTCGCCGCGTATGGCGACCACCGTTGAGGCCGATCGCACCTGTATCTCTAACATTCACCAGGGCGGCACGCCGCCGGTTGAAGCCGCAGCCGTCATTGTGGATTTGGCGAAACGTATGCTGGAGCAGAAAGCATCCGGCATCAACATGACCCGATAAGGAGGCATCATGCCAGCTTTAGATTTGATTCGACCGTCGGTCACCGCCATGCGGGTGATTGCCTCTGTTAACGCCGAATTTGCGCGTGAACTGAAATTGCCGCCGCATATTCGTAGCCTTGGGCTGATTTCTGCTGATTCCGATGACGTCACCTACATTGCGGCTGACGAAGCGACCAAGCAGGCGATGGTCGAAGTGGTGTATGGCCGCTCGCTGTATGCGGGAGCTGCACACGGACCGTCACCGACTGCCGGTGAAGTGCTGATTATGCTCGGTGGGCCAAACCCGGCGGAAGTGCGTGCTGGTCTGGATGCGATGGTTGCGCATATTGAAAATGGCGCGGCTTTCCAGTGGGCTAATGACGCAGAAAACACAGCCTTCCTGGCACATGTAGTTTCGCGTACCGGTTCTTATCTCTCATCAACCGCCGGGATCACGCTTGGCGATCCGATGGCGTATCTGGTGGCACCGCCGCTGGAAGCGACCTATGGCATTGATGCAGCCCTGAAATCTGCCGACGTGCAACTGGTGACCTACGTACCGCCGCCGTCTGAAACCAACTACTCGGCAGCATTTTTAACCGGTAGCCAGGCCGCGTGTAAAGCAGCCTGTAACGCCTTTACCGATGCAGTGCTGGAAATCGCGCGTAATCCAATCCAGCGTGCGTAACGGAGGTTGCCGATGATCAATGCACTGGGATTGCTGGAAGTGGACGGCATGGTCGCCGCGATAGATGCAGCTGATGCCATGCTCAAAGCAGCTAACGTTCGTCTGCTCAGTCACGAAGTGCTTGACCCTGGTCGCTTAACGCTGGTGGTGGAAGGCGATCTGGCGGCGTGTCGTGCGGCGCTGGACGCAGGTTGTGCTGCCGCGATGCGTACCGGGCGTGTCATCAGCCGTAAGGAGATCGGTCGGCCAGACGATGACACCCAGTGGCTGGTTACTGGCTTTAACCGCCAGCCGAAGCAACCCGTAAAGGAACCCGACGCGCCAGTTATCGTCGCGGAATCTGCTGACGAGTTGTTGGCGCTGTTAACATCAGTACGTCAGGGAATGACGGCAGGAGAAGTGGCTGCCCACTTTGGCTGGCCGCTGGAAAAAGCCAGAAATGCGCTCGAACAGCTCTTTTCTGCCGGGACGTTACGTAAACGCAGTAGTCGTTATCGTCTCAAGCCCCATTAACCTGTCGGAGGTGCCGGGTGTCCTACAACACCCGGCATTAACATCATGAAAAAGACCCGTACAGCCAATTTGCACCATCTTTATCATGAACCCTTACCCGAAAACCTGAAGCTCACGCCGAAGGTCGAAGTGGATAATGTTCATCAACGACAGACAACGGATGTCTATGAACATGCTTTGACAATTACCGCCTGGCAGCAGATTTACGATCAGCTGCATCCGGGCAAGTTTCATGGTGAATTTACGGAAATTCTACTCGATGATATTCAGGTTTTTCGTGAATACACCGGTCTGGCACTGCGTCAGTCGTGCCTGGTCTGGCCGAACTCGTTCTGGTTTGGCATTCCGGCGACGCGCGGTGAGCAGGGATTTATCGGTTCGCAATGTCTGGGAAGCGCAGAAATAGCGACGCGCCCTGGTGGAACCGAGTTTGAATTAAGTACGCCGGACGATTACACGATCCTGGGCGTAGTGCTTTCTGAAGATGTCATCACCCGTCAGGCTAACTTTTTGCATAATCCGGATCGGGTATTACATATGCTGCGTAGCCAGTCGGCGTTGGAAGTGAAAGAGCAGCATAAAGCCGCGCTGTGGGGCTTTGTCCAACAGGCGCTGGCGACGTTTTGCGAGAACCCGGAAAATCTCCATCAGCCTGCAGTGCGAAAAGTGCTGGGGGATAATTTGCTAATGGCGATGGGGGCGATGCTGGAAGAAGCGCAGCCGATGATGACGGCGGAAAGCATCAGTCATCAGAGTTACCGTCGATTGCTTTCCCGCGCCCGTGAATATGTGCTGGAAAACATGTCCGAACCGGTGACGGTGCTGGACTTGTGTAATCAACTGCATGTCAGCCGCCGCACGCTACAAAACGCGTTTCACGCCATTTTGGGCATTGGTCCGAACGCGTGGCTGAAACGTATTCGCCTGAACGCCGTGCGCCGCGAACTCATAAGTCCGTGGTCACAAAGCACAACGGTAAAAGACGCCGCCATGCAGTGGGGATTCTGGCATCTTGGGCAATTTGCCACGGATTATCAGCAACTGTTTGCCGAGAAGCCGTCACTGACGCTGCATCAGCGGATGCGAGAGTGGGGGTGAGGGAGTTACACCCAATCCCTGACCTTAATAAACTCACTTAAAGCCGCTTCCGGGCTGCCATCTTTTGGCTGATAATCATACTCCCAGCGTACCAGTGGCGGCATTGACATCAGGATCGACTCGGTGCGCCCGCCAGTTTGCAGGCCAAACAGCGTGCCGCGATCCCAGACCAGATTGAACTCGACATAACGACCGCGACGGTAGAGCTGAAAATTGCGCTCGCGCTCGCCGTAGGCCATCGCTTTTCGTCGTTCTACAATTGGTAAATAAGCGTCGGTGTAGCCTTTGCCTACCGCCTGCATAAAGGCAAAACAGTGGTCGAAATCTGGCGTGTTCAGATCATCAAAGAACAGCCCGCCAATGCCGCGCTGTTCGTTACGATGTTTGAGGTAGAAGTATTCGTCGCACCATTTTTTGTAACGCGGATAAACGTCTTCGCCAAATGGCAGGCACAGGTCACGGGCGGTGCGGTGCCAGTGAATGGCGTCTTCTTCAAAACCATAGAAAGGGGTTAAATCGAAGCCGCCGCCAAACCACCAGACGGGCTCTGCACCCGGCTTTTCGGCAATAAAAAAGCGCACATTCGCGTGGCTGGTGGGAACATACGGATTATGCGGATGCACTACCAGTGAAACGCCCATCGCCTCGAAACTGCGCCCGGCAAGTTCCGGACGATGAGCGGTGGCGGAAGCAGGCATCGCCTCACCGTGGACATGTGAAAAGTTGACGCCTGCCTGTTCGAAAACACCACCATTACGCAAAACCCGACTACGCCCGCCGCCGCCAGCTTCGCGCTGCCAGCTATCTTCGACAAATTCTGCGCCATCGACGGCGCTCAACTGCTGACAAATCGTATCCTGAAGGTTGAGCAGGAACTGTTTAACCTGGTGTGCGTCGGGTTTCATCACTTACCGCTTTCTCGAGTGTGCTTTCTGGTTGTCAAACCAGTGGAAATAACTGATCACGCCTTCGGCAATCGCTGTGGCGATTTTCTGGCGAAATGCTGCCGTGCCTAACAGCCGCTCTTCTTCCGGGTTGGTGATAAACGAGGTTTCCACCAGCACCGAAGGAACCGACGGCGATTTCAACACCACAAACGCGGCTTGTTCGGTGTTGCGGCTGTGCAGTTTATGCACCGGCTTAATCTTCTTCAGAATATGCGAGCCGAGCGTCAGGCTGTTTTTAATAGTATCGGTTTGCACCAGATCAAACAGCACTTGCTGCAATAGGTGATCCTTGTCAGTCGCCTTTTTACCGGCAACTTCATCGGCGCGGTTTTCGCGTTCAGACAGGTATTTCGCCATTGCGCTACTTGCCCCACGGTTAGAGAGGGCAAATACCGAAGCACCGGCAGCTTTCGGGTTGGTAAAGCCATCGGCATGAATTGACATAAACAGATCTGCGCCATGTTTATGGGCGATTTCAACGCGATCGTAAAGTGGGATAAACGTATCGCCAGAACGCGTTAAACGCGCATCAATCCCATGATTACGCAAAATGGAACGGACGTTTTTAGCAATCGCCAGCACCACATGTTTTTCTTTCGAACCGTTGCGCCCGATCGCTCCGGTATCAATCCCGCCGTGGCCTGGATCGAGAACAACGACACGTTTGCCGCCAGATTTTTTGGCTTTCGGCTTGCTGTGTCCGTTGCTGGTTTTTAAAGGTTCGTCTTTGGCGATGGCTTGCGACATTCCTGACAACGTCAGGGCAGCCAAACCGGCTTTCAGCACCTGGCGGCGCGAAGTGAGTGTTTTTAGTGGTTTAAAAGTGCTCATACGGCCTGAGTTGTAATAATAAAGTTCCAGATGTTATATCGTATCGCGTAATCCGTTACGACCGTTTGCTGTTGAGAATTGTTTTACTTTTCATTTCAATAGTTGACAACTCCCCATTATGCCACTTTTTCAACCGATTTTCGTCAGATATTGGCTAATTCGACCGTTCACGCCATAATCAGCCTTTTAACCCGCAAAAAGGTAACGAATACCATGGAGATACGCGTATTTCGCCAGGAAGATTTCGAAGAGGTCATCACCCTTTGGGAGCGTTGCGACTTGCTGCGTCCGTGGAACGATCCGGAAATGGACATCGAGCGTAAGATGAACCATGACGTCAGTTTGTTTCTGGTCGCTGAGGTAAACGGTGAAGTGGTCGGAACGGTGATGGGCGGTTATGACGGGCATCGCGGGTCTGCTTATTATCTTGGCGTGCATCCAGAGTTTCGTGGGCGTGGGATTGCTAATGCGTTGCTTAATCGGCTGGAGAAAAAGCTGATTGCTCGCGGCTGTCCGAAAATTCAGATCAACGTGCCGGAAGATAACGACATGGTGCTCGGAATGTATGAACGCCTGGGATATGAACACGCCGACGTGCTGAGTCTGGGTAAGCGTTTGATTGAAGATGAAGAGTACTGAGTTTCATCCTGTCCATTATGATGCGCACGGTCGCCTGCGTTTACCCTTGCTCTTCTGGCTTGTGCTATTGCTTCAGGCGCGAACCTGGGTGCTGTTTGTCATTGCTGGTGCGTCGCGCGAGCAGGGTACTGCGCTGCTAAATCTGTTTTATCCCGATCACGATAATTTCTGGCTGGGGTTGATTCCCGGCATTCCGGCGGTGCTGGCGTTTTTGCTGAGTGGTCGGCGGGCTTCATTTCCCCGTATCTGGCATGTGCTCTATTTTCTGTTGCTGTTGGCGCAGGTGGTTTTACTTTGCTGGCAACCGTGGCTGTGGCTGAACGGTGAATCCGTTAGCGGTATCGGGCTGGCGCTGGTAGTGGCGGATATTGTGGCGTTAATCTGGCTGCTGACCAATCGACGTTTACGCGCTTGTTTTAATGAAGAAAAAGAATAACGGCACTTTTTGGTGAATTTGCACTCCAAGCAACGTTATTGAATAACCAAAGGAAGTGACATGAAATCGCTGCGTTTAATGTTATGCGCTATGCCGTTGATGCTGACCGGCTGTTCCACGATGTCGTCAGTTAACTGGTCTGCCGCTAACCCGTGGAACTGGTTTGGGTCGTCCACCAAAGTGAGCGAGCAGGGCGTTGGTGAATTAACGGCGTCCACACCACTGCAAGAACAAGCCATTGCCGATGCGCTTGATGGCGATTATCGCCTGCGCAGCGGAATGAAAACCGCGAACGGCAACGTGGTGCGCTTTTTTGAAGTGATGAAAGGCGACAACGTGGCGATGGTGATTAACGGCGATCAGGGTACGATCAGCCGCATTGATGTGCTGGATAGCGATATTCCTGCTGACACCGGTGTTAAAATCGGTACACCGTTTAGCGACCTTTACAGCAAAGCATTTGGCAATTGCCAAAAAGCTGATGGTGATGATAATCGTGCCGTCGAATGTAAAGCCGAAGGCAGTCAACATATTAGCTACCAGTTCAGCGGGGAATGGAGTGGTCCTGAAGGGTTAATGCCTTCAGACGATACCCTGAAAAACTGGAAAGTCAGTAAAATTATCTGGCGGCGTTAATTTGCGTCTGAACAAACCGCCGCCGCGAAAAAACACGTAAAATAGCGCCCAACAATGCCACGGATTGCGTGGCATTCTTATTTTCAGGAGGAACAATGTCTCAGGTTCAGAGTGGCATTTTGCCAGAACATTGCCGCGCGGCGATTTGGATCGAAGCCAACGTGAAAGGGGAAGTTGACGCCCTGCGTGCGGCCAGTAAAACATTTGCCGATAAACTGGCAACTTTTGAAGCGAAATTCCCGGATGCGCATCTTGGTGCGGTGGTTGCCTTTGGTAACAACACCTGGCGCGCTCTGAGCGGCGGCGTTGGGGCCGAAGAGCTGAAAGATTTTCCGGGCTACGGTAAAGGCCTTGCGCCGACGACCCAGTTCGATGTGTTGATCCACATTCTTTCTCTGCGTCACGACGTAAACTTCTCTGTCGCTCAGGCGGCGATGGAAGCCTTTGGTGACTGCATTGAAGTGAAAGAAGAGATCCACGGCTTCCGTTGGGTTGAAGAGCGTGACCTGAGCGGCTTCGTTGACGGTACTGAAAACCCGGCGGGTGAAGAGACGCGCCGCGAAGTGGCGGTTATCAAAGACGGCGTGGATGCAGGCGGCAGCTATGTGTTTGTGCAGCGTTGGGAGCACAACCTCAAGCAGCTCAACCGGATGAGCGTTCACGATCAGGAGATGATGATCGGGCGCACCAAAGAGGCCAACGAAGAGATTGACGGCGACGAACGTCCGGAAACCTCTCACCTGACCCGCGTTGATCTGAAAGAAGATGGCAAAGGGCTGAAGATTGTTCGCCAGAGCCTGCCGTACGGCACCGCCAGTGGCACTCACGGTCTGTACTTCTGCGCCTACTGCGCGCGTCTGCATAACATTGAGCAGCAACTGCTGAGCATGTTTGGCGATACCGATGGCAAACGTGATGCGATGTTGCGTTTCACCAAACCGGTCACTGGCGGCTATTACTTCGCGCCGTCGCTGGACAAGTTGATGGCGTTGTAATCGTTTCTGATTCGATGATTTAAGGCCAGCCAGTATCACAACTGACTGGCCTTTTTATTACTGCTTTAACGCCGCATACACCTGATCAACTACCCAACCATAAGTTGCAATCGGTAGCTGACCGCTTTCGAACATATTGGGATTTTTTTGTGGATCGGCAACTGGCGAATGTGGCTTGTTGCTTAACATCACAATCGCCATATGATTCACCGGATCGATAACGGTCACCGTCCCGGTCCAGCCAGTGTGACCGTAGGTTTGCGGGCTTGCCAGCGTGCCAAACGTCGGCGTCATGGTGGCATTACCATTCACGCGCCAGCCAAGGCCAAAAGTGGCATCTTCCTTAGAGCTGGTGGTGAACATCTTCACCGTTTCTGCATTGAACAGCTGCACATCGCCATAGCCGCCGCCGTTCAGCATCGTTTGCATTAACACCGCAATATCGCCGGTATTGGAAAACAAACCTGCGTGCCCGGAAACGCCGCCCATCGAATAGAATGCTTTTTCATCGTGCACCTGACCCCAGAGAGTGGAGGTGCGGATATTCGGGAAGTGAATCACGCCATCGCGGGTATTGCCGTTGAGTTCCGTGGCGGCAATTTGCTGTGGTTTAAAGCCTTTCAGCAGTGGATTAAATACCGTGTGCGTCAGGCCGAGCGGGCGATAAATCGACTCTTCAACATAGCGGTCAAGTGGCTGACCGGTAATCGACTCGACGATAAATCCAAGCAGCATATAATCGACATCGCTATAGATATGCTTGCTGCCGGGCTGATACTCCAGCGGCGTGCGCTTGATCATCTCCAGCGTCTGGCCTTTATCCTGGGAATATAACGCGCCCGCGACCGCTTTATTCGGGTATTGCGGATCTGCCGGGAAACCGCCGCTGTGATGCAGCAGGTCAGAAATCCGCAGCGTGTTTTTGCCTTTGATGGTGTCATTTGGACTATCGGCAAATCCCGGAATATATTTCGCAATCCGATCGTCAGGATGCAGCTTGCCTTCGCTCATTAGCTTTTGCAGAGCAAAGTTAGTGGCGTACATCTTGGTATTGGAAGCCAGGTCATACAGCGTCCCGGTGGTGGCTTTGACAGGCTGTTCCATCAATACGCTGCCATCGTACTTTTTCGCCGCTCCCCAGGCTTTGCGATACACAATCTGATTATCTTTTATAATCAGCAGGTTTACGCCGGGATAACCGGCGTCCACTTGCTGGCTAATCCAGCGATCCATCTGGTTAAGCCGTTCGACGTTGAACCCTGCTTTCTCTGGCGAACTTTCTGTCAGTACAGGGTATTTTGCGGCGCTGACGCTACAACTAACAGCCAGCAGAGAAAGATAGAGCATTGTCCGTTTCATATTATCAGTCCAAATTGACGTTACGGCAGCCAAAGAGCGTGGTGAAAATAAACCCGCAAACCCATGCCACCAGAATCCCGCCTGCATAAACCGCCATTGCCGGAAGGATGCCTTGTGCGGAAGTCATCAGCGGCAGCGCCACCAGACCAGACGGCCCAAAGGCACTGTTTAAGCCCATCGGCAGGCCCCACCAGGCTATCAGCCCGATAAACAAACCACCCGCTGCGCCACCTAAACAGGCGGTAACAAACGGTTTCATGCGGGGCAGGGTGACGCCGTAAATCAGCGGTTCGCCAACACCCAGCAGACCGGGAATAATCGCCCCGCGTACCTGACTGCGTAATGCGCTATGCGGTTGCGCCCGCCAGTAGAGTGCCAGCGCCGCGCCCACCTGGCCCGCGCCTGCCATTGAAAGGATGGGAAATAAGCTGTTGAATCCCTGACTATCCATTAACGCGAGGTAAACGGGAATAAAGCCCTGATGCACGCCAAACACCACGGCGATCAGGAACAGCCCGGCTAATACTGCACAACCGAGCGGATTACTGTTCAGGTGCATAAACAGCCACGACATGCCTTCAAACAGCCAGCCGCCCAGCGGCATAATGATCAGGTAGGCCAGCGTAGCGGTGATCAGCAGGGTGATTAACGAGGTCAACAGCATGTCGAGATCGTCCGGCATAAAGCGGCGCACCATGCCTTCGATGCGGGCGCAGGCCCACGCGGCAATCAACACGCCGATAATATTGCCGCGCGGATCGATAGGCAGACCGAAGAAATCGTGAAATCCGGCGTAGTAACCAGTGGTGGCAGCAGGGTTATAACCGAGCAAAAAGAGCGCGGCGATAATTGCGCCATTGACGCCCGTGCCGCCGAACGCCTGGGCCGCGTTATAGCCCACCAGAATCACCAGGAAGGTGAACAAACCTTTGCTGAACACCTTCATAAAATTCAGCGCGTCGGGTAGCGTGCCCTGAGCATCTGCCGGAACGTGCATCACCGTGGCAATTAACGTCGCTATCCCCAGCAGCAGACCGGCGGCAATAAAACCGGGGATCAGCGGCGTGAAGATGGTGGCGAATTTGGCGAGAAATTGTTGCACGCCGGAGGTTTGTTTGGCTTTTAACTGACGTTTATTCTGGGCGGCGATTTCTGCGGCATCCTGCACGGGTGCTTCGCCCAGCAACTCGCTCATGGCTTTTGCGGCACGATGCGCTTTGCCCGGCCCAAAAACCACCTGCACCTGATCGCTGGTCAAAATGACGCCCTTCACGCCTTCCAGCGTTTTGATATTGGGATCAACCAGTGAACTGTCATGTACACCCAGACGCAGGCGCGTCATACAGTTACCACAACTGGCGATATTTCCCGGTCCGCCGACACGGGTAAGAATGGTGTTCAGAAGTTCACTGCTGATCTCTTTGGCCATGGGTTATTCCTTGTCTAAAACCTGACGAATAAAGCCGCCGTGTTGATCAAGGCGTTTTTTAGCTTCTGCGGCATCGAGATTTTTCAGCACCATCACAATGGCCGTTTTACAGTTGCGCTCGCAGGCAACCAATGCCGCTTCCGCTTGCTCTGCGCTACATCCGGTAGCGTTTTTGACGATATTGACCTGGCGCACATGCAATTTTTCGTTGGTGGCGACCACATCGACCATCAGGTTGCCGAACACTTTGCCGGATTTAATCATCAGCCCGGTGGAGAGCATATTGAGCACCAGTTTCTGCGCCGTACCTGCTTTCATTCGCGAAGAACCTGTGACCACTTCGGCCCCAACAACTGGCGTAATGGCAAACTCAGCGGTGGTTGAAACGGCGCTCCCGGGATTACAGGAAATTCCCACTGTGCGGCAGCCGAGCTGGCGTGCGTATTCCAGTCCGGCAATTACATACGGCGTGCGACCACTGGCCGCAATGCCAACCACCACATCCTGCGCGGTTAAGCCGATGTTTTTCAAATCATTAACACCACCTTCCCGGCTATCTTCAGCGCCTTCCACCGCGTGCTGAATGGCATATTCGCCTCCAGCAATCAAACCAACCACCAGACCCGGTTTAACGCCGTAGGTGGGCGGACATTCGCTGGCATCCAGAATCCCCAGACGACCGGATGTTCCCGCACCGAGATAAATCAGACGCCCGCCGCCGCTTACCTGGGCGTGGATAACATCGATCGCCGCGGCGATATCCGGCAGTACGCGCTCAACGGCGAGTGGTACAGTTTTATCTTCATCGTTGATAATCCGGCACATTTCCAGCGTCGATACGCGGTCAATTTCAGCCGAGGCGGCGTTCGAGCCTTCAGTAATCATCTTTTCAAGTTGCATCGGTGGTGACCTTACTATTTACGATCAAATAATTGCAGATGTATGGAATCATATATCTCAATTTGCTAGTTTTAAAGGAATCATTGAGTCTGAAATCACAGAGTGTGAAGAGCGTCAAAGGGCAAAATCCGTGTGCTATGCTGCGCGCAGGATGTGGTGAGGGAGTGGAAGATGTTGTACCTGACAAAATTACGCAATGCAGAAAGTGACTTTACTGAAAATGAGCAAAAGATAGCCGACTTTCTGCAAGCCAGGGTGAGCGAACTGAAATCCGTTTCTTCACGAAATATGGCGAAACAGCTCGGTATTAGCCAGTCGAGTATTGTGAAGTTTGCCCAGAAGCTCGGCGCGCAAGGATTTACTGAATTGCGTATGGCGTTAATTGGCGAATACAGTGCTAGCCGGGAGAAAACGAATGCCACGGCGCTGCACCTGCACAGTTCGATTACCAGTGATGATTCGCTGGAAGTGATTGCCCGCAAATTGAATCGCGAAAAAGAGCTGGCGCTGGAGCAAACCTGTGCGTTGTTCGACTACGCGCGGTTGCAAAAAATCATTGAGGTCATCAGTAAAGCACCGTTTATCCAGATAACGGGCCTGGGTGGGTCGGCGCTGGTGGGGCGCGATCTTTCATTCAAACTGATGAAAATTGGTTATCGTGTGGCCTGTGAAGCTGACACGCATGTACAAGCCACCGTTTCCCAGGCGCTGAAAAAAGGCGATGTACAAATCGCTATCTCTTACAGCGGCAGTAAAAAAGAGATTGTCTTGTGCGCCGAGGCAGCACGAAAGCAGGGGGCAACGGTGATTGCCATTACCTCGTTAACCGATTCCCCGCTGCGGCGGCTGGCGCATTACACCCTCGATACCGTTTCTGGTGAAACCGAATGGCGCAGCTCGTCGATGTCCACCCGCACGGCGCAAAATTCTGTTACCGATTTACTGTTTGTTGGCCTTGTGCAACTCAATGATGTGGAGTCATTGAAAATGATTGAGCGCAGCAGTGAGCTAACGCAACGCCTGAAATGATGCATAAAGCAGCGACTGGATTGAGATTTTCCTGAATTAGTGAGCTGATCCGCAGCAATATTTTGTTTATCCTGTATTTTCAGAGGGAATGGAGTGTAACGCTCTGTATTAACAAGGAGAGCATTAAAATGGGTAAACTCACGGGCAAGACAGCACTGATTACGGGCGCATTGCAGGGAATTGGCGAAGGAATTGCCAGAACTTTTGCGCGTCATGGCGCAAACCTAATCTTGCTGGATATCTCCCCTGAGATCGAAAAGCTGGCGGACGAACTGTGTGGTCGTGGTCATCGCTGTACGGCGGTTGTCGCCGATGTGCGTGACCCGGCGTCGGTCGCCGCAGCTATCAAGCGCGCGAAGGAAAAAGAAGGGCGCATTGATATCCTGGTGAATAACGCAGGCGTTTGTCGTCTGGGCAGTTTCCTCGATATGAGCGATGAAGATCGCGATTTCCATATTGATATCAATATTAAAGGCGTATGGAACGTCACGAAGGCGGTGCTGCCGGAGATGATTGCCCGCAAAGATGGTCGCATTGTGATGATGTCTTCAGTCACTGGCGATATGGTGGCCGATCCGGGTGAAACGGCGTATGCCTTAACGAAAGCGGCGATTGTTGGCCTGACTAAATCGCTGGCGGTGGAGTACGCGCAGTCTGGTATTCGCGTTAACGCCATCTGCCCGGGATACGTACGCACGCCAATGGCGGAAAGCATTGCCCGCCAGTCGAACCCGGAAGATCCAGAATCGGTGCTGACTGAAATGGCAAAAGCAATCCCGATGCGTCGCCTCGCCGATCCGCTGGAAGTCGGCGAACTGGCGGCCTTCCTCGCATCGGATGAATCCAGCTATTTAACCGGTACACAGAATGTGATTGATGGCGGCAGCACACTGCCGGAGACGGTTAGCGTCGGTATCTGATTCACCTCTGTTTCCTCCCTGCATTTGTGGGGAGGATTTCGTCTTGAACCCGGTTCTTATTCCCTTTTCAACTTCCAAATCACCAAACGGTATATAAAACCGTTACTCCTTTCACGTCCGTTATAAATATGATGGCTATTAGAAAGTCATTAAATTTATAAGGGTGCGCAATGGCCGTTAACTTACTGAAAAAGAACTCACTCGCGCTGGTCGCTTCTCTGCTGCTGGCGGGCCATGTACAGGCAACGGAACTGCTGAACAGTTCTTATGACGTCTCCCGCGAGCTGTTTGCCGCCCTGAATCCGCCGTTTGAGCAACAATGGGCAAAAGATAACGGCGGCGACAAACTGACGATAAAACAATCTCATGCAGGGTCATCAAAACAGGCGCTGGCGATTTTGCAGGGCTTAAAAGCCGACGTTGTCACTTATAACCAGGTGACCGACGTACAAATCCTGCACGATAAAGGCAAGCTGATCCCGGCCGACTGGCAGTCGCGCCTGCCGAATAATAGCTCGCCGTTCTACTCCACCATGGGCTTCCTGGTGCGTAAGGGCAACCCGAAGAATATTCACGACTGGAACGACCTCGTGCGCTCCGACGTGAAGCTGATTTTCCCGAACCCAAAAACCTCCGGTAACGCGCGTTATACCTATCTGGCGGCATGGGGCGCAGCGGATAAAGCTGACGGTGGCGACAAAGCCAAAACCGAACAGTTTATGACCCAGTTCCTGAAAAACGTTGAAGTGTTCGATACTGGCGGTCGTGGCGCGACCACCACTTTTGCCGAGCGCGGCCTGGGCGATGTGCTGATCAGCTTCGAGTCGGAAGTGAACAACATCCGCAAACAGTATGAAGCGCAGGGCTTTGAAGTGGTGATTCCGAAAACCAACATTCTGGCGGAATTCCCGGTGGCGTGGGTCGATAAAAACGTGCAGGCCAACGGTACGGAAAAAGCAGCAAAAGCCTACCTGAACTGGCTCTACAGCCCGCAGGCGCAGACCATCATCACCGACTATTACTACCGCGTAAATAACCCGGAAGTCATGGACAAACTGAAAGACAAATTCCCGCAGACCGAACTGTTCCGCGTGGAAGACAAATTTGGCTCCTGGCCGGAAGTGATGAAAACCCACTTCACCAGCGGCGGCGAGTTAGACAAGCTGTTAGCGGCGGGGCGTAATTAATGTTTGCAGTTTCATCAAGACGCGTGCTGCCGGGCTTTACCTTAAGCCTCGGCACCAGTCTGCTGTTTGTGTGCCTGATTTTGCTGCTGCCGCTCTCCGCGCTGGTGATGCAGCTGGCTCAGATGAGCTGGGCGCAGTACTGGGAGGTGATCACCAACCCGCAGGTGGTCGCGGCCTACAAAGTGACGCTGCTGTCAGCGTTTGTGGCATCAATTTTTAACGGCGTTTTCGGCCTGCTGATGGCGTGGATCTTAACCCGCTATCGCTTTCCGGGCCGCACGCTGCTCGATGCGCTGATGGATTTACCCTTTGCGCTGCCAACGGCAGTGGCCGGTTTAACGCTGGCCTCGCTCTTTTCCGTGAACGGTTTTTACGGTGAATGGCTGGCGAAGTTTGATATCAAAGTTACCTATACCTGGCTGGGGATTGCGGTGGCGATGGCCTTTACCAGTATTCCATTTGTGGTGCGTACCGTGCAGCCGGTGCTGGAAGAGTTAGGCCCGGAATATGAAGAAGCGGCGGAAACGCTCGGCGCAACGCGCTGGCAGAGTTTCTGCAAAGTGGTGCTGCCGGAGCTTTCTCCGGCGCTGGTGGCGGGCGTGGCGCTGTCGTTTACCCGCAGCCTCGGTGAGTTTGGCGCGGTAATTTTTATCGCCGGGAACATTGCCTGGAAGACGGAAGTGACGTCGCTGATGATTTTTGTTCGCTTACAGGAGTTTGATTACCCGGCGGCGAGCGCGATTGCTTCGGTGATCCTCGCGGCATCCCTGCTGCTGCTGTTCTCAATTAACACTCTGCAAAGTCGCTTTGGTCGGCGTGTGGTAGGTCATTAATGGCGGAAGTGACACAGTTGAAGCGTTATGACGCGCGCCCGATTAACTGGGGCAAATGGTTTCTGATTGGCATCGGGATGCTGGTATCGGCGTTCATCCTGCTGGTGCCGATGATTTATATCTTCGTACAGGCGTTCAGCAAAGGGCTGATGCCGGTTTTACAGAATCTGGCCGATCCGGACATGCTGCACGCCATCTGGCTGACGGTGATGATTGCGCTGATTGCCGTGCCGGTGAACCTGGTGTTCGGCATTCTGCTGGCCTGGCTGGTGACGCGCTTTAACTTCCCCGGACGCCAGTTGCTGCTGACGCTGCTGGACATTCCGTTTGCCGTGTCGCCGGTGGTTGCCGGTCTGGTGTATCTGCTGTTTTACGGCTCTAACGGCCCGCTCGGTGGCTGGCTGGATGAACATAATCTGCAAATTATGTTCTCCTGGCCGGGAATGGTGCTGGTCACCATCTTCGTGACGTGTCCGTTTGTGGTGCGTGAGCTGGTGCCGGTGATGTTAAGCCAGGGCAGCCAGGAAGACGAAGCGGCGATTTTGCTTGGCGCGTCTGGCTGGCAGATGTTTCGCCGCGTCACGCTGCCGAACATCCGCTGGGCGCTGCTTTATGGCGTGGTGCTGACCAACGCCCGCGCAATTGGCGAGTTTGGCGCGGTGTCGGTGGTTTCCGGCTCGATTCGCGGCGAAACACTTTCGCTGCCGTTACAGATTGAATTGCTGGAGCAAGACTACAACACCGTCGGCTCCTTTACCGCTGCCGCGTTGTTGACGCTGATGGCCATTATCACCCTGTTTTTAAAGAGTATGTTGCAGTGGCGCCTGGAGAATCAGGAAAAACGCGCGCAGCAGGAGGAACATCATGAGCATTGAGATTGCCAATATTAAGAAGTCTTTTGGTCGCACCCAGGTGCTGAACGATATCTCGCTGGATATTCCTTCTGGTCAGATGGTCGCGTTGCTGGGGCCGTCCGGTTCCGGGAAAACCACGCTGCTGCGGATTATCGCCGGGCTGGAGCATCAAACCAGCGGGCATATTCGCTTCCACGGCACCGACGTCAGCCGCCTGCATGCGCGCGATCGTAAAGTCGGTTTCGTGTTTCAGCATTACGCGCTGTTCCGCCATATGACGGTATTCGACAATATCGCTTTCGGCCTGACGGTGCTGCCGCGTCGCGAGCGCCCGAATGCCGCAGCCATCAAAGCGAAAGTGACAAAATTGCTGGAGATGGTCCAGCTTGCGCATCTGGCGGATCGTTATCCGGCACAGCTTTCCGGCGGGCAGAAACAGCGCGTGGCGCTGGCGCGTGCGCTGGCTGTGGAACCGCAAATTCTGCTGCTTGATGAACCGTTTGGCGCGCTGGATGCGCAGGTGCGTAAAGAGCTGCGTCGCTGGTTGCGTCAACTGCATGAAGAACTGAAATTTACCAGCGTATTCGTGACCCATGACCAGGAAGAAGCGACCGAAGTAGCCGATCGTGTAGTGGTGATGAGCCAGGGCAATATCGAGCAGGCTGATGCGCCGGATCAGGTATGGCGCGAACCAGCGACCCGCTTTGTGCTCGAATTTATGGGCGAAGTGAACCGCCTGCAGGGAACCATTCGCGGCGGGCAGTTCCATGTTGGCGCACATCGCTGGCCGCTGGGCTACACACCTGCTTATCAGGGGCCGGTGGATCTCTTCCTGCGCCCGTGGGAAGTGGATATCAGCCGCCGTACCAGCCTCGATTCGCCGCTGCCGGTACAGGTACTGGAAGCCAGCCCGAAAGGCCACTACACCCAATTAGTCGTGCAGCCGCTGGGGTGGTACAACGAACCGCTGACGGTTGTGATGCATGGCGACGATGCCCCGCAGCGTGGCGAGCGTTTATTCGTTGGTCTGCAACATGCGCGGCTGTATAACGGCGACGAGCGTATTGAAACCCGCGATGAGGAACTTGCTCTCGCACAAAGCGCCTGATAGGTTGAGTGAATGTTAAACGCCCGGAGGCGCTTCCCGCGATCCGGGCTTTTTAATGGCAAGGTTTGTAACCTGTAGGCCTGATAAGACGCGCAAGCGTCGCATCAGGCAACACCACGTATGGACATAGATCGTGAGTACATTAGAACAAACAATTGGCAATACGCCTCTGGTGAAGTTGCAGCGAATGGGGCCGAATAACGGCAGTGAAGTCTGGTTGAAACTGGAAGGCAATAACCCGGCAGGTTCGGTAAAAGATCGTGCGGCACTTTCGATGATCGTTGAGGCGGAAAAGCGCGGGGAAATTAAACCGGGTGACGTGCTGATCGAAGCCACCAGTGGTAACACCGGCATTGCGCTGGCAATGATTGCCGCGCTTAAAGGCTATCGCATGAAATTGCTGATGCCCGACAACATGAGCCAGGAGCGCCGTGCAGCGATGCTGGCATACGGTGCGGAACTGATTCTTGTCACCAAAGAGCAGGGCATGGAAGGCGCGCGCGATCTGGCGCTGGAGATGGCCAATCGTGGTGAAGGAAAGCTGCTCGATCAGTTCAATAATCCTGATAATCCCTTCGCCCATTACACCACCACCGGGCCGGAAATCTGGCAGCAAACTGGCGGGCGCATTACGCATTTTGTCTCCAGTATGGGGACGACCGGCACCATTACCGGTGTGTCACGCTTTATGCGCGAACAATCCAAACCGGTGACCATTGTTGGCCTGCAGCCGGAAGAGGGCAGTAGCATTCCCGGCATTCGCCGCTGGCCTGCGGAATATCTGCCAGGGATTTTCAACGCTTCGCTGGTGGATGAAGTGCTGGATATTCATCAGCGCGATGCGGAAAACACCATGCGCGAGCTGGCAGTGCGGGAAGGAATATTCTGTGGCGTCAGCTCCGGCGGCGCGGTTGCCGGAGCACTGCGCGTGGCAAAAGCTAACCCCGGCGCGGTGGTTGTGGCGATCATCTGCGATCGCGGCGATCGCTACCTTTCTACCGGGGTGTTTGGGGAAGAGCATTTTAGCCAGGGGGCGGGGATTTAAGATTATTGCGCAGGCACCGTTTTATCCGTCTGCGCAATCAGCGCATGTAAAAAAGGTTGTGCGTTCTCATCGCTTTTACCGGGCATCTTCACGATATACGGCTTCCCGGTAATCGATGACGACGAGGCTACCTTATCAATAAACTGCTCGGCAGTGTCAATGCGGTTACGGGTATTGCCGAGCT